>Ga0315298_1004245_pt1 | contig 21646 bp, 21 predicted proteins | sample WHS_1_MG_FD_203077 | JGI IMG/M metagenome (GOLD analysis project Ga0315298, IMG submission 203077) | Extremophilic microbial mat communities from Washburn Hot Springs, YNP, Wyoming, USA - WHS_1_MG | ecosystem: Environmental > Aquatic > Thermal springs > Hot (42-90C) | place: USA: Wyoming...
TTTAAATTGTCCGATGGAATACCTTCTGCGCCAACTTATCTCGCTATTCACACTATTGCCAATGAGGGGGTTCTTGAAAGCGCTGATTATCACCAAAATGGTGGCGGAAATTTTGCAAAGTGGCAACCCATGATTACAGATTGGCATAGGAATATTTATGGAGGGATCGATCTGTTCACAAATGTCACAAATGAACAGCGATTGTTAATTAGCAATGAAAGTGGTGACGCATTAAGAGCGCTCGGTTTTCAAGTGCTGCATCTATGGGCAACAGGACTTGATCGGACGCCAATGGAACGTTGGGTGGCGATTTCCGGCAATCTACCAGATCCTGCCCATCATCTGAAAGCAGATGGAGTATGTATATACGTCCCTATGGGAAGTCAATTACAGAGTGATTCCACATAATTATCATACGCAGAACAAATGAATTGTGATTTTGCACTCTATAGCGCATCGCGGTGAACATAATGGATTATTTCACAACGACGAAGGATGACCATGCATCAGATCGTGACACAGATTGATATTGCGGTATCACCAGAGCGTGTGTGGTCCATCCTCATGGATTTCCCCGCCTATCCGCAATGGAATCCCTTCATTCGCTCGCTTTCCGGAGTGGCGAAGCCGGGAGAGAAGCTGCGCGCGACCATTCAATCAGAGGAACGCAGGGCCATGACCTTCCGGCCGAGGGTGATGAAAGCAGCAAATCAACAAGAACTACGCTGGCTGGGTCACCTGGGATTCCCGGGTCTCTTTGACGGCGAGCACTACTTTCAACTCACCACGATCGGTAATGGGTATACGCGGTTCACCCAGGGAGAGCGATTCTCAGGCATTCTGGTGGGCATGTTCGTGTCTAGCATGGAAGCAGCGACAAAAGCGGGTTTTAATGCAATGAATCAGGCATTGAAGAATCGCGCAGAGGCGAATGACCATATTGGCCACGCACATGATGACATTTCCAAGGAGTGGTGCTGACATGGATACCAGAAAACTGCTGCTCACCGCGCAGGAAATCAGTCAGATGAAGGGCGAACATAAGGTCCATTTCCTCAATCCCGGCGCTGTTCGTATCAATAAGTCTTTAGGCGATGCGGTAGGCCTCCGGCACATGGGTATACATCTCATCCAGATAGAGCCGGGTAAAGAGAGTACCGAGTACCACCTGCATCATTATGAAGAAGAAGCCGTGTACGTGCTGTCTGGTAAGGGCACGCTCACCATGGAGAATGATCAGTATCCCATCGCCCCAGGTGACTTCGTCGGTTTTTCTTGCCATGCAGCCGCGCACAGCATCAGCAACGATGGAACGGAAACACTCGTGTGCCTGGTCATCGGTCAGCGACTGGATCAGGATGTCGCGGATTACCCGAATCAGCATAAACGCCTATACCGTAATAATGGGGAATGGAATCTGGTGGATATGGCAGATATCCGTGTGTTGCGCGAATTCACGCAGGAATAACAGGAAATCTATGAAACCCGCAAAATTAGATACCCAGCCGTCGCAGCACTTCCTGATGGAAAGCGCCACCGTAGATTATGCGCATGCCAATATCCGCAAGTTGGCAGCAACCTTATCCTCTGACGATCCAACGGCAACCGCCAGGCGTTGTTTCGAATGGGTACGCGATCACATTGAGCACAGCATGGATTTTCACCGGGAAGAAGTGACCTGCGCAGCGTCGGAAGTGTTGCAGCAAGGCACTGGTCTATGCACAGCGAAAAGTCATCTACTGGTGGCCTTATGGCGCGCCAACCAAATCCCTGCGGGATTCTGTTATCAACGACTGACGCTGGATGGCCCCAGTCCGCCCTACTGCACACACGGCTTCACCGCGGTCTGGCTGGATGACCGGGGTTGGTATCGTTGTGATGCGCGCGGCAACAGCAAGCCCGGGATCCACTGTGCATTCACGCCCGGACAAGAAAACCTGGCCTATCCGGCTATTTATAACGGCGAGCAAACCTATCCGGATGTTTGGGCCGAGCCTTGGCCGGACTTGCTCGCCGCCATGGAGAAGCTGCCAAACATATCGCAGTATCGGAGCCATCCCATTGACGCCTGCCCACCCGCCGCTGATTTGTGCGTAAGCGAGCCTGCGGCGCCGAACATTGAATAGCGCGGAGACCGATCATGTACTGCCCTGACCCGTTTGCGGAAACCCGCCCGAAAATCCTGCGGGCATTGATTCAGCGTTATCCCCTCGCGACACTGGTCAGCATGGGTGGTAATGGTCTAGAGGCGAATCATATTCCCTTGTACTTCGCACCCGGCGAAGGACCGCAACCGGTGCTGCAGGGACATGTGGCGCGCGCCAATCCACTATGGCGGGAGGTGCCCCCGGACGACGAGGTGCTGGTCATCTTTCAGGGGCCGCAACACTACATCAGCCCCTCCTGGTACGCGACCAAGGCGGAAACCGGCAAGGTGGTGCCTACCTGGAACTATGCCGTCGTCCATGCCCACGGTCCGCTGCACGTCAGAGACGATCCCGATTGGGTACGGCAACAGATGGTCGCCCTGACCGCGCAGCAGGAGAACGACTTTACCCTGCCCTGGCAGGTGGATGATGCGCCCCAGGATTTCACGGAGCGGCTCATCGGGCAGGTGGTGGGAATAGAAATCCCCATCTCCCGCTGGATGGGCAAGTGGAAGGTCAGCCAGAATCAGCCGCCTTGCAACCGTGACAGTGTCGTCGCGCACCTGGCGCGGCAAAAGCAGCCTGACTCCGGGGTCATGGCTGAATACGTTCTGACCAGCCTGAAAGACGACAAAAAGGACCATGCCGGATGACGATTACCGTGGGTTTTCGGTGTTCCGATGCCTTGACAGCGATATGAAGCATTCGCTCACCCTGGATTCCGGCCAGGTTGTATCCTATGAAGATGTTGGTGATCCGAACGGGAAGTCGCCGGTATTGTTTTTTCACGGTACCCCTGGTTCCCGCCTGCAACTGGAGTTGCTGCCTGCGGCCCTGCGTGAGGGCCTGCGCTGGATCGCCTTTGACCGACCGGGTTACGGAGAATCGGATCGGCAGTCAGAATCGACCCTGACCGAAGTGGCGACCATAGGCAGGGCCTTGGTAAATCGTCTGGGGCTTGACGCCTTTCATGTGCTGGGTTTCTCCGGCGGTGGCCCTTACGCGCTGGCCTGTGCCTACGCTATGCCGGGGCGGGTACGCAGTGTGCACCTGGCGAGCAGCGCGGGACCGACTGCGCTTCCCGAGATCTGGTCTGCTTTGCGCAGTCAAGACCATATCCTCTTTGTTCTGGTGCGCGGGGCGCCGTGGCTCTTCAGGGTTTTGTTGCGCCTCAGCATGGGTGGCGTGCGCCAGGAGCCGGAGCGTTTCGTGGCGCGGTGGGCGGCAAAGATGAGTGCGGGTGACCAGTCGCTGTTGGCAGCACCTGACGTCCTGGCGAAGCTGCGCGATGATTTGCGGGAGGCGTTGCGGCAAGGGACAAAAGGAATGGCCGATGATTTCGCGATACTCAATCGCCCTTGGCTTTTCCGGCTGGAGGATATTCGGGTGCCGGTGCATATCTGGCAGGGCGCCCAGGATCAGGTGGTCAGTCCACAGATCGGCGTGGCGCTGGCTACACACCTGCCTACGGCGCGGTATCATCTGCTGGAGTCGGGTACGCATATGATTTTACTGACCCACGCTGCGGAAATTAGGGCGGAGATCCAGGATGTATTGCCTTGACCCGTTTGCAGAAACCCGCCCCGAGATCCGGCGGGTGCTAAATGTTCAATGTTGTCCCCGGCCTAGCTGTTCAAGGTCGCCGCCAGCAGGGGCCGCAACTCCTTGAGCGTCCTCGCATTGAGCACGTCTTTCTTCTCCAGCCAGCCGCGCTGCGCTTGTTGTAGGCCAAAATGCAGATTGGCGAAGTCGTGAATGCTGTGGGCATCGGTATTGACGGCCAGCAGCACGCCTTCTTCCTTGGCCATCCGGGCATGGATGTCGACGAGATCCAAACGTTCCGGCTGGGCGTTGATCTCCAGAAAGCAGCCCCGCTCGCGCGCATGGCGGATGACGCGGGACATGTCCACGTCCATGGGTTCCCGGCTGCCGATGAGCCGCCCGCTGGGATGGGCGAGGATGCTGAAATGGGGGCTGTCCATGGCCTTGAGGATGCGCGCGGTCTGCTTGCCTCTGGGCAGATCGAACTGGGAGTGCACCGCAGCCACCACCAGATCCAGGTTACCCAGGATACTTTCGGGCAAATCCAGGCGACCGTCTTCCAGGATGTCCACCTCTACGCCCTTGAGGAGCGTAATGCCATCGAGTTCCCCATTAAGGGCGTCAATCTCATCCATTTGTCGGCGCAAACGCACCGGGTCCAGGCCATGGGCGACGGCCAGATGGCGGCTATGCTCGGTGATGGCCAGATATTCCAGGCCTGCGGCCCTGGCCGCCGCGGCCATGTCCCGCAAACTATAGTGACCATCGCTGGCCTTGCTGTGGGCGTGCAGGTCGCCGCGCAAATCGCCCATCGCCACCAGTTTCGGCAGGTGTCCGGCGCGGGCGGCCTGGATTTCGCCGCGGTTCTCCCGCAGTTCCGGCTCGATATAGGGCAGGCCGACGGCGGCGTAGACCGATTCCTCCGTATCGCCGGCAATTCGTTCCTTCCCGCGAAAAAGCCCGTATTCGTTGACCTTCAGACCCATATCCTGACCCATGCGGCGGATGGCGATGTTGTGGGTCTTGGAACCGGTGAAATAATGCAGGGCGGCACCGTAGGCGGATTCGTCCACGGCCCGGAGGTCGACCTGAAGTTTGTTCCGCAGGATCACGGTGGCCCGGGTGGTGCCCTGGGAGAGGACCTCCGCCACATCTTCATAGGCGGTGAAGCGTTCCATCACCGGACTGTCGGCGGTGGCCGTCGCCAATATATCCAGGTCGCCCACCGTGTCCTTGCCACGCCGGAAGCTGCCGGCCACCACCACCCGTCGCACGCCGGGTATGTTCTGCAGGTAGTGGAGCAGGGCGGCTGCATACGGGGCGGCGATGGCGATAGGAAAACGGGGAACGGCGGCGAGATGGGCCTGGAGGGCTTCCAGAATGCGGGCCTCGGTTTTCTCGCCAAAACCGGGGATGCTGCGGATGCGTTTCTCCTGTGCGGCGCGGGCAAGCTGTTCCACCGTCTCCACGTCCAGTTCATGCCAGAGCGCCTTGACCCGTTTAGGCCCGAGGTTCGGCACCTTGAGTAACTCCGCCAAAGCCGGTGGGGTCTGTTTTTCCAGTTTTTCGAGGAAGGAGCAATGGCCCGTGGTAACTATCTCGACCATTTTTTTAGCCAGGTCCTCGCCGATGCCGGGTAGCTCCGTAAGGTCTTCGCCGGTCTCTACCATGGTTTTGACGTCGCTGCTCAGACCTTGTACGAGACGGGCGGCATTGCGGTAGGCCCGCACCCGGAAGGGATTGGCGTCCTCGATCTCCAAAAGGTCGGCGATTTCGTCGAATATGCGCGCAATGTCAGGATTGAGAACCGGCATGCTTTATGGCTACACCGGCGGCGGTGTTTCACGCAAAATCTGCAGTACCTCATCGTCCTTGACTTCCCGAAAGTCCGTAAAGAACTCTCCTACCGCACGAAACGGCTCCGGGGCCGACAGGTAAACCAGCTCATCGGCCAGAGGACGCAAGCGCGCGATGGTATCGGGAGGGGCCACGGCAAAGGCGGCGATCAGACGGGCAGGCCGCTGCTGGCGCAGGAGACGCAATGCAGTCCCCAGAGTAGCACCGGTGGCGACGCCATCGTCAACCACAATAACGATCCGGCCTTGTGGATCAATGGCCGGGTGAATCGGCGTGTACTGCACGCGCCGCGCTTTGATCCCCTTCAGTTGCCGGGCCGCTTCGTCGCGGATGTACTGCCCGTCGATACCAAGGCGACTGACTATAGGATCGGTCCATATCCGCCCATCCTCATCGACGGCGCCTATGGCATATTCGGGATTGTCTGGCGCTCCGATTTTGCGCACCAGGACCACGTCAAGATCCCCGTGGAGGGCGTTGGCGATGATGCGCCCCATGGGCAGCGCTCCGCGTGGAATGGCGAGCACCAAGGGATGTTTGCCATCGTAAGCGGCCAGGCTCCGGGCCAGTAATTCCGCTGCCGCTTCACGGTTGGCAAAATGTTCTGGTACTGTGCGCGCGCTCAAATCTTCCATCCCCGTAACCGCTCCAGCAAGTCCACCGCCAGCGCCGCGCCCGCCATGTCGATCTCCAGGTCGCGACTGAGGCGGCGACTGAGGCGGGCGCGGTAAAGATCGAGACTGCGGAAGCGCCAGTGCTGCGGACCGCTGCCCTCGGGGTGGATGACGCCGTAGCGCACCAGTTGCACGGCTTCGCCTTCAGCGCAGTGGAGCAGGGTGCAAAAATGCGGAAAATCGAAGCAGAAATCGCCCTCTTCCAGCAATTCCGCTTCGATGACGGTGATCGGTGGTGAACCCATGGGGTATCTCCTCTGTCTTCTGGTTAGCGGCGGGGATGGAAGTCGGATATCTCCGCCAGTTGGTTCCACAGGGTTTTTTCCGGCTCACTGATTTTTTTGGGGACGACAATCTGGATCACCGCATACAGATCGCCGGGTGCTTTGCCGCCAGAGCCCGGCAATCCCTTCTGGCTGAGCCGCAGCTTCTGCCCGCTGGCGCTGCCCGCCGGAATCTTCATGCGCACGTCGCCATCCAGGGTGGGTACCTCCACACTGGCGCCCAGCGCCGCCTCCCACGGGGTGATGTGCAGGTCGTGGTACAAATCGCTACCCTCTACCCGAAACCTGGGGTGTGGCTGGAACTGGATGTGCAGGTACAGGTCCCCATTGGGACCGCCGCCCATGCCCGGCGCGCCCTGCCCGGCCATCCGCAGCCGCTGACCTGCGCGGATGCCTTTGGGAATTTTGACGGTCAGGTGCCGCGCTTCCCGGCGCATGCGACCATCTGGACCCATGGTGGGCACTTCCAGGTTGATCTCGCGCTGGGCGCCATGGGCCGCGTCCTCCAGGCTGACGCGGATGGTGGCTTCGCTGTCTTCGCCTTGGTTGCGGAATCCGCCCCCCCCGCTGCCACGAAAGCCACCACCCTGCTGTTGGCGGAATATGGACTCGAAAAAGTCACTGAATCCGCCGCCCCCAAAATCGGCGCCGCCCCCGCCAAAGCCGCCCCCGGCCTGCTGTCCCCAGCCGGGCGGTGGCCGGAAATCCTGACCGGCGCGCCAGTTGCTCCCCAACTGGTCATAGGCGGCGCGCTTCTCCGGGTCTTTGAGTACCTCATAGGCTTCCTGAAGATCCTTGAAGCGGTCTTCCGCATCCTTTTCCTTGCTTACGTCAGGATGATATTTGCGCGCCATTTTCCGATAAGATGCCTTGATCGCGTCGGCGTCAGCGCTGCGTTCGACACCCAGAATCTTGTAATAGTCCTTGTATTCCAATTCATCCCCCTTATCATTGGTTATAGCAGACAGCGGCCTGACTGCAAGTCTGCTTTCACAATGCGGTCATTATGCCGTATTTTCAAGCTTGGATACCCAAACCCGAGGAGTCGCTGTGTCTGAATGGTCTGCTCTCAATCCCCGCCAACTGGAGGCGGTGACCCTGCCGCCCGGCCCGGCGCTGGTGCTGGCGGGGGCGGGCTCAGGCAAAACGCGGGTGCTGACCAGCCGCATCGCCCATTTGCTGGAAGGGGACGTACACCCCGGCGAGATCCTCGCGGTGACCTTCACCAACAAGGCGGCACGCGCCATGCGCGGGCGCCTGGATGGCATGGTGGCCATGGATTTGCGGGCCTTGTGGATGGGGACATTCCACGGCCTCGCCCACCGCCTGCTGCGCATGCATCACGCGGCGCTGGGCTTGCCCGCGGATTTTCAGGTTCTGGATGCCGACGATAGCCAGCGCCTGCTGCGGCGGGTCATGCGTGAAGCGCAGATGGATGAGAAGCAGTGGCCGCCGCGGGCCATGGCCGGGCGTATCGGTCGCTGGAAAGACGAAGGTTGGGGGCCGGAACAGGTGCAACAATATGAGGGCTTGGCAGCGGCGCTCTTCATCCCCATCTACAGCGCCTATGAAGCGGCTAAAAAGCGCTCCGGGCTGGTGGACTTCGGTGACCTGTTGCTCTACGCCCTGCGTCTCTGGGAATCTCCGGAAATCCTCGATCATTATCAGCGCCGTTTTCAGCATATTCTGGTGGACGAGTTTCAGGACACCAATGCAGTGCAATACGCCTGGCTGAAGGGACTGGCGCGGCATGGGCAGATTTTCGTGGTCGGCGATGACGATCAGTCCATTTATGCCTGGCGTGGTGCGCGAGTGGAGAATCTGCTGCGCTTCAGTGAAGACTTTGCCGGGGCACAGGTGGTGCGGCTGGAGCAGAACTACCGTTCGACGGCACCCATCCTGCAAGCCGCCAATGCGGTCATCGCCCACAACCCGGATCGTCTCGGCAAAACCCTGTGGACGGCGGAGCCGGGCGGTGAGGGCATTCAGCTCTATACGGCCTACAACGAGGTGGATGAGGCGCGCTATGCGGTGGGACGCATTCAGCAATGGCTGGAAGCCGGTGGTCGCCGCTCCGAGTGTGCCATCCTCTATCGCTCCAACGCCCAGTCGCGGGCTTTTGAAGAAGTGTTGGTGCGCGAAGGCATGCCATATCGGGTCTATGGCGGCCTGCGCTTCTTCGAGCGGGCGGAAATCAAGGACACCCTCGCCTACCTGCGCCTCACGGTAAATCGTCACGACGATGCCTCCTTTGAGCGGGTGGTGAATGTGCCGGCGCGGGGCATCGGTGCGGTCAGTGTCGAACGGTTGCGAATGTTGGCAAGAGCGCGCGGTTTGTCCCTCTGGCAGGCGGCCGGAGAACTGGGTCAGCCGAAAATCAACGCCTTCCTTAATCTGGTGGATGATCTGGCCGCGCGGACGGCAGAGACGGATCTCGGCGAGCGGGTGGAGACCGTGCTGACTCGCACCGGCCTGCGTGAGTGGCACAGCCGCGAGAGCGATCGTGCCGAGGGGCGTCTGGAAAACCTGGACGAGTTGATCAACGCCGCGCGCAGTTATGCCCAGGACTGGGCCGCCGACCCGAATCTGGGTGATCTGGTGCCGCAACCGGGGAATATGCTCTCGGAATTTCTGACTCATGCAGCTCTGGAGGCTGGGGATGGCGCTGGCGATGCCTGGGAAGACTGCGTGCAATTGATGAGTTTGCACAGCGCCAAGGGCCTGGAGTTCCCACTGGTGTTTCTGGTGGGATTGGAAGAAGGGCTCTTTCCCCATCAACGCTCTTTGGAAGACCCTCAAGGACTGGCCGAGGAACGGCGTCTTTGTTATGTGGGCATGACCCGCGCCATGCGCTTGCTGGTCATCAGTCATGCCGAGAGTCGCCGCCTGCATGGCAGTGAACGGATGACCATGCCCTCCCGCTTTCTGCGGGAGATTCCCCAGGAACTTCTGCAGGAACTGCGGCCGCGGGCGCGGATCAGCCGACCGGCTATACCCGTGCGGGTAGCGGCGCCGGATATGCCATTTCCGCTGGGCTCACGCCTCCAGCACCCGGTCTTTGGCGAGGGAATGGTGCTGGACTATGAGGCAGGTGGTCGCCAGGGCCGGATTCAGGTGCAGTTCGCCTCGGGCAGCAAGTGGCTGGCGCTGGGGGTGGTGGCTTTGGAGCGTTTGCCTTAAAAAAGGAGTGGAGCGTGATGAAAACAGGATTACGTGGACTTTTGTGCTTGTTGTTCCTGCTGTTTGCCCCTGCCGTCTGGGCGTCGGTGAATATCAATACCGCCGATGCCGCGGCACTGGATACGCTGCCGGGCATTGGTCCGGCCAAGGCACAGGCGGTGCTGGAATACCGGCAGGCGCATGGGCCTTTCAAGAGCGTGGATGAACTCACCAGTATCCATGGCATCGGTCCCAAGCTGTTAGAGCACTTGCGCCCGATGGTGAGCCTCAGCGGCGACTCGGTGTTGCCGCAAAAAACTGCCCGACAGGCTGGTCACTCTCATGCTGCAGTGCCGGTGGGAGAGGAACGCGTCGTTCGACGCGGAAGTCACGGCTATATTCTGGAAAGCTCTCCACAGAGCAACGCCTTCTCGCTCAACGATTAAACTACCCCGCAATGATCTGACTGTATTTCATCCGGATTGGACCTTGCCCGCCAGCGAGGGCTTGTTCTTCATGATGTTGCGGAGCCGTGGCGGGTTGGTGTTTATACCAGCCGCCGACGCTGCAAAAGAATTTGCCGGTATTCCTCCGGGTCTTTGCATTGGGTGATGGTACCGGGGCGACGAAAATGTATGGCATCCAGGCGCAGTAGCCAGAAGCGTAGGGCGGCGGCGCGCAGCAGGGGGAACCATAACACTTCCTCGCCCGCCTGCAGGGGGCGAGTGGCCACATAGGCATCCCATAACGCACGGAGCAATACGGGGGCAAAGTGACCATCGGTCTCGGAACACCAGGCGTTGGCCACCACCGCCAGGTCGTAAAGCCAGACATCATCTCCAGCGTAATAAAAATCGATGGTGCCCGAGATCCGACCGTTTTCGAACAAAACATTATCGGGGAAAAGATCGGCATGCACGACGCCACCGGGGAGATTTGTGCGATCCCGTGTGCCCTGATAGGCCAGTTCCTCGGCAATGAGGGCATTGTCCTCGCGGCTCAGGTGCGGTACCAGATGTCTGGCCGTCTCCTGCCACCAGGAGAAGCCCGCAGGATTAGGGTGCCGCTCGGGAAAGCCTTCTCCGGCCAGATGCATCCGCGCCAGCAAGGTTCCAAGCGCGCTGATTTCGGCAACAGAGGGTGCCCGCCCCTCGATGGACGTACCGCGCAGACGCTGGACGATGGCGGCGGGTTTGCCACATAACGTGCTGAGACTGTTTCCTGCCAGGGTATGCATGGGACGCGGGCAGGGGATGCCGCGCAGGCTCAGCCATTCGGTGAGATCAAGAAAATAAGGGATTTTGCTGCGTGGCAGACGCTCGAAAAGAGTCAGGACAAAGTGACCTTTTTCAGTATCAAGGAAATAGTTGCTGTTCTCCACGCCAGCGGAAATACCAGTCAGCGCGCGGGCGCCACCGAGGTCATAATCTCTGAGAAATTGCGCAAGTTCGAGGTCACTGACACTGGTATAAACGGACATAAACGGTACTCAAGTTACCAGCGAAAAATAACCCACTGAGGCACACTCAGATGTTCAGCCGCCGTTTGTGGCACTTCGGTGAAACGGCCGGTGCCGCCCTTGTCTTCCAGATAATAAGGCGGAAACGGCTTTGGTGGAATGACCTTGACCATGTACACCTTGCCATTGACCTTGTACTGTTCAATTTTGGAGCCTTGTGGCACCTTGATCTCGGCTTTAGGCCCAGCCTTGGCATCGGGAGCCAGGGTGGGCAGATGCAGTTTCTGAATATCGTCCGCTGCCCATGCGGAGAGGCTGCTGCCTAACGCAAAGCAGGTACCGACAACTAGGGCGAATATGCGTATGGACATGGTAATACTCCCTGGGGTCCTTAAAGGTTGAGAAGGGCCTCTGTCTCAGCGGCGGACGGCGCAAAGCCGCGTTTTTCATAGTGATTGAAAATGGCCGATACCACTTCGTCGGTATCGTCGATCATGGTGATGAGATCGAGATCTTCCGGCCTGATGGTCCCCGCCGTCAACATGGATTCCCGCCACCAGTCGATCAGTCCTTTCCAAAAACTGGATTCCACCAGAATGATGGGCATCTTGCGGGTCTTGCCGGTCTGTACCAGGGTCAGACATTCGGCAAGTTCGTCCAGTGTTCCGAAACCGCCCGGCATCACCACATAGGCGACCGCGTATTTCACGAACATGACTTTGCGTGAGTAAAAATGCTCGAAGGATATGGAGACATCCTGGTAAGGATTGGTATGTTGCTCATGGGGTAACTCGATATTGAGCCCGATGCTGTAGCCCGTGCCGCGAAAGGCGCCCTTGTTGGCGGCTTCCATCACTCCGGGACCGCCACCGCTGATGACGGAAAACCCGGCATTGGAAAGTTTCTCGGCGATCTCCTGGGCTTTCAGATACCAGGGATGTTCCGGGTCAATGCGGGCGGAACCGAAAATGCTGACACAGGGTTCGACGTCGGCCAATTTTTCGTAACCGTGCACAAACTCGGCTATAATCTGGAAGATTTTCCAGGCCTCGCGGGTGAGGCGTCCCTCGCCCTTGTCGCGCAGTTTTTCCTCTTCGAGATGAGTCCGCATCCGTCGTTCCCGTGTCAAAGGTGGTAATTTTCCGTATTATGACGGAAATCCGCAGAGAAGTCCCAAACCATGTCCCAAGACCCCCGTATCCTCGTCGATGCTTCCAGCTTCCTCTATCGTGCCTTTCATGCGCTGCCCGACTTGCGCGCGCCGGACAACTTTCCGACCGGAGCTATCTACGGCGTCGCCAACATGCTCCGTCGCCTGCTGAAAGAGTATCCGAGCGACGAAATCATCGTCATCTTCGACGCTCCCGGCGGTACGTTCCGGGACAGGCTTTATCCTGAGTATAAGGCACAGCGGCCTTCCATGCCGGAGGAGCTACGGGCTCAGGTTTCGCTTCTGCACGATTGGATCAGGGCCACGGGCCTGCCACTGGTGATTGAGCCCGACGTGGAGGCGGATGACGTGATCGGTACCCTGGCCCGGCAGGCGCCACCCGACCAGCAGGTGCTTATCGTCACCGGCGACAAGGATATGGCGCAGCTGGTGAGCCCGCGAGTGCGGCTCCTTGACACCATGAAAGGTGTCGAAACGGACATGGCCGGGGTTGAGGAGCGCTTTGGTGTGCCGCCGGAGCGTATTGCCGACCTGCTGGCGCTGATCGGTGACAAGGTGGACAACATCCCCGGCGTGCCCGGCGCCGGACCGAAAACAGCCGCCCGGTGGCTGACGCAATATGGTGATCTGGACGGTGTGCTGGCCCACGCCGGCGACATCGGCGGCAAGGTGGGTGAGGCACTACGCGCTTCCGCACATTATCTGCCCTTGAGCCGTGATCTGGCGACCATTCGCTGCGATCTGACGCTGCCTGCCGCGACTTACGCCCGCCGGGCGGCGGATGTGGCCGCCCTACGGGCGTTGGCGCAGCGCCTGGGTTTTCATGCCTGGCTCAGGGACCTGCCTGCGGACGATGCGGGAAAGGTGCCGGAAAAGCAGAGCAGTGATATTGAGCGCGCGGCCTACCTGGCCATCACCACTGAGGAAGCGCTGAACGCGCTGCTGCTCGCCCTGAAAACGGCCGATGTGGCCGCTCTGGACACGGAAACCACGAGCCTTGACCCGCTGCATGCCGATCTGGTGGGGATTTCCTGCGCCTGGCAGGCCGGTGGTGACTATCAGGCCGTCTACATTCCCATGGGCCACCGCGACGGTAGTCTGCAACTGGATCGGCAGGCCGTACTCACCGCTTTGCGCCCGTGGCTGGAAGACCCACAGGCCGCCAAGCTGGCCCAGAACGCTAAATACGATTGGCGAGTTTTCTGGCGGTATGGTATCCACCCCGCCGGCCTGCTGCGCGACACCTTACTGGAAAGCTACGTCTTTAACAGCGGTCACAATGGCCACGATCTTGACACCCTCGCCGAGCGCTATCTGCAGCATCAGAACATCCGCTACGAAGAGGTGGCCGGTAAAGGCAAATCAGCGCGTAATTTTGCCGATGTGCCGGTAGTGGAGGCACTGCCCTATGCGGCAGAAGACGCGGATGTCTGTCTGCGGGTGGATGCGCAACTCTGGCCACAGTTTGCCAACGAACCGGGCTTGCAGCGGGTGTTGATGGAAATAGAAATGCCGCTGGTGCTGGTACTGGCGCGCATGGAAGAAGCGGGTGTCAAAGTCGATCGCGTCCAGCTCGAAGTGCTCAGCACGGAGTTGAGCAAGGATATGGCGGACTGTGAACAGAAGGCCTTTGTCCAGGCGGGGCAGTCCTTCAATCTCAACTCCCCCAAGCAGATTCAGGAAATCCTCTTTGACAAAATGCAGTTGCCGGTACTCAAGAAAACCCCCGGCGGCCAGCCGTCGACCAATGAAGATGTGCTCGCCCAGCTCGCTGTGCATGCCGATCTGCCGCGCCTGATTCTCGATTATCGCGGCATGGCCAAGCTCAAGAATACTTATGCGGACGCACTGCCGCAGATGATGAATCCCGACACCGGCCGGGTCCATACCCATTTTCAGCAGGCGGTGGCGGCCACTGGACGCCTCTCATCCAGTGAGCCGAATCTGCAAAACATCCCGGTGCGTACCGAACAGGGCCGACGTATTCGCCAGGCTTTCATTGCCGAAGCCGGGCACTGGCTGCTCAGTGCGGATTATTCCCAGATAGAGCTACGCATTATGGCTCACCTCTCCAAAGATGCGCGTCTGCTGCAAGCCTTTGCGGAGGGTCAGGATATTCATGCCGCCACTGCTGCCGAGGTCTTTAATCTGGTGCCGGAGGCGGTGGACAGCGCCGCGCGTCGTGCCGCCAAGGCCATTAACTTCGGTTTGATTTACGGGCAGACCCCTTATGGTCTCGCCCAGCAGTTGGGCATTGATCAGGCCGCCGCCAGGCAGTACATGGACCGCTATTTCGAGCGCTACCCCGGCGTTCTTGCGTATATGGAGCAAACTCGCATCCTGGCGAAAAAGCAGGGCTATGTGGAGACGCTCTTTGGTCGCCGCCTGTATGTACCCGAAATTCGCTCCAGCAATCCGGCCCGGCGTAATTACGCCGAGCGTGCGGCCATTAACGCACCCATGCAGGGCACTGCGGCAGATCTCATCAAGATGGCAATGATTGCGGTGGATAGCTGGTTGCAGGAGGCTCCGGGGCGCGGTCGGATGATTCTCCAGGTGCATGACGAACTGATTCTGGAAGTGCCGGAGGCCAGTCTGGCGGCGGCGCAGTCGGCGCTACGGGAACGTATGGAGGGCGTTGCGGAACTGGCCGTGCCTTTGCGGGTAGATCTGGGTGTCGGCAGGCACTGGGACGAAGCCCACAGTTAGCCTCAGATCTTCTTGTCCACCGCTGTCCCACTGCTGAAGCGGAACATCTTCATCACCGCGGTACTGTCCAACTGTTCGCCGTTGAGAGCCATCGCCAGCAGTTCACCCCCTAGCACCTGGGGAGCGATAATCATGTCCGGTTGCACCCGGCGTACCCGGCCCAGATTTTTACTGTCATTGACGGCGGCTACTGTTTTGGCTGACCCCTCTATTTCTTTGACAGCCAGCACGACAAAGGCGTTTTCCGAATCGTCCGCGCGCAGGGCGAGCACGGCCGCGGCTTGCGCGGCCCCGGCACTACGCAGCACATCCGTATCGCTGGAGTCGCCGATGATCAAATCTTCTGGCTGATAGATGGAGTCATCAGGCTGGTGGCCCATAATCACTACTACGGGCAGATTGCGGCCCCTGAGTTCGCGGTAGCTGTTGCGCGCCAGCGGGGTGTCCCCGGCGATAATGTAGTGGTCTTTACGGATCATGCGGCGTTTTTCTCCTCGCAGGGCCGATTGCAGGCGGTTGTTCACTGCCGGAACGATAATGGCTGAAAGCGAAGTGGCAAATACCGTTATTCCCAGCACAATCAAAGATACCACAAAAAGTCGCGATTCGTTGCTGACCGGCAGGATGTCTCCATAGCCCACGGTGGCCATGGTGACTACCGAAAAGTAGAGCGCCGTAGAAAGGCTGTGAATTTGCGGTTTGAATCCGTCCCCCAGAATATATGCGCCAAAGACGCCGTAACTCACGACCATGATGGCACCGACTAACGCAAACAATGTACCGGTTGCCAGGCTGCTGCGATCGAAACGGCCGCGAAACACCCACAGAAAAAGCACCAGGGCGGCATTGTAATAAAGCAGCACGGAGATCTGATAAGGGTGTCGATAAATCCCGAAGGCAAGGACGGCCATCGCCATAATCAGGACAAGGGCCCAGGCAAAACGGGAGCGGAAGAGCAGACCCAGGGACATGATGAGCAAGATGACGCCTGCAGCGCCCTGTGGAATACCGCGAAAGGCATCGAGCACAAAGCTGTGGGAGACAGCTGCCAGACTGCCGACGTAGCTCAGGCCCAGCAGATGCTCCAGTGCTGGGAGGATGTTGAATATCCCGAGAAGACCTACCGCCGCTGCGATGGGGAAATGTGGATACCAGTCCTCCAGGTGGAGGAGGTTCGCCCAGTGTTGCACGTGCACGCGCCAGCGAACACGCCAGTCTGGCCGCAACGCATGCCAAGGGTGACGTTCACTGAACTTTTTGGGCACGCTTCACTCCAAAGCCGTGGGTAACCTATTGGTTGTCTGGATCCGGTCTATCCTCCCTGGCCGGATCATGAGTCCTCCCCTCCCTTTGAGGGCTCGCTATTGGCCCCGGCATCCGCCGGGGGCTTTTTTTCTGCTTCTGGCGTGAGCCAAGTCGCTATACGCTCATGCAACTCATCTATACCAAGTCCTGACTGGGCAGAGAAAAGCTGCATGGCGACCCCCCGCAATTCTGGAATCCGCCGCAGGCGGGCCATTTCTTGAATGGCCGCGCCGCGGCTGAGTTTGTCGGCTTTGTTCAACAAGACATGCACTGGTCTTCCGCAGCCCGCCGCGAAGGCAATGAGATCAGCATCATGAGGGCCGTAGGGGTGGCGGATGTCCATCACCAGGATCAATCCGCGCAGGCTGCCGCGCCGCCGCAGATATTGTTCCAGCAGCGGTCCCCAAGAGCGCCGTAGCGCCTCGGGTACCTTGGCATACCCATAGCCAGGCAGGTCCACGAGGCGCTGACCGGGATCAAGGTCGAAAATATTGAGGGCCTGGGTCCGGCCCGGCGTGCGACTGACCCGCGCCAGTGCCCGTCGTTCGGTCAGCATATTGAGGGTGGATGACTTGCCGACGTTGGAGCGACCGGCAAAAGCCACTTCGACGCCGTTATCGGCGGGTAACTGTTCCGCTTGGGTCACACTCAGGCGATAGGCCGCCCGCCGTAGCGGCGCGAAACGAAAGGGGTTGGGGTTAGTATGGTCCATGCGTAGAGCATAGTCGCCGCCTACCCCGTCTGGCAATGCGAAAGCACAAAAGCTGCTCTGGTTGCCACCTTGCGAGTCCAAGGCACCCCCTTCAACAAGGGGTTCGTCGCTCAGGCGGGGGTGGGATCAATCTGCTGGCTGCGTCGGGTTATGCGATTGCGCTCATCCACATACACCAGTTGCGGCTGGAAACCGGCAACCTTCTCTTCCGCTACCTGCGCGTAGGCCGCAATGATGAGGATGTCCCCCAAGGCCACCCGGCGCGCCGCGGCGCCATTGACCGAAATGATCCCTGACCCGGCCGGGGCGCTGATCGCATAGGTACTGAAACGATCCCCATTATTCACATCGTAAATGTGTACTTGCTCATAGGGATGGATGCCTGCCGCAGCCAGCAGATCGCTGTCAATCGCGCAGGAACCCTCGTATTCCAGCTCGACGGCGGTGACCCGCGCCCGATGCAGCTTGCCCTTCAACAAGGTCAACAAAATCATCGCGGACCCTCGTCCCAATGATGGCGATTCGCCAGCCGGTTTACCCCCCAGGCGACAAACGCCAGGAGAACAGGCCTCCCCGCCCCGATCACCATTTCTCCCCAGAGGCTTAACATAACGCCATGCTCCCAATGCAATGCAATCTGCGCAGTTTACTACCAGCATGGCCTGCGGGGGAATCTTCGTGGGTTTCCGGGTTCTATACTTGAGCGAATAGAAAAGATATCGGAATAGCGGAATATGTCGGAAAACACCTGTAGTGGACTGAGTGGCGACGAGGCGCGGCAACTGCTTGCCCAATATGGCCCCAATGTAGTCACCGAAGAAAAACCCCAAAACTGGCTGCTTTTTCTCCACAAGTTTTGGGCACCTGTGCCCTGGATGCTGGAATGCACCTTAATCCTGGAAGCCATATTGGGTAAATGGCCAGAAGCCATCATCATCACATTGCTCCTCATTTTTAACGGCGCGCTCGGTTTCAGTCAGGAGCGCAAGGCACAGAGCGCACTGGTGTTGCTGAAAGAGCGCTTGCGGATTCAGGCCCGCGCCTGTCGCGACGGACAATGGCAAAGCCTCTCGGCCGCCGACCTGGTGCCAGGCGACCTGGTTCATGTGCGGGTCGGCGACATCGTCCCCGCCGATCTGCATCTCAGCGATGGCAGTATACTGGTAGACCAATCCGCCCTGACGGGAGAATCCATGCCCGTGGAATGCGCCGCGGGCGACACCCTCTATTCCGCATCCGTCGTGCGTCGCGGTGAAGCGTCAGGCAAGGTCACGGCGACTGGTGCCAGGAGTTATTTCGGTAAAACCGCAGAGTTGGTGCGCGGCGCCGGCGCCAAAAGTCACTTGGAAGAATTGGTTCTTTCCATTGTCCGCTATCTGGTAATAATGGACGTTGTTCTCGTCGCCGCGATCCTGATTTACGCAGCCGCCAAGCATATCTCTCTTGCGGAAATACTTCCTTTTGCGCTCATCCTGCTGGTTGCTTCGGTGCCGGTGGCGCTGCCTGCCACCTTCACCCTGGCCACCGCCATCGCCTCCCTGCATCTGGTACACCGTGGGGTGTTGGTCACCCGTCTGGCCGCTGTGGAAGACGCCGCCGCCATGAGTGATCTCTGCAGTGACAAAACCGGCACGCTCACTCAGAACCGTCTCAGCCTCAGTCAGATCAAGGCCTGGCCTGGCGTAGAAGAGACGCAACTGCTCGGTATGGCTGCCATGGCCAGTGACAGCGCCACCCAGGATCCCATTGATCTCGCTATTCTCCGGAAGTCGGCAGCCCGAATCGCAACGCTGCCTGATCGTCGGCAATTTGTGCCCTTTGATCCGGCCACCAAGCGTTCGGAGGGGGTTTTCATGCGGGACGAGGCAGCATGGCGCGCACTCAAAGGCGCGCCCCAGATCATTGCCAAACTCTGTAACCATACGGGCTGGGAACAAGCGACAACGGACCTCGCCGCCAGCGGCGCACGGGTGATCGCCGTGGCGGCGGGCCCGGATGGTCAACCGCGCTTTCTCGGTCTGCTCGCGCTCGCGGACCCCATCCGCCCGGATGCTGCCGAAGTCGTCCAGCATTTGCAGGCGCTTGGCGTGCGGGTACGTATGGTCACCGGCGACAGTTTGCAGACGGCAAGAAATGTCGCCATATCGTTGGCCATCACGGGTAGCGTGTGTGACCGCAACGTCTTGGCTGAGGACTGCGCGGTCTACGCCGGTGTCTTTCCCGCCGACAAATTTCATCTGGTGCAAGCTTTACAGAAAAAAGGCCGGATCGTCGGTATGACGGGCGATGGGGTCAACGATGCCCCCGCGCTCAAGCAGGCGGAAATGGGGGTGGCCGTAGAAAGCGCCAGCGATGTGGCCAAGGCAGCGGCCAGCCTCGTGCTCACCACGCCCGGTCTGCAGGGGGTGCTGGATGCGGTGATCACCGGCCGACGGGTCTATCAGCGCATGCTTACCTATACCCTCAACAAAATTATCAAAGTTTTTCAGGTCGCCCTGTTCCTGAGTCTGGGCTTCTTGATTTTCCATAGTTTTGTGGTCACACCGCTGCTGGTTCTTGTGCTGCTCTTTGCCAACGATTTCGTGACCATGTCACTGGCGGAAGACAATGTGCGCCCATCGCCCAAACCGGACCGCTGGGCCATAGATACCCTGGTGTTTTCCGCGCTGCTTGTTGCCCTCGCCTGGCTGATTTATATCTTCGCCGTGTATGGCGTGGGCCGGTTTTTGGGCCTGCCACTGGCGTCCGTGCAGACCATGGATTTCCTCGGCCTGGTGTTTTCCGGGCTCGCCAATGTTTTTTTGGTGCGGGAGCGAGGTCATCTCTGGGGATCGGTCCCCGGCCGATTATTGCTCTGGGCAAGTCTGATGGACATATTGGTAGTAAGCGGTCTGGCGCTTATGGGCTGGCTGATGGCGCCTCTACCGATAGTGATTATCGCCGGTCTGCTCCTGGCGACGGTGTTCTACACCTTGATTCTCGACCAGATCAAGGTGCCGTTGTTGCGGAAATTAACCAGTGCTTAATTGACGGGGAATGCGGATGTCCGGAGGGCGGTAAAGACCATTCAGCCAAGGCGCTGCCAATGCTAATATGCTGCCTTATCACAAAACATTGGCCCAGGTTATGACAATGAAGCATCAGGACGCACACGAACAAATTGCGCTCGGCACTGTCGACATACTGCCCGAAGGCGAGATGCTACAGCGGCTCGCGGTGGCACAGCGCGATAATAAACCGCTGCGGATCAAGCTGGGTATGGATCCCACGGCTCCAGACCTGCATCTGGGGCATACGGTGCTGCTCCACAAAGCCCGCCAGTTTCAGGATCTCGGCCATCGGCTGCTGTTCGTCATCGGCGACTTTACCGCGATGATCGGTGATCCCACGGGCAAGAGCGTTACCCGCAAAGCACTCAGTCGCGAAGAAGTCGTGGCCAATGCCACGACCTATCAGCGCCAGGTGTTCAAGATACTGGATCCCGAACGCACCGAAGTGATGTTTAATTCGGCGTGGCTGGGCGCGCTCCGCCCCGACGAACTGATCCAGATCGCCGCGCGTTACACCGTTGCCCGCATGCTGGAACGTGATGATTTCAGCAAGCGTTACAATGCCAATCAGCCCATCGCCATTCACGAGTTTCTCTATCCTTTGCTCCAAGGTTATGACTCTGTCGCCATCAAAGCGGACGTGGAACTGGGTGGCACCGACCAGCGCTTTAATCTGCTGGTAGGCCGGGAATTACAGCGTGAGTACGCTCAGAAACCTCAGTTAGTGCTTACCATGCCGATCCTCGAAGGTTTGGACGGCGTGCAGAAAATGTCCAAATCGCTGGGTAACTTCATCGCGGTCGAAGACCCGCCCACAGAAATGTTTGGCAAGATCATGTCGATTTCAGACACTTTGATGTGGCGCTATTATGCGCTGCTCTCCCGTGTGCCCGCGGCAGAGCAAATGCGCCTGCAGGATACAGCAGCCAGTGGAGCGGGTAATCCGCGTGACATCAAGCTCGCTCTGGCCGGTGAACTGGTGGCTCGTTTTCACGATGCAGCGGCTGCCCGGGAGGCTCATGCCGCCTTCCTGGCCCGCTTCCAGCGCCACGAGACCCCCGACGATCTGCCCCTGCAAACACTTTCCTTGCCGACAGCGCCACGCCTCAGTCAGGTGCTCGTACAGACACAGTTGGCGGTCAGCACCAGTGAGGCCATGCGTAAAATCAAAGAGGGCGCGGTGCGCCTGGATGGTGAGCGGGTCGTTGACCCGGCCAGCACTTTGGCATTGGGAGCGGAGTATTTATTGCAGTTTGGTAAACGCCACTTCGCTCGTGTGGCTCTGCGCAAGGCCGATTCCTGAACCATGTGATGATCGGGTAAGCAAAAAATCGCAGATGTGTGGAACGGTATCGGAAACGTGAAATTGCTTGTTGACAGCCTTCGAGAGCCCCGTATAATGCGCCCTCACGACGCGGCGTTGCTGCCGCACCGGACTCCGGTCCGGATTGTTCTTTTCCAGCCGAGTGGAGATGTGTGGGGTTTAGGCCCAAGGGTATTATGAGCGCATAAATGTGTTGATAATTGCCCTGATTGGTATTGTTTTAAGAAGGATTGAACGAGAGAGTTTGATCCTG
>Ga0315298_1004247_pt1 | contig 21642 bp, 21 predicted proteins | sample WHS_1_MG_FD_203077 | JGI IMG/M metagenome (GOLD analysis project Ga0315298, IMG submission 203077) | Extremophilic microbial mat communities from Washburn Hot Springs, YNP, Wyoming, USA - WHS_1_MG | ecosystem: Environmental > Aquatic > Thermal springs > Hot (42-90C) | place: USA: Wyoming...
GGCACGCGCTGAACCTCGTCCAGCACCACCTTGTCGGGCAAGTCCGCCACATACCCGATGGGATCAGCCTGGGCCGATGCGCGCTGCACATCGTCGTCAAAACTGAGATAAGTATACCCAGCGGTATCGCCTACCTGCCGGGCGAGCGTGCTTTTGCCGCACTGGCGCGGCCCGTGGATCAATACCACCGGTGTGTCGGCCATGGCCTCGATGAGGCGTGGCTGCAGGAATCGAAGATATAGTGGTGTATCCATCATTGGCCAAGTGTAACTCTGATGCCGACTATATGAAAGTTTCATGACGTCCATATGAAGGTTTTTTATCAGCCAATTGTAATGAAAAATAGCGCTTTTCGTTGAGTTGGGAGCAGATCGTTGAGGTGGGCGAGTGTTACCTCACATGTCGAATCGCACCAATTCTTGCGACAGCGCCGTCACTGGCGCCCATCGCATCAAGTCCTGACTTGACTCGCAGTAGTCTATAAACTACCATTGCCACATGGATCACGTGACGATTGAACTCAAGCAAACCGAGACATTCAGAAAGTGGTGGACGAAGCTCAAGGATGAACGCGCCAGAGGCTTGATCTCTGCAAGGCTGAATCGCCTCGCCTATGGTCACGCTGGCGACGTGGAACCGGTTGGAGAGGGGATCAGCGAATTGCGTATCCACTATGGCCCGGGCTATCGCGTCTATTTTCAGAAACGAGGGGGTACGATTATCGTCCTGCTCTGCGGCGGCGACAAAAGTACGCAGGAAAGGGATATCAAGGCCGCAAAGCGGATTGCTGGCAAGGCCGACGAATGGAGCAACTGACATGACTGAACAACAACTGACCACTTTCGACCCAGCCGAAGGGCTAACTTCTGACGAAGCCATTGCGGTCTTCATGGCCGACGCTTTCGAGTCTGGCGATGCTGGCTATATCGCTCACGCCCTGGGTGTTGTCGCTCGCGCCAAGGGCATGGCCCAGATCGCCGGGCAAACCGGGCTTTCCCGCGAACAGCTCTACCGTTCGTTCAGCGAGCGCGGCAACCCGACGCTCAAGACCACGCTCGCGGTCATGAAAGCTCTGGGTATCGAGTTGACGGCCAAAGGGCGGGCGGCGTAAAGGGGAGCGGAATTCCCTTATGCCTTCCAGGATGTGCCGACGCTGGTTCGGGATTTCATGCAGGATGTGGAGGAAATATCATGAGCGTGCTTGAGATGACGGTGGGCGTGCCCGTCAAAAAAAAGATGGAACACTTTGGCGCGGCCTTACAGGCAGCTATGGAAGGCGGCGCAATCACACCATATTTTGGCATCGGCTTTGCCAACATGGCGCAATTCGGTGATGTCTTCACACCGAAGCGCTGGGAACTGGTGGAGGCTCTGAAAGCATCCGGGCCGCTGTCGATCTATGCCTTGGCAAAGCATCTGGAGCGTCATTATCGCAACGTTCACAAAGATGTGAGCGCTCTCATGGAATGGATGGTTATCGAGAAAGACGCCTCCGGACGTGTCTTTGTTCCATGGGATGAAATCGACGTGCGGTTGCCTCTTAATCGGGATGCGGCGCAGCCGCTTGATTTTAACTCGCATGAACCGTTTCGTACTGCCGTTCTAACCATTGGCAGTAACTTCCGTCCATGACCGCGCGCCACCATTCCGGGTGCTCCAGGTACCAGCGGATGGTCTGGCGGATGCCGGTGGGGAAGTCCACGGCGGGTTGAAAACCCAATTCGCGGGTGATTTTAGTGGCGTCGATGGCGTAGCGGCGGTCATGACCGGGCCGGTCGCGCACATGCTGGATCAGGTCGGCACTGTTGCGGCCCTGCGCCGCTGCTGACTGCGGGTAAGCCTGCAACCACCGGGGATCACTCGCGAAAAGTTCATCCATGATCTGACCGATCAGCAGGACAATGTCGATATTGGCCCATTCGTTGCAGCCGCCGATGTTGTAGCTCTCCCCCTCCCGACCCTGGTCCAGAATCGCGGCGATGCCCCGGCAATGGTCTTCCACATAAAGCCAGTCGCGAATCTGACGACCGTCGCCGTAGAGTGGCAGGGGCTGGTTATGCAGGATATTCACGATGATGAGGGGGATCAATTTTTCGGGAAAGTGATATGGTCCGTAGTTATTGGAGCAGTTGCTGGTGGTGGTACTGAGTCCGTAGGTATGTTGATAGGCGCGCACCAGATGGTCCGATCCCGCCTTACTGGCGGCGTAGGGGGAGTTGGGTGCGTAAGGGGTCTCTTCGCGGAAAGGCGGGTCCTGAGGACCGAGGGTACCGTAGACTTCATCCGTGGAGATGTGATGAAAACGGTGGGGAATACGACCCTGCGGACCATCCAGCCAGAGGCTTTTGGCCACCCGCAGCAGGTTATGGGTGCCGAGGATGTTGGTCTGGATGAAGGCGTCGGGGTCGTGGATGGAGCGATCCACATGGCTTTCGGCAGCGAAGTGGACGACGACGTTGAGCTGATGGTCGGTCATCAGCCGTTCGACAAGCGGGGCATCGTTGATGTCGCCCTGCACAAAGCGAAACCCGGCGTGCTGGTCCAGTCCTTCCAGGTTATGGCGATTGCCCGCATAGGTGAGGGCATCCAACGCCACCAGCGTAGTGCGCGGATGCTTGCCCAGCCAGTGGTGGCAGAAGTTGGCACCGATAAAACCGGCAGCACCGGTGACCAGCAGGCGTTTGTCAATCATGGGATCAACGGCGACAGACATCGGGTGCTCCTTTTTGAATCAGGCTTCTTCTTCGGGTTCAGCGAACATCTGCCGCAGTGCGGCCCGCCAGTGCGGCGCGGGACCCAGCGTGGCGTAGCTGCTGGACTTGTCGAGCACCGTGTAGGCCGCGCGGGGGGCGGGGGTGGGATACCCGCTCGTTGGGATCATCTCTATGGGGGTGCTGCGCCGCAGGCGTCCCGCAGCCAGTGCCTCTTCCTGAATCGCTACGGCGAAATCGTACCAGGAGGCCACTCCCGCGTCGGTCCAGTGTTGAATGCCCGTAAAATCCGGGTGGTCTATGGCACGCCAGATCGCGCGGGCGAGCCCCGCGGCCCAGGTCGGGGTGCCGACCTGATCACCCACGACCCGTAGCACGTCTCGCTCGGCCATGAGGCGCAGCATCGTTTTCACAAAGTTGCTGCCGTGGGCGCTATAAACCCAGGCGGTGCGCAGGATGAGGGCGGCATCGCCGAGGATTTCCCCTACCTGCTGTTCACCAGCGGCCTTACTGCCGCTATAAACACCGAGGGGCGCTACGGGCGCGCCGGGTGGATAAGGGGTGGATTGGGCGCCATCGAAGACGAAGTCGGTGGAGATATGGATCAGGCGGGCGCCGCAGGACTGCGCGGCCAGGGCGCAGTGGGCGGCGCCGTCACGGTTGACGGCATAGGCCATCCCAGCTTCGGATTCGGCACGGTCCACGGCGGTGTAGGCGGCGGCATTGATGAGGCAGTCGGGCTGGAAACTTGCCGCCGCCTCACGGACCTTGCCGGCATCACGAATATCCAAATCCTGGCGCCCCAGGGCATACAGCTTGACTGAGGGCGGCTGGCTGCGTTGCAACTCCCAACCCACCTGGCCTTGCGCGCCCAGCAGCAGTACGCGATACCGGTGGGATTCTCCGGCCACGGGCGTCATGGAAAGGCCTCACTCTTCAGCAAAGAAAGCCCGGCAGCATCCTTGCTGGCCAGCAAGGGTGGCTTGTTGTCCAGCAACGGCCAGTCAATGGCGATATCCGGATCATTCCAGATCACGCAACGTTCTGCTTCCGGAGCGTAAAACTCCGTGGTTTTGTAGAGAAAGTCGGCCGACTCGCTGAGCACGTAAAAGCCGTGGGCAAAACCGGGGGGCACCCAGAGCATCTGCTGATTTTCCGCGGAAAGGGTGGCACCCGCCCATTGCCCGAAATAGGGCGAGGAGCGGCGCAGGTCCACGGCTACATCGAAGACCGCGCCAGCGACGACACGCACCAGTTTGCCCTGTGGCTGACGAATCTGGTAATGCAGCCCACGCAGCACTCCCCGCTGGGAGCGACTGTGGTTGTCCTGCACGAAGTCGAGATCCAGTCCGGCCGCAGCGAAGGCGCGCCGGTTCCAGCTTTCCATGAAAAACCCCCGGGCGTCGCCGAAAACCCTGGGGGTGATGAGGAGAACCTCAGGAATGGCGAGGGCTTCCACCTTCATGCCTGGCGTCCTTCGCTGAGAATGCGCAAAAGATAATCGCCGTAGCCGCTCTTTTGCAAGGGGGCGGCGAGACGGCTGAGGGCTTCACCATCAATGTAGCCCATGCGGTAAGCGATTTCTTCGGGGCAGGCGACTTTGAGCCCCTGGCGTTCTTCCAGGGTGCGGATGAACTGGCCAGCGTTGAGAAGATCAGCGTGGGTGCCGGTGTCGAGCCAGGCCGTGCCGCGACCAAGCACCTCCACCTGCAAACGCATTTCCTGCAGGTAAAGGCGGTTGAGGTCGGTAATCTCCAGCTCGCCCCGTGCCGAGGGGCGGATTTCCCGAGCCATCCTGCTGCCGTTGCCGTCATAGAAGTACAAGCCGGTCACCGCATAGGATGAGCGCGGAGTTTCCGGTTTTTCTTCGAGGCCGATAGCCTGGCCGTCGGCATTGAACTCGACGACGCCATAGGCGCGCGGGTTGGCGACATGGTAGGCAAAGATGGTGGCGCCGGTATCGCGGGTGTTGGCAGCTTGCAGCGTTGCGCTGATTTCGTGGCCGTAGAAAACATTGTCACCGAGCACCAGCGCGGAGGGGTTCCCCGCCAGAAATTCCTCGGCGATAAGCAGGGCCTGCGCCAGCCCTTCGGGACGCGCTTGCTCGGCATACTGGAAAGACAGGCCCCATTGGCTCCCATCTCCCAGCAACTGCTGGAAACGTGGCAAGTCTTCGGGAGTGGAGATGACCAGCATCTCCCGGATACCCGCCAGCATAAGAGTCGCCAGGGGATAGTAGATGAGGGGCTTGTCATAGACTGGCATAAGCTGCTTGCTGACGGTCTGGGTCAGCGGATAGAGCCTGGTGCCGGAGCCGCCAGCGAGGATGATTCCTTTACGATGCATTGCGCGGCCTCAATTTGTTGCTTTCGCGGTATTGTATGTGGCCGGGGGCGCTGGGGCAACATATCCAGGGGTGCTGTGCGCCGGTGGCTTGAGCGATAGCGCCTCAACGGCATAAGCTAGCCCCTCTTGTCCGGTCAACATACCAAGGAATCATCATGAACAGACAGGGTGGCCTGTCCACTGCAGACGTCCGCAACAGACCTGAGGCGGACAAGCAGCGCGGCCACGCGCTGGGCGCCGCCATGCTGGGGATGTTGCTGGACGGTTACGACCTCAGCATCATGGCCGTAGTCCTGCTTTCATTGCACAGCACCTGGCCTTTGCACGCGACCGAAACCGGTCTGCTCATGGCCATGGCGTTACTCGGGTCTTTGCTGGGCGGCCTGGTGGGCGGCGTCTTCACCGACCGGTTCGGGCGCCGCAAGCTGCTCTTTCCCAATATATTCCTCTATGTCATCGGCGCCCTGGTCAGCGCTTTCAGCCCGGACGTCTCCATCCTTTTCCTGGGTCGCTTTCTGACCGGCCTGGCGATCGGCCTCGACTATCCGCTGGTAGCCACCATCGTTGCGGAATACAGTCCGTCCGCAAACCGGGGCAATCGTTTCGCCCGGGTAAACCTGGCCTGGTATGTCGGCGCTCTGCTGTCCACCGGTGTCGGCTGGGCCCTGTTGTTTACCGGCGACGCGTCCTGGCGCTGGATGCTGGGGAGCGCGGTCGTCCCCGCGCTTGCCCTGCTCTGGTTGCGGCGCGGCCTCCCGGAGTCGCCGCGCTGGCTGGCGCGCAACGGGCATGCCAGCGCGGCCCGTGAAGCCTTGGCCCGGCTGTATCCGGAGTGTACGCCCGCCGAACTCAGCACACAGTTGACGGCTTTTCAGGGGCATCGCCAGTCGTGGCGGGTGCTGCTGCGTAAAGTCTGGCTGCGCCGACTGGTGCTCAGCATTTTCCCCTGGTTCTGTCTGGATGTGGTGGGTCTGGGCATTGGTCTGTATTTTCCCCTGGTGTTGCGCAGCAACGGGTTAGCCAGCAGTGACGGGGCCGCCGCTGCCATCAATGCCGGCTTTCTGGTGATCTCCGCTCTGGGCATTCTCTATATTCTCTCCCGCCTCGACCGCTGGGGCCGGATTCCCCTGCAAAGTGCAGGATTTGGGCTGATGTCTCTCGGGCTGGGACTGTTCGCGCTGTGCTCCTGGAATGGCTGGATTGCCGGAATTTACGCGGGTGCTGCGGTCTATTCCCTGGGTGTGGGCATCGGTCCGGCGGTAACGGTTTTTGCGCTCGCCGTAGAAATTTTTCCGACGGAATTGCGTGCCAGTGCGGCCGGGTTGGCGACGGGGCTTTCCCGCCTGGGTGCCTTCATTTCGGCGGTGTTATTTCCTGTTTTTGAGAAAAGCTGGGGAATCCCCTTAGTACTGGTGGTGATGGCCATCGTGGCCCTGCTGGGGATGCTCGCCACCCTGATCTATGGGGTGGAATCGCGACAGAAAAGCCTGGAAGACCTGGAACGCGTGGATGAACAGGTGGCAATACCCTGATTGAATGGGTTTTCTACTCAAAACTCCAGGTGCGCACTATGCGTAACGGGGTAGGCGGGGACTGCCAGATGGCGGGTAAAGCCGGAAAGGGCGCCGCCTCCCGAATGATCGTATCGACGGCGTTTACCAGCGCGATGTTCTTCGATCCTTGCCGCATCTCGATCTGCATCAGTTGCCCGTCGGGGGCGATAGTGACGGCGACAACGACGCGTCCCCGCGGTAGGACAAGATGACCTGCCGCAAGGAGATGTTTCTGGGCCAGTGCCATGATTCGACCTTCCCAGTCCTTCAGATAGGCATTCAAGGCGACCGCCCGCGCCGCCGGTGAGGCCGTTGATCGCACGCTCTCCCGACGGACCGGAAGCATGCCGTCCGGGCTGCGCGGCGCGGGCACCACAGGCGAGGTAATCTGGGGACGGAGCGGGTTCGGCGTCAACGAAATTTCTACCAGCGAGCTGACCGGGGTTTTTACAGGCAGGGTTCCCGCCAGCCCTCCCAACAACACGAGCCAGACCAGCACGTTGATGACCACGGAGAGCAAGGCCCAGGGGAACAGGGTATCGAGGTCTTCCGGTCGCAAACGCAGGGCGCGCATCATACCGACCAGTGCGGCTGCCCCAAACCAACGTATCCGGAGCAGAACGTCCGATAGCGGCGCGAAAAATCCTATGGCTTCATTCCAGCCAGTCGGCTGCAGCGAGGGCATAATAGGTGATGATGGCATCGCTCCCGGCCCTTTTAATGCCCAGCAGCGATTCCAGGACGCTGCTCTGTAGATCCAGCCAACCAGCCCGGGCGGCGGCTTGCAACATGCTGTATTCGCCAGACACCTGATACGCCAGCACCGGCAGGTCGCAGCGCTCGCGGAGGTCACGGATGATATCCAGATACACCATGGCGGGCTTCACCATCACCATATCGCAGCCCTCCTGAATATCCAGTGTCATCTCGCGAAACGCCTCACGCCGATTGGCCGGATCCATCTGATAGCCTTTGCGGTCCCCGAACTGCGGCGCGCTGTCGGCCGCATCGCGGAAAGGGCCATAAAAAGCGCTGGCGTATTTGACCGCATAGGAAAGAATGCTGACCTGCGGATGCTGCGTAGCATCCAGCGCCTCGCGGATAGCCATCACCATGCCGTCCACCATGCCTGAAGGGGCGACGACATCCACCCCCGCTTCTGCATAAGAGATGGCCTGCCGCTGCAGGTTTTCCAGGGTGGCGTAATCGTCACGATCGCCGCCCGCATCCAGAACCCCGCAATGGCCGTGGGCGGTATATTCGCAAAAGCAGGCATCGGCAATGATCAGGAGTTGCGGGTATTCGGCGCGAATGGCGCGGATCGCCCGTTGTACCAGCCCCTCCGCCTCCCAGGAGGCAGAGCCGGTGGCATCCTTGCAATGATCTTCAACGACGCCGAACAGCAGCACTCCGGAGACGCCCCGCGCCGCGGCCTCCGCGCAGAGCTGCAGCGCCGAGTCGATGCTGTGGCGGAAAACGCCGGGCATGGAGGAGATTTCCGTACGGACGCCATCGCCTTCCACCAGAAAGATCGGCAGGATGAAATCCGCCGCGCGCAGATGATGCTCACGCAACATCCGGCGCATGGCCGGATGGCGACGCAGGCGGCGGGGCTCGTGGCGGGACGACAGATTGAGCAGGTTCATGCAACGGGCTCCAGACCTTGTGCCCATACGGTCAGCGCCGTCAGCATACCAGCCGCACTGGCTTCCGGGGCAATCCAGGGGGCGGGCAGGCCGACCGTGGTGACGGCGTCGGCGGTGAGGGGGCTGATGGCGATAATGGGCGTGTTCTTCAGCCAGCGTTGACCCAGCCCCCCCACCATCTGATAGAAATTATTGAAGATCTCCGGGCTGGTCACGGTGACGGCATCCAGTTCGCCGCGCGCCCAGGCATGCAACAACGGCGTCGGGTTGGTGCCGGGCAACTGGCGTCGGTAGCAGAACACCTTGTCGATGACCGCCCCTCGCTCGCCCAGCGTCTTTTCCAGCAACTCCCGGCCCTGATCACCGGCAAACAGCGCGATGCGCTGTCCCTGCACGGCCACCAGCTCCGGACTTTCCAGCAAACCCTCGGAGCTGAACCTCTGGGGGACCAGCTCGACCTGCAGACCAAACTCACGCAGCGCCTTGGCGGTCTCCCGCCCCACCGCCGCAATACGCGGTCCCGCCGGCCAGGACAGGTTGCGGCTCTGCAAGCGGCTGAGGGCAAAAGCGACGGCGTTGCGGCTGGAAAAAATCACCCAGTCATACGCCACAAGCTGATGCAAGGCGTCATCCAGAGACTGCCAGTTCTCCGGCGCCTCGATCTGTACGGCGGGGAACAAAATGGCGCGCGCGCCTTGCGCCTGCAACAGGGTCAGCATCTCGTCGGCCTGCGCGCGTGGCCGGGTGACCACGATGCCTTTGCCTTGCAGTGCGGTGCTGTTCATGTGTTTCGGACATCCGCGATAATTTCTGCCGCCCCTTGCGCGACCAGCGCCGCAGCGACGGCCATGCCGAGGGCAACGGGGTCGCTGCCCTTCGCCTCGGCATGGAGCACCCGGCGGCCTTCCGGGGTGGCGACCAGCCCGCGCAGGAGCATCTGCGGCCCCTGCCATTGGGCCAGCGCTGCCACCGGCAGCCGGCAATCCCCGCCCAGCACCCGATTCATGCTGCGCTCTGCCAGCACGCAGTCGTGGGTATCGGCATCGGCCAGAGGAGCCAGCAGTTCCCGGGTCCGCCGGTCGTCGCTGCGCGCCTCAATGCCTATGGCCCCTTGCCCCACGGCAGGTAGAGAGCAGTCGATGTCCAGCAGATGGGTGATACGATCCGGCAAACCCAGGCGTTTAAGGCCCGCGGCGGCGAGGATGATCGCCTCATAATGGCCCTCATCCAGCTTGCGCAGGCGCGTAGCGACATTGCCGCGCAAGTCATCGACCCGCAGATGAGGGTAGCGCTCCAGTAATTGCGCCCGCCGCCGCAGGCTGGAACTCCCTACCCGAGCGCCCTCCGGCAGGGCATCAGGGTGTAGAAAGGCATTGCTGACGAAGGCATCCCGGACATCTTCCCGGGCCATGATGGCGACCATCTCCAGACCTTCAGGCTGTTGTGCAGGCACATCCTTCATGGAGTGCACGGCAATGTCCACCCGCTGCTGCTGCAGGGCATCCTCGATTTCCTTGACGAAGAGGCCTTTACCGCCCAGCGCATGCAGGGGCGCATCCAGAAGAATGTCGCCGCTGGTGGTCATGGTGATGATTTCGACGGTCATTCCCGGATGATGCCGTAACAGGGCGGCGCGGACATGCTCTGCCTGCCAGACGGCCAGCGGGCTGGCACGGGTACCAATGCGAAGATGGTGCGGCATATCTGGTCGGCGGCTCTAAGGATGATCGGGAGAAGAATAGGCTATTCACCTTAACAGCGCGGTTTTTCCTGTCAAGGGCGATTCGGCAAAACTCAGCGCGAAATGGGGGTCACCACCACCCTCTCGCGCAGTCGCTGCGCCATCTTGGGACCAACAACCGCAGCAAGGGAGGCCGGGCCGGGAAAGGGGCCGTGCGCCTCCCGGAAAGCGACCATCGCGGCGGCGCGTTTTTCGCCAATACCGTGCAGACAACGCAACTGGGCCACATCGGCGTGATTGATGTCGACGGGAGCCGGACAATCCTTAGCAGCGGCCAGCGCCCCACCGCTCGCACATATCGTGCACAAGGCCGATAAAGGTAGCCACAGACCCCTCCAGGACATTTTTAACAGACGCTTAGCCCCGCAACGCCGCGCGTATCTTATCCCCCATCGCCGCCAACTCCGCCGCCGGTGTATCTTTGGCATTGGCAAAATTCAGGTCGGGGATGGCATTCATGGGAATCAGGTGCACATGGGCATGCGGCACTTCCAGCCCCGCCACCATGACCCCGACCCGCTTGCAGCCGGTGACCTGCTCCAGCGCGGGCACTACGCGCCTGGCAAAGGGCAGGAGCCCGGCCAGGGTCTCGTCATCCAGCGTGAAAATATAATCATGCTCGATCTTGGGGATAACCAGGGTGTGCCCCGGCCGCACCGGGCGAATGTCGAGAAAGGCCAGATAACGATCGTCTTCCAGCACTTTCTGCGCCGGAATTTCGCCGTTGATAATGCGGGTAAACAGGGTGCTCATGCGTCCTCCTTGAGGGTGGCCAAAACGGCCTCGGCGGCATCCAGGGTGGCCGCGATCTCGGCGTCGCCGTGGGCCGCCGAGAGGAAACCCGCCTCATAGGCACTGGGGGCGAGATACACCCCGCGCGCCAACAGGCCATGGAAAAAGCGGGCGTAGCGTTTACTGTCGGCGGCCATCACCGCATCAAAACCGCGCACCGGCTGTTCCGCGAAGAACCAGCCGAACATGGCCGGCACCTGATTGATCTGCATGGGCACGCCCGCGGCTTCCGCCCGCTCGGCCAAGCCCTTGCAGAGCGCTGCCGTCTGCGCCGCCAGGCGCTCATGGAAACCCGGCACCGTCAGCAGCCGCAAGGTCGTCAGGCCGGCGGCCATGGCCACCGGATTACCGGACAGGGTCCCCGCCTGATACACCGGCCCGGTGGGTGCCAGATATTCCATCATTTCCCGCGGACCACCGACGGCACCCACTGGCAAACCACCGCCGATGATCTTGCCCAGCGTGGTCAGATCAGGCAGCACCCCGTAGAGCGCCTGCGCCCCACCCACGGCCACCCGGAATCCGGTCATCACTTCGTCAAAAATCAGTACGCACCCGTATTGATCACAAACGGCGCGCAGCCCTTCCAGAAAGCCCGGCTCCGGCGGCACGCAACCCATATTGCCGGCCACCGGCTCAACAATGATGGTCGCGACATCAAAGCCGAAGCGCGACATCATTTCCTCCACCGCGGGGAGGTCGTTATACGGCAGCACCAGGGTATTCTGACTCACCTCGCGCGGAACCCCCGCGCTGGAAGGCTGGCCAAGGGTCAGCGCCCCGGAACCGGCCTTGACCAGCAGACTGTCGCTGTGGCCGTGGTAATTACCCTCAAACTTGAGGATCTTGTCGCGCCCGGTGTAGCCGCGCGCCAGGCGAATGGCGGTCATCACCGCCTCGGTGCCGCTGGAAGTCATGCGCACTGACTCGATGCCCGGCACCAGCGCGCAGACCAGCTCCGCCATTTCCACCTCGATGGCAGTAGGTGCACCAAAACCAAGACCCTTGTTCACCTGCGCATGCACCACCGCCAGCACTTCCGGATGGCCGTGGCCGTGAATCATCGGCCCCCAGGAACCCACATAATCGATATAGCGCTTGCCTTCCACATCCCAGAAGAAGGGTCCTTCGGCATGGTCGATGAAAATCGGGTCACCGCCCACACCGCGAAAGGCCCGGACCGGCGAGTTAACCCCGCCCGGAATGCATTGTTGCGCCGCGTTGAACAGCGCGTGTGAAGTCTGCGTCATCATTACTCCTTACGGTTACTGAACAGAGCGGTAAAGCGTCGTGCCGCCCCTTCCACATCGTCTACGCCAAAAACGCCGGAAATCACCGCCAGGGCATCCGCACCTGCCGCGATCAATGCACCCCCATTGGCCTCCGTGATGCCGCCGATGGCCACAATGGGCAGAGCAATAACCGCGCGCGCCGCCGTCAGGACATCCACACTGACCACCGGCGCCTGCGGTTTGCTGGGAGAGGCGAAAAAGGACCCGAAGGCCACATAGTCCGCCCCCCGCGCCGCCGCCTCCTGCGCCTGCCGCACCGATCCATAGCAGGAAACCCCGACGAGTATGGCGCGACCGAATTGCGCACGCAATGCTGCCAGGGGCGCATCCTCCGCCCCCACATGCAGGGCGGGAGCCCCGACAGCCTGCGCCAGCAGCGGATCATCATTGACGACGAAAAGGGCGTTGTACTGCGCGCAAAGCTCCCGCAAGGCCCCCGCCTGCCGCCGCCGTCGCGGTGCATCGGCCACAACCTCGCCCTTGTCCCGATATTGCAGAATACGCGCACCCCCGCGCAGCGCCGCCTCGGCCCGCGCCAGGAAAACGGGCTCCGGCATCAGGCGCGCTTCGGTGATCACATACAGCCCGGAAATAAGGGGGTTCTGCCCGGCCATCCTATTCCTCCCGATACCCGCGCGCCCAAAAGAACCGGTCTGGAAAATACTGTCCTTTCCCCAGCGGGTAGGCATGGACCAGGCAGGCATGGGTAAAATCCAGTGCCCGCGCCACGGCCTCTTCCATGGCTAAACCACGCGCCAGACCCGCCGCCAGCGCGGATGCCAGAGTACATCCCGAGCCGTGGTAGCGGTGGGGCAGGCGCGGCTGCCGGAATGCGCGCTGCAACGCCCCGCCACGAAACAGCATATTTTCCAGTTCCGGCCCCTCGCCGTGACCTCCGCTGATCAGTACCCACTTCGCCCCCTGGCGATTGAGCCAGGCACCAGCCGTGGGCAAATCGTCAGCGCCGGACAAGGCCAGTGCTTCCGGGCCGTTGGGCGTAATCACCGTTACTTGCGGCAGCAAGTGCGCGACCAAGGCCGCGCATAATCCCGCCCCGGCCAGGGCCGTGCCACCTCCGGCCGCCAGTACCGGATCAAGCACCACGGGAATCTGCGGATAATCCGCCAGCAGTGCGCTCACCGCCGCTACCATGGCCACACTTCCCAGCATCCCGATTTTGATGACCTGTACGGCCATGTCCTCCAGCACGGCACGGGCCTGAGCCACGGTATCCTCCGGATTCACCAACCTATAGGCACGTACATTCACCGAATCCTGAACAGTCAGCGCCGTCACCGCCGTGCAGCCATGCGCGCCCAGGCTGGCCAGGGTCAGCAGGTCGGCCTGCAAGCCCGCACCCGCACTGGGATCAGAGCCGGCAACAGTGAGGACGACGGGCGGAGGCCCCGCCGCTTCCTGGCGACTGGATTCCATCCGGGATGAATCATCAATTCTTGCTTTCGCAGGCATGGATGGAGGGACCCTTTATGCGGCTATTGCCGGCGCTGATTTTAGCAGAAAAACTGGCCTCACCGTAAATGCCATTGCGTGGGGCCGTGAGCAAGATGTTCATTGCCTGACGTCCGGAAGACCTCGCTGTCCATCGTGCGTCTGACAGCGTTTTTTTCCAGGATCAAGTTCCTGAACAGCCTGTGGATAACTTTGTGGATATTTTGCTGACAACAGTAATTTCGTCATGACCATAGTGTATTTACGCCGAGCGGAAACATTCTGTAACAATAAATTATTATTTATTACAATAAATTACATGAACTACCGAAACACAATTTCGAATAATTCCACGTAACTGCACGTTAATCTCTTTGTGGAAAACTTTATCCGGCCGGGCGCCGTCCTGGCTACCACGGCTGCTCAGATTCGTCCATGGTTGTGCCCATCTCGCGCGTTTTTCCTGCCCCTTGGGCAAAGACCCGGTCATAGGCCCGTCAATGGCGCGCACCGCCACATTTGGGTATACTTCATCGACGGAGAATTATGGTGAAATGCCCTTCCCGTTGCGGGGAGTGAGCCCACTTTGCTACCGCGTGACACTGACATGGTAGCGACAGAAGGCACAGCACTTTCACCTCCAGACCCTCTGACCAGGTTACGCATGAGCAGTCATCCAGCGCCATCCGCGCTGCACAACGGAGACGCCTTATGGGCGGCGCTGTGTGTGCAGTTGCAAGAACAGACCACAGCCCAGCAGTTCAACACTTGGCTGCGCCCCCTTCGTGGCGAGTTGCATGGTAACGAACTGCGCCTGTTCGCACCCAATACCTTCGTCAAGGAATGGGTGCGGGAAAGGCTGATGGATCTGCTGGAAGGGGTGCTCGCCCAGCTTGCACCGGGAATGATGCTTCGCCTGGAACTCGGCGCCGACGAAGCGACGACCCCAGCCCCGGTAGCAGCTACTCCAGCCACTGCTCCGATCACCGATCCTCGCAATGGCAACCGGCTCAACCCGGGCTTTTCCTTCAAGTCCTACGTCGAAGGCAAATCCAATCAACTCGCGGTGGCGGCTGCCCGGCAGGTCGCCGAAAATCCGGGGAAATCTTACAACCCGCTGTATATCTATGGCGGCGTCGGACTGGGCAAGACCCATCTCATGCAAGCGGTGGGCAACGCCATCCTCCAACGCAACGCCGATGCCAAGGTGCTCTACGTCAGTTCCGAAGGCTTCATCATGGACATGGTGCGCTCCCTGCAACACAACACCATCAATGACTTCAAGCAGCGCTACCGCAAGCTGGATGCCCTGCTCATTGACGACATCCAGTTTTTTGCGGGCAAGGACCGCACCCAGGAAGAGTTTTTTCACACCTTCAACGCCCTCTTTGACGGCGGCCGACAGATTATTATCACCTGTGACCGCTATCCCAAGGAGGTGGACCGCCTGGAAGAGCGCCTGCAATCGCGCTTCGGCTGGGGACTGACGGTCGCCATCCAGCCCCACGACCTCGAAACGCGCATGGCCATTGTCCTCTGCAAGGCGGAAGAAAGCGGCGTTGAGCTGCCCGAAGAAGTGGCCTTCTTCATCGCCGAGAAAATCCGCTCCCATGTCCGCGAACTGGAAGGGGCACTGCGTCGGGTGGTCGCCCATGTCAACTTCACCCACAAACCTTACAACCTGGATACTGCCCGCGAGGCCCTGCGTGATCTGATCGACGTGCAGAAGCGCATGGTCAGCCTCGACAACATCCAGAAAGTCGTAGCCGAGTATTTTCATATTCGCGGCTCCGACATGCAGTCCAAAAGGCGCAGTCGCAACATTGCCCGGCCACGCCAGGTAGCCATGTGCCTGACCAAGGAACTCACCAACCACAGTCTGCCGGAAATCGGCGAGGCCTTCGGCGGACGCGACCACACCACCGTCCTCCATGCCTGCCGCCAGATCGACAAACTGCGTCAGGAAGACACGCAGATGGATGAAGATTACTGCAACCTGCTACGGATTCTTGGCGCATGATCCAGCACTCGCAAAAGCTGTGGATAAGCCCCTGTACAACCCCTGTGCAGACTCTGTACGAAAAATGGGGCTCTTTTTTATCCCCAAGCATACCGGCTTATCCACAGCTTGCCGACAGCTTATCTGGGTCCAGAATTCCATATCAGACAATGAATTACACCACATTCCCACAGGCTACCGGGCCATTAATAATAATAGTAGTTAAAAGAAAGAATATAAATTATATATATAAAGCGGCCCGACCGGCCCCTTTTCAGACCTGGCATTCAAGGAGCAAAACCTGATGAAAATCACCATAGATCGCGAAGATCTCCTGCCTATCCTGGCCAATATGGCAAACATTGCTGACCGGCGACCGGTACAACCGATTCTAGCCCATGTCCTCATCGAGGCCGCAGGGCAACACTGCCGCTTCGTCGCCACCGATCTGGAAGTCCAGCTTTCCGCCGACCTGGACCATCCGGTAGACGCTCCGGGCACCTGCGCCGTTCCCGCCCGCAAGCTCTATGACATCTGCCGGGCGTTACCGGAACACACACCCATAGAATTTCATAAAGACGGCGAAAAACTGCTCTTGAAAGCCGCTAAAAGCCGTTTCACCCTGCACATATTGCCGGCTGATCAATTCCCATACCTCAGTATCCACAGCAGTCGTTGTCAGGGTAACTGCAATGCCAAAGCCTTTCGCGAAGCGCTTGCCGTCGCTGCCAACACCATGGCACAGAACGACGCCCGGCTCTTCCTGAACGGCGTCCTCGTCGAGGTGGAAGGTCAGGAACTGCGTCTCGTAGCCACAGACGGTCATCGCCTGGCCATGATGACCCTGCCCTTTGCCAGCAGTCTGGAAAGTGGGGGCTACCAGGCTATTCTGCCGCGCAAAGCCGTTCTCGAACTGTTGCGGATTCTCGATGATGGCGATATCGCGCTGGAGATGTCGGACACCAGCTTTCTGCTCAACGATGGTACGCAACAGTTCGCCTGCAAACTCATCGATGCCAAATATCCTGATTACCGGCGGGTGATTCCCCAAGGACATCCCCGCTTCGCCATACTGGACCGCCAGACCTTCAAAAGCGCCTTGCAACAAAGTGATGTCCTGGTCAGCGACCGTAATCCGACCACCCATCTGCACCTCAGTAATAACCAGATGACCCTGCGCAGCCGCAATGAAGAACAGGAAGAAGGCGAAATCCAAATCCCTGTCGAATATCAGGACGATGCTCTGGATATCGCTTTCAACAGCCGTTATCTCACCGATACCACCCAGATATTCGCCCAGGAAAGTTTGCGGATGCGGGTCAAGGACAGCGACAGCAGCGCCGTTTTTACTCCGGTAGACGGAGATAACCCCCTGTATATCATCATGCCTGTCCGTCTTTGAAATGCCCCTGGAGGCCCTCCATATCCAATCGGTGCGTTCCATAAAAACCCTGGATCTGAAAGCGGACCGGCAGTGGAACTGGCTGATAGGCGCCAATGGTACGGGCAAGAGTTCCGTGCTGGAGGCCATTCACATTCTCGGCACGGGGCAAACCTGGCGGCATGGTCCCCGCCATGTTCAGCGGGATGGCGACGGCGAATATCTGGTCAGCGCGCGCCTGCCCGATCATTTCCTCGCCCTGCGCCGGCGTGGCGAGGAGCGGGAAATACGCTATGATGGTGAGTCGCTCAGTTCGGCCTGGATGCTACTGGATATTCTGCCTCTGCAAAGCCTGCACGATGACAACAGCCACTTCGTCGCCGGAACGGCGGAAGACCGCCGGCGCGTACTGGACTGGGGCATCTATTACGCGGATCGCTACTATGGCACGGTGTTTCGCCAGTACCGGCGGGCTTTGCAACAGCGCAATGCCTGGCTGAAAAGCGGTCACGGCCAGCAACCCTGGGACGACGGCGTCATTGCCTCCGGTGAAGAAATCCAGCAGCGGCGACAAGCGCACCTGGCCGCTGTGCAGCCCGAAGTCGCCGCCCTCTGGGAACGCTGGTCCGGGTCACTTTCCGGGCTTAGCCTGCATCTGCACAGCGGCTGGAAAGAAGGCTTGGCACTGGGTGATTGCCTGCTGCGGGACCAGGAACAAGACCGCGAAATGGGTTATACCCACAGTGGTCCGCATCGTGCCAATCTGGCCTTTCGGGTGCGCGGTAAAGCGGCACTGGACATCCTTTCGCGCGGCCAGTTGCGGGTATTGGGTCTGGCCTATCGCCTGGCGCAGGTAAAGATTCTGAAGCAGGCTGGTTTGCCCCTGCCGACCATATTGATTGACGATTTCGCGGCAGAGCTGGACGCCTCAGCACGGGATTGGTGGGTGAAAGAACTCGATCTGTTAGGTGTGCAGGTCTTCGCTGCCGTCACCGCCGCCGGACAGATTCCGGCGGCGGTGAGCGGCAGCCATTTTTGTCTGGCAGCAGGCCAGCTTGAGAAGGAAACAGCATCATGACGGGAAAATACGATTCTACCAGTATCCAGGTGTTGAAAGGGCTGGAAGCGGTACGCAAGCGCCCCGGTATGTATATTGGCGATACCGATGACGGCAGCGGTCTGCACCACATGGTTTTTGAGGTGGTGGACAATGCTATCGACGAAGCCCTCGGCGGTTATTGTGACGCCATCGTCGTTACCATTCACGACGATGAATCCGTCAGCGTCAGCGATAACGGTCGTGGCATACCCGTCGATATCCACGCCGAAGAAGGCCGCTCCGCTGTAGAAGTGATTATGACCGTGCTGCATGCGGGCGGTAAATTCGACGACAACGCCTATAAGGTCTCGGGCGGTCTGCACGGGGTCGGTGTCTCGGTAGTGAACGCCCTTTCAGAAACGCTCCAGTTGCGTATCTTCCGCGATGGCTATGTCTGGACCCAGGAATATCATGATGGCGAACCCCTGGCACCGGTTGCGCGTGGAGAGGCGTCACGCAAACATGGCAGTACCATCCGCTTCAAACCCTCGCCTCAGGTTTTTGCCGATACCCATTTTCACTTCGAGATTATCGCGAAGCGCTTGCGCGAACTGGCCTTTCTCAATTCCGGCGTGCATATCACCCTGCTGGACGAGCGCGGCGGGCGGGAAGAAGTTTTCCATTATGAAGGCGGTATCCGCGCCTTTGTGGAACATCTCAACCGCAGCAAAACCGCCATTCATCCCACTGTGATCACCCTTACCGGCGAGCGCGACGGCATTGTCGTTGAAGCCGCCCTGCAATGGAATGAAGGCTATAACGAGGTGGTGCTCTGCTTCACCAACAATATTCCCCAGGCCGATGGTGGCACCCATTTGGCGGGCTTTCGCGGCGCGCTGACCCGTACTCTGAATCAATATATGGAAAGGGAAGGCATCATCGCCAAGGCCAAGGTCGCGGTGAGTGGCGAAGATACGCGCGAAGGGCTGACAGCGGTGCTTTCCGTCAAGGTACCGGACCCGAAATTTTCTTCGCAAACCAAGGAAAAGCTGGTCTCCAGCGAGGTTAAACCGATAGTCGAGTCCTCCATGTCCGAGGCGCTGACGATATTTTTGGATGAGCATCCCAAAGAGGCGCAGGCCATTGCCGCCAAAATTGTCGAAGCGGCGCGGGCGCGGGAAGCCGCCCGCCGGGCACGGGAGCTGACCCGCCGCAAAGGCGCGCTGGACATCGCCAACCTCCCCGGCAAGCTGGCCGACTGTCAGGAGAAAGACCCGGCCAAGTGCGAAATCTATCTGGTGGAGGGAGATTCCGCCGGTGGCTCGGCCAAACAGGGCCGTGATCGCCGGCATCAGGCCATCCTGCCCCTGAAAGGCAAAATCCTCAATGTGGAACGGGCGCGTTTCGACAAGATGCTCTCGTCGGATGAGATCGGCACCCTCATTACGGCATTGGGTACCGGCATTGGCGCCGGGGATTTTGATGTCGCCAAGCTGCGTTATCACCGGGTTATCATCATGACCGATGCGGATGTCGACGGCAGCCATATCCGCACCCTGCTGCTGACCTTCTTTTACCGGCAGATGCCCGAACTGGTGGCGCGCGGCCATATTTATATCGCCCAGCCACCTCTCTACAAGGTCAAGAAAGGCAAGGATGAGCGCTACATCAAGGACGACACCGAACTGGCCGCCTACCTGCGCGAAATTGCCATGCAGGGCGCGCAATTTCGTCCTGCGGCGGATGCTGAGCCGGTAACGGACGAGCAACTGGCCGGCATGATGCGTCAGTACCAGAATATCGAGGCTTTGGTGCAGCGCCTGGAACGGCGCTATCCCGGTACCCTGCTCTGGGCCCTGGCCACGTTGCCGCCCATCGTTGCGGAGTCGGCGGATAGCGCCACCTGGGACGACTTCGCGCGACAGCTCCGCGCGGCATTGGAGCTCAACGCCCTGCCCGCCGAACATTACACGGTGGAGCGGGTGGGTGAGGCGGAGGCTTTGCGCCTGGTGGTTCGCCGCGAACATCACGGTAGTCAGGAACTACGTTTCTTTGATCAGGATTTCTTTGCCGGTGGCGAATACCGGCATCTGGCCGACTATGCGCGGGTGATTGAAGGTAATATCCGCGCCGGCGCGCGTATGGAACGCGGCGAGCGAGGGCTTACCGTCAGCCGGTTCCGTGCCGCCATGGACTGGCTTCTGGCTGACGCCCGTCGCGGTGTCGAGATTCAGCGCTACAAGGGTCTGGGTGAAATGAATCCGGAACAGCTCTGGGAGACCACCATGAACGCTGAAAACCGGCGTTTGGTGCGGGTGGATGTGGAGGACGCCATCGCTGCCGACGAGGTCTTCTCCATGCTCATGGGCGATGCGGTGGAGCCGCGCCGCCGCTTTATCGAAGAAAATGCGCGTTTCGTATCGCGACTCGATATCTGATTACGCGGCGATATCCTGATCAAAACGCAAGGGTACGGGCCAGTGGACGATTTCCATGTGCCCGTCGGCATGTTCGACCAGTGCGGTACAGCTCTCGACCCAGTCGCCGTCGTTGTAATAGAGGATGCCGTCGATGATTTTTTGCTCGGCATGGTGGATATGGCCGCAGACCACTCCGGCATAACCGCGGCGTGAGGTTTCTTCGGCCAGCAGGTGTTCGTAATCGTTGATAAACTGCACGGCTTTCTTCACCCGGTATTTGATGTAAGCACTCAGGGACCAGTGACGGCGCAGGCCCAGATGCCGGAACGCGCTTTGCAGCAGCCGATTGAACCAGAGCAGCAGGGTATAGCCATGATCGCCCATATGAATGAGCCAGGTGGCATAGCGCATGGCGGCATCGAACTGGTCACCATGGATGACCCAGAGCTTTTTGCCATCGGCGGTCTCGTGCACCGCTTCCTGGAGAATGGCGATGTCGCCGAGGGCGATGGTGTTGCCCTGGGTTTGCACATAGTCGGAGAGCAACTCGTAGACGGGGTCATGATTGCCGCGGATATAACGTACCGTGACCCCGGAGCGGGCCAGCCGGAGGACTTTCTGGACCACCGTATTATGGCTGCGCGGCCAGTACCAGCGGACCTTGAGGCGCCACAGGTCGATGATATCGCCGACCAGATAGAGCTGCTGGCAGGAATTGTGGCGCAGAAAGTCCAAAAGGCTCTCCGCCTGACAGCCGCGGGTGCCGAGATGGACGTCCGATAGAAATATGCTGCGATAATGGGCCATAGGGTCATCCTGAAAAGGTGACAGAACCTTATATTGCCAGCAAAATATGACAGTTTGATGAAAGTTGGCCGCGGTGTAGTCGTCGGCATGACCTGGGAGATTATGGTGTCTAATCTATTTGGATTTGAATATAAAGAACTTTTTACTGCTGAAGGCCTCGCGCGGCTGGATGGGGAATTTCTGCGATCCCTGGCGGAGAAAGACCAAACCCTTGCCGAAAACTTGCAAGTCTATCATGCCGCAGGCGCCCGGCCCGCCGATAAAGCCCAGAGTGAATTTCTGCTGCAGCTCGCGCCCCATCTTGAACAATTCGTTGCCCGGCTTTTTTGCCTGGAGCCGGAAGTAGCGGAGTTGCAGGCGCGGACGCGCAGTCATGATGCGGTGATGGCGTTCAAAAAGCATTTTGTGCTGCGCCGCGCGCGCCGTTACCGTGGTGGATTTCCCGAATCTTTTGCCGATCTGGATC
>Ga0315298_1004248_pt1 | contig 21640 bp, 21 predicted proteins | sample WHS_1_MG_FD_203077 | JGI IMG/M metagenome (GOLD analysis project Ga0315298, IMG submission 203077) | Extremophilic microbial mat communities from Washburn Hot Springs, YNP, Wyoming, USA - WHS_1_MG | ecosystem: Environmental > Aquatic > Thermal springs > Hot (42-90C) | place: USA: Wyoming...
AAATACTCTTCGTAAAGATGACCCCTTAAGACCCAGATTAGAAGAAATCGCTCAGGCGGCTAACCGGGCAGCCAATCTTACCCGGCAGCTTTTAGCTTTTAGCCGGCGACAGGTTCTTAATTTCCGGACAATTGATCTTAATTCCCTCTTAGCTGACTTAGAAAAGATGCTCCGCCGGATCATTGGGGAAGAGATTGAGTTAGTAACTTCTTTTGCCGAAGATTTGGGGCGCATTAAGGCTGATCCCGGCGCATTGGAACAAGCAATTATAAACTTAGTGGTTAATGCTAAGGACGCTATGCCCCAGGGTGGTTGGCTTACTATCCGAACCGCTAATATTGAACTTACCGAAAGTTATGCCCGCACCCATCCCGGAATCCTTCCCGGTAGTTATGTAATGGTGGCAGTAACTGATACCGGTATTGGGATGAGTAAAGAGATTCAGGCGCAGATTTTTGAACCATTTTTTACCACCAAGGAGGTGGGCAAAGGCACGGGATTAGGACTTTCCACTGTATACGGTATAATTAAGCAATGTGGAGGGGATATTGAGGTAGAGAGCGAATTAGGAAAAGGGACTACCTTTAAATTATATCTTCCCCGGGTAGATGAACCAGCCGAAATAATCGACAAGAAAGACCGATTTGTGGCTGAATTTCCTGGAGGCAATGAAACTATCCTTGTTATTGAAGATGATCCCGCGGTAAGCAAGGTTGCTTGCCAAATTTTAACCCAGCTGGGATACACTGTTCTGGTAGCAGAAAGCAGCGGAGATGCCCTGGTAATTTGTGAGCAGGAAAAAAAACCGATTCACCTCATCCTGGCTGATGTAGTTATGCCTAAAATTAGTGGGCCGGAATTAATCGAAAGGTTAGCAAAAGTACGCCAGGATTTTAAAGTACTTTATATGTCCGGCTATGTGGATAAAAAATTTACTAAAAAAGAAAAATTTAATTTTATCCCTAAACCATTTACAGTGGAAACATTAGCCCAAAAAATCCGGGAGGTATTGGATAACAAGTAAGGAAAATCATTATTATTTTCAAAGTAAGCCAAAAATTTAATTAACTTTTGGTCTAATTTGTGATAAAAGCTTTTTCTATTTTAGGACTGGTTTGCTTAACCGATTAACTGATCAAAATAAAAGGAGAATGCGGTTTGAAGATTGAAAAGTCAAAACGGATAAAAGATCTCCCCCCTTATCTTTTTGCCCGGATCGACCAAATAAAATCCGAACAAATTGCACAAGGAAGGGAGGTTATTGACCTTACCATTGGTGATCCGGATTTACCTACTCCGGAAGGCATTATTTCTCAGATGAAAGAAGCAGTGGGAGAAGCAAAAAATCATCGTTATCCTCCTTATGCCGGAATTCTCCCTCTTCGGGAGGCAGTAGCCGAATGGTATTGGAAGCGTTTTCAAGTAAAACTCAATCCGGAAACTGAGGTTTTAATCCTAATCGGTTCCAAAGAAGGGATTGCCCATCTTCCGCTGGCTTTTATCGATGAGGGAGATTACGGCTTGGTTCCAGATCCCGGATACCCAGTATATAAAACCTCAATCCTATTTGCTGGAGGAATTCCTTACCTTATGCCGCTGCGGAAGGAAAATAACTTTCTACCTGACCTGAGTCAAATTCCCCAAGATATTGCCCAGAAAACTAAACTTATGTTCCTTAATTATCCCAACAATCCTACCTCAGCGGTGAGTTCAAAAGAATTTTTTGAAACAGCGGTGAATTTTTGTCAGGAAAACCAGATCTTACTTTGCCATGATGCTGCTTATTCTGAAATTTATTTTGATGGTTATAAACCGATGAGTTTTCTTCAGGTCGAAGGAGCCAAGGAAGTAGGGATAGAATTCCATTCTTTTTCCAAAACCTTTAATATGACTGGCTGGCGGTTAGGTTTTGCCGTAGGAAATGCTGAAATCATTGCCGGACTGGGAAAAATAAAAACCAATATTGATTCCGGGGTATTTTCGGCGGTTCAAGAGGCGGGGATCGTGGCTTTAAAATCTAACCTCGGGGTTACTGAAACTTTACGTAAGATTTATCAGGAGCGAAGAGACTTGCTATGTTCGGGATTAAAAAAAATTGGACTCAATTTTAAACCGCCCTTAGCTACTTTTTATGTCTGGGCGGAAGTTCCTCCGGGGTTCACTTCGCTGGAATTTACTGCCCATCTTCTTAATCAAACCGGGGTACTGGCTACTCCCGGAAATGGTTTTGGTTCTTTTGGTGAAGGTTTCGTTCGGTTTTCTCTTACCGAGGCAACCGAAAAAATCAAGAAAGCGGTTGACCGTATGAGTAAGGTATTGTTTTAATGAGCCAAGTTGTCTTTTTAGGCCTGGGTTCAAATCAGGGGGAAAAAATTAAAAACTGCGAACAAGCTATTGGGGAAATTCTTAGGTCAAAAGAAAATGTTTTAATTTCTCGCTCCTCCTGGCATTATTGTGAGCCTTGGGGGAAAGAAGATCAGGACTGGTTTATTAATGGAGTACTTCAAATTCGAACTACTCTTAGCCCCTTTGAACTTTTAGCTCGGATTAAAGAAATCGAAAAATTTTTAGGTCGAAGTGAAAATGTCCGGTGGGGTCCTCGGATAATTGATATTGATATCCTCTTTTATGATAATCTAACGATAAAATCACCGGAGGCAGAAATTCCTCATCCCGGGATTGCGGAAAGGAACTTTGTCCTTATTCCTTTAGCGGAAATTGCTCCCCAGTTTATCCACCCGGTTCTTAAAAAAACTATTAAAGAACTGCTGGCAATTTCTCCTGACCGGAAAAAAGTTATCAAAGTGAGAGGGAAAATATGCGAATAATTTTCCGCTTATTCCTTTTATTTATTCTTGGACTTCTACTTTACCGGATAATAAGAAAAGCCCTTTTTCCTTCTCGTTCTTCGAGAAACTCCAAAATCTTATTTAAAAATAAACCTAATTCAATCAATGAAATGGTTCAAGATCCTCAGTGCGGATTATATATTACTAAAAAAGAAGCCTATGCGGATAAGATCGGGACAAAGTTAGTTTATTTTTGCAGCAAAGAGTGTTATCAAAAATATCTTCAGGATAACCAAAACAAGGGGGTAAAAAAATGAAATTCTTTATTGACACTGCGGATATTAATGAAATCAAAAAAGCAGTAGACTATGGACTGATTGATGGGGTAACCACTAACCCTTCTTTAGTTTCTAAAACCGGAAAAGACCTGGTTACTGTGCTTAAAGAAATTTGTGCAATAGTAGATGGGCCAATTAGTGCGGAGGTGGTAAGTCGAGATTCAGCCGGGATGGTAGCAGAAGCCCAGCAACTGGCAAAAATCCATCCCAATATTGTGATTAAAATTCCGATGTGTCCAGAAGGGCTTAAAGCCACTCGGATTCTTGCCCGGGAAGGAATCCGGGTAAATATGACTCTTATCTTTTCTCCTCTGCAAGCTTTGATTGCCGCAAAAGCTGGGGCTGCTTATGTGAGTCCGTTTATTGGCCGCCTTGATGATATCTCGCAGATCGGGATGAATTTAATCGAGCAGATTGTTGCTATCTTTGATAATTACAGCTTTGACTGCGAGATTATTGTCGCCAGTATTCGCAACCCCATCCATGTACTGGAAGCTGCCCTTTTAGGAGCAGACATTGCTACTATCCCTTTTGCGGTTCTGGAGCAGCTAACCAAACATCCACTTACTGATATTGGAATTGAACGATTTTTGGCAGACTGGAAAAAAGTTCCGCCCGGGAAGATTTAACCCTTACTCCTTCTTAAATATTTTTAACATTCCCCCCAGAAAGGAATCCTCGGGGGTAACTACTTGCTCAAGTTCACCACAGTCCAGCCATACTCCTTTGCACTCGGGGCATTTATCAATCATAACATTTTTATACTTAATCTCTACCAGGTCTGAGCCACACTTCGGGCAATGCATGTAATGGAGTTCCTTTAATCTTCGCTTTTCTTCCTCTGCTAATTTTTTTCTTTGGTCTTCAATGAGTTTTTTCTTCTTCTCTAACTCTAAGCGGGCAAAGTACTCTTCTTCTTTTTCAGTAGGTTTTAGCGGCACCATCGATTTTCTCCTTTTTAAATTTTAACTTCACCATTATTACAATTTATTTTGACTTTTTGAGTAAGGATAAATAAAATATTCCTCAATTTCTGTCAAGCATTTCCCTTAATCGGTGAGAAAAAGACAATGTCAAAAGAAATCACCACAATTTCCGGCAACATTGTTGATCTTTTTAATTCTCGTATTTACCCTGGCTCACTAAAGCTAAAGGAAGGGAAAATTCAGGAAATTGTCGAGGAAAATAAAAGTTACTCCACTTTTATAATTCCCGGCTTGATCGATTCCCATGTCCACATTGAAAGTTCCCTTCTTCCACCGTCTGAGTTCGCCCGGATTGCAGTAATCCATGGCACAGTAGCGACAGTATCTGATCCCCACGAAATCGCCAATGTCTTAGGGGTAGCCGGAGTTTACTATATGATTGAGAATGCTAAAGCCGTGCCGTTAAAGTTTTATTTTGGCGCCCCTTCTTGCGTGCCCGCTACTAACCTCGAGACCTCAGGAGCTTTTTTGGGAAGAGCGGAAGTGGAGGAACTTTTACAATCCAAAGAAATAAAATATCTGGCCGAGGTGATGAATTTCCCCGGAGTGATTAATAATGATTCTGAAGTAACAGCTAAGATTAGTGCGGCCAAAAAATATTTCAAACCGATTGATGGTCATGCACCGGGATTGCGAGGAAAAGATTTAGCTAAATATATCTCCTCCGGGATTTCAACTGACCACGAGTGCCTGAGTAAAGAAGAAGCTGAGGAGAAAATTAAGTTGGGGATGAAAATCATTATCCGGGAAGGCTCTGCCGCCAAAAACTTTGAAGAACTGATTTCCCTGGTGCCTGAATATTGCGAAAGTTTAATGTTTTGCAGTGATGACCAGCATCCGGATGACTTAATTACCGGCCACATTAACCTTTTAGTAAAAAAAGCGCTAAATTATGGGATAGACCCTTTTAAGGTGCTAAGAATTGCTTCGGTTAACCCGGTTCTCCATTATGGATTAGAGGTAGGACTTCTGCGAAACGGAGATCCGGCTGATTTCCTTGTCATTGATAACCTAAAAGACTTTAATGTATTGCAAACCTATATCAATGGGAAACTGGTAGCAGAAAAGGGAAAGGCTTTGATTCCGCGGGCAGAGCCAAAAGTAGTTAATAATTTTCAAGCGCAAAAGAAAACGGGAGATGATTTCCTTCTCCCTTATCAAAGTGGGAAAATAAATATTATTGAAGCGATTGATGGGCAGTTAATCACTAATTGGTTAAAGTCTTATCCCCGAATCTTAAATGGCTATGTAGTTTCTGATCCGGAAAACGATATTCTTAAGGTAGCAGTAGTAAACCGTTACCAGGAAGCTAAGGTGGCTTTAGGGTTTATAAAAAATTTTGGATTAAAAACTGGAGCGATCGCTTCCAGTATAGCACATGATTCCCACAATATTATTGCCGTAGGGGTAAAGGATGAAGATATTTGTAATGCCGTTAACCTCATCATTGAAAACAAAGGAGGAATCTCTACTGTTGCCGGAGGGCAAAAAATTTTCTTGCCCCTGCCTATTGCCGGGCTAATGAGCAACGAAGGTTACCAGGAAGTGGCCCGAAAATATATTGCCGCCAACCAAATGGCAAAAGAGCTCGGTTCTCCTCTTAAATCTCCTTTTATGACCTTATCTTTTATGTCCTTACCCGTGATTCCTAAACTTAAACTCTGTGACCGGGGACTTTTCGATGGTGAAAAATTTAAGTTTATCGATGTCTTCGGAGAATAAAAATATTTTCCGAAGCGAAATAACTTTTCTGATATTAGTCCTGGGAATGTTAATGGGGTACCCGATTATTGTTTTTTCTGACTCCTGCCGTTGTGGTAATAAACTGGTATCCGTTGGAGACACTAAGTCCGAGGTCTTGAATAAATGCGGACCTCCTACCTGGACTGAACAACGGAAAGAGTACCGATTAGAACGGGTTTACGGAGAATCCTATTATAAAGGCGAAGAACTTCGGGAACCGATTTTATCTAAGGTGGAAGTAAATATTGAAGAATGGTTTTATAATTTTGGTCCTAACCGGCTTATCCAAATTTTTCGTTTTGAAAATGGTAAGTTGGTAGAAATCAAAACTGGTAATTATGGTTATTAAATCGAGGAGGAAACTATGTTTAGCTTAATTGTGACTTTGATAGTAGTAGTGATGGTTTTATGGATAATTTTGACCTACAATCGTCTGGTATCACTGAGAAACCAGGTGCAAAACGCCTGGAAACAGATTGATGTCCAATTAAAACGAAGACACGATTTAATCCCTAATTTAGTGGCTACGGTAAAAGGAGCGATGGAATTTGAACAAGATACCCTCGAAAAAGTAATAAATGCGCGAGCAAAAGCAGTTTCTGCAGTAGGAGTAGCTGACCGGGCAGCAGCGGAAAATATGCTCACTCAAGCCTTAGGAAAGTTGTTTGCCGTAATGGAAAATTACCCTCAGCTTAAATCCAATGAAAATATTATCCAACTCCAGGAAGAAATCACTTCCACCGAAAACCGAATTGGTTTTGCCCGTCAATTATATAACGACCTAATAGCAAATTATTGCATCCTTCAAGAAGTCTTTCCCAATAATTTGTTGCTCACTTTTTTTAGTGGTTTTAAAAAAGAGCCCTACTTTGAAATTGAAGCAGGAGCCCGAGCAACTCCCCAGGTTGACCTTAGCCTCCGGAGAAAATAACTGGAATTCCGGGTAGGTGAATGTCAATAACTTTTATTGAAATCGAACGACAGAAAAATTGGCGGATTGCATTTTTTTTCCTTATCCTCCTTTTTTTCTATTTTCTAAGTATCCTTGCAATCTCATTAATTCTTTGGGAGGTGCCGGAAGATAAAATTGCCTGGTTCCAGCGGGGTATTGGGGTCTCAATAGTGGCTATTATCGGAGCAATAGTCCACTTTTATTTTCTTACTTATGAAGCGGTTAACACGATTCGCCGGACTCTGGGAGCGAAAGAACCAGATCCCGAAGACCAGCTCCACAAGCGATTAATCAACATTATTGAAGAAATTCAAATTGCCTCCGGCAATAAACAGAAAATAACCGGAGTGGTGATTCCCAGTTTATCAATGAATGCCCTTTCTGCCTTAGATTATAGCGGAAATGCTTTAATCGCGATCACCGAGGGCCTTTTGTCCCGGCTTTCCCGGGAACAAACCGAAGCAGTAATCGCTCATGAAGCTTACCATATTCTCTCGGGAGATTGTCGAGAATATACGATAGCAGTAAGTCTGTTGGGATTACCCTCCTCGTTTTTAGAAAAAATGGCAGCTTATGGCGGGAAAAGAATCTGGTCTTCTCCCTTCTATCTTCTTGCGTTTATACTCCTTAAACTAAGCCTGCTTTTAAACATTTTTATTTCCCGCGAGCGCGAGTATCGAGCTGATGCCGGAGCAGTCCGGATAACGCGCAACCCTTTAGCTTTAGCTCAAGTCCTTTACCTTCTTTCCCGTAACTGGCGGGGAACCGGACTAATTGGAAATGGGCTGGAGGGATTATGCCTTGTTAATCCCCAAATAAGTGAGCTCGATGAATCTGAAGGTCTAAAAGCCAACCTTTTTTCTACCCATCCGCCTCTTCAAAAAAGAATTCAGATTCTTTTAGCTATGGCCCACAGCAGTATCTCCGAATTGCAAAAGAAAACCATAAGCGAGGAAAAACCTTTGCTCTCAGAATCCCCCTTATTGCAAGAAAATTGGGATCAGGTCTCTGATTATCTTTGCCCTAAATGCTTTTCCCCTCTTTTTCGTCAATCCTACGAAAAAACCAGGATTTTTCGCTGTCAAGCTTGTGGAGGAACTTTGGTAGAAAGTGATAAGCTCATCCGAATTATTGCTCGTCGGGATAATAACTGGAGTGAACGGTTAAAATTTTTAGCCCGGCAAACCCTGAAAGAAAATCAAATAAACTATATCGTCAAAAAAACAAAAAAAGAAGAAAAAAACATCCCCCCTCTCCTCTGCCCTAAATGTAAAAATAAAATGGCTCGAACCTTTTATAGCTATGTTTATCTGGTTATGATCGACCGCTGTTATATTTGTAAAGTTACCTGGTTTGATCCAAAAGAATTGGAACTGCTTCAGTGTATGATTGATAACTCAATGGGAGGTGATTATTCTGAAGTTGCGGAAAAATTGGCAGAATAGGGCAAAAGGTCATGCTGGTCTAAATATTTAAAAAGACCCTGAAACAAGTTCAGGGTGACAATAAGGAGGAGGGAAGCCGAAATTTTAGTAGGGGACTTGGTTCAGGTTTGCCCCGACATCATGAGGGTAAGATTGTTTCAAACCTTTATGGTGTTATAAATTGTCATGCTGAACCCGGGGCCGAATTTGTTTCGGCCTTGTTTCAGCATCTAATGAGATCTCGAAACAAGTTCGGGAGGACAAGGGGGGAAGGAAAGTCCCGAAACGAGGTGGGGATGACAGTAAAAAATTAGATCCGGAAACGAGTTCAGGATGAGAGGAAATAGATTTTTTCCCGCAATCTCATTCTTGATCCATGACGAAAAATAAAATACAAAAACCTTTTTTAGCAATTATATTAATATCCATACTTTTAAGTTTTGGATTAGCTTGCTTAAAATCTATACCGAAGCAAGAAGGGGTCATTTACCTCCGCCTTAATGCTAATCCCACTACCTTGGATCCTGCGCTTATTGTTGATGTTCCAGGTGCTTCGATTGCGGCAAAAATATTTAACGGCCTGGTGAGATTTGATCGGGAGCTAAATTTAAAGCCAGATCTTGCCGAAAAGTGGGAAATATCTCCTGATGGGAAAATCTATACTTTTTATCTTATTCCAAAAGTTAAGTTCAGCAACGGCCGAGAAGTAACTGCTCGTGACTTCAAGTATTCCTTTGAACGGGTTTTAAATCCTAAAACCCGTTCGCCCCGAACCTGGGTGTTGGATCAGATAAAAGGAACAAAAGAGTTCCGGGAAGGTAAAGTCAAAGAAGTATCAGGGATACAAGTAAAAGACAAATATACATTAAGCATTGAACTCCTCCACCCCTTTGCCCCGTTTCTTAGTCTTCTTACCCTTCCTAATGCCGCCGTAGTTCCATCGGAAGAAGTTGAAAAATTGGGAGTTGACTTCTCTTTTCATCCAGTAGGGACTGGTCCATTTATGCTTAAAGAATGGAAACCAGGTCAGTCAATTTATTTGACCCATAACCCCTACTATTTTCGAAAATCACCTTTTATTAAAGGAATTGTATATCGGATAATCCCGGAAGATCTGACCGCTATCATCGAGTTTGAGGTTAATAACCTTGATATTATCCGCATTCCGGCTTCAGAATTTTCTCGCTATTATCACCATCCCTACTGGAAGAATTACCTTAAAGAACAAATAGGGCTAAACCTTTATTACCTCGGGCTAAACTGTCAAAAGTCTCCTTTGAATGACCGCCGGGTTCGGCAAGCAATCAACTTTGCTATTGATCGAGAAAAAATAATAGCCACTTTGCTGGAAAAACGGGGTATTTTAGCCCAGGGACCAATCCCCCCAATTTTAAGAAAATTTTTCCCCCCTTTAACCCCCTATTTTAATTATAATCCTCAAAAAGCCCGAAAACTGCTTAAAGAAGCAGGCTATCCTGATGGATTTACCCTCCACATCACCATTACCCCCTTTCCCGAAGCTCTTGATGTAGTAGAGGTAATTCAACAATACCTTGGACAGGTGGGAATTAAGGTGAATATTAATCAACTTGAGTGGAGCGCATTTAAAGAAGCCATTGCTCGGGGAGAAACCGAGTCTTTCTGGCTTTCTTGGTGGGCAGATTACCCCGATGCCGAAAACTTTCTTTTTCCCTTATTCCATTCGATTAACTGGGGAGCGGGTGGTAACCGTTGCTTTTATAAAAATCCTAAGGTTGATTCACTTCTGAAACAAGCGGAATCTGAGCCAGAAATAACCACCCGAATTCAACTATTATATCAGGCGGAGCAAATTATCATTTCTGATGCTCCCTTAGTATTTTTCTGGCACCAAAATGACTATTACCTTTATCAGCCCCGGGTCAAAAATTTTCTTCCTTATCCCCTTACTACCAGTGATGACGGCACTGAAATTGCCCTTGCCTCCACTGAAGTAAAGCCACAATATAAAATTAGCTCCCCAGTATTCCTGCCCTGGGGGAAATTAGGTACAACTTTTTGGCGGTTAAATAAAATTATAATTTTATCATGACACTTAGGGGCTTAAACCCGAAATTTATAAACTTCTTGACAATTTTCCTCATCTCCATTAAGGATAGTTTTAACTAAGGATGCGAAAGTAAATCGAAGAAGAAATTTTCTTAGGAGAAGAAGATGGATTATGAAACCGAAGAAAAAATTAACCTTATTGTCCAATGGATAGCTGACCATAATCGAATCGTTATTTTTACCGGAGCTGGTGTAAGTACTGAATCAGGTATTCCGGATTTCCGAAGCCCAGGAGGAATTTGGGAGCGATTTGATCCCAATGAATTCTTGTTTGACAAATTTTTAGCCAGTGAAAAAGTTCGAGAAAAATACTGGCAGTTCCATACTGAAATTTATTACACTATTCTTAAAGCCAAACCAAACCCTGCTCACTATGCCTGCGTGACCCTAAATCAACTGGGAAAGTTAGATTGCGTAATAACCCAAAATATCGATAATCTTCACCAAAGTGCGGGGCTTCCCCGGGAAAAAGTAATTGAGCTTCACGGAAACGCCCTCCGAGTAATATGCCTTTCTTGCAAAAAAGAATATGACCGCCAGGAAATCCAGCAAAGGGTAGAAAAAGGAGAAGGTGCTCCGGTCTGTAATTTCTGTAAAGGCCTGCTCAAACCTGCCACTATTGCTTTTGGTCAACCAATGCCCTTTAAAGAAATGCACGAAGCGGAAACTCGTTCCGCCACTGCTGAGGTTTTTTTAGCGATTGGTTCTTCTTTAGTAGTTTATCCGGCAGCCTATATGCCTCTTTATGCAAAACAAGGGGGGGCTAAACTTGCCATTATCAACCTATCTCCTACTCCTTATGACCATCAAGCTGATTTGGTGATCCGGGAAAAGGCGGGGGTGACTATGGAAATGATTATCTCCGGATTAAAAGAGCGAATCGGATGGGAAAAGTAATTTTTTCTCTTATTGGTTTTTTGGTTTCTGGATTAATAAAAAGTTCGTTTCTTTTTGCCTTTGACCCCATTTTCACTCCGTTACAACAACGATTAATTGCCGATGGATTTTCCGCGGAGTTGGTACAAAAAATTTACCAGGATCCAGCAGTTGGCTTGGAACCTCAAGTAATTGCTGGTAACCTTAAGCGGAGTGAAAAAACTTTAGATTATAGTCAATACCTGACTGAAACGGCAATTAGCAAAGCCAAAAACTACCTTCAGAAAAATTGGGAACCCCTTAATCAGGCTTTTCAAAAATTTGGGGTTCCACCCGCAATCATTGTCGCTATTTTAACGGTAGAGACCTGGTTAGGAACCTATACCGGTAAGTATTTAACTATCAATATCCTTTCCACCTTATCATTAGCCAACGAGCCTCAAGTACAAGAAAAAATATTCTCTTTCTATGGAAATGAAATCACTGATCCGGAACTTCAAAAACAAATTAGTTCACTACTTAGCTTGCGTAGTGAACGAGGTTATCGAGAGTTAAAAGATTTTTTTTCTTATGTCGAAAAGAACCAACTTGATCCACTGAGCATCAAAGGATCAGTTGAAGGAGCAATCGGCATACCCCAATTTATGCCCTCCAACATTTTCCAATATGGTCAAGATGGCGATGGTGATGGACGGATAGATTTATTTAACCATACTGATGCTATTTTTAGTATTGCTTACTTTCTCCACGCTCATAACTGGGAAAAAGCCCGGGATGAGGAAGAGAAAAAGCAAGTTTTACTCCGCTATAATCGGAGTACTCACTATGTGGATGCAGTCTGGAGCTTAACTCAAGCCATTGAAAATGATAGGTGAATCTACTTGTATAATCGAATAAGAGAGAAAAATGTTAACCTTAACTGAGCTATTTTGGGGTGGATTTGCTCTTTTGGTAGGAGGAATGTTAGCCATTGATCTGGGAATTTTTCATCGCCATACCCATGTAGTTACCTTAAAGGAAGCTCTGGGCTGGTGCGCTATTTGGATTTCTCTGGCGGTGGTATTTAACTTAGGAATATTGCTTTTCCGGGGGGCAGAACCAGCCCTTACATTTTTTACTGGGTATCTAATCGAATATTCTCTTAGTGTAGATAATATCTTTGTCTTTATCTTAATTTTTAAATACTTCCGAGTACCGGACTCCTACCAGCACAAAGTCCTTTTCTGGGGAATATTAGGCGCATTAATAATGCGCGCTATCTTTATTTTTATGGGAATAACTTTGATTCAGAAGTTTCATTGGATGGTGCTAATCTTTGGAGTCTTTTTAGTGATTAGCGGGATCAAGATGGCTTTTCAAAAGGATAAGGAAATCCATCCGGAAAAAAACCCGGTGCTAAAACTTTTTCGGAAAATAATGCCAGTTACCTCTAATTATGAAGGTGATAAGTTTTTTTTAAAAAACGGAAAAAAATTTTTTGCCACCCCTCTGCTCATTGTCCTCCTGGTAATAGAAACTACCGATATAGTTTTCGCTCTCGACTCAGTCCCGGCAGTATTAGCAATCACTTTCGATCCCTTTATTGTTTATACCTCCAATGTGTTTGCCATTTTAGGACTACGTTCGCTTTTTTTTGCTCTGGCCGGAATTATGCGGCTTTTTCACTACCTCCATTATGGGCTTTCGGTTATCTTAGTATTTGTAGGGATAAAAATGATTGTCGCTGATTTTTTCCCTATTTCGACCGCTATTTCCTTAAGTGTGATCGGAAGTGTTTTAATTATTTCGATTGGCTTTTCCTTGTTAAAACCCAAACAGAATAAAACTAAAACTACAAATTAAATCTAAAAGTAATAATATCTCCATCCTGGACTACATAATCTCGACCTTCTGAGTTAATAAGGCCTCTTTCCCGGGCAACTGCAATTGAACCAGCAGCGATAAAATCTTGATAATGAATTACCTCCGCTTTGATAAAGCCTTTTTCCATATCAGAATGAATTATTCCTGCCGCTTCTGGGGCTTTAGTTCCCTCCACCACCGTCCATGCCCGCAATTCCTTACTTACCACCGTATAAAAGGTGATCAGACGAAGCAAGCGGTATCCCGCCTCCACTAACGCTTCCAGACCAGATTGCTTCAATCCATATTCCTGAAGAAACTCTTTTCTTTCTTCTTCTTCTAACTCTTCCAGCTCCGCTTCTAATTTTCCGAAGATAGTAACCACTGGTGCTCCTTCTTGGTTTGCCACTCGAATCACTTTTTCCCGGTAACTTTCTTCCTGCAAGGTTTTCTTTTCGGAAATATTAGCCACATACAAAACCGGCTTTGAAGTTATTAGCTGGAGGTTTTTTAACTCTTTTAATCCTCGTTCATCGCTGAGTATTTTTCGGGCCGGGATGCCATTGTTTAATCCGGATTCAATCTGTTTTAATAATTCCAGTTCTTCCCGGTATTGAGCCTCACCCAGCCGGGTCAGTTTTTCGATTTTATTTATCCGCCGAGAAATTATTTCCAAGTCAGCCAGTAAAAGTTCAGTATTGACAATTTCAATATCCTGTTCAGGATTTATTCTCCCCCCTTCCGACGAAACATTTTCCTCCTCAAAGCAACGGACTACATGAATAAGGGCATCGACCGACCGGATATAGCTCAAAAACTGATTCCCCAAACCTTCGCCTTTGCTTGCTCCTTTTACTAAGCCAGCAATATCCCACACCTCTAAGATAGCTGAGGTTATCTTTTTCGGTAAGGTAAGCTGGCTGATAGCTTTAAGCCGGATATCAGGAACCGGAACTATTCCTTGATGCGGATGAATGGTAGAAAAAGGGTAAGGAGCAACTTCTGCCTTTCCGGCGGTAAGAGCATTAAAAATAGTTGACTTACCGGCATTGGGTAAGCCAACTATTCCGCATTTAAAACCCATAACTTTATGACCAGATTATTCTTTAAAAAATTATTTTAGCATGGTTAAAAACAAACCCGCCGCCACAGCCGTCCCAATGACCCCGGCAACATTTGGCCCCATTGCATGCATCAAAAGAAAATTTTTTGGGTCCTCTTTTTGTCCTACTACCTGACTAACTCGAGCGGCCATTGGAACTGCGGAAACTCCCGCCGAGCCAATCAAGGGGTTAATTTTTTCCTTCAAGAAAAGGTTCATTACCTTCGCCATTAAAACTCCGCCGACAGTACTAAAAGCAAACGCTACCAACCCCAAACAAAAGATAAAAATCGGTTGAGGATGGAGAAATTTTTCCGCACTCATCGTTGCTCCTACTGATATTCCCAAAAATATGGTGACAATGTTAAGCAATTCGTTTTGGGCAGCATGGTTTAGTCTCTCCACCACCCCGCTTTCCCGGAAAAGGTTTCCTAAAAACATCATTGCCATCAAGGGGGCAGCCGGAGGAACCAACATGCAGATAATCAATGTCCCTACTAGGGGAAAAAAGATTTTTTCGGTTTTAGAGACCGGACGGAGCTGTTTCATCCGGATCATTCGCTCTTTTTTGGTAGTGAGCAAACGCATGATCGGAGGCTGGATAAGTGGAACCATTGCCATATAGGAATAAGCGGCCAGAGCATTGGCTCCTAACAAATGAGGAGCTAAAATAGAAGTAAGATAGATACAGGTTGGCCCGTCGGCTCCACCAATAATCCCAATAGAGGCAGCTTCTTGGAGGGAAAACCCAAACAGCTTGGCTCCAAAAAAAGTAACATAAACCCCCAATTGGGCTGCTGCTCCCAAAATAAGAGTCTTAGGATTAGCAATCATCGGACCAAAATCAGTAAGTGCACCAATGCCCATAAAAATAAGACAAGGGATAATTTCGGTAGCAATTCCAAAATCATAAAACCAACGCACCAGGTCACGTTGGGGACCATGGGGTCCTTCGGATATACCCATAATCGGAGCTAAAGGTAGGTTAGCAATAAGAATCCCGAATCCAATCGGCAACAATAAGAGCGGTTCAAATCCCCTTTTTATTGCCAGATAAATAAATAGAAAAGCAATTCCCCACATTATTATATGCCCCGGGATAAGATAAACAAAACCCACCTGAAAAAGTATTTTATGTAATAAAGAAAAACTTTCTATCATCTTTGTACTCCCTTATTTAGGTTTGGTTTGGCGAACAATCGTACGCTCGCCAAAAACTTCCAAAGCATCACTCTTTAGGTCGGCGCGAGGTGCTTTCCTTTTTCTTTATTCCACGAATCACTATACTCATCGTTTTAATAGAAAACATTAAAATTATCAGAGCGAAAAATACCCCACTAAACCCCCAAAGAAATACTTGAAAAGCCATTAACCAAGAGTTATCTGTCATTGTTAGCGTCTCCTTATATCTCTTTATATCTTATTCAAAAATCGGGGTATAATCCCCCGATTTTTGAATAAAAATATTTTAGCCAAAATACCTCACAAATTACTACTTCTTCGGAATCCGCATTCCGTAAAAGGACCTCCATACAAAAACCAGCGCAATCATAAAAAAGATTATTCCCGGCCAGGTAGCAACTTCTTTCATTCCTGGGGCAATAGCAATCTCCATCGCCAAAAGACCAAATAGGGTGGTGAACTTAATGATTGGGTTTAAAGCAACTGCCGAGGTGTCTTTAAAAGGATCACCTACGGTATCACCGATAACTGTTGCGGCATGAAGTGGCGTGCCCTTTTCCCGCAAATCAACTTCCACTACCTTCTTAGCATTATCCCAGCAACCACCAGCATTAGCCATAAAAATAGCCTGGAAAAGTCCGAACACCGCAATTGCAATTAAGTAGCTGACGAAAAAGGAGGCAGGAGCATTGGACTGGGTTGGTGCCGAGAACAGAGCATAAGCTAAAGCAAAGCTAAATAGGGCAACAAAGATATTGAACATTCCTGCTTGGGCGTATTGGGTACAAATCTTTACCACTTCCTTTGAGCTTTCAGTAGAAGCACTAAGGGTAGTTTTGTCATCTAATTTTATATTCCGCTTGATATATTCTACTGCCCGGTAAGCACCAGTGGTTACCGCCTGGGTAGAGGCTCCGGTAAACCAATAGATAACTGCACCCCCACACAAGAAACCTAATAAGGTGTAAGGATTAAGGAGATTCAAAATTGCCTCTGGTTCAACTCCTAAAACCTTTTTTATCAAAAGGATCAAAGAAAAAATCATAGTAGTCGCACCTACGACTGCAGTACCAATTAAAACTGGTTTAGCAGTTGCCTTAAAGGTATTCCCACAGCTATCATTTTCTTCCAGTTGGATCTTTGCGGTATCAAAGTTAGGCTCAAAACCAAAATCCTTTTTGATTTCGGCGGAAACATTGGGAATCGCTTCGATCAAGGATAATTCGTAAATAGACTGAGCATTGTCAGTTACCGGTCCATAACTATCTACCGCAATAGTCACTGGTCCCATTCCCAAGAAACCGAATGCTACCAAACCAAAAGCGAAAATTGAAGAATAATCCATAAATTGGGAAAGTCCCAGCGTGCTGGTATAATAAGCCAGTGCCATTAATCCACAAATCGCCATACCGAGCCAGAAAGCACTAAAATTACCAGCGACAAAACCAGAGAGGATATCCAGTGATGCTCCTCCCTCACGAGCAGCGGTAACTACTTCCTGGCAGTGCTTTGATTTAGAGCTGGTAAAAACTTTAACCAGTTCGGGAATAATTGCTGCCGCTAAGGTTCCACAGCTAATAATTACTGAAAGTTTAAACCACAAATTGTTGGGGTATTGCGCCAGCTGCCAGTAGCTAACAATAAAGGTAACGATTATTGAAAGAATCGAAGTAATCCAGACCAATGAGGTAAGCGCACCTTCAAAATTAATTTTTTCTTTGCCCTGATTTATGACATTGGTAATTCCCTTGTTAATAAAATAAGCAGTAATAGAGGTAATAATCATCAAAATTCGCATAATGAAGATCCAGGTAATCAGTTCTGCCTGATAATCTTCAAAAACTCCTAAGACAATAAAACTGATTAAAGCTACACCAGTAACCCCATAAGTCTCAAAACCATCGGCAGTAGGACCGACACTATCACCCGCATTATCACCAGTACAGTCCGCAATAACCCCTGGATTTCGCGGATCATCCTCTTTAATTTTAAACACGATTTTCATCAAATCAGAACCGATATCAGCAATCTTGGTAAAAATACCCCCACACATACGTAATGCAGCTGCTCCCAGCGATTCGCCAATCGCAAACCCAACAAAGCAAGCTCCGGCATAATGTCGCGGGATAAAAACCAAAATCACCAGCATCATGATCAGTTCTACACATACTAACAGGAGCCCAATACTCATACCAGACCTTAAGGGGATATCCAGCAATTTAACTGGTTTACCTTCCAGGGAAGCAAAAGCCATTCGGCTGTTAGCTAAGGTGTTCATCCGAATCCCAAACCAGGCAACACTGTAAGACCCAAGGATTCCTACTATTGACCAGCCTAATATTAATAACACCCCATGCACTGGCATCGATTGCAAAAATCCAAAATAGTAGGCAATACATACCGCAATAAAAATCTCTAAAACAATAAGCAGCTTGCCCTGCTGGATTAAATAGGTTTTACAGGTTTGGTAAATAACATTGGCAATGTCTAACATTGACTTATGAGCAGGTAGGCTTTTTACCTTAATATATTCATAAAGTCCAAAGCACATGCCTAAAAAACAGATAAGAAAACCAATCATAAGAAGTTTGTTTTGAGTGGCATTCAAAACTGGTATTTTTAGTTCTGCTTCACTGGCAAAAAGCGGAGTAGCGATTGAAAAGAGAGTTAAGGTGAGAATAATTAGACTTATGAGGCGGATAGTCTTTTGTTTGGGAACCATTTAGTCTTCTCCTTTCTTTGAAGTTAATGGTTAAAATTTATATATTTGAAGTTAATGGTTATTATAGTCTTCGGTTGAAACGATTCATTGCCCGATCAATACCCTCCTTAATGATAATTATTACTGCTTCTTTAGCCTGATCAACAAAAAGTGCTAAATCCCTTTTTTGAACCTCATCAAAATCAGCTAAAACATAATCTTGACTTTTCAATCCATTTTGGGGTCGTCCAATTCCCATGCGAATTCGAATAAACTCCTCCTCCCCTAAGCTTTCAATTATTGATTTTATTCCTTTATGCCCGGCGTCACCTCCTTTATCTCGAATTTTTATCTGCCCAAATTTTAAATCCAGATCATCATGAATGACGATCATTTTTTTCGTTTCAATCCGAAAAAACTTTTTTAATCTAAAAACCGCCTCCCCACTTAAGTTCATAAAGGTCTGGGGCTTTGCTAAAATAAGCTTATGATTATTCCAATCTCCTTTGCCCCATTCAGCCAGCAAACTTAATTCGTTATTAAGAGGTATAGATAATTCCCCGGACAGGTGATCAATAACTCGAAATCCTAAGTTATGCCGGGTAAAATAATATTTTTGTCCTGGGTTACCTAAACCTACAATTAACCACACCTAATTGATTAGACTTACAAATTTTAAGTTTCCGACTTTTTCGGCTTTTCTTCTTTTTCTTCTTTTTCTTCGCCCTTTTCTTCTACTACTGCCACCTCCTCAGCTTTTGTCGGAGCTAAAACCGTAACGACCGTCTGCTCCCCGGGGGAAATAACTTCGACTCCTTCCGGTGCCCGAATATCTTTTACATGAAGCGATTCACCAATCATTAACTGACTTACATCAACCTTAATCGTATCCGGAATATTGAGAGGCATACACCGAATTTCAAGTTCCCTTTCAACTTGTTGTAATATTCCTCCCAGTTTTACCCCCTCCGGTTTGCCAATTAATTCAATCGGCACTGCGACAGTTATCTTTTTTCCTAAATCAATTTGCTGAAAATCAATATGGATCACATTCCTTTTTACCACGTCAATCTGAAAGTCACGAACCATTGCTACTTGAGTATCCGGCACCCCTTCACCTTCAAATATCAGGTTAACGAGAAGATTCTCTCCTGTCTTACCCTTTAATGCCCGTTTAAATTCTCCCTCCGTAATCATCAAAGGTGTAGGTTCTATTTTGGCACCATACAAAATTGCTGGGATTAATCCCTTCTGCCGGTATCGACGCGCTGCTCCTTTACCTGTTTCTTTTCTTAATTGTACCTTTAAATCAATTCTTTCCATTTTTCCCCTTATATAAATAATGCACTTACTGATTCATTAAAGTGAATTCTCCGAACTGCTTCGCTTAACAGTCCAGCCACTGATAATACCGTTATTTTTTTGCTCCTTTTTTCAGGAGTTAAAGGGATGGTATTGGTAACAATAACTTCCTTTATTACCGAATTTTCTAATTTTTCAACGGCATTTCCTGATAGTACCGGATGAGTGCAACAGGCATAAACTTCTTCTGCCCCTTGATCTTTAAGCGCCTGAGCAGCTTGCACAACCGTCCCCCCAGTATCAATCATATCATCAATAATAATCGCCCGCTTGCCTTTTACCTCACCAATAACATGCATGACTTCAGAAACATTAGCAATTGGCCGTCGTTTGTCGATAATTGCTAAACCGGCATTAAGCCTTCGGGCAAAATCGCGCGCCCGTTCTACTCCTCCAGTATCGGGCGAGACAATCACTAAGTCATTCAAAAGTCTTTCTTTTACATATTTATAAAGAACTGGGGTGCTATAAAGATGATCTACCGGAATATTAAAAAATCCCTGAATTTGTCCAGCATGTAACTCCATCGTAAGCACTCGATTTGCTCCCGCAACCGAAATAAGATCCGCCATTAATTTGGCACTAATAGGAACCCGCGGAGAAACTTTCCGGTCCTGGCGGGCATAACCATAATAAGGAATTACCGCGGTAATTCGAGCCGCTGATGCCCTTTTAAAGGCATCCAACATAATTAACATCTCCATTATATATTCATTAGCCGGAGTACAAGCTGACTGAACAATGAAAACATCTCTTCCCCGGACATTTTCGCAAATGTCAACCGAAATCTCTCCATCGCTAAATTTTTTTACTGTCGCCTTTCCGATGGGTATTTGAAGGAGCTCACACATTTCCTGAGCAAGATGAAGGTTAGAGCTTCCACTAAAAATCTTTAATTTTTCCAGCATATTAGCTCAAAAATCCTTTCTTCTCTAAGATTGGAAAAAGAAAACCTTTTTGACCCCCAAGTAAGACAAGTAAGATTAAAAAGTATTTTTTATTTCATAAAATATAAAAAATCAAGTTTTTTTTGCCAGAAGAATTTTTGCTTTTAGTTTTAACTAGTTATCTAATAAATAAATTAGCGCCTTTTTAGGGAAAGGTGATTAATCCAAATAGCCTTTTGCTTTCATATATTCGGCATTAAGAATAGCTGCTCCGGCTGCTCCCCGAATAGTATTATGGCTTAAAACCAAAAATTTGTAGTCAAGGATAGAGCATTTTCTAATCCTTCCTACCACACACGCCATTCCTTTTCCCTCCTCCCGATCCATTCGCGGCTGCGGACGGTCATTTTCTTCCCTTATTACAATCGGCTGAGCAGGAGCAAAAGGAAGCTTCAAGCCCTTAAGTGGGTTATAACTCCGAAGTGTATCTATCAATTCTTCTCGGGTCGGCTTCTCCTCCATTTCAATACTTACTGCTTCTAAATGTCCATCTTTAACATTAACCCGGTTACAGGTGGCACTAATTATTATGTCCGCCATAACAAATTGATTATTTTTCACTTTTCCTAAAATTTTGCGTGGCTCAATCTCTACTTTCTCCTCTTCTCCTCCAATGTAAGGAATCACATTATCGATAATATCCAAAGAAGCTACTCCTGGGTAGCCGGCACCACTTAATGCCTGCATAGTGGTAACCATAACTTTTTTAACCCCATATCTCTGATGAAGTGGAGCAACCGCCATCACCAAGCCAATGGTAGAACAATTAGGATTAGTAACAATAAAGCCATTTGATTTCCTTCTCTCTTTTTGGCGGGAGACAATTGTTAGATGGTCGCCATTTACCTCAGGAATAAGGAGCGGGACATCTTCGTCCAGGCGATGATTTTTAGAATTACTACTTACTATATAGCCTGCCCGAGCAAATTCTTCTTCTATTGGCCCTGCCACAGTTGAATCAAGCGCCGAAAATACTAACCGGCAATCTAAATTAGGAGTACATTCTTTTACTTCCATTTTTGCTATTTCCAGGGGAATAGGAGTTTCCAATTTCCATCTTCCTTCCATTGCTTCTCGATAGGATTTGCTTGCACTTCGTTCCGAAGCAGCTATAGCAGTAATTTTAAACCAGGGGTGATTTTCTAAAAGCTGAATGAACCTTTGTCCCACCATCCCAGTGGCTCCTAAAATACCTACTTCGATTTTCTTCATTTTCTTCTCCTGTAATTCTTTAGTTATATGCTTGTATTCTCCCCTAAGGATAGATCACAATAAAATTTTTTTACTCGCTAAAACTTCCTTTAGTTT
>Ga0315298_1004249_pt1 | contig 21638 bp, 18 predicted proteins | sample WHS_1_MG_FD_203077 | JGI IMG/M metagenome (GOLD analysis project Ga0315298, IMG submission 203077) | Extremophilic microbial mat communities from Washburn Hot Springs, YNP, Wyoming, USA - WHS_1_MG | ecosystem: Environmental > Aquatic > Thermal springs > Hot (42-90C) | place: USA: Wyoming...
CTTCTTCTTCAAGAGGCCGCCGTTTGCACAGTTCGAGCAGATGGGGTCGGAGTCCTTCCCTCGCGGCATACTGATCGGCCTCGCGATTCTGAGCTTCATTCTGCTGGTGCGTGGAGAGGGCTCGCTGCGGCCCAGTTGGACGCTGGATAGCGTGCGGGCCCTCTTCACCCGGTATCGCGAGGTGCTGCTGAGCCTGCTGCTTTTCCCCGCCTATGCACTGGCGATAGATCTGGTCGGCTTCTTCTACTCCACGATGGTCTACCTCATTGTGATGCAGCTGATGCTGCGGCCGCGTCGTGGGCGGGCGCTGGCCCACACCGTGGTGGGGTCGATAGCGTTCACCTGGGGGCTAGTTACCCTTTTCGAGGGATATCTGAACGTCGTTCTTCCATCCGGCACTCTGTTCTGAGCGAGGCGCAGAATGCTCGACTACCTACTGATGGGGTTTCAGACGGCGCTCGAGCCCGACATGCTGTTGTTTACCGGGCTGGGAGTGTTGGCGGGGATCATCATAGGTCTGATCCCGGGCCTGACGATAACCATGGGTGTGATCCTCGTTCTGCCGTTCACCTATGGGATGACGCCCGCGGAGGGGCTGACCACCATGATGGGGGTCTGGGTTGGCGGTGCCTCGGGAGGGCTGATCTCTTCATGCCTGCTGGGCATCCCGGGGAAGCCATCGGCTGTGGCCACGACCTTCGACGGTTTTCCCATGGCACGCAACGGTGAGCCGGGCAGGGCGCTGGGATTGGGCACCTGGGCATCCCTCTTCGGGGGTATAATCGGGTGGTTCTTCCTGGCTACCCTCACGCCCCTTCTGGCCGACATTGGGTTGAAGTTCGGCCCGTGGGAGTTCTTCTCCTTGATCGCCTTCTCGCTGACGATTATCGCCAGCCTCTCCGGCGAATCGCTGATCAAGGGGCTGATAGCGGGGCTCCTCGGAATGCTGCTGGCCACGGCCGGCATCGACCCGATGCTGGCCACACCTCGGTTCACCATGGGTATCCCAGATGTTGAGGCCGGCTTCGACTTTCTGACCGTGCTGATCGGTTTGTTTGCCTTCTCTCAACTGATGACCGACTTGGAGCAGATCCACCGACCGGAGAAGGTGGAACGGATCCAGAACCCTGACACGCGGATACCGACGCTTCAGGTCCTAAGAGATATCTGGAACACCAAGGTCGGGATGATCTGGGCCTCCCTAGTTGGGCTCTGGATTGGGATAGTGCCGGCTGCCGGTGGAGCCGTCGCCAATGTGCTGGCCTACGACCAGGCGAAGAAGGTGTCCAAGCACCCGGAGAAGTTCGGGACGGGCTATCACGAGGGGATCATCGCCTCCGAGGCCGGCAACAATTCCGTCTCGGCCGGTGATCTGGTACCTACCATGGCCTTGGGGATCCCGGGTGATGCGGTGACGGCTGTGATGCTGGGTGCGCTTTTGATCCACGGGCTGAACCCGGGTCCTCTACTGATGAGCACACAGCCTAAGCTGGCATACGGGCTCATCTGTGCGTATCTGATAGCGACCGTCATGACGCTCGTCATCCAGCTGGGCCTGATGAGGATCTTGGTGAAGCTGATCCTGATACCCAAGGAAGTGCTGGTTCCTGGGATCCTAGTGATGTCGGCTCTTGGAGCCTTCGTGCTGAACAACCGGATATTCGATATCTGGGTGCTGTTCCTCTTCGGACTGATCGGCTACTTCCTGACCAAGCACGATTTCGATCTCCCGCCATTCGTTCTAGGGTTTCTGCTGGAGCCCATAGCCGAGATCAACCTGAAGCGGGCCCTTCAGACGAGTTCCGATCTGTCGCTTTTTCTGACTCGGCCGGCCTCGGGGTTCTTCATTCTGGTGGCCCTGGCATCGGTACTCTACTACTTCTACGTGGGCTGGAAGCGCACCCGCCAGTCGGCTCCAGCTCCGACCAGCGCTGAGGGGGGCCAGCGGGCCTGATCTGAAGTCGACGTGCACTCCTCTTAGACGCCGAGGGCCGAGGGCCAGATCAGCTGGCCCCTGGCCCTTGGCATCTTTGTGGCGGCTACTGGTTTGCTACTCAACGCCGCCGCCCCGTCGAACTGGCATCCCAAGATCAGAGCGGGCCGATGCCTTCGTGGGTCCGGCGACGGGTGGTGCCTGACGATTTCGGCCGACCATGCGCGTCCCCACTAATGCAGGCGCCTAGACACAGGCGACCGAGCTGGTCGCGCTCTTGGCCACCCTTACGATCCTGTCGCAAACCCACCGAGTGGACGGGTTTGCGTCTCTGCTCCTGTCCGGCATATGATTGAGCCGAGATAAGGATGCCCGGAGGTCGTTGTTGCTCTCCACTTCCGCCCATCGGCGTTCCCGAATCCTCTTCTTCGTCGCAACCTTTCTCTACTGGACGTCCATGTATCTGTATGTGCCGATCCTATCCGTCCACGCCGAGAACCTGGGGGCGTCCATGGGGCTCGTCGGGACGGTGGTAGGCGCCTACGGCCTGGCCCAGTTCCTGTTCCGCATCCCGCTGGGCGTCTGGTCCGACCGCATCGGCGCGAGGAAGCCCTTCATCCTAGCTGGACTTGCCGCCGCCGGCCTCGGTGCCCTGGGACTCGGCATGTCGGCCGATCCCCGGTGGCTGGTCGCGTGGCGAGCCATGACCGGTGTGGGGGCTGCAGCATGGGTGGCCTTCACCGTGCTCTTCTCCAGCTACTTCCCGCCCGAAAAGGTCACCCGGGCCATGAGCCAGGTGACCTTCGTCTCGGCAGTGGGGCAGATGTCCTCCAGCTACGCCGGGGGACTGATAGCCCAGGTGTGGGGCTGGACGGCTCCATTTTACGTGGCAGTAGTGCTGGCCCTGCTGGGGATCGCGGCGGCCGCGATGATGGAGGAGAAGCCCATGCCGGTGAGACGGTCCATCAGCGCGGCGGAGCTTTGGAGGATCGGCACAGTCCCACTGCTGCTGGCCGTGTCCACGGTCGCCATGCTTGGGAGCTGGACCCAGTGGGCTACCGTAAACGGTTTCACCCCGGTGTACGCCGCCGGGCTGGGGGCCAGCCGCGCCGATCTGGGCCTGCTCACCACGCTGATGCAGCTGGGGTACACCGTGGCGACCGTGGTGAGCGGTTTCATGGCCGAGAAGGTGGGGCCGCGCTGGACGGCCATGGTCGGAATGGGCATGCAGGCCACGGGAGCAGTCATGGTGCCCATGGTGCAGAGCATCCCACTGGTGGCTGTCACCCAGCTGCTGGGCGGGGCTGGCCGCGGTCTGGCCTATCCCCTGCTGATGGGCCTGAGCATACGGTCGGTGCGACCCTCCGATCGGGCGACCGCCATGGGCGTGTTCCAGGCGACGTACGCCCTGGGCATGTTCGCTGGCCCGGCCTCGACAGGGGTGATAGGGGACGCACTTGGGCTCACGGCGGTGTTCGGGGTCGCGGCCGCAGCATCGCTGGTCGGGGTGATCCTGGTGGCCGCGACTGTGCCTGGGAAGAGGGCCTAACCGGCTCGACCTTTCATGCGGGCCGCGACCGCGCAGCAGGCAGCGGCTGCCAGGGAGGTGCAGCAGGCCTGGACCCCCAGTGCCGCATACCCCCACAAGGCCAGAAGCAGGCCGCCGACCGCTGCGCCGATCATCAGCCCCACCTGATTAGTGGTGGCAGTGAACCCCATGGTGGCTCCGCGGCGGCTCTCGGGCACCTGGCTGACCATCCACATCCAGGACGGGCGAGCTAGGGAGCTGGCCAGCCCAAACGAGGTGGCCATCAGGATGGTTGCCACGACCCCCGGGGTTGTGGCGAAGAGCGGAAGCACGATGGCGGCCGCGACCAGCTGGAATCCCGCGTACACGAGAGTAGGGCGCTTGCCTCGGTCCGCCAGCTTGCCGCCGAGGAGGCTCCCCAGTATGGTGCCTGCAGCCGTGGCCGAGAGGGCCGGGGCGACCTGCTCGAGACCGAGGGAGTAGGACTGGATAAGGAAGGCGGCCAGGTAGGTGGATCCAGTGGTGAAGGCCGCGCGCTCCAGGGCGTTGGCCAGCAGCAGCAGACGAATGGGCGGCTCCTGAAGAGCGGACCTGAACTGGGTCAGGTATCCGCTGTCGTAGACGGCACCGGGTTTTGACCGGGGGAAGCAGGTGTAGATGACGATGGCCGTTGCCATGAGGAGCAGCCCCATCATGGCGAAAGCGGCCCGCCATCCGACGAACACCACCACCACCGCCACCGCGGGCACTCCGATGACGGTAGCTAGCGAGACGGCGCCCATGACCGCGCCCAGTGCCGTTCCGCGCCTGTTTGGCGGGAAGTGGTCCGCCGCGCTGGACATAATGTTGGGCCCCGTGCCCGCTCCGCCGATCCCTCCGATCACCCTGATCACCAGCATGGAGCCGTAGTCCCAGGCCATCGCCGAGAGGAACGTCGCCACTCCCAGCGTGCCCACCGCGAAGGCGAGGAGGGGCCGCCGCCCGAACCGATCGGACAGTGCGCCCATCAAGGGGGCCAGAAGCGCCCAGGGGACCGCAGCCGCCGCCGAGAGCTGTCCCATGGCTCCCACGCTGGTGTGAAACTCCCCCGCTAGCTCCACAAGCAAAGGTGTGAGCATGTTGGCGCTGGTCACGGTGAGGAACATGCTTCCGGTCAGGAGGAGGAGAAGCAAACCCCCGCCCACTCCCCGCTCACGTGTCAAAGGTCGGGCTTCGCCCTCGTATCCGCCGAGGGGATCGGATGGGGCCGTGGCGGTAGGCTGGTGCGTGTGGTTGCCCATGGCGCAGGTCAATCTCCCTGTGGCAGCGTGAGGATGGCCCTCGTTGCCCTGCCTTGCGGTAGTTCCGCACACCTTGCCGCGGGCTCACGGAAGGCTTCACCCGCTCAGCTCAGCGTGGAGGCCGGGCCCGGGCGCGAACCGCAGTATACCACAGGGCACCGCCTGCGGTCGGGCTGCCGCGGGCTGATCCCGGGGTGGTACGGGGGCGTCGTGATGGGGCCATCGTCCGGCATGCAGCTCCCCGATCATCGTTGGTGGCCGAGGGTCTGGGTAGTGGCATGGCTTCTTGCACGCCAGCGGTCGCGGGCGGGCGACATGGCGGGCCTGGTGGTAGAATCCCGCTGAGGATGAGAGATCCTAGCGGAGGTTTGCTGGTGAACCTGGAGGTGGCATTTCTTCCCGTTCTGGCTGCGGATTTGGCGTCGAGGGTCTGCGTGGTGATCGATGTCCTTAGGGCAACATCTACCCTTGTGTCCATGCTGGATGCCGGGGCGCGTCGGGTGGTCCTGGCGGAAAGCGTCTCATCGGCGCTCTCTTTGGCTGAGACGAGCGTGGTCAGGCCGCTGGTCTGCGGCGAGTCTGGGGGTCTTCCACCCGCGGGGTTCGACATGGGCAACTCACCCAGGGAGTTCAAACCAGGCCTGGTGTCCGGAAGGGAGCTCTGCTTTTGCACCTCCAACGGCACCAGGGCCATGAGAAGGGTTTCCGAATCCCCGGCAGTTCTGGCCGGAAGCCTGCTCAACGCCTCGGCGGTCGCTGGCGAGTCCTTGGATCTGTCTACCCGGCTCGGGATCGATATCACACTGGTATGCTCGGGAGACTACCTGGGGAGCAGGTTCGCCATCGACGATGCCTTCACTGCTGGGTACCTGGTAGCACTGCTGCGGAAGCTGGGTGCCCAGCGCGGTCTCACCCTGGACGAGTCGGCGGTGGCGGCCGAGCGGCTCTACCGCTCCTACCTCCAGGAGTCGGGAGGGAGCGATCCGGACGGGCGGCCACCGAGAGATGCCATCCTGCAAGCTTTCTGGGAATCCCACAACGCACGGGTCTTGAAAGATGTGGGCCTTGCCGAGGACGTCGAGTACTGCTCTCAGTTGGATCTGAGCTCCAGGGTCCCCAGACTCAAGCTGGAGGATGGGCTTCTGGTCCTGAGCTGACCGCGTGGCGGGCATGCAGCATTGGGGGGATGATGTGGGCGGGTTGCCGAGAGAGGATCTTGCCGCGGAGGTAATGGAGATATCGAGGCTTCTGGAGAGGGAGTACGGGCGTCCATCCCCCCGCCGGAAGCTGCGGCCGCTGGATGAGCTGATCCTCACCATTCTTTCGCAACATACCAGCGATGCCAACTCCGAGAGGGCCTTCCAGAGGCTCAGGGAGCGGTTCCCATCGTGGGAGGATGCCAGGGACGCCGACCCCGCTGAGATCGCCGACGCGATAAGGCCCGGCGGGCTGGCGGGTGTGAAGGCTCCCAGGATCAAGGCGCTGCTGGAGCGGATCTCGGACGAAAGGGGATCTCCCGACCTGGACTTCCTGCGCGATGCGCCCCTGGAGGATGCTCGTGGCTACCTACTGAGTCTAGATGGGGTCGGGCCGAAGACAGCAGCGTGTGTGCTCCTCTTTTCTTGTGGGAAGCCCGCGTTCCCCGTGGACACCCACATCCATCGTGTGGCCCGCCGTCTGGGGCTCATCGAACACGAGGTGTCGGCCGAGGAGGCACATCGCATTCTGGAGGCTGCGGTTCCGGTCGAGGAGGTCTTCCCATTCCACGTCAACCTCATCACCCATGGCCGCCGGGTGTGCAGGGCCCAGAGGCCCCGGTGCGACGTCTGCGTGTTGGCCGCGCGATGCCGCTACGCGACGGGGGACCGCCCAGAGGGCGGCAGCGAGGCGACCGGGCCGCAACCCGCACCAGGCACAGAGACAGACCATGAAGGTGCCTAGTACGGGAGCGCTCCAACCAGTCCATGTGGCTCGGCGGCAGGCTACAGGTAGCTGAGCGGGTTCACCAGCTTGTCGTTGACGCGGATCTCCAGGTGCAGGTGGGGCCCTGTGGCCTTTCCCGTGGCTCCTACCGCGCCGATCTGCTGCCCCTTCTTCACCTGGTCCCCCAGCTTCACGTTGAAGCCGCTCAGGTGCGCGTAGAGAGACTTCATTCCGTTTCCGTGGTCTATCACCAGGTACCAGCCGTATCCGTACTGTAGCTGCTGCAGGTTTATCACCCTGCCGTCGGCGACCGCCCTGACGGGGGTGCCCATGGCCGTCGCGATGTCGATCCCCTCGTGGCCGTTTTCGCCGAACTGCTGGGTGATGGTTCCGGCTACCGGCCACGCCAGCTGGCCGTTCCCCTTGCTGGGCTGCGTGGGGGTCGGTCCGGGCGCAGCTGGGACCCGCTGCGCTGGGGAAGGCGTCGCCGTTGGGGGAGGGGGAGCAGGGGTTGGTGTGGGCGGCACCCGAGTCGGAGTCGGCGGCACCGGGGTCGCGGTGGGGAGCGGAGTCGCCGTGGCCCTGGGTGTGGGTGTTGCCGTGGGGCGAGGCCGGGCGCCCGGAACCACTAGCGTCTGGCCTACCTGCAGCGGCTGATCCGGGGTGATCCCGTTGGCCTCCAGAAGCGTGGAGACGGGCACCCCGTAGGTGTCGGCGATCCCGCTCAGGGTGTCACCAACCTGCACCGTGTGGGTGATCCCGGATACGGGGAGTACCACAAGGGTCTGGCCGACGTAAAGGCTGTTGGGGTTCGCCAGGCCGTTGGCCCAGAGGATGGTGTCGGGACTGACACCGAACCTGGCGGCAATGGCCGAGACCGTGTCCCCAGCCTCCACCCGATACCGTTGAGGGGCTGTGGGGCGGGTAGGGGTTGGGCTGGGGCTGGGAGTCGGAGTCGCCGTGAGGGTGACAGGCGGCGTCGCTGTGGGCGACGCGGCAGAGGTGGAAGTCGCGGTCGCAGACTCCAGCGAAGGGGCCGTTCGGGGAGAGTCCTGCGCCAGACCGGTGGGCGTTGTCGTCGGCTGCAAGCTGTCGTTCTCCAGGCCAGGGTGTGGCATCCATACGCTCTCGTCGGCGATGACGGCGTCCTGGGCCTCGACGGCGCCGGCGTGGGATCCCCAATGCATCGTCGTGGCCGCCATGACTGATAGCAGAACCGTGGCGTGGAGGAGCCACCGCGCGGCGCTGCCGGATCGCCCGGCCGGCGGCTCTCGGCCCGGTCTCCTCACTGGAGAACGGTGTTCCCGAAGATGAGCGAAAGACGGTGAATCCATCGGGCGGTCGCCCCTGCTGGATCTCGCGTGCCCCATGGAGGGCGGGCGGATGGCGGGGCAGTCTCCCATATCGCTGACGGTGGGGATGGTTGGCGCACCGGGGCGTGAGTGCGGCCGGGTGCGTGGCTAGAAGGTTAATGAAGATGGAGGGGATTGTCAACAGAAGTGGCCGGCTGTTACACCCACAGGCGAGGGGTGCTCACGGTGGTCAGGTGATCGGTTCGAGCGATCTCCACCAGCTCCATTTGGCCATCGCGGCACTGAATCAGGTTTATGGCGCAGTTGGCCTGTCGCTCTCCCTCCCAAAGCCGGGAGAGTGGTAGGCGGAGCAGATGGCAGATCACCGAGCGGATTACGGTGTTGTGGGTCACCGCGCAGACCGCTCTGCCAGAGTGGAGGCGGCAAACCCGCGCCAGGAAGCGGAGGCCGCGCTCCTGCACCTGGACGACGCTCTCACCTCCAGGCATGCGGTGCAGGTGAGGCTGGTGGCGCCATCGGGCGAACTCCTCAGGCCAGCGCTCCCTCACATCCTGGTAGCTTAGGCCCGTCCAGAGGCCACAGTCGATCTCGCGCAGGTCCGCTGTGGGATGAACGGGGATGCCAAGTCGCGAGGCTACGGCTTCCGCCGTCTGCATGGCGCGCCCCAGGTCCGAGGAGTAGATGATCTCGACGCCCCGGGTCGCAAGTCGGGCGGCCATCTGTCCCGCCTGCTCCAACCCGATGGGCGTCAGTGGTGAATCCAGGTGTCCCTGGAAGCGCTGCCCGGCGTTCCATTCCGTCTCACCGTGCCGGACCAGGAAGATACGGGTGGAGCGAACTTTCTGGCCATCCAAAGGTGCGTTTCGAAGGTCGAGTCCGTCCGCTCTCAATAGAGTACCCTTTCGTCGCCCACGCGGCGGGTGATCCTTTTCTCGTCCAGGTGCTCCATGATGGCGAGGGCGTACTTTCGGCTGGTGCCAAGCCGGTCTCGGACCGCTGCTACCGTGACCGAGCCCGTCTCCCGGATCATTCCCACTATGGTTTCCACCAGCCGCGAGTAGGCTCCCCTCTCCATCACCATCCCCGGGGCCAGCTCCACCAAGGAGCCGTTATCCAGCAGGGCTGCCAGGTGCTCGTTGTCCAGCTCGAAGCGGGACAACAGCTCCGGGGTCGAGGGCGGAGAAGCGCCGCAGTCCCTGAGAAAGGCAAGGAGAAGGTCCACCCTTGCCCGTGTGGCGTCGTCGAAACGAACCTGGTGACCTGCTCTTGCCATCAGCGGCCCATCCTCCACTACCACTCCTTCAGCAAGAAGCCTCGCTTCGACGCGGGAGAACGAGCGTGCATCCAGTCCGATCCTGCTGCGCACCTCCTCTCGGGGGATGCCTCTCCGCAGCGGGTACTCGGTGTGATACTGGGAGAGCAGGGATTCGATCTTCTCCCTGATGGATTCCCACCCGCGGGCCGAGATCAGAAGACTCTGGCCGTTCAGGGCCGGCACCGCTTCTCCCTTGGGTTGGTCCAGTAGCAGAAGGTCGCCCCGGGCCAGGAGGGACTCCGCGGCTCTGGTCAGCTGCTCCATGGGGAGGCCGCACTTGCGCGCCAGGTTCTGCATGTCGATGGGGGCCGCTGGCGGCATCTGCTGCAGCAGGATCTCCTCCGGTGCACCGCGCTCCAGGGTGATCAAGTTCTGCACCACTTGCGGCTGGAACCGGCGGTGCCGTTTGGGGTGAGGGTCGACCACCGTTCCCCCGGCCACCGTGGCGCTGGGCGACGGCCAGCGGAGGATGAACTGGTCCCCACGAGCCACCGCCACCGGCTCCGACAGCCGAAGCTGACCCCAGCCTGTGCGCCCGCCTTCCAACCTCTCCGCGTCCAGGAGGGAGAGTCGAGCCATGGCCTCGGCGGCACCAGTGTGGAAGGTGAGCTCATCCCCGTGCTCCAGCGGCTTCGCCGTCCCGTGGATCACCCGCAGCTTGACGTCCACCACCCTTGTTGGGTGGAGCCAGCCGGGCACCGTGACGACGTCGCCACGGCGGATCTCCTCCGTGGCGATAGAGGCGAGATTGACGGCCACCCGGCTCCCCGGGGGCGCCGACTCCACCTTCCGTTTGTGGGATTGTAGCCCGCGCACCCGCGTTCTCTTCCCGCTTGGGAGTATTTCCATCTCCTGGCCGACGCGGAGCTCGCCATCGATCAGGGTGCCGGTCACGACGGTGCCGAACCCCGCCACGGTGAAGACTCGATCCACCGGCAGTCGGGGCTTTCCCACATCCTTTTTCGGTGGCACGGCCGCCAGGACGTCATCGAGAGTGGCCACCAGCTGGGCGATCCCCTGCCCCGTGACCGCGGATACAGCCACCATAGGGGAGCCCGCCAGCGATGTTGTGGCCAGCCGCTCCTCGATCTCGGCTCTGACGAGTTCCATCCATTCCTCGTCCACCAGATCCGCCTTGGTGATCGCCACCACTCCCCTCGAGATGCCCAGCAGATCCAGTATGGCCAGATGCTCGTCGGTCTGGGGCATGGGCCCCTCGTCGGCCGCCACCACCAGGAGGGCGACATCGATACCCCCGACCCCGGCCAGCATGTTCTTGATGAACCGCTCGTGGCCGGGCACGTCCACGATGCTGACCTCGGTACCGCTGGGCAGCTTGAGCCAAGCGAACCCCAGGTCGATGGTCATCCCCCTCTGCTTCTCTTCTTGAAGCCTATCCGGGTCAATGCCGGTGAGCGAGAGGACGAGGGTAGACTTGCCATGGTCCACGTGGCCGGCCGTTCCGACTACGTACAAGGCTTTCTCCTGAAACATCGATGCTGCGGCCGCGGCCGGCGGCCGCCAACTCTTGGGCCCGGACCTCCGCCAGAGCGGATTTCACTCTCCATGGCGGGTCTTCTGACTCGCCGCCGCGCCCGATCCGGAGCGCCTGGCGGCGCGGAATGGACAGGCGCCTATCGGGTCGAAACCGCATCTTCGAAGTGCCAGTCCTCCAGGCGGCCCGATGAGTCGCCGGCCGGTTGGCCCATCAATGATTATACCCGGCGGACGGCACCTCCTGCGGCGGCACCAACCAGGTCGACGACCAGCTTGTCCCTGTCTGGCTCGATGGTCCGTGGATCCAGAAGGATCTGCTCATGCTCGATTCGGGCTACCACCGGGGGGCTCATTCGCCGAAGGCGAGCGGCCAGCTCCGGGACAGGCGGCTGCGGCGGGGATGTCCTGATGGCGATCAGTCGGGTGGGGAGGGTCTCTCCAGGCAGAGAGCCTCCTCCCACCGTGGAAAAGCCGTCCACCTTGACGGCGTCGATGCCGATCCGCTGAAGGAGCTTCACCATGCGGCTGGCCCGTCGGTCGATCACCGGCAGCGGCATGGAGATCATCCGCCATATGGGGATCGCGCTGAGCGCCTCGCCCTTGAGGTAGAGAAGAAGCGTTGCCGTGAGGGCTGCGATGGTCATCTTGTCCACCCTGATGGCGCGGGCCAGTGGATGGCGCTTCAAGGCCTCGATGAGCTTCGCCTTGCCGGCGATGATGCCGGCCTGGGGACCGCCCAGCAGCTTGTCGCCGCTGAAGCTGACCAAGTCGACCCCCGCCGCTATTCTCTCCTGAACCATGGGCTCGCGGGCGAGGCCGAACTGGGATGTGTCCAATAGGGAGCCACTTCCCAGATCATCGACGACCGGGATACCGTGCTTCCGTCCCAGCTCCACCAGATCCTCGATAGCGACGGAATGCACGAAACCCTCCACGCGGAAGTTGCTGGGATGGACGTGCAGAAGGAGTGCTGTCTCCGGCGTGATGGCCTCCTCGTAGTCGCGGAGGTAGGTCCGATTGGTAGTGCCCACCTCCACCAGTTTGGCGCCACTCTGCCGGAGCACATCTGGGATCCTAAAGCCGCCGCCTATCTCCACGGCCTGCCCTCGGGATACCACCACCTCCCGCCCCGGGGCGAAGGTGGACAGGATCAGCAGGACGGCGCTGGCGTTGTTGTTGACTGTGATGGCGTCCTCGGCCCCGGTGATCTTCCTCAGCAGCTCGGACACATGCTCATGGCGCGATCCCCTGGCGCCTTCATCCAGCCGAAACTCGAGGTTGCTGTACTCACCGGCGGTGTCAAGGATGGCCAGGATGCTCTCGAAGCTGAGGGGAGCGCGACCGAGGTTGGTGTGAATGATTACGCCCGTGGCGTTGATCACGGGGCGCAGGGACGGCAAGAAGGTCCTCTCCAGTCGCTCCAGAGCCCTGGCGATCAGCTGGGATGGCTCCGGCGGCTCGCCCCCCTCCCTCACAGCCGCACGTGCCTCCGACAGCACTGCTCGCAGCGTGCTGACCAAGATGCCCCTCGGGTACGAGGCTGTCTTGTCCTCCTCCGCCATCTGCCGAAGCAGTCTGTCCACGCTGGGAAGCTGCCGCAGCGCCCCGTTGTGGTCACTCATGAGATCCTCCCTTCGCCCTGATGAGGCCGTGGGCCAGCGCCCGGCCCAGAGCCGCCAGGTCTTCTGTGGGCAGGTAGTGGGGCGCCGACGCGTCGAAGAGTATGCTTGCCTCTGCCGGCTGCTCCTCGTCCGCCCGCCACAGGATGCAGATCATGGGCAGGCGGGGCAGCGCCTGAAAGACGCAGGAGACGTCCCCTAAGGTGCTACTCGTCCCCTGGAGGGCGGCGGCCGCCTTCAGCAGCGCTTCCGGGTCATGGCCAAAGGCATGTGCCAATGGCTCGATGGACTGGCGGCGGAATGCCCTCTCGTAGACGTTCCCTCCAGGAATGTCACGAAAGGGGATCCATTCCCCTTCCACAGGGCTGCCGTCGGCATTCGCCAGATAGTGTAGGAGGATCAGACTGGTGGTGGAGCTAGCCTCGGAGCCGGTAGCCTCGTCGTACACCTTGGCCTCGGGCATGGCTACCCTGTACCGCCTGCCCAGCAGGGCGAGGCGGAATTCCGCTTCAGCTCCTCTGTGTATCACCTCTGCCCCGCTTCGGTCCGCCACCCGGTTTGGGTGCAGGGCTCTCAATGCCTTCTGGGCCAACTCCAGGGCTGGAAGGTAGTTGATCTGCACTGGGATCCCTCCCTAGGGCCTGCATCCCCACCACTTTCGCTGTGGGGTCGACCGCCCCCCCTCCGAGGCGTGCTTCTGGGGCAACGCTGCCTCGAGAAGCGGCAACGGGGGAGCAAGGGGTCGAGAGCGGCTGCTAGAATTCTAGACTCGCTGCTCCTGCTGTGCAAATGGCACCGCTTGCCAGCGGGGGTGCGTCGGGGCCAGGTGCTCCGGCGCCAGTGGGTCGTGGCCGATCCCGTTGGCAGGATTTCTGGTAGACTAGCGCCGTTGATCTGCCGAAGGTGGATTAGAGGTACCGGTGACGAATTCCACTTCCCCTTTAGTTAGCGTCATCGTTGTCAATTGGAACGGGCTCGCCTACCTGGAGCGCTGTCTGGATGCCTTGATGCGGCAGACCCTGGAGGGATTCGAGGTGGTTCTGGTCGACAACGGCTCCAGCGATGGCTCCGTGGAGATGGTACGGCGCAAGCATCCCCGGGTGCGGGTGATACCACTTCCCCACAACGTCGGCTTCGCGGCAGGCAACAACGTGGGCATTCGCTCTTGCGACTCGCCCTTCGTGGCGACGCTCAACAACGACACGGAGCCGCGGCCCGACTGGCTCGAGAGGCTGGTCCAGCCGGCACTGGAGGACGGCTCTGTCGGGATGGTGGCCTCCAAGATGCTCTTCGCAGGTCGCCCCGGGGTGATCAACTCCGCCGGGATTGCCCTGGATCCGGCTGGAATAGCCTGGGACCGGATGGGTGGGCAAGCGGATGGCGAAGGGGGTGGTGTGGAGGAGGTGTTCGGCCCATGTGCCGGTGCAGCCCTGTACCGTCGGGCCATGCTGGACGAGGTGGGCCTCTTCGACGAGGATTTCTTCGCCTATCTGGAGGACCTGGACTTGGCATGGCGTGGGCGTCTGGCGGGATGGAGGGCAGTGTACGCTCCCCAGGCCGTGGTGTATCACGTTCACTCTGCGACCGGAGTCGAGGGGTCCCAGTTCAAGAGCTATCACCTGGGTCGCAACAAGATCTGGACCATAGCCAAGAACTATCCGGCACCCCAGCTTTTCCTGGCGCTGCCCCTGATTCTGGCCTACGATATTGCCGCCACGACCTACGGGCTTGCTACCCGTCGCGATCTGGCCTCTCTGAGCGGAAGAGTGGCGGGACTCCTGGGCCTGCCCCGCCAGTGGCGTAAGCGCGGAGAGGTGCAGCGGATGCGGCGAGTGCCCTTCTCGGCGCTGGCCAGGCAGATGTCGCCGCTGGCGACTCCGCTAGGGGTGCTGGCCAGGTACCGACACCTACGTTGGGAGGAAGCATGCTGAGCAGTCGAGAGATCCAGGAGATCATTCCGCACCGGTACCCCTTCCTTCTAGTTGACCGCATAGTGGAGCTGGAGGAGGGGGTGAGGGCAGTCGGCATCAAGGCCGTAACCGCCAACGAGCCCTTCTTCCAGGGGCACTTCCCGGGCTACCCCGTCATGCCTGGGGTGCTGATCGTGGAGGCCCTGGCCCAGGTGGGTGCCGTGGTGCTGCTGAAGATGCCGACCAATCGGGGCAAGATCGCCCTCTTCGCTGGGATTGACGGCTTCCGCTTCCGAAGACAGGTGGTGCCAGGCGATGTCTTGCGACTGGAGGTGGAGCTGACCAGGATGCGAGGCCCGGTCGGAAAGGGGTCCGCCCGGGCCACCGTCGATGGCGACGTCGCTGCTGAAGGAGAGCTGATGTTCGCGCTGGGACCTTCTTCGGCGGCGCCAGGTCCCGAGTCGAGCGAAGCGGGTAGCCCGTCGGAAGGAGGCCGACCGTAGGAAGCAGCTCCGCTTGCCCGTGCGCCATGGTCAGGCGGCCGGCGCGCGCCTCCCAACGAGACGTGGCACGGCTGGTCATCTTGAGACTGGCGGGCTCGTTGTTGCGGCGGCCGAGGCCCAGGGTCAGTGTGCCTGAAAGCCCGAAGGTCTTGCTGATCAGGCCGGACCACCTGGGCGATCTCGTCCTTTCGACCCCTGCCGTTGAACTCTTGAGGAGAGGGCTGCCCGGCGCACATCTGACCATGATGGTGGGGCCCTGGTCCGCCGAAGTGGCCCGACGGGACCCCATGTTGGACGAGGTGCTGGTCTGTCCATTTCCGGGTTTCACCCGCGAGCCGAAGGGCTCTTCGCTGGCCCCGTACGATCTCCTCTGGCGGTGGTCGCGGAACGTGAGGCGGGGTCGGTACGACGCGGCCTTGCTGCTGCGGTTCGACCACTGGTGGGGGGCGTGGCTGGCAGCGCTGGCAGGGATACCGGTCAGGATCGGCCATGCCGTTCCGGAGTGTCGGCCGTTCCTCACCCATGCTCTCCGCCCGCCCGATGGGCTGCACTGGGTCGAGAGGTCGTTGGAGGCAGCGCGAAGACTACTTGCGGTGGCAGGCGTGGATCCGGAGGGCGATGGCTCCCTCATCGGTCTCCGTTTCGGGATTCTCCAGGAGGACCGAGAGTCGGCGGAGCGCCTCCTGTCGCAGTTGGATCTCGAGATGGACCAGCCTCTGGTCGCCATACATCCGGGGGCAGGCGCGCCCATCAAGATCTGGCCAGAGGATCGGTGGATAGAGCTCGGTTGGTCGTTGGCGGCGCGGGGGGCGAGGCTCCTAGTAACGGGCTCGGCGCTGGAGAGGCCAATGGCCGAACGCATTGCTGCGGCCCTGCCGAACGGCCGTGCTCTGGCCGGGAAGACCGATCTCGGGACGCTGGCGGCGGTCTTTCAGAGGTGTGCTCTGGTCGTGGGGACGGACAACGGGCCCCTTCACGTTGCGGTAGCCGTGGGAGTTCCGACAGTGCATCTCTTCGGCCCTACCGATCCCGCCGTGTTCGGGCCCTGGGGCGACCCGGCCGCCCACAGGGTGGTCTCGGCTCCATGGGTGGAGCCTTGCGGACGACTCGACCTGCCCAAACCGGAAGCTCGCTACGCGCCCTGCATGGAGGCGATCTCCGCGGAGAGGGTGGTTGCTGAGTGCATGGGGCTCTTGAGCTCTCGATGATCAGAGCTTGGGCGTGTCTGCATAGGTAAATGGAGCGCCGCAGTGCTGGTTTCTCAGCTGTCAGCAAAGCGATCTGCCAAGAGGGTGGGATGGGCCGCAGCCGGGCTGCTCTTCGGCGTTGGTGGCGGCGCGCGTCGGCTCCTCTCTCCTCGAGCGATGCCCCCTCTTCAGCATATCAGATCGGTGCTAGCCATCAGGCTGGACCTGATGGGGGACGTGATTTTCACGCTTCCGGCGCTGGAGGCGATGAGAGAGGCCATGCCCCAGGCGCGAATCTCGTTCCTGGCGCTGCCCTACACCGGGGAGCTGCTGGTTGGACACCCCGCGGTGGACGAGGTTATCTCGGTCGACGTCAATCGGTGGCGCAGACCCGGGCATTGGATCACCGGAACGGCCGTGGGCGAGCTCTCGTCAGCCATCTCGGCGCTTCGCCAACGGCGTTTCGACCTGGCCATCAGCTTCTACGGCAGGGTTGGGGCTGCGGCGGCCCTTCTGAGTGGTGCTGGCTTCCTGGTAGGGTACGGTGAGGAGGGCTTTGCGCACGGATTCGATCTGCCGGTCCCGGGCAGGCGCTACCTGGTCCGCAAGCATGAGGTCGAATACTGTGTGGAGCTGGTGCGAGCCACAGGCGCGAAAGAGGAGCCTAGATTGCCCAGATTGCGACCGGATCCGAGGTCCTCTGAACGAGTCGGCCTGCTGCTGTCGGGGCTCGGGCTGCGCGAGGGTGAGCGCCTCGCTGCCCTGCACCCTGGCGCTCTGAGCTCGACAGCCAAGCAATGGCTTCCCGACCGTTGGGCAGCGGTCGCCGACAGGATCCAGACCGAGCTGGGTTTCCGGGTTCTGCTGGTTGGCTCGGCATCAGAGCTGCCGCTGGTCGGTGAGCTAACGCGGCTGATGAGGACGCGCCCCGTGGTGCTGGCGGGAAAGACGTCGGTTCGGGAGCTGGTCGCGTTGATCTCTCGCTGCAGCCTGTTCATCGGCGGCGACAGCGGCCCCTTGCACGTGGCCGGCGCTGTCGGCGTTCCATCGGTCTCCATCTACGGACCGACCGACCCCTTGGTGACGGGGCCGCTAGGCTCACCCCACAGAGTGCTGAGGGCGGGGGTTCCCTGCAGCCCCTGCTACGACCCCATGAGGCCGGTGGCCTGCCGGCGCCCCAAGTATGAGTGCATGCTTGGAGTCTCTGCCGATGAGGTCTTCGAGGCCGTGGCGGAGATGATGGCCGGCAAGTAACATGGCAGCTCTGGGGGCCAAGACCGGAGGGGAAACGGAGGGGGTCTGCGTGGTCGAGAAAAGATTGGGGGGCCGGATACCGGACAGTCGGCTCGCCACCCTCTCCCGAATACTGGTGATCAAGCTCGCTGGTATCGGGGACCTGCTGACCGCCTATCCAGCGCTGGAGGCGCTCAGGAGGAGATTTGCCAACGCGGAGATTTCGGCCCTGGTGACTCCCCAGACGGAGCTCTTGATACGACGCTCGGGCTTGGTGGATGAGGTGGCTGTGCTGGACAAGTACAGGTTTGACGATCCGCGCTCATTCCTCAGGCCTGGTGCGCTTCTGGATCTGGTTCGGCTGGGAACGCTGCTACGGAGACGCCGATTCGATGCCGCTGTCCTGCTTCACCACCTGGTCACCGGCGCTGGCGTGGCCAAGTACGCCATGCTGATGGCCGCGTCGGGGGCTCGCGTCAGGGTGGGTTTGGACGATGGGCGCGGGTGGTTCCTGAATCTCAAGGGAACCGATCTGGGATTCGGCGCCATGCATGAGGTGGAGTACTGGCTGGATGTAGTGGGCCTGCTAGGCGCGGTGCACCACGCAACGACAGTCCAAATCTCTTGGGGGGCGGAAGAGGAGTCCTACGCCGATAGCTGGTGGGCCCGGGCAGGGTCGGCGCCCGGAACCCCCGTTGTGGCCATTCACCCCGGGTCTGGGGACTACAGTCACGCTCGAAGATGGCTTCCCGAGGGGTTCGCCGAGGTAGCCAGGGGGCTCCATGCGGAGGGCCTGCTGCCCATGATCGTGGCGGGGCCCGGGGAGGAGGGCTTGGCCAGCGAGGTTGCGGGTCTAGCTGGCGTGCCGTCGCTGCTGCTGACAGGCACACCTTCGCCACTTCATCTGGCCGCGGTGCTCGCGCGCTGCAGGCTGTTCATTGGCAACGACAGCGGGGTGATGCATGTGGCCTTCGCTTCCGGCCTGCCCGTGGTAGCTGTCTTCGGACTGTCCAATCATCGGGCCTGGGGACCGTACGACCCGGAGGGCCGGCGGAGCCGCGTGGTCCGGGTGGATCTGCCCTGCAGTCCTTGCTTCTATAGGGGACACACCATGGGGCTGCGGTATGGGTGCGGGGATCTGAAGTGCATCAAGGCGATTTCGCCCGAGATGGTGCTCTCATCGGCCCGGGAGCTGCTTAGCGCTACGGAGAAGGAACGCTGACGGCACGGCGGGCCAGTGCGAAGGATCCCGGAACGCTGCGCCTGGTCGGACCTGCGGGCCCGGATGATGCGAACGTGGTAGACTTGGGGTGGCCGTCGGGTAGCCCTGACCCAAGGGGGTGATCGGTTGTCTGTGGAAGTCGGCAGGCCAGCGCCGATGCGCTGCGCAAACCATCCGGACACTGAGACACAGCTTCGGTGCAGCAGGTGCGGGAAGCCAATCTGCGTCCGTTGCGTGATCCAGACGCCCGTGGGTGGTCGGTGCAAGCAGTGCGCAGGGCTGAGGAAGCCACCCATGTTCCAGGTTGGGCCACTCCGGTTCGCCAGGGCCGCTATGTACGGGCTAGTGGCGGCGCTGCTCGGCGGGCTCCTGTGGGCCCAGGTCGGAAGGGGACCGGGCATGATGGTGTCTGCCCTGCTTCTGCTCCTGGTGGGATACCTGGTGGGCGAGGGGGTGAGCCGTGGTGCGGACCGTCGGGTGTCCAGGGGTCTGATGGTGCTGGCCGTGGTCCTCACCTTCGTCGCGGCGCTGGCGGGACAGGTGATCACGGTGATGATGCGGCTGCCGGACGCCGTTCCACTCTCGGCGCGGCTGGAGATCGCTGCAGGGCTTGGGGTCGCGGCCGTGACGGGGAACCTCACCGGGCTGCTGTTTCTGGTGCTGGCGGCCGCGGTCGCCGCGAGCAGGGTGAGGTAGCGAAGCACGGGGAGGAGAGTTGTCCAGGAGTAGACTGCTCCAGATCCTGCCGCGCTTCCAGGGGAAGCGCATTCTGGTGGTTGGTGATCTCTTTCTGGATGAGTACCTGGTGGGGCGGCCCACCAGGATCTCCAGGGAGGCACCCGTCCTGATCTTGGAGTTCGAGAAGCGTTTCGCACTGCCAGGGGGGGGGACCAATCCGGCTCGGAATGTGGCCTCGTTGGGCGGTGTGGCGCTGATGGCGGGGATCGTGGGGCAGGACGAGGCCGGCGAGGAGCTGCGCTCGCTGCTGGAGGGCGCTGGGGTGCGGACAGAAGGGGTAATGGTGGACCCTGCGCGTCCCACCATCACCAAGACGCGCATCCTCGCCCACGGCAACCACATCGTCAGGCAGCAGGTCGTAAGGGTGGATCGCTTCTCGAAGCAGCCGCCGGATCCACGGACGATTGCGCAGCTGGTAAACTACCTGGAGGACGCGGCGCCTGCGGTAGATGCAATTCTGGTGTCGGACTACAAGAGTGGTGTAGTGGTGCCGGAGGTGATCGATGCCTGCAGGCGGCTGGCATCCAAACACCGCAAGCTGCTCACCGTCGACTCGCAGGGGGATCTCCACAGGTTTACCGGCTTCGGAATGGTGAAGGCCAACCAGAGCGAGGTGGAGGCGACCCTCGGGGAGCCGCTGGACTGCGACGACGCCTTCGCAAAGGCATGTCGGAGGCTGTTGGAGGAGCTGGGCGCCGGAATGGTGCTGATCACCAGGGGGGCCGATGGCATGTCGGTGATGGAGGCCGGCGGGCGGCACACTCACCTTCCAGTGGCTAACAAGAGCGAGGTGTTCGACGTAACGGGAGCCGGCGACACGGCGGTGGCAGTGGCCACGCTTGCGCTGGCCGCGGGGGCCCGCCCCGTCAATGCGGCACAGCTCGCTAACTACGCGGCAGGACTGGTGGTACGCAAGATAGGGAACGCGACCACTACCATCGATGAAATGCGAGAGGTGCTCATCAGTTCGCAGTTCCCCAGGGTGGACCCGGAGCAGGACCCGCTGCAGTAGCCGTGGGTGTGCGGCGCGATCTCTTTCGCCGCCTGGTGGGCAGCGTGAGGAGGGGCGGGGTTGTGATGGTTTTTCCCGATCCATGCGGGGGTGCGGCTAGAGCTGCGGGGAGACCCCTGGAGAAGGATCCGCCTCCTTGGCGAGTCCGGTTGAGTGGAACTGAGTTCCGCCGTGAGTGCCGTTCGGGCGTGCCCTGCCGCCCGCTTCCTTCTTCGATCGGCCGTTCTGTCCGCCACCTCGTTCGGAGCAGGTCGAGCCTTCAGCGTGTCCGTTCCCGTTGCTGTTGGATGGGTGGTTGGCGCGCCAGCAGCCCCCAGCGGCGTGGAGGCAACGGACCTGCTCGTCCCCGGTCAGGGGCGGAGTGTCCCACAGACAGATGATCTGGTAGAGGAGGAGATCGCCTTGGTTGGTGAGCTCCGACTCCGCGGACCAGTTCTCGCGGTAGAATGGACAGGCGCCGCGGTGGCGGCGGTAGTGTCCTCGATCCCGTACGGGAGTCTCCTTGACTTCTTGCTGCTCGGAAATGGGTGTTCTCCTATGCCAGATTGTCTAATTCTATCACCCGAGTGGTGCTCTTCGGACACTCGGCTACCAGTGTGAGCCCAGCATCACCTCGAAACCACGGAACTCCCCGGTATAGGGCTCCCATCTCACGTCCACGGCCCGTACGTCTGCCATGGGAGGTCCGTGGCGGCACCAGTCCACCATGTTCTGCACGTCCGATGCCTCGCCTTCGAAGACGGCCTCCACTCGCCCGTCTGGGAGGTTGGCCACCCATCCCGTGATCCCCCTGGCCGCCGCCTCCCTGCGGGTAGAGGCACGGAAGTTGACTCCCTGGACGTACCCTGATATGAAGACGTGGGCTCGAACTCTGGACATAGACTGTCTCACAGCTCCGTGGAGTGCTCATGGTAGTGCGTCCGACGTCTTCCGTCAAATCCTGCGCCTGCCGATGGCGTAGCCTTTCCGCCCTGGTGGGCGTAGCGATCTGCCTGGAGGCCCTCGCAGAGCCATCTCGGCTCCGGCTGTCCCGCGTTTCCGTTCCGGTCGAAGCGGGGAGCCCGCTGTCCGGGCTGCGGGTGGCCCACATCTCTGACCTTCATGTTGGTGGCGCAGGTTGGCGGGTTGGGATGCTGGAGAGGACGATCGAGGCCTGCAACCGCATGCAGGTGGACCTGGTCGCCATCACTGGTGACCTGATCGGCTCCGCTGACGGTGTGCCGCACGCGGTCGGGCTGCTGTCGCGGCTGAGGGAGGATGTCCCCAGACTGGCTGTTCTGGGAAACCATGATCATGTCCATGGCAAGAGGTCGCTGGAGGCACTCCTGGACGGGATGGTGCGTCTGGGCATCGTGGTGCTAAGGAACGACGCCGTGGTGGTCTCCAGCCGCCGCGCGCGGCTGTGGGTCGCGGGGGTGGATGACG
>Ga0315298_1004250_pt1 | contig 21638 bp, 19 predicted proteins | sample WHS_1_MG_FD_203077 | JGI IMG/M metagenome (GOLD analysis project Ga0315298, IMG submission 203077) | Extremophilic microbial mat communities from Washburn Hot Springs, YNP, Wyoming, USA - WHS_1_MG | ecosystem: Environmental > Aquatic > Thermal springs > Hot (42-90C) | place: USA: Wyoming...
TAATTGTACAACAATGTCCGGGAGAAGGCAAGACGGCTAGCTTCAGTCTGCCTGCGGCGGAAGATCAAGCAGAGCCGATACAATGCCTTGCTGATCGAGTCACCCGGGCGTACCCTCCTGGTCTTATTTCTCTCTACCCAGCGAGCGCCCGGTGTGCTATAATGCGCGCGATTTGTCCGGGCAGCGTTACAGTCCGTGACCAATGGGTAGCCACCATTCGGTCGCACTAAGATGCTCGTGCATAGACAGAGAGGGTAGCCACTATGGGTACTGGTATAAGCATCTCTGAGGCCGCGGCCGCTCTAGGCGTCTCTGAGAAGACCATCCGGCGGAGAATCAAGGCTGGTCTGTTGCAGGCTAGCCGTGTCCCAGCGGCCGGCGGTTTTGAGTACAGGATAGACAGCGATGCGCTTGCGAGGGTACCCAGTGTCCCGTCGACGGTTAAGAGGGGACATGTGGACCAGGGGGATGGGGAATTGGTGACCTTGGCAGCGATGGACATGATGCGGGCTGAGCTGGCGGAAAAGGAGCGTCAAATAGCCGAACTACAGGCAGAGCGGTTGCGTATGGCTGAACAATTAGGCTATGCCAAGGCCCAGATCCAGCAGATGCAGGCGCAAATGCGTCTGCTAGGGGAGACGCGGTCGGAACCGAGCGCGTCGGAGGTAGTGCAATTGCGGCAAAGGGGAGTTCGGGCTTGGCTGAGACGTAGGTTCAGGCGAGGATAGGGCGGGCACTTGGGGCCTCGTGGAGGCGACATAAGAGCGTTGTATATAATCAACAGCACTAGGCGACAAAGGGAAAAGGGACGAAGCTGAGGGTCGGTCGTGCTTGATGAAGCGGGACGGAGGCACGCCGCCGTTGCGGTGGGTGTATTTGCGGTTTCGTTGGCACTGTACTTGCGCACGCTTGCGCCCACAGTGCTCGATAGCAACGGGGGCGAGTTCCAATACATCGCCTTCGTGTTGGGGATACCTCACCCGACGGGGTACCCTTTATACATTCTACTCGGAAAGCTCCTGACTTGCTTGCCATTGGGTGATGTTGCCTATCGGGTCAGCATGGTTTCGGCACTTGGTGCGGCTGGAGCGGTGGCTTTGGTTTATCTGGCCACGGCGAAGCTTGTGGGGGTAGTGTCGGCGAGCCTACCCGATGGGAACAATGCCAAGGAGTGGCAGAGTGAGGGGTTGGGGGTGGTGATTGGAACTGCGGGGGCGTCTCTGGGGTTTGCCAGCTCGATTACTCTGTGGCAGGCGGCTACGGTTGCCGAGGTCCATGGGCTGAATAGCTGCTTTGTAGCCTTAGTGCTTTTCGCGTTGGTGCGGTTGGCAGCTGGCTCGCCCCGTGCGGCAGAATTGCTAGCCTTCGTGTATGGCCTAAGCTTGGCTCACCATCGCCTGATGATCTGGTTTCTTCCTGGTATTATCCTCTCTCTCTGGGTCTGGCGCGGGCGGTTTCAGTGGACACGTGAGAGGGTCGTGTTATGCGCGGTCCTGTTTCTACTGCCTCTTACGCTCTATTTGTACTTCCCCGTGCGCGCCGCGCATCTCTTTGAGATACCACCGCAGCGGGGCGATCTCTGGCCCCTTCCCGGGGCTGTGTTGCGGGGGCTGATCACCCCTTACTACTCGGGAAAGGGGGTGGGCGGCTTCCTAGATCTGATCTCGGGACGAGGCTTTTCTGGAGACCTAGGGTTTGGTAGTTGGGAACAGCTAGGTCAGCGACTCCGGTACGGGTTTGACCTCAGCTTGGCACAGGCTGGGCCTTGGGGGGCGGCTTTGGCCTTGCTTGGGCTGGTGACGCTGGCGAGGCGACAACGTTCCCTGGCCATTGCTTTGCTCCTCACTTATGTTCTGGTCTTCGGCTTCGACCTCCAGTATTCCCACGGCCAGATCTGGTACTACTACCTGCCCACCTTTGCTATCGGGGCAGTTTGGTCAGGGGTGGGAATGAGCATGGTGTTGCAGTGGCTGTCCCGTTTGGGCAGGAGGGTCGCGGGCAGGAGAGCGCAGCCTAGTGTATTCGCTTCGGCCTCTGTTGTCATTTTGTTGCTGATTGGGTGGAATGTGGTCAAAGCATTTCCGCAGGAAGACAAGAGTTGGGACAATCGCGCACGCCAATATGCATCAAGCGTACTTGGCCAGCCTCTCCGCGATGGAGCCCTGCTTTTTGGCTGTTGGGATGCGGTGACGCCTCTGCGCTACATGCAGTTTGCCGAGGGACGAAGACCCGATCTGTGGATCATGCATGCCGACCCTTCCTTGCCGGAGGTGCAGCCCGTCATCGCCCAGGTACTGGAGGAAGGGGAACAGGTGGTGCTGCTACAATGTGGGGAAGCTGGCACCTATCAGCTACCCTTTGGCCACTGGGTGAGTCCTGTGTACCTGCCACTGCCATCCTTGCCGTCCGGGCTAGAGGCCAGCGATGTGGTCTTTGGCGACAAGGTGTCTTTGGCCGGCTATCGATTGTCGCTAACGGACCGAACGGCAAGGCTAGCATTCTATTGGCGAGTGCTAGGTCGTCTGGGCAAGGATTACAAAGTCTTCGTGCACTGGGTCGAAGCCTCAACCGGGCAGCGCTGGGCGCAGGAGGATAAGCTGCCAGTGACTTCCTATTACCTCACTTCGCACTGGCGGACTGGCGATCTATTGGAGGACACCTATAGCCTCACTTTGCCGGCCGCGGCACCCCCAGGGGAATACTCCCTGCTCGTGGGCTTCTATGCTCTCGACGGGGGGCAAAGGCTACAGGCCGCGGGCACTGGCGTGGGCAGAGGCGGCGATGCCCTGACGATCGGAGTGACGATCCGATAAGTAGCGTTTCGCCGGCCCATCTGTCCAGAGCATCGCTCAGTGCTTGCGTTTCCCAGGATAGGCGTCGGCCTCGCGGCTGGCCTGTTGGCGCAACTGGTCGATGACCTCGCGAGGGTCCTGCTCAAAGTCGGTGAGAAGGCGGTCGATGGCGAGGCGGATGAACTCCGACTTGTTGAAGCGGAGGCCGTGGGTGGAGAGGATCTGGAGCCAGGCGGCGTCAAGGCGCTGAAGCTGCTCCGGCAGGAAATAAAACGTGAATTTGGAGATCTTCGGGGGCGGCTGGTGAGACATGTTCACAAGTGCGCTGGTAGGCATGGGAGCGGGTGAGTACGCGGACGCGTTAGCTGGTGGACGGGCAGGCAGGTCTACAGGTGGGCTGGCTGGCGTGTGGGCAGGGGCACTGGTGAACATGTCAGCGGGCGTAACGTCAAGCATGTGGGCAGGTACACCAGTAGGCGTGTGAGCTGGTGCGTCCGCGAGGGCATGGTCTCCTCCTTCCTCTTCACAAGAGGAAGGCTCCTCGGATTCGTCAGGCTTGACTGTGGGCATGAAGAGCGGGTTGCTGTGGAGCCCTGATCTCTTGGCCACGGCGGATCACCTCCTCTGTAAGGGCAGCATAGGCTTTGGCTCCGGAACTAGCGGGGTCGTATTCGAAAACGGTCTTGCCGGCGCTGTGGGCCACTTCAAGAGCGACGTTGACCGGAACCTGGGTGCGGAAGACCAACGGCCCGAAGTATTCCTGTACGATGCGTACGGTGTCTTTGGAGACGTTGGTGCGGGGGTCGTAGAAGGTACAGACCACACCGGTCAGGCGGAGGCTTGGGTGGTCGAGGTTGGTGCGCACTTGCTCAACGGTATCGAGAAAGAGCTGGATTCCTTTGAGGGCGAAGAAACTCATCGACACCGGGATGATGATCTCGTTCGCCGCGGTTAGACTGTTGACGGTGAGGATGCCGAGCGAGGGGGGCGTGTCGATGATCACATAATCGTAGGGTGGGTCCTGCAAACGGCGCTTTAGGCGTTTCTCCCGACCAAGCGCTTGGGCTAGATGGAGGTCAGCGGCGGAGAGCAGAATGTCCGAAGGGACAATGGACAGACCAAGCGTTCCCGTGGGCAGAGTGACGGCGGCAAGGGATTCCTCGTTGACAATGAGATCATAGGTAGTGGCCTCCGGTTCCACGGCGCCGAGGAGTGCCAGGGTGGCGTTGGACTGAGGATCCATGTCGACCAACAAGGTGGCATGGCCCGCGAGCGCGAGGGCGGCAGCAAGATTGACGGCGGTTGTGGTCTTGGCGACGCCCCCCTTTTGATTGGCGATGGCGATGATCCGGGTCATAGAGCACCTCACAGATGTGCTTAATAGCAGTCAGCCATCGAACACGTGCACACGTTAGCTGGTCGTAAGGTAAGCATGTCCACTTGTCAGCAGGCGTGGGGAGTATAGCAAACTTGAGCCAGCCTGTCAAGCCCTTGTCTGCGCCAACGGTTCAGAGACGTGAACCGTCGCGGCTCCATAGGGCCGCTCGCTGGCATTCGGTGAGGCGCAACGTGAACCACACCGAGGGGTGGCAGACGGTCGTTCGAATGAAGCAACACCTAAACAGCTTCGCAGGCCCGGTAGGGGCGAGCCGTCACTCCGCCCTACCAGCACCAGCGACATCGCTCTCCTAACACTCGCTCTTCATGCCGCAATCGTGATCTGCGAGACCGAGTCGGCACCCGAAACCAACTCGGTCTCGGCATGTTGACCGCGAACTCTTCGACGGGTAAGAGCGCTAGACGACATCGGCAGTCGTCTCTCCGAGTTGATAGGCAGTGATCATGTGGTTGGTGTAGATGCAGAGTTCAGCGGCGATCTCCATGCTTTCCTTGGCCACGTCTAAGGCGGAAAGTTGAGTGTGCTTGAGCATCGCCTTGGCCGCAGACTGCGCGTAGCCGCCTCCCGAGCCGATGGCCACTACGTTGCCATCGGGTTCGATGACGTCACCGTCGCCCGAGAGCACCAGTAGCTCCTCGCGGTTGGCGACGATCAACCAGGCATCCAAGCGGCGTAGCATGCGGTCGGTGCGCCACTCTTTGGTCAATTCTACAGCGGCACGACGCAAATTCCCATTGTATTTCTCCAGATAACCTTCGAATTTCTCGAAGAGGGTAAGGGCATCGGCTACGGCACCGGCAAAACCCGCTAGGACCTGATCATGATAGAGCGTCCGGATCTTCTTTGCCCCGTGCTTCATGATCACGTCTCCTACGGTGACTTGCCCATCGCCAGCCATCGCCACTTCGTGGTCGCGGCGGACGGCGATTACTGTCGTACCTCGGATCTGGTAAGAAGTTCGACCGGCGGCGTTTTCGTTCACTTCTATCTCCTGCTCGGGCCAGTTGGGCTCGTGGTGGCCAGATCTCCTCGCGTAACACATGGGTCGAGTTGGGGCGTGGTTTGCCCTGTTCCACTTGACCTACCGGCTGACTTTGGCGATGGCGTCATCTACTATGTCCAGCGGTACGTCGCCGCGTACGATGGTCTCACCGATGTCTTTTAGCAGCACCCACCGTACGGCGCGGTCGCGCACCTTCTTGTCGTGCGCTATCGCTTCGCGTAGCGGTCCGGCCGTTATTCCCTGCCACCGTACTGGCAGACCAAACCTGTCCAGCAGGCGCTCGTGTCTCTCCACTACCTGCTTAGGCACCAGGCCTAGACGATAGCTGATCCAAGCGGCGGCGACCATGCCGATGGCTACGGCCTCCCCGTGGCGGATTGTCTCGTAGCCAAGGGATGCTTCCAAAGCGTGGCCAAGGGTATGGCCATAGTTGAGAATCAGCCGGCGCCCGGCTTCTCGCTCGTCTTCAGAGACCACCTGAGCCTTGACCGCGGCACTGCGACGAACAGTGGCAGTGAGGAGCGCGGGGTCTTGAAGAAGCCCGTCCGGGCCGTAGGTCTCGAGTTGCTGCAACAGCCCAGGATCTGCGATGAAACCGTGCTTGATCGTCTCAGCCCACCCGCAGGCGAGTTCTTGGTGAGGGAGACTCGTTAGCGTGGATACGTCGGCTAGTACCAGGCGGGGCTGGTGAAAGGCGCCAACCATGTTCTTCGCCCGTGGGAGGTTGACCGCGGTCTTACCACCCAGACTCGAATCCACCATCGCCAGGAGCGTTGTGGGCACTTGTACGAAAGGCATTCCACGCTGGAAGGTGGCAGCCACAAAACCAGCCAGATCGCCGGTCACGCCTCCCCCGAGAGCCACAATCGGCTGCGTGCGTTCGGCATGACGATCCAGTAGCCAGCCGTAGACCTGCTCCGCAGTGGCCAACGACTTCGCGTTCTCGCCCGAGGGGAAGATGAAGCAGGCAGGGTCGATTCGAGCGCTGCGCAGTGCGGCCTCTACTCGTAGCCAGTACCGGCTGGCTACGGCCTCGTCCGCAATAACGTAAGCTGCCGATGTCAGACCGGCATTGCGCATCCGCCGTCCCAGACTCTCGAGGCTATCCCACCCGATGAAGACCGGATAGCTAACCGTGGCAGTGTGGATCACGAAACTGGCGCCGCTTTCCTCACAGTAAGGGGCGTCGGCCTCGTGCGCTTCCCTCCCGGAAAGCAGGAGGGAAGGAGTGTCCCGCCTGCCTTCGCTGCCTCTTGGACTAGTCCTTCGTGCACTCTGAGCATAGGACCAGCCGCGCAAGATTTCGTCTGCCACTTGCTGGGGCGTCAGATCGTCGGTGTGCACCGTCCAGTCGGCGATCATGTAGAATGGCTGCCGGAATTCTTTCAGAAAGCAGATCCTGGCCAGCGGATTCTCCCCGGCGAGAAGAGGCCTCACGACCGGACCACGTGAGGCCTGGGCATCGGCCAGCAGACGTCGGTAGATTGTCTCCGGCTTAGCCTCCAGGCGGACGATGAAACCTTCTTCTTGCATCAACCGGCGGTTCGCTTCTCGTAGAACCGCCCCCCCGCCGGTGGCGATCACAGCTGACCCCGCCGCGCAAGCCTTGCGGAGGACCTCGCTCTCTAAGTCACGGAAACGTTCTTCGCCGTCCTCGGCGAAAATGGCTGGGATGGTCTTACCCGCTAGCGCCACGATATCGTCGTCGGTATCATGAAATACCCATCCCAACCGCGCCGCGACCTGCTGACCGATAGTGGACTTGCCCGTGGTGGAGAAGCCGATCAAGATGATATTAGCGTCTTCGCCGTTCTTCATCGTAATATTCCTCTCCTGCGCGACCGGTCAGCCCTCATCATCATTCAACATCCGTCCTTCAGTAGGCTCAGCAGGATCTCGTCACTCCGCCGAAGCCGGAATCGAACTCTGTTCTCTAGCACATCGGATCTCGTCCATGTAAGCCCGGTAGCTCCGCGCGGTCTCACCCAGGCTGTCGCCGCCGAACTTCGCCAAGAAGGCGTCCGCCAGGACGATAGCCAGCATGGCCTCCCCTACGACGCCGGCTGCTGGGACAACACAAACGTCACTACGCTCGAAATGGGCAATGACGCTTTCACCGGTCAAGAGATCTACCGAGGGCAAGGGCTTCGCCAAGGTTGGAATGGGTTTCACTGCTGCCCTGGCGACGATCGGCTCGCCGTTGGACATACCGCCGACAATGCCGCCGGCCCGGTTCGAGAGATGATGCCAAGGCGAAGACTCTTTCGCTGCCCCTGTCCCCACACCTCGGGGCGGGGTTGTGTACTGGATCACATCGTGTACCGCCGACCCGCGATGGGAGGCCACGCCAAGGCCTAGACCGATCTCTACTGCCTTTACCGCTTGAATGCTCATTAACGCTTGCGCGACCAGCCCATCGAGCCGGCGGTCCCAGTGCACATGGCTGCCGAGTCCAATAGGCACGCCCATAGCCCGCACCTCGAAGACCCCGCCGACCGTGTCGCCAGCGGCACGAGCAGCGTCGATCGCTTCGATCATCAGTTGCTCTGCCTTTGCGTCTGGACAGCGTACTGGCGAACGCTCCACCTTCTCCCAATCGATCTCCTCGTCTACCTGCGCCTCGATGGCGGCGATCGACAGGGTGAAGCTGGCCACCTTGATGCCAAACTGGTCCAAGAACTGTCGCGCTACCGCACCGGCGGCCACCCTTGCCGCAGTCTCTCTGGCGCTGGCGCGTTCAAGCACGTTCCGCACATCTTGAAAGCCGTACTTTAGGGCCCCTGGCAAATCCGCGTGCCCCGGGCGTAATCTGGTCACCGGTTCCCCCGGTTCGGCCACCGGGGTGGGACTCATGCGGCTCTGCCAGTTCACCCAATCGCGGTTGCGGATCAGCATCGCGATGGGGCTGCCGATGGTTAGCCCGTGGCGCACACCGGACAGGACCTCCGCGTGGTCGCGCTCGATCTTCATTCGGTCGCCGCGGCCATATCCCCCTTGCCGTCTGATCAGGTCCTTGTCTATGTCTTCGCTACTGATGGGCAGGCCGGCGGGCAAACCCTCGATGATTACGGTTAAGGCCTGGCCATGTGACTCGCCCGCGGTAAGAAAACGGAACAATCATGCCTCCGATAACCTGGCTCTCAGTTATCAGCCAAGGCGCTGAGACTTGGATCCCGGCGAACACCGGAATGACGGGCGCCCGCTGATGGCTGGTAGCTACTCATAATCCTAGCGCGGCGGTTGCCGCATCTATCATGATCTTGGTCGGTGCCGACTGCCCGGTCCAAAGCTCGAAGGCAGCGGCACCCTGATAGACGAGCATCGCCAGCCCGCCCAGAGTCCTAGCGCCGCTTTGCTGCGCCTGGCGAAGTAAGGGCGTGACTGCCGGTACGTAGACTAGATCGTACACTAACGCCGTAGCCGGAATCGCCATGTCGCCGAGAGGAGATTTGCCTTCGTCCGGGCCGTGTCGCATGCCCATAGGCGTGCAATTGACGATTAGGTCAACCGACTTCACCGCCCGGCGTATCTGTGGTTCTTCCCAGTCGATCACCTCTAAGGTCGTTAGTGGCTGAGCGCTGCGGGGCCCTGCTGTAAGGCACCCGATAGTCTCAGCCAGGCGCTCGGCCCGCTGCCGGTTGCGGTTGACGATACACACCGAGGCGCTGCTGGCATCTACCAGTGCTCCGACTACCGCACGCGCTACTCCCCCAGCCCCTAAGACGAGCGCGCGGCACGCGCGAGGGTCGAATCCACCTTCCAGCCGCAGTGCTTGCAGAAAGCCAGTAGCATCTGTATTATACCCTACTAGCCTGCCGTGGTCATTAACTACCGTATTCACTGCCCCGAGACCTCTTGCCTGAGGTTCTATGGTATCAAGCAAGGGGAGTATGGCCTCCTTGTGTGGGATGGTGACATTCATACCCCAGTAGCGACTGTTCCTCAACTGCTGCACGACTGCGGCGACCCGCTCCGGCGGCGTCTCCCAAGCCTCGTAGCGTGCCCTAATGCCCAGGTGATCGAAGGCGGCCTGTTGGAAAGCAGGAGAGATGCTGTGTTTCAAGGGAAAGCCAATAAGGCCAACTACCTTACACATCTACTTCAGATATCTCCGAACGTCGTCTTTGTGTGCGTCATGTTTCAAAGGCTCTAACCTGCCCGCCTGAGAAGTGACGTGTTGGAACAACGGGGCCTGAATTCCGGTTGTCGTGCGAATGACGCTGACCACCTGCGCCGGAGTGAAACACGACGCGCAGCGCCAAGTTGCCTGGATTCTGGCGAAAACCGGAATGACATGACCACGTAGCACTCATCACTTACTGTCTGTATCTCCTGACGTTGTCGTTGTGCTCTTCGAGCGTCTTGGCAAAGGCATGGCTGCCATCGTTCTTCGCTACAAAGTACAGGTAGTCGGTTGGCCCTGCCTCCACCACCGCTTTCAGGGATGCCAGCCCCGGATTGCAGATTGGTCCTGGCGGCAACCCTTGGTGCAAGTACGTATTATAATTCGAAGGCGACGCCAAGTCCTGTCTCGTTAGGTCTTTCTTCCAGTATCCATCTTTGACAACTAATGCCGGATCACTGCCCAGAGCATATTGCACAGTCGGATCGGCCTGCAGAAGCATTCCCTTCTGGAGGCGGTTGAGAAAGACGGCAGCGATGATCGGCCGCTCCTCGGGCACTACTGCTTCTCGCTCCACGATAGACGCGAGGGTGACGGCATCGTGTACGGAGAGCCCTCTTGCCGCAGCCTGCTGGCGCATCTCGCTCGTGAACCGCTGATCGAAGTTATTCAAGAGCAGCTGGATGAGATCGCTCGCCTCAATTCCCGCGGGGAGACGGTAGGTATCAGGGAACAGGTATCCTTCCAACGAGCTTCCGGCAGGCTTCTCGCGCAGGAAGCCGAAGTCGCCACTGAAACGGGCGGCTTCTCGCAGAAAGTCCTCGCGGGGGAAGATGTTCTTCTGGTCCAGTTCGTCGGCTATCTGCTCAATCCGCCATCCTTCGAGCAGAGTCACGTCGGTCGTCTTGATCAAGCCGCGATGCAGCTTGGCCAAGATATCCGACGGCTTCATCGTGCCGCTGAGCTCGTACTCGCCACTCTTAAGACCATGGTCGACGCCATAGTATGCTGCTAGCCAGCGGAAAGCTAGCGCATTGCCGATCAATCCCAGCTGCTCAAGATGCTGACCGATGCTTGCGGCGCTGTCTCCTTCTTGGACGCTGAAAGGGATGACCCGATCATCGGTAGTTGCCGGCTTATCTACCTGATCGATGACCACTTGCCACAGATCCAACGTGCGCGCCGCGGTGAAGGCTAGCGCCGATGTGGCCCCGCAGGCCAATAGCGCGACTGACGCAATCCAGAACAAGCGGCGTCGTTTCATGGTTCCGCCAATTCTGCGCTATCCTGAGTTTCCGAAGCGGTCCGAGATTTGTCGTTGAGATATTCCTGAAGCACTACTGCCGCGGCCACCGAGTCTACTTTCTTCTTCCGAGCAGCTTTCTTCACTCCGCTTTGCTCCATGATCTCGTAGGCGGCGACCGTTGATAGGCGCTCGTCGCGGTATTCGATCGGTACCGCCGTTACCGCGCGTAGCGCTTCCCCGAAGGCGCGAACCTTCCGAGCTTGCTCACCAACCTCGCCACTCATCAATAGCGGCAGGCCGATCAGGACGCGTTCGACCTGGTTTTCCTGAATCAGCTTCAACACGGCCTGCAGGTCCTTACGATGTCCGATTCTGCGAATCGCCGGCAAGATGGAGGCGATGGTGCCAGTGGGGTCGCTCAAAGCCACGCCGATTCTCTTGTCACCTACGTCCAATGCTAGCGCACGCATGTCCACTCCGGCTTGATCAACTCGCTGGGACCACCTTCAGCTGGATTCGCCAATCGATCCATGGCAGTTTGGTCACCCAGCTTGGCTCGATCTGCACTGTCGGCGCGGTAGTAAGGCGCAAGTTCTGGGCTAGGTAGCTCTCGGCGTCCTCGCGGCCCAACCCCCTCAGTTGCTGCTTGATCTTTGCCTCGTCGAGGGCTGTCGTCACTTCTGCCTGAGCCGCAACCGGAAAGACTACCTTCTCCTGGTCCCAACTCGCCGGGTCAGCATGCTGAACCTTCAAGGCCCCCGGAACGATCTGGAGATCCGGCGGCATTTGCTCTTTGAGCGCCTGAGTTGCCACGGCGCTGACCTCTTTGTCATCGAAGGCTAGACCGGTCAGCAAGGCTTTCATCCGCAAAGATACCGCGTCGCCCTCCTCATCAATATTGCGGTCGAAGCTCTCTTCAGTGACGACGATGCTGATCGTCTGGGGGTAGATCATCTCGTTCTCTTTTCGCTGACCCTGCAATGCTTTGACCCCTTCGGTCTTCAGGCGCTCGAGCAGAGTGCCCTTCAGCTTGTTGTGGTCTTGAGCGGTGACAAAGCTAACCTGCTTGTCCGTGCCTCCCTGGGTGGCATTCTCATTGAGGACGGTCAGGCGGGGCGCGAGAGCAGGGTCGAGAATCTGGTTGATCGTCAGCGGTCCGACATTGCCTGACGCCCCGGGATCGGCCGCAATAATGCCCACCCTTGCCGTGCTCCACAGCGAAGCCGGGACGTTCACATCGTCGACAGTGAGGAATTTCACTCCTTCCGGGGTAGCGACCAATGTGCCCTTGCGGATTACGACGGCCGTATCATCCTTGTTCATGATCGTGATCTGGCCGAAGGCGCGGGCATCAGGACTTGGCCGCTGCCCGGTCGCCGTCACGCGATCGGTGCCTTCCACGATTGTCTCCAGGGCACGTGCCGGCACCTCTCGGTTAGCTGGCTGCGCCTTCCGCACAGACTGGGTCGCGGTGATTGTCACCGTGTCCGAGATCATCTGGGTGACTGGCGACACCGTGACAGTGGCTGTGGGCAGGAGGAGATAGCCGCCGACAATTGGCAGCGCAAGCACGCCGATCGCGAAGACGGCGAGGGCGGCTGTGGGTAGAGTGGTCGCTACCTGGCAACGAGTTAGTCCTCGCCGCAGGTTCAGCTTCGAGCCTTGGAAGAGCCTTCCCAGACGCGACGGGTCGCGCAGCACGCGTCTTGAGGCATAGACAAGAATACCTTGTTCCTGAGCGATCTCCCTCGTCTTGCGATCCTCGGCGATCAATACAAGATCCTTGGCCAAAGAGTGGGCGTACCGTACTATCAGCTGCAGCCACACCGGGTTGCGCAGCGCCTGTAGGCCTTTGGGTACGACCAGCACCACCTCATCGGCGCTGGCACCGGCAAGCTTCGCCTGGATCTTGCCAATGTTGTCACCGTCGTCGAGGAAGACGACCGCGCTCAAGCAGACTCTCCACCCTTGACTATTCGTGGTACGATTTGGAGTGCTTCGTCCAATCTGGCCTTGTCCTTTCCCCCGGCTTGCGCCATTTCCGGTCGGCCACCGCCACCACCACCGACGAAGGCCGCGATCTGCTTGACGATCTTTCCTGCGTGGAATCCCTTCTTGACTAGGTCAGGAGTAACCATCACGACGAAGCTTGGGCGATCGGCGATGACCGACCCCAAGACCACTATGCCGCTACCAAGGCGATCGCGGAGCCAGTCACCCATTTCTCGCATCGTATCGACGTTGGGAGCTTCGACCCGCGCGGCCAACACTCGGCTGCCGTTTACTACTTCGGACCGGTCTAGCAGCGCCTCAGCTTCCTTTCGCCACTGCTCACGCTGCAGCGCTGCCGCTCTCCGTCGTTCGGCAGTGAGTTCCTCGAGCAGGGCGGAGAGCCGTTCGGGCACGTTCTCGCTAGGAGTCTGCAACATTGCTGAAACCTGGGCTAGCGTGGCGTTATACCGCCGAAACAGCGCCGCGGCTCCTCTGCCGGTGACGGCTTCGATCCGGCGCATCCCTGCCCCAATGCTGCTTTCCCCAGTGATATGGAAATGCCCGATCTCGCCGGTAGCGCTCACATGCGTCCCTCCGCACAGCTCGCGACTAAAGGGCAGCGATGGTTCGAGACCATCCGCAACTGCCGCCCCATCGCCGCCGATCTGCACGACCCGCACAGTGTCGCCATATTTCTCTCCGAAGAGAGCCATCGCCCCGATGGCTTGCGCTTCATCATAGGGCATTAGGCGTGGCCGCACCGGGAGATCCTCGCGGATCTTTTCGTTGACCAAGTCCTCCACTAGCTCGATTTCCTCAGGCGTCATCGCCATGGGATGCGAGAAGTCGAAGCGGAAGCGATCGGGCGCCACCAATGAGCCAGCCTGTAGCGCTTGAGGGCCGAGGACCTGGCGCAGCGCGGCGTGCAGGAGGTGGGTGGCCGTATGGTTGCGCATAATGTCGAGGCGCCGCTCTTTGTCGACAATCGCCCGTACCGTGTCGCCGACAGCCAAGTAGCCCTCAACAATCGTTCCTCGGTGGACTGTAAGGTCGGGTAGAGGCTTTACGGTGTCGGCTACGTGCATCCGGCCTTCTCTTGCGATCAGGACTCCCGTGTCTCCGACCTGCCCGCCACCTTCTGCGTAGAAGGGGGTCTCGGCCAGGATCACCTCTACTGTTTGCCCGGCGCCAACCACGTCGGCCGGCTGCCCGTTGAGTAGCACGGCCAGGATCGTAGACTCGGCGGCCATGCGTTCATAGCCCACGAAGAGCGTTTTCTGGATCCCCAAATTGATATACGTTTCCAACGTCTCCCGCTCGGCGAGAGTGAACCGGTGCGATGCTCGGGCCCGCTCTCGTTGTCGTTCCATGGCTGCTTCAAAGCCCAGCAGATCCACCGCCAGCCCCCGTTCGGCAGCGACCTCTGCCGTCAGTTCCTTCGGAAAGCCGTAAGTGTCGTAGAGACGGAAGACGTCGTCGCCGGCGATCACCCGCCGACCTTGACGGAGCGCACGCTCGATCATCTGGTCAAGGAGATTCAGGCCGGTGGTTAGGGTCTGCTGGAACTTGACTTCCTCAGCTTCCAGAACGCGCAGAATCAGGGCTTGATTCTTGATCAGGTCAGGGTACACCTGTCCCATCTTGTCAGTCGTGGCGCGTGCTAGCTCGCCAAGAAAGGGCCTCGTCACACCCAATGTGCGAGCGTAACGCACTGCACGGCGCAGGACGCGCCGCAGCACGTAGCCACGGCCCTCATTGCTGGGCAGGACGCCGTCGTTGATCAGGAACGTCAAACCTCGCCCATGCTCGGCCATTACTCTCAAAGCCCGGTCAGTCGCCACACCCTCGCCATAACGCCGGCCAGCGATCCCCTCAGCTGCAGCGATCAGCGGGGCGAAGATGTCGGTGTCATACACTGAGTGCGCACCCTGCAGCACCGCCGCGACGCGCTCCAAGCCCATGCCGGTATCGATGTTGCGCTGTTGCAAGGGCGTGCGGCGGCCTTCCTCGTCCTGATAGTACTGGGTGAAGACCAGGTTCCAGATCTCAAGGAAGCGGTCACAGGAGCACCCGGGCCCGCAACCAGCCTTGCCACAGCTGAACTCCTCGCCGAAGTCGTAGTGAATCTCACTGCATGGTCCGCAAGGGCCGGTCTCACCGGCTGGCCCCCAAAAGTTCCCTTCGGCTTCGCCATACCGCACGATCCTTTCAGCCGGCATGCCCTTCTCGCGCCAGAACTGGAAGGCCTCATCGTCGTCGACGAAGATGGTGACCCAAAGCCGCTCGATCGGCAGCTTGAGGCGCTCGGTCACGAATTCCCAAGCGAACGCAATTGCCTCTCTCTTAAAGTAATCGCCGACGCTGAAGTTGCCCAGCATCTCGAAGAAGGTCAAGTGACTCGTATCGCCTACGACCTCAATGTCGGTGGTGCGGTAGCATTTCTGGCAGGAGGTAAGGCGAGGCGCGGGAGGTCTAGCTTCTCCCAGAAAGTAGGGCTTCAGTTGGACCATTCCGGCGTTCGTAAACAGAAGGGTCGGGTCACCCTCGGGTACAAGAGATGAGCTGGGAATGGCGAGATGCCCCTTCTCTTCAAAGAATCGGATAAACGCTCGTCTCAGTTCGTCGCTTGTCATGAGTTCTCCAAGAAAACCGAACCAGCGAGGTTTTTCAACCTCGCTGCCATGGCCTGCTTGCCACGCGAGCCCGTGGTTTGGCTGGTGGCCTTTCGTCCCCCGCTGCGGGCCTTGCACAGGCTTCGTTGCATTCTAACAGAATCAGACGACTTGATCAAGGGAAAGCAGCCATGCAGAAAACCACATTGCGAGAGCAAGAGAGCGAGGGGTAGATTGCAAACGGCACACCAATATGCTAATATCACTTACGTGGTCTGCGGTCCAGAGGCATGAGGACCGCGAAGGGCCGGGAGGATTTGGTGTCGCTGCAGGCAGTGGTTCTCGCGGCAGGACTTGGTCGGAAGGCCTTTCCGCTCGGCGTGAAGAAACCCAAGCCCATGTTCGAGATCCTCGGCAAGCCTCTCCTAGGTTATGTGCTGGATAGTCTGGCTGCGGCGGGGATCATGGATGTCATCGTTGTCTGTGGGCACCTAGCGCCGCAAGTGCAGGACTATGTCTCGAACGGAGATCGTTGGGGTCTGCGCATTCGCTATACTCTTCAGGAGCACGCCCGGGGGATGGCTGATGCCTTGCGCACTGCCGAGCACTTGCTCGCGGACCACTTTCTGATGGTTAACGGAGACGACGTTTTCGAAGCGGACTTGTTGGTCCGCATGTTGGCAGAGTTGAAAGACACGGGCGCTGATCTGGTCCTGGCTGGGCGCCAGGTAGACGACCCATCCAAATTCGGCGTCATGCAGTTCGAGGGAAGTAGGCTCACCGGCGTAGTCGAGAAACCGAGGCCTGGCGAAGAGCCCTCGAACTACGCTGTAGTAGGTGCTTACCTCTTCTCGCCAGAAATCTTCTCCTGCTTGGACGCTACACCACCTTCTGAGTACCAGCTCGAGGCCGCCTACCAGAGGCTCATCGACCGAGGTCGTGCCTCCTATGTGCCGTATGGCGGGCTCTACGCGTCATTCAAGTACCCGTGGGACCTTCTCAGCATCAACGCCCAGATGATGGACAAGCTGATTGCCGGCCAGAATGTCAGTGAGCGGGCTATAGTTTCGGAGCGAGCAGTAGTGGAAGGGAACGTGATCATCGAGGATAACGTGCGCGTCTTCGAGAACGCCGTGATCCGGGGGCCGGCCTTTGTGGGCAAAGGAGCGGTTATCGGCAACAATACCCTGATTCGCAACTACAGCGCGATCGGCGCTGGAGCCGTGATCGGATTCTCCTCCGAGATCAATTGCTCTCTGATCGGCCGGGACACTTATACGCACATTGCCTACGTGGGAGATTCGGTCATCGACGATCGGTGCTCTCTTGGCGCCGGGACGATCACTGCAAACTGGCGGTTTGACGAGCTTCCGGTGAAAGTGAAGATTGGTGAGACAGCCGTTAGTTCCGGGAGAACGAAACTGGGTGCCTTTATGGCCGAGGGTTCGAAGACCGGCAGCAATGCCACGCTCATGCCTGGGGTGCGCGTGGGACCTGACAGCATCGTGGGCACAGGCGTAACACTACATCGCGATTTGCCGCCTGGGAAGATGGCGGTACTTAGGCAGCAGTATGGCGTGCTCAATAACCGGTTTGCTAAAAGCGACGAATAGGAGATGGCGCGCTCGCCATCGGTATGCCATGCTCGTGCTCCGGTCGTTTCTTGGGAGTTGACTGATTTGGACCCCGATAGTTGGTCTAGCATCGTCTTTCTGATCGTCTTTCTACTCTTGACCGCTGTTGCTTCGCTGGCTGAGGGGGCGCTGAACTCCATTAGCCGCCTCCGCTTCAAGCATCTCCGTGAGGAGGGCGTAGCCAAGGCCAGCGCCGTAGACCAGTTGCTGGAACGACGCAACGTCTTGCTTTCCACCGTCCTCGCCGTAAAGACGGCAGCGATTGTCGCCAGCACCACGCTTGCCACACTAATGGCAATCGAGTATCTGCCGGGCAGCTGGGGTGTCTCGGCCGTCGCCATCGGCGTCGCCCTTGTCGTCCTGACTTTCGGGGAAATCATTCCGAAGGCACTCGCCGCGCAGGATGCCGAAAAGGCCGCTGCCTACGCCACAAAGCCGCTAGAAGTGCTCGCCTTGGTCCTTTGGCCACTGCTGGCGATCATTGGCTGGTTAACTAACGCGTTTGTCCATTTTCTTGGTGGACGGAAGGGGGCAACTGTCCCGCTAGTGACCGAGGAGGAGCTACAGATGCTTCTCACCGTTGGCGAGGAGGAGGGCGTGATCGAGGAAGACGAGCGCGAGATGATCCATGGTATCTTCCAGCTAGAGGAGACGACGGCGCGGGAGATCATGGTGCCGCGCATCGACATCGTAGCCACTAGCGTGAACAGCTCGATACAAGAGGCCATCGATCTGATCGTGGGCCGCGGCTACAGCCGCATCCCAGTCTACGAGGATTCGATAGATAACATCGTTGGCGTCCTCTATGCCAAGGATATCTTGCGGTGCTTGCGCGATGGTTGCAAGACGCAGGGCATTCGCGAAATCCTGCGGCCGGCACACTTTATCCCCGAAACGAAGCGGATCGACGAGTTGCTCCACGAGCTGCAGCAAGAAAAGGTGCACATGGCGATCATTATCGACGAATACGGTGGTACTGCAGGCTTGGTCACTATCGAAGACTTGCTGGAGGAGATCGTCGGCGAGATCCAAGACGAATATGATCGCGAAGAAGCTCAGGTCGAGAGAGTGAGTGCCGATGAAGCGATCGTCGATAGCAAGCTCGGTATTGGCCACCTCGACGAGATGTTTGGAGTGAAGGTCGAGGACGAGGATTTCGATACTATCGGCGGCTTCGTCTACAACCAGCTAGGCAAGATCCCCAGTGTCGGGGACGAAGTGACTCTCGACGATCTCACCATCTCGGTGCTTTCCACGGTTGGGCGAAGGATCAAGAAACTGCGTATCGTTCGGGAGCCTCACTATCAGGAACATAACCGCAATGGTAAGGGCGAGCACAACGGGCAGCACCCCAATGGAAAAGAAGATGGAGGTGGCGCTTGACCGAACCGAATTGCGGGATCTCATCTTCCGGGTCGTCGGAACCTGTCGCCAACGAGACCCTACTTGCCCTAGCCTGGAAAGCTAGGGCAAGCTCTTATTCCCCTTACAGCCGATTTGCTGTAGGTGCCGCCGTGTTGGGCGGAAGCGGCCGGCTCTACAGCGGCTGCAATGTGGAGAATGCGAGCTATGGCCTAACAATCTGCGCCGAACGGGTAGCCATCTATTCCGCCGTGGTCGCGGGAGAGAGGGAGATCCGGAAAGTGGCGATAGTGGCGGAGAACAATTCGACCCTGCGTCCTTGTGGCGCTTGCTTGCAAGTGTTGCAGGAATTTGCCCCTCGCGTCTCAACGGCGAAGGGGAAGCGACATGCGTCCGAACACGTAACCCTCATCCTGTCTTGCCTTGAGGGAGCGGTGGAGACCTTCACCCTCGCCGATCTTTTCCCTCACCCCTTTGTCTTGAACGGCTGAAGACCACGAATGGTTGGCTCTGGCAAAGAAGAGTCAGCGGACCATGGCCAAGTGTCCTTCCCCTTCACTGCCATCCGTCGGGTGTCCTTGTGACGATGTGAATCGTCATCGACCGTGTTCGGAGCAATACTCAACTGCGGTTGTCCACCACTAGACATAAGGGCGGTGGATTATTCTGCTGCAGCGGGAATGCTTCCGACTCGACATAAGAGATGTGGAAACTGGCTTGTGCTTGTGTTGGGCTAGAGGATAAATACGAAAGCCACCAATGCTCGCTGCGACGGGTGTCGTGTTGGCGGCAGAGAACTAAAGTATCGTTCCTGCGTCGATCTTTCTTGGGAGGGGCAGGACGACAGGGCGAGCATCCCGCGGCCTTCCTTCTCGAACACCGCCGCGCTTTGGTGCACGGGCCGCCCCCTCCTCCATACCTTTCCAGAGAAGCGTGAGGTAGACTTTGGAGAAGGCCCCATTCAGAGGAGAATATCCCCTGGACCAAGGCACGTTGGCTACCATCGTATCCATGTGTACCGCAGAGGCAGCGTGGCGACCACCCTAGGGCGTGCACATGGTCGAGATGCAAAGCGCTGCCCCCCACGGGAAGGCGGCAAGACTATGGTCTGGGTGCCGAGTGCCCCCGCCCCCGCGGAGTCTGAGTCCGCTTGCTGTAGTATCCGCTGAAAGCAACCTAGGCCGTGTTCATACTGGTAGTCCCATCAGGGCAAGCAGGCCGGACTCTAGGTCGAAATGCGCTGCAGAAGACTAGTCCCGGGTCTGGTTCGTGCGTCAATCGATGGACCGGGCCGTACTGCATACTGCAGGCAAGGGTATGATCTCGTTTGGGAAAGGGGCTGGCGTCGGATGGCGCCCCTATCATTCCGATAAGGGCGACTGCCTACCATGCGGTCTGGGATGCCTTCACCTCCGCTCGCGGTTTGTCTGGACAGTTCGGATGCTTTGGGGTATACTGGAATTGCAGGAGAGCAAGAGATTATTTAGTCCGAGGAGGAGCGCTGGTAGTGAGAAGACGAGACCAGCCAGTCCCTGGGAAGTCCGTGCCGCCTTACGGCCCGGCAAAGGGCATGATCGAAGGGTTGAGGCTGCTGCAGCGATCAAACCCAGCAAAGGTCGACGAGGCGCTGCTACGCGCCTACGGTATCGCTCCGCACAACGAGTACAAGGTAGTCGGTGCGCTGCGCTATCTCGACCTCATCGATGAGCACGGCGTGCCTACTGGCAAGAGCCGGCTATTGAAGACCCGCGGGGCGGCCTTCAAGCTTCACCTGCAAGATATCATTCGGGCCGCATACCGCGACCTCTTTGCCAGCGTTCCGGCGGCCGAGGCGACGCGCGAAAGGATCTACAACTACTTCGTGGCTGAAGAGGGGCTGGCCGGGGAAATGGCCACAAAAGCGACGCGGTTCTTTGCGGAGGTTTGCCGGCTAGCCGAGATCAGTCTTGGAACGGCGGTCAAGTCCCCTGCGTTGAAAGAGGAGGGGAAGAAGAAACCGTCCTCGCCACCCACGCTGGCGACGCCGGAACAGCCGGGAGTTGCGAGCCCGTCTACAATGCCAGCAGGCAGGACAAGAGAGAACACGCTCCCCTTCCTGTTTGCCATAACGCCGGAGCTAGCGGCGATGAGTGAAGAAGAGCTTTATCAACTCCTCGTGAAGCTCAACAGGGTCTTCCGGCGAATCGCGGCCGAAGAATGAACAGGGCGCAGTCCGAACCTGAGCCGAAGTGCTGTTGCGACACCGTAGCGCAGGGCAATCGGACATATGCTAATGAACGGAATAAGACTGCAAGTCGTGGCCGAGGACTGTCTCTGGAAAGCCTTCCCTAGCCTCTCTCAGCATGGCCTCCAGGCGGAGCGCGTCATACACCGGGTTGAGATGGATGAGCACTAGTTTGCCAGCGCCGGCTTGGGTGGCGATGCTGCTGACGCCGTCGACGTGACAATGTGTCTCCAGTACAGGTGAGCCGGGCTCCTGCAGCGCCTCACGGTGCCCTGCCCGGTCCAGCCAGCATTCGTGGAAGAGCAACTCGGCGTCCTTGGCAAACGTGGCTGTCTGCTCGGCGCACGCTGTGTCGGTCACGTAGCAGATCGTCTCGTCCAGCCTGATCCCGACCGAAGGATCGGCATGACGTTGCCGGATCGTCCGCACCAGATGCCCTCCCACCTCGTTCTCCCCCGCATGGAGATCGCCTATGGTCAGGTTGAGCGGAAAGCGATCTGGTGTCGAAGGAAAGAGTGGCCTGCTGCACAACTGCGTAAGGGCCTCGGCGGTCGTGCAGCCGGAAATCTCTTTGCCGGGACCCAGGATCGTGACCGTGCGGTGGCGGAAGATCAGTGGGAAAAAGGAAACGCCAATTACATGGTCGAGGTGGAAGTGGGAGAGAAACACATAAATGGGTAACTCGCCGTCCAACAGGTTTCGGGCCGGATCGACCATTAGGCGCCGCAGTCCAGTGCCTACGTCGAAGAAAAAGAGGGCGTCTCCAGTTTTCACGGCTAGGCAGTTCGTCTCGCGGGTTCCCGCCGGGATCCAACCGGCGGTGCCCAAAGCGACTACTTCGTAGTTCTGCAGTCTTGCTAACATTACTGTCTCTCCTTGATCCGGATATGCTTCGCCGTTCCCGAAGCGAGAAACCATTCAGAAACCCGGCTAGGTTTGGTTCTTTCTGGTCGTCTATCGCTCGTGTCTTGCCATAGGCTGGAGTAGTCTCACGGTCGATTTATCTTGAGGTTGCCCAAAGCACACCGCATTTCTACACTACTCGCTTTGCGCTTGGCCGTCAAGACTGAGGGATGGGAGGGATGGGAAGGCATGAACACCAAGCCAAACAGCTCGATTTTGGAGCCAACCGGGTATGTCGTTGTCCAGTGAAAATGTCACGTTAACGGTTCAGTGAATTTGACACCACGTGCGGTCGACGCCAAGGATGATCGGCTGCTGGTCGATGCGACTTGCGATTGCCGTCGTCCG
>Ga0315298_1004252_pt1 | contig 21620 bp, 16 predicted proteins | sample WHS_1_MG_FD_203077 | JGI IMG/M metagenome (GOLD analysis project Ga0315298, IMG submission 203077) | Extremophilic microbial mat communities from Washburn Hot Springs, YNP, Wyoming, USA - WHS_1_MG | ecosystem: Environmental > Aquatic > Thermal springs > Hot (42-90C) | place: USA: Wyoming...
AATCGTGTTGCGGAAATCCACCGTCCGACCGTGCCCGTCGGTCAGGCGGCCCTCATCCAGCAGTTGGAGCAGGGTGTTGAAGACCTCCGGGTGGGCCTTCTCTATCTCGTCAAAGAGGACGACGCTGTAGGGCCGACGGCGGACCGCTTCGGTGAGTTGGCCGCCCTCTTCGTAGCCCACGTAGCCCGGCGGCGCGCCGATGAGTCGGGAGACGGTGTGCCGTTCCTGGTACTCGCTCATGTCAATCCGGACCATCGCCTCCTCGGTGTCAAAGAGGAACTCTGCCAGGGCGCGGGCCAGTTCGGTCTTGCCCACGCCCGTCGGCCCCAGGAAGATGAAGGAGCCGATGGGCCGGTTGGGGTCCTGGAGCCCCGCGCGGGCGCGCCGGACGGCGTTGGCGACGGCCCGTACGGCCTCGTCCTGCCCGACGACGCGCCGGTGGAGCGCCTCCTCCATCCGCAACAGTTTCTCCAGTTCCCCCTCCATCAGTTTGGTCACCGGGATGCCGGTCCACTCCGCCACCACTTTGGCGACGTCCTCCGGCCCGACCTCCTCCTTGAGCAGCGGGTGGTCGGACTGGAGTTGCTTCAACCGCTCCTCCTGCTCCCGCCGCTGGCGCTCCAGTTCCATCAGCACGCCGTACTGGAGTTCGGACGCGCGGGCGTAGTCCAGGGCCCGCTGGGCCTCCTCAATCTGGTGGCGGACCTGCTCAATTCGCTCCTTCGTCTCCCGCAGGGCCTGGATGGCGGCCTTCTCCCGTTCCCACCGGGCCCGCAGGGCCTGGCTCTCCTCCCGCAGGTCGGCCAGTTCCTTCTCCAGTTTCTGCAGCCGCTCCCGGCTGGCCTCGTCCGTCTCCTTCTTCAGCGCCTCCCGCTCAATCTCCAGTTGCATGATGCGCCGGTCCACCTCGTCCAGTTCGGCCGGCTTGGAGTCTATCTCCATCCGCAGGCGGGACGCGGCCTCGTCTATCAGGTCAATCGCCTTGTCGGGCAGGTGCCGGTCCGGGATGTACCGGTGGCTGAGGACGGCGGCCGCGATGCACGCGGCGTCCTGGATGCGGACGCCGTGGTGGACCTCGTACCGCTCCTTCAGCCCGCGCAGGATGCTGATGGTATCTTCCACCGACGGCTCGTCCACGTAGACGGGCTGGAAGCGCCGTTCCAGCGCGGCGTCCTTCTCAATGTACTTGCGATATTCGTCCAGCGTCGTCGCACCGATGCAGTGGAGTTCGCCCCGGGCCAGCATCGGTTTGAGGATGTTGGCCGCGTCCATTGGCGCGCCCTCGGCCCGCCCCGCGCCGACGACCTGATGAATCTCGTCAATGAACAGGATGATTTCCCCCTCGGCGTCGGTGACCTCTTTGAGGACGGCCTTCAGGCGCTCCTCAAACTCGCCCCGGTACTTGGCCCCGGCGACCAGCGCGCCCAGGTCCAGCGCGACGATGCGCTTATCCTTCAGCCCCTCCGGGACGTCGCCCCGGACGATGCGCTGGGCCAGCCCCTCCACGATGGCCGTCTTGCCGACGCCCGCGTCGCCGACCAGGACCGGGTTGTTCTTGGTGCGGCGGTTGAGAATCTGCATCACGCGCCGGATTTCCTCATCCCGCCCGATGACCGGGTCCAGTTTCCCCTGGCGGGCCAGCGCGGTCAGGTCCCGGCCGTACTTCTCCAGGGCCTGGTAGGTGGCCTCCGGGTTCTGGGACGTGACCCGCTGGCTGCCGCGGATGGCGGTCAGGGCCCGCAGGACGGCGTCCTCGGTGACGCCGTGCGCGGAGAGGATGCGCGCCGCGCCGGCCCCGTGCGGCCCCAGCAGGGCCAGCAGGAGATGCTCCGTGCTGATGAACTCGTCCCGCATCCGGGCGGCAATCTTTTCCGCCTCCTCCAGCGCGCGGGAGAGGTCACGGGAGAGCCCCACCTGCGTCGCGCCGTAGACTTTGGGTTTCTCCCGCAGCGCGCGCTCCGTGGCCAGCGCGACCGTCTCCGGCGGGATGTTCATCTTCGCCAGCACCTGGGGCACCACCCCGTCGGCCTGGCGCACCAGGGCCAGCAGCAAATGCTCCGGCTCAATCTGGCCGTGATTGTACTCGCCCGTCAACCGCTGAGCGGCGAAAATCGCTTCCTGTGCTTTTTCTGTGTACCGATTCAGGTCCATACCCATACCTCCGTGATTCGTGATACGTAATACGTAATTCGTGATTCGTGGAACATTCGTGTCATTCGTTGCATTCGTGGATGATAACCCGGCCGCGTTAGAAAAACGATGGACATATATTAGATTTGCGTTAGAATCCCTTTCCGATCCCGTCTGATTGACAGAATTTTCTCCCCTCTGTATAATGACCTCCGCCCTGGGAAGTTGTCAGGGGGTCAGCGTATTTTTCTACCCCCTAACCCTGACGGCTATCGGCTCAATTTCCACACCAGAAGGAGCAAGACCTATGGCAGACAAATTTGACTTCATCCGCGAGGAAATGGCCGCGCTGCAAGAGGCCGGCCTCTTCATCCACCTGCGCACCATCGGTTCGGCCCCCGGTCCCTGGATGATTGTGGACGGCAAAAAGGTCCTCAATCTCTGCACCAACAACTACCTGGGCCTGGCGACGCATCCCCGGCTGGTGCAGGCCGCCCACCAGGCGCTGGACCACTGGGGCGTCGGGCCGACGGCGGTCCGCTCCATCGCGGGCACCCTCTCCATCCACGTGGAACTGGAGCGGAAGGTCGCCGAGTTCAAGCACGTGGAGGACGCCCTCTACGTCCAGTCCGGCTTCTGCGCCAACCAGGCCGCCATCCCGCCCCTGGTGGGCCGGGAAGACGTCATCTTCTCCGACCGGCTGAACCACGCCTCCATTATTGACGGGTGCCGCCTCAGCGGGGCCAAAATCATCGTCTACGAGCACTGCGACCCCGATGACCTGGAGGCCAAAATCAAGGAGAACCTCCCCAACTTCCGGCGCGGCATGGTCATCACCGACGGCGTCTTCTCTATGGACGGCGATGTGGCGCCGCTGGACAAAATCTACGAGGTCGCCGAGCGGTACGGTCTCATCACGATGGTGGACGATGCGCACGGGGAGGGCGTCCTGGGCCACGGCGGCCGGGGCATCGTGGACCACTTCGGCCTGCACGGGAAGTTTGACATTGAAATCGGCACGTTCTCCAAAGCCTTCGGCGTCGTCGGCGGGATTATCTCCGGCAAGAAGGTGGTCATAGACTACCTGCGCCAGCGGGCCCGCCCCTTCCTGTTCTCCAACGCCGTCACCGCCACCGACACCGCCGCGTGCATGGCGGCAGTGGAGGTCCTCTCCGAATCCACCGAACTGGTGGACCGTCTCTGGGAGAACACCCGCTACTTCAAGGGGGAGATGAAGCGGCTGGGCTTTGACGTGGGCCGCAGCGTCACCCCCATCACGCCGGTCATGCTGGGGGAGGCACCGCTGGCCCAGCAGTTCAGCCGCCGCCTCTTTGAGGAGGGTGTCTTCGCGATGGCCATCGGCTACCCCACCGTCCCCAAGGGCCAGGCCCGCATTCGGGTGATGGTCTCCGCCATGCTCAGCCGGGACGACCTGGACTACGGCCTGGAGAAGTTCGCGAAGGTCGGGAAGGAACTGGGAGTGATTGGGTGACGGTCGCCAGTAAGGTGACGGTCACCTCTGAAAGTGACCGTCACCTGCTCCTGATTTTTTGGGCCCTGCTCCTGGCACTGGTCGGGTGTACGGCGGGGCCGTCCCCCACTGCCGTCTCTTCACTCCCCACCCTGCCTCCGCCGACGGCGACGCCCGGCCCCGCCGTCCTCTACGACCAGGGGCTGGCCTGCCAGCAGGCGGGGGATTGGGAGTGCGCCCGGACGGCCTTCTCCCGTACCCTGGAACTGGACCCGGGCTTCGCTCCCGCCTATCGGGCGCGGGCGGCCGTCCATCTGGCCCTGGGAGACGGCCCGGCGGCCCTGCGGGACGCCCAGATGGCCATCGCGCTGGCCCCGGAGGACGCCGGGGCTCACGCCCTGCTGGGGGAAGTCCTCCGCCGGGCCTTCAACGACCCCGTCCAGGCGCTGGACGCCTACGGCGCGGCGGTGAAGCGGGACCCATCGCTGGCGCCGGTCCTTTTCCTGGCCCGTTGGGAGTGCGCGGTGGCGGCGGCCCGCTCCGACCGAATGGCCGAACTGGCGATGGAGTACGCCCGTCTCCATCCCGAGGACCCGATGCGGATGTACTACCGGGGCCGGGCGCTGCTGGCCCAGGGGTTGCCCCGGGTCGCCATCCGCGTGGTGGGGGAGAGCATAGAGCGGGAGGGAGGCCCGGCGGCAGTGTGGTTCGTCCTGGGGGAGGCCTACGCCGCCGACGGTGCCTGGCGGGAGGCCGTCATCTGTTACGAGCAGGCGCGGGCGCTGATGGAGGCCGGGGATTCCTCCCTGGGCGTGGTCTCCGGGAATCCGGCGGCGACGCTGGCCTTTGCCCTGGGGACAGCGTACCTCCACGCCGGTCGCTGCGCCGATGCCGAGGCGGCCTTCCGGCACGCGCGGGCGCTGAATCCCGACCTTCCCGACCTGCCCACCCGCATCGGGCAGGCGATGATCTGTCAGCAGCGGTAACTGCCTACCCAAGAGTCGTTTCGTAAAAAACCACGAAGGACACGAAGGCCACACAAAGGACACGGAGGACAATTTTTACCCTTTGTGTCCTTCGTGAGTACTTTGTGACCTTTGTGGTAGGTAATTACCAGCAGCGCTGACTGAAGGGCCATGCCGAGACTCGCCCGAGGCGTCAGCCTCTCTGGGCCTGTGGCCGATGGTCGGCCTTCGCCGACCCGGTCTCTCAGACGATGGGCGTGTCCCAACTTTGTCGGGCCTGTCCGCTTTGCAGGACAACTGCGAGCAGTTGTCCTGCAACTCTGGGACACCCCCCAGACGGTTTGAATCGGCCTGAAATCATTACGTGATGGACATGAACCACAAACCTGTCATTGTCGTTCACGGGGGCGCGTGGAAGATTCCGGAGGAAGAGCACGGGCCCCACATAGAGGGATGCCGCCGGGCGGCGCTGGCCGAATGGGAGGTCCTGCGCGCCGGGGGGTCGGCCCTGGACGCGGTGGAGACGGCCGTCCGTCTCCTGGAAGATGACCCGACTTTTGACGCCGGGCGCGGGTCATGCCTGAACGCCGTCGGCCAGGTGGAACTGGACGCTATCATCATGGACGGGCGGACGCTGCGCCTGGGGGCCGTCGCCGCCGTCCAGCGGGTGCGCAATCCGGTCTCGCTGGCCCGGCTGGTGATGGAGAAGGGGCCCCACAACTTCCTGGTGGGGCCGGGGGCGGAGGAATTCGCCCGGCGGCACGGGATGGAACTGGTGTCGCCGGAGGAACTGGTGGTGGAGCGGGAGCGGGCCCGCTGGGAGGCCTGGCGGGCCGGAGAGGGGCTCTACGCCGCCGAACTCTTCGCCCCCACCGGGACGGTCGGGGCGGTCGCGCTGGACCGGGAAGGGCATCTGGCAGCGGCGACCTCCACCGGCGGCAAACCGGGAAAGTGGCCGGGCCGGGTGGGGGATTCGCCGCTGGTCGGCTGCGGCGCCTACGCCGATGACCGCTCCGCGGCGGCTTCCGCCACTGGCGACGGGGAGGCGCTGATGCGCATCCTGGCGACCGGCGCCGTCTGTGCGCGGGTGGGGGAGGGGAAGGGTCCACAGGAGGCGGCGGAGGGGGTGCTGGCCCTGATGGCGGAGCGGACCGGTGGCTGCGGCGGGCTGATTGTGCTGGACCCGCGCGGCCGCTACGGCATTGCCCACACCACCCCGCACATGGCCTGGGCCGTCGTCACGGCGGATGGCGTTCTCCGCGCAGGCATCCGCGCGAGATGACGACGTATCCCCTGTCCAGGAGGAGACCATGAAACTCATCTACCGGGACCGGGAGTGGGAACTGGAGGGGCGGATGACCGTCCGCCAGGCCATAGAGAAAGTGGGCCTCATTCCGGAGACCGTGCTGGCGGTCCGCAACGGCAAACTGCTCACCGAAGACACCCTTCTGGAGCCGGACGACACCGTCAAACTGGTCTCCGTCGTCTCCGGGGGGTAGGCCTACGGGCTCCCCACCGGGTTCCGCGGGCTCTCTGCGCCTGGAAGGAGTTGGATCGGGCGGGCTCGCCTCCGGGTGGAAAGAGTCCACCGCCCGCGAAAAAGGCGAAGGGCGCTCCGGCTTTGGCTTATATGCCCATCCGGAACTCCGCCAGCGGGGTGTATTCGGCCCCCGACGGCTTCAGGACACTCTGGATGAGGGCAAAACTGTGTGCCTGCACCTCTCCCAGCGTCCCGATGTCGGTGGAGGAGACCAGGGCGCCCAGGCGGGAGAGGTCTGCCGAAGGGATGCGGTCCCGCACCCGGCCCAGGGTCAGGTGGGGGGTGAACTCCCGCCCCTCGGGGGGGAACCCCAGCGGCGCCATCGCCGCCTCTACCGCCCGTTGCAGGGCGGCCAGTTCCCCGCCAGCGGTCTGGACCCCCACCCAGATGACCCGTGGGCGCCGGGGGTTGGGAAAGCACCCCAGTCCGCCGACGGTGAAGGCGCAGGGCGAGGCCCGGGAGGCCACCGCCGCCAGCGCGGCCCGGATGGCATCCAGTTTCCCCACCGGCGTATCCCCCAGAAACTTCAACGTCAGGTGAATCCCCTCGGGCTTCACCCAGCGGACGCTCTCCGGCGGGGCCTGCCGCTCCAGTTGCCGCTGGGCCTGGGCCAGTTGGCGGATGATGGGTTCGGGAAGGACAATGGCAATGAACGTGCGGAGGGTGTCCACGGTCATCTGCTCCTGTTGATGGATGATGCCAGCAGGGAATAGGTTTTGCGGCGGCCTTTGGCCGTCGCAAAACCCCCGTCTTTCCATCACCGGCAGGATAAATCCTGCGCTACGATGCAGGATAAATCCTGCGCTACGATGCAGGATAAATCCTGCGCTACGATGCAGGATAAATCCTGCGCTACGCAGGGCAGGATAAATCCTGCGCTACACTACGTCCCTTCTTCCCACGAGGCCAGGTAGCGCTCCTGCTCCGGCGTCAGGACGTCTATCTCCACGCCCATAGCCTGGAGTTTCAGGCGGGCAATCTCCCGGTCAATCTCCTCAGGGACGGTGTAGACGGTGCGCTCCAGCCGTTCGGCGTTGCGGAGGATGTAGGCCGCGCAGAGGGCCTGGTTGGCGAAGGACATGTCCATCACCGCGCTGGGGTGGCCCTCGGCGGCAGCCAGGTTGACCAGCCGTCCCTCCGCCAGCAGGTAGAGGCGGCGGCCGTCGGGCAGGGTGTACTCGTCCACGAACGGGCGCACCCGGCGCGGCGGCCCCCCGGCCAGTTCCTCCAGCGCCGGGATGTTGATCTCCACGTTGAAGTGGCCGGAGTTGGCCAGGATGGCCCCGTCCTTCATCACCTCAAAGTGCTGCCGGTCAATGACGTTGATGTCGCCGGTGGAGGTGATGAAGATGTCCCCCTGGGGGGCGGCCTCCCGCATCGGCATCACCCGGTAGCCGTCCATCACCGCCTCCAGTGCTTTCAGCGGGTCCACCTCGGTGATGATGACGTTGGCCCCCAGCCCTTTGGCGCGCATGGCGATGCCCCGGCTGCACCACCCGTACCCGGCGACGACGACGGTCTTCCCGGCGATGAGGATGTTGGTGGCGCGGATGACGCCGTCCATCGTGGATTGCCCCGTGCCGTAGCGGTTGTCAAAGAGGTGCTTGGTGAGCGCATCGTTGACGGCGATGATGGGGTAGCGCAGGACGCCCTGGCGGGCCATCGCCCGCAGCCGGATGACCCCGGTGGTCGTCTCCTCCGTCCCGCCGATGACGTTGCCGATGAGGTCGGTCCGCTCCTTGTGGAGGGTGCTCACCAGGTCCGCCCCGTCGTCCATCGTGATGTGGGGCCGGTGGTCCAGCGCGGCGTGGATGTGTTTGTAGTAGGTCTCGTTATCTTCCCCCTTGATGGCGAAGACGGGGATTTCGTAGTAGGAGACCAGTGCGGCGGCGACGTCGTCCTGGGTGGAGAGGGGGTTGGAGGCGGTGAGGACGACCTCCGCGCCGCCGGCCTGGAGGGTACGGGCCAGGTTGGCCGTCTCGGTGGTGATGTGCAGGCAGGCGGAGAGACGGACGCCCTTCAGAGGCTTCTCCGCCGCGAATCGTTCCCGGATGAGGCGGAGGACAGGCATCTCCCGCTCCGCCCACTCTATGCGCAGCCGGCCCGCCGGGGCCAGGTTCAAGTCTTTGATGTCGTGGTCTATGGGCATAGGTTGCTCCTTGTGGTGGGATGGGTGAAACGTAGAACGTGAAACGTAAAACGTGAAACGTAAAACGTGAAACGTAGGACGTGAAGAATGGGACACGGATGGGGCGGGTTTTCACGGGTGTGTATCCGTGTCCATCCGTTCAACCCGTGTTCATCCGTGTGCTATTTTGAATCGGACACGGATAAACACGGATGATACGGTTTTTCTCCGTGTCCATCTGTCCAACCCGTGTTCATCCGTGTGCTATTTTGAATCGGACACGGATAAACACGGATGACACGGTTTTTCTCCGTGTCCATCCGTGCAACCCGTGTTCATCCGTGGGCTATTTTGAATCGGACACGGATAAACACGGATGACACGGTTTTTTTTCTCCGTGTCCATCCGTGCAACCCGTGTTCATCCGTGTGCTGGTTTCAAACTGTGTCGTCCTTCGCCTATCGCCTGGCTATTCGGCCAGCAAGCCGTCCAGGCTCCCCCCGTCGTCAAAATGGTCCCGGAAGCGGCGGACGAAGTCGGTGGGAGTGTAGAAGTGGCCCTGGCCGCCGGGGTTCTCCAGGGCGTAGGTGGCGGCCAGGCTCCCCATCCGCCCGGCCAGGTCCCACGGGAGGCCCAGGGCCAGCCCCTTGATCAGGCCGGCCCGGTAGGCGTCCCCCACGCCGGTGGGGTCCGCCAGGTGGCGGGGCGGGACGGCGGGAATCTCGTAGAGGCGGCCGTCGGCCCAGATGTGGGAGCCGTCGGCCCCGTAGGTCACCACGCAGGCGCGCGCGGGCGCCGCGTGAATCTCTTCGGTGCTCAGGCCGGTCTTCTGGCGGAGCATCTCAAACTCGTAGCCGTTGACTACCAGCAGGTCACAGCCGAAAAGCCCCGCGCGCAACTCTTCCCCGCTCAGGCGGATGATCTGCTGGCTGGGGTCGTAGAGGTAGGGGATGCCCAGTTCCTGGCACTCGGCCGCGTAGCGGACCATCGCCTGGGGGTCGTTGGGGGAGATCACGACCAGGTCTACGGGGTGGAGGTTCAGGGTACGGAAGGAGAGTTCCCGCGCCCGCGCCATCGCGCCCGTGTAGAAACTGCAAATCTGGTTGCCGTCCAGGTCGGTATTGGCAAAGAAGGAGGCGGTGAAGAGGTCGGGCTCCTCACGGGTGAGGGAGGTATCCACCCCGTGGGATTCCAGCCACTGCCGGTACTCGGAGAAGTCCTGCCCGACGGTGCCCATCAGGTAGGGGCGCTCACCCAGGAGGGCCAGGTTGTAGGCGATGTTGGCCGCACACCCGCCCCACTGACGGCGCATATCGTCCACCAGGAAACTGAGGGAGATACGGTGGAGTTGGTCGGGCAGGATGTGCTCCACAAAACGGCCCGGAAAGCGCATCAGGTAGTCGTAGGAGATGGAACCGGTGACGATGATGTTCATAGGGACTCCGTAAGGCGTGAAAAGTGAAACGTGAAATGTAGCGCAGGCTGTCGGCCTGTATTGGCTGGAGGGGAGTTGGGCCCGCTCCGCTCTGGCTCGCTCCACTTCCTGGAACCACTCCTCCCGGGTGAAGACCCGGTCGCCGAGGAGGATTTTGGGATTCTCTCCACCTGTGCTCATTATATGAGTCTCCTGCAAAAAGGTCATTTCACCGCCGAGACGCAGAGTACGCAGAGATTATGCTAATGTAGAACTCTGCGCTCTCGGCGTCTCTGCGGTGAGTTTTTGCAGTGAAGTCATTATATGGCAAGGTCAAACGGAAGGTCCGCAATATCCCGCAGCCGGCGGCCTTCTATCCTACAATCCTCTGCAGACTCAGCCCGAACGGCGGATACGCGATGCCCTTCTCGGTAATGATGCCCGTGACGTAGCGGTGGGGCGTGACGTCAAAGGCGGGGTTGGCCACCCGCACCCCTGCCGGCGCGATGGGCATCCCCCGGAAGAGCAGGTCGGTCACCTCCCCGGCGGGCCGCTCCTCTATCGGGATGTCGTCCCCCGTCGGGGTGGAGAGGTCAATGGTGGAGGTGGGGACGCAGGGGTAGAAGGGGACGCCGTTCTCCTTCGCCACCACCGCCAGTTTGTAGGTGCCGATTTTGTTGGCGACGTCGCCGTTGGCGGCCACCCGGTCGGCTCCCACCAGCACCAGGTCCACCTGCCCCGTGCGCAGGAAGTGGCCGGCAGCGTTGTCGGCGATGAGGGTGAAGGGGATGCCCAACTGCTGCAGTTCCCACGCGGTCAGGCGGGCCCCCTGCAGAAGGGGACGGGTCTCGTCCACCAGGACGTGGATGCGCTTGCCCTGCTCGTGCGCGGTGCGGATGACGCCCAGGGCGGTGCCGTAGTCCACCGTCGCCAGCGCGCCGGTGTTGCAGTGGTGGAGGATGGTCGCGCTGTCGGGGACAATCGCCGCGCCGACCTCCCCCAGCCGCCGGTTCACCTCCACGTCCTCATCGGCGATGGCCTGGGCCTCCGCCAGCACCCGGTCCCGGAGGGCGTCGGGGTCGGACTCCGCCGCGCACCGCCCCAGGACCCGCTCCAGCGCCCATGCCAGGTTGACGGCGGTGGGGCGGGCGGCCCGCAGGACGGCGGCGGCCTCCTCCAGGTCGCGCCAGAGGCCGGCCCGGTGGGCGGCGCGGCTGCGGCGGGCCGCCAGCGCCAGGCCAAAGGCAGCGGCCGCTCCAATAGCCGGCGCGCCCCGCACCGCCATCTCCCGAATGGCCTGCGCCACCTCCTCGGGCGTCTCCAGTTCCAGAACGCGGAATTCCGCCGGGAGGACCCGCTGGTCAATCAGACAGACTTTCCCTTCTCTCCACTCTACCGTCCGCATTGCCGGATTCACGAATGTTCTTCATCTTATGGGAACTTATGGTAGCATGGGGATAGGGTTTTGTCAACTGGTCAACGAATCACCACTTCTCCCAGTTCCAGGGAATCTCCCGCGGGCTCACCATCCAGGGTCAGGAGTAGCCGCTCCCCAGTATCCACACGGTACATCCCGGCCATCAGCCGATACACACCCGGGGGCAGGTCGGGCGGGAGGTATACCCCGTGCCGGTCGGTCACCCGTTCTCCCACCGACCAGATGAAGGTCGGGGAGAGGTCGCCCCGGGGCTCGGCGTCGTTCTGCGCCACCAGATTCCCTGCGCTGTCCATCAGGTGCAGGAAGACCTTGTACCGCCCCGGCGGCGCGTCGGCCTCCCAGAAGAGGGTGACAGGCACCACGTCCCCAGGGGCGAAAGGCCCCTCGCCGACGGCATAACCGTGCAGGAGGATTTCCTGACCGAAGCGGGCGCGGACGGTGACCCGGGGCTCCTCCGGCAGCGGTCCCAGGCCGTAGAGGGCCACCCGAACCCGCCCGTACCAGCGGCCCCAGGCCAGGTAGGCCCCGTCCGCCAGCAGGTTCTCTATCCGGCGCTCCGGGTCCGCCTCCTGGTCCCCCCAGTAGAGGACGAAGAGCCGCCGGTGGGAGGAGAGAATCGGCGAGAGCCAGTCCACGGCCTGCTCCGGCGTCGGGTGGTACGGGGCTGGATAGAGGGGCAGGTCGCCCCGGTAGTAGTACGTGAAGACCTCCCACTGGTTCGGAGCGTTGAGGATGATGGCGTCCCCCGGTCGGCCCAGCGACGCTACGTCGGCAGCAATCTGACGGTAGTTGTCGCGGGCGTACGCCGGGTTGAAGTAGAGGTTGCGGAGGGAGGGGAGGAGGGCGTAAAAAGTGAAAACGTAAAACGTGAAGAGGGCAAAAGGATGCAGTCGTTTCGGAGCCGGAAGCCATCGGGCAAGGTTCTGGACGCCTGCGGCCAGCAGGATGCAAAAGGAGGGGAGAACGGTGAGCAGGAACTTGAGATAGGCCGGTTTGTAGAGGTCAAAGGCGAAGATGAGGACGAGGGGGATCAGCAGCCAAAGGGCCAGGGTCGCCACGGCGAGGGCAGTTTTGGGGCAGGGCCAGAGGCCCAGGACCAGCAGAACCCCCGCGCCGATCAGGACCGGGCGGGCCGGTGCCGCTTCCAGGGTGAGCCCCACCGTCAGGGCGCGGAAGACGTCCAGCAGGGCCGCCCCCAGAGTGTACCCCCGCCCGGCGGAGGGCCATCCCGTCGCCCGAAGCGCGGTGGGCAACCAGGGCAGGTACAGGAACACCGCCAGCGCCTGGAGGGCGACCCACCACCGTAGGGGCAACCCCTGCGGTTGCCCCGATGGGGCAGGGGCATCGGGGGCAGGCGCAAGGCCTGGGGCAGGGGCAAGCCCTGCCCCTACGGGTTGCCCCCCTGGGGCATGGGCATGTAGGGGCAACCCCTCGGGGCGAGCCCCTTCGGGGCGTGGCCCTTGCGGTTGCCCCCCTACCGTGGTGATCCACCGCCCGAAGAACAGCAGGTTGTGCGCGACCAGGACGAAGGGGAAGGAATAATGGGTGTAGAGGCCGGCGGCGGCGACCAGGGCGTATAGGAGGGCCGTCGCCGGGCGCGGACGGCGGAGGAGGCTCCAGAGGAGGTCGGTGGAGGCGACGGCCAGAAGGCCCAGAAGGCCGTACATCCGCGCTTCCTGGGAGTAGTAGACGGCCAGGGGCGAGATGGCCGCCAGAAACGCTGCCCCCGCGCCCGCTCCGGCCCCCAGCATCCGCCGCCCCAACCGCCCGGTCAGAGCGACCGTCAACAGACCGATGTACACGGAAAGGGAACGGACGGCGAACTCGCTATCGCCCGTCGGGATGCGCCAGAAGTGGAGCAGCAGGTAGTAGCCCGGGGGGTGGATGTCCCCCCGCGCCGCCGCGATGACCAGTGGGATGGTACGCTGGGCCGCCCGGATGGCGTTCCCCTCATCGTTCCAGAAGGACTGGGCATCCAGCCGGTAAAAGCGCAGGCCAGTTGCCAGGAGGAGAATCACACAAAGACACAAAGGCCACAGAGAATATGCTCTTTTTTCTTTGTGTCTTTGTGTCTTTGTGTGAGAAAAACCCACGTTCATCTTTTACCCCAGCAGCCGCTGGCGTATCAGGCGGGGCGGGAGGCTGCCGCAGCCCAGGATGGCATCGTGAATCTGGCGCATGGAGGCCTCCGGATGGGCGCGCCGGTAGTCCGCCACCAGGTCCAGGATGGCCAGTTTGCCCATCAGGTAGGACTGGGGTTGGGTGGGACTGGTGGTGTACCGGCGGACTTCCGCCAGCGCGTTGGCCGGTTCCAACTGGCACTCCCGCACCAGGAAGTCCACCGCCTCGTCCACCGACATCCCGCGCGTGTGGATGGAGACGTCTATGATGATGCGGGCGGCCCGCCACAACTGGTCGGCGAGGCGGCCCAGGCGCTGGATGGGCTCGGCGATGTAGCCCAGTTGCTCCATCAACTCCTCACAGTAGAAGGCCCAGCCCTCAATGAAGAGCGTCGCCAGGAACGTGCCCATCCGCCGGGGGATGGTCTCCTGGCGGTTGGCCCAGACCAGTTGGAGGTGGTGGCCCGGGTAGGCCTCGTGGAGCGCCGTCACCGGCAACTTGGCCCGGCTGTGCCCCCGCAGCGTCTGCTCCTGGACCTCCGGCGGAGCGCTGGGGTCCACCGGGGTGACCAGGAAGATGCCCTCCTGCCGTTCCTCCAGGATGCCCGGCGGCATGTAGGCGGCGTAGGGGATGACGGGCCGCAGGTAGGGAGGGGTCTCCACAATCTGCAGGATTTCTCCCTCCGGGATGGTGGCGATTTCATGGTCTATCACGTACTGGCGGACGGCGGCCATCGCCTCCCGGTAGGCGTCCAGCAATCCCTCCGCCGTCGGGTGGTCGGCCTTGGCCTCTTCCAGCAGGTCCTGCACCGACCGGTTGGGGTCTATCTGCCGGGCGACTTCCTCTATCTGGCGGCGGGTGAGGTGGAACTGCTCCCAACCGACCTGCAGCAACTGGTCGGCGTCGTAGTCCACCATGTGCTCCTCCCGCAGCATCTCGTCAAAGAGGGCCCGACCGACGGCAAAGTCGCCAGCGGCGCGGGGGAGGACGTCGTTCTCTATGAAGGACGCGTACTCCTGGACGGCCTGCGCGGCGGCCTGACCGGCCTGGATCAGGTCGGCCTGCAGGTCCGGGGCGGCGCTGGCGGCGATGGCCGGCAGCAGTCCGACGAAGAGGCCAGGGGCCTGGCGGGCCTGCTCCAGGGCAATCTCGGCCCAGACCCGCGGCACCTGCTCCGGGATGATGTTCGCGGTCGCCTCCCGCAGGACGCGCGGGGTCTCCCGGACCCGTCCCAGGGCCGACCGCAGCCGCTCCGGCAGCGGCGCGAAGTCCCGGACGATGAGCAGGAAGATGCCGCCCAGGGGCTCCTCCAGGTAGGCACCCGGGGCACGGCGGTGGCCCTGCACCTTTTCGTAGGAGCGGACGAACGATTCCAGGATGTGGGTGAGGAGGGTGTGGTCAATCCGGGCATCGGTACGGAAGTCGGAGAGGTCTATGGCCCGCAGTTCCGCCAGCGCGGCCCGGATTTCCTGCTGTTCCTCTTCCAGGGCCGCCAGCGTCCGGTCGCCCAGACGGTCATCGTACTGGTGGATGCCAATCTCGGTCGCCATCACCGGGTTTCGTTCGGCCATCCGATAGAGCCTTTCTTCGGCCCGGCGGTAGAATTGAGTCTCAGTGGTCATTGGATGCCTCCTGGATGAATTAACAAATTTTCGTGTCTTTGTGTCCTGGTGGTTTTCCCATAGAACGGGCGATGCGGGCGGCGATGCGGGCATTCTGGACGAGCAGCGCCCGGTTGGCCCGCAGGGAGCGGCCGTCGGTCTGCCGGGCCAGGCGGGCCAGCAGGTACGGGGTCAGTGCGGGCCCGCGAACCCCCTGCGCCTCCGCGTCCGCCACAGCCGCCTCTATCTCCGACCGGGCCTCCTCCCAGGGGATGCCGTCCTCTGCGGGTACGGGGACCGTCACCAGGAGCGCCGCGCGCAGGCCCAGGCCGTCCCGCGCCCGGGCCATCGCGGCGACCTCCTCCGGGGAGTCGGCGCGCAAGGGGAGCGGCAGGCCGGAAGTGGGACTGGTGAAGGCCGGGAGGGTGTCCGTCCCGTAGCCCACCACCGGCACCCCCAGCGTTTCCAGCATCTCCAGCGTGCGGGGGAGGTCCAGGATGGCCTTGGCCCCCGCGCAGACGACGACCATCGGGATGGAGGCCAGGGCCGGCAGGTCGGCGGAGACGTCCTCGGGGTGGCCCCGATGGACGCCGCCGATGCCGCCGGTGGCGAAGACCCGCAGGCCGGCCCGGTGGGCCAAATGCATCGTCGCCGCGACGGTGGTCCCGCCAGTGGCGCCCCGGGCCACGGCGGCGGGCAGGTCCCGCAAACTGATTTTGACCGGGGACTCCTCGGCGGCCAGATGTTCTATCTGCTCCCGGCTCAGCCCGATGCACGGGCGGCCTTCCAGCACCGCGATGGTAGCGGGGACGGCGCCTTCCTGCCGGACCGTCTCCTCCATCTCCCGCGCGACGTCCAGGTTAAGGGGCCGGGGGAGGCCGTGGGTGATGAGGGCCGATTCCAGCGCCACCACCGGACGGTCTTCCCTCAACGCCTGCGCCACCTCGTTCGCGATCACCAAAATTTCCGCCATTTCGTGCCTTTCGCGCCTTTCGTGTCTTTCGCGCCTCTTACCCTCCCATCAGTTCCACCGCCAGTTGGGCATAGACCTCCGCCGCCGTGCAGACGTCGTCTATGTCCACCCATTCGTCGGCAGTGTGGGCCCGGTCAGGGTCGCCGGGGCCGAAACCCACGGTGGGGATACCGGCGATACCGGCGGTGTAGGCGCCCTCGGTGGAGAAGGCCCAGTGGCTGATAGGGGGGCGGTGTCCCAGATGGGCCCGCGCGGCCCGGACCAGCGCGGTCACCAGCGGATGGGTCTCCTCAATGACCCAGGACGGGTAGACTTTGCGGATGTGCCCGGGGTAGCCGGTGTAACTGGTGGCGGAGAATTCCGCCACCCGGATGTCGGCGCGGACGGACTCCCGGGCGATAACCCGCTGGATTTCCGCCAGCGCCATCGCCTCAGTCTCCCCCAGCGTCAGGCGGCGGTCCACCACCAGGTCGCAGCGGTCGGGGATGGCGTTGCGGCTGCTGGCGTGGCTGCGGATTTCGGTGACCGCCAGGGTGCCCGGGCCCAGGAACGGGTCGTTTCCCAATTGTCCGGCCAGGAGTTCCAGGCCGAAGATAAGGCGCGCGGCGGCGTAGATGGCGTTCTCCCCCAGGTCGGGCCGGGAGGCGTGGGCGGCCCGGCCATGAACGGTGACCTCCAGTTCTATCCGCCCCCGCTGGCCCCGGGCGACGGCCATGTCGGTCGGCTCGGCAATCAGCACCCAGTCGGGCCGGATGCCCTCTTCTTCCACCAGCACCCGGCTGGCCAGCCCCTCGCATGGCTCCTCCTGGACAACGCAGGCCACGACCACCCGTCCGCGGGCGGGCAGGTTGGTGCGGCGCAGGAGGTAGGCACCGTAGAGCATGGCCGCCAGTCCGCCCTTCATGTCGCAGGCGCCCAGGCCGTAGAGCCGTCGGCCCTCTATGGCGGCGGCGAAGGGGTCATGACGCCAGGCGGCGGGATTGCTGAGGGTCACCGTATCCATGTGGCCGTTGAGCATCAGAATGGGGCCATCCTCCCAGCCCACCCAGCCGATGACGTTGCCGATGCGGTCGGTGCGGATATCCCGCAGGCCCAGCCGTTCCATCTCCTGAAGCATCCGCTGGGCCAGCGGCCCCTCCTGGGTGGAGGGGCTGGGGATGCGCACCAGGTCCTGCAGAAAGGCCACCAGTTGGGCCCGTTCGTCACGGGTGAGGCGAAGTTTGGTCATCGGATGCCTGCCTCCGGAGTTCGTCGCGAATCTGGTCTATAACATCGGCGCACAGGCCCGGATGGCCTCGGCCACCCGCCCCACATATCTGGGGCGATTCAACTGCCAGCGGTTAAAGGCGATGTTCAGCACCCATTCTTTCGCCATTGCGTTGGGCCTCCGCTTCCAGGAATTTGTCCCGATACCGGTGCCAGACCGCGCGGTCGGCATCGGCCAGGCCCATTTCTATCATTTTGCGGTTGACGAAGAGTTTGTTGGTGAGGTAGAGATACGCAGGAACGGGAGCGCCGGGCGCCTGGGGGGGACGGTCAAAGCGCAGGAGCACCCGTTTTCCCAGAATGTACCGGTGCAGGTACTCCTTCACTCGCTCCCTGCGATCCGCGGGGATGCAAAGTCCCAGCAGGGAAACGACCAGGCCGTTATCCATCTGCAGGGTGAGATCATCCCGAACGGCCGTTACCCGATAGACCGCTTCGGCCCCAAACTTCAACTGGTTGGGGTCCACCAGAGGACGGGCCTCCTTCACTCTGGGGGCATATCCCTGAGGAGGGGCCACTGGCGGGAAGGTCTGCTCCCGCTGGAGGGTGGTTACCGGGAGAAGGAGGCCCATTTTCTGCCGGATAACGGGGAGGAAGCCGGGTTGAATCTCGTAGCCAATCCCGTTGCGCTGCAGTTCCAGCGCGGCTTTGACCGTCGTTCCGCTGCCCAGGAAGGGGTCCAGGACAGTTTCTCCAGGGAATGAGAACATCCGAATCAGACGACGGGGGAGTTCTTCCGGGAACATCGCTTCATGGGCAATCTGCCGCTCGCCGCCGAAGGTCCAGTGGCCGGAGAAGTACTCTTTCCACTCGTCCCGGCTTAACTGCGCCGCCTCTTTCAACTGAGGCGAAACCTTCCCCGAGGTACCCGGTTTTTTGAAAAGCAGGATAAACTCGTAGTCCAGTTCCACGACGCCGTTGGGCGGATAGGGGAACGAACCCATGACCACCGCGCCGCCCGTGGTTCGCATCGTCGTCTTTTTCTGCCAGATGATGGCGCCCATATAGTCAAAACCGATGGTCTCGCACTGGGCGATGATTTCGGCGTGGAGCGGGATGACTTTGTATCGGCCGTATACCACCGCGCGGGCGAACTGGTCGCCGATGTTGATGCAGAGCCGACGGCCCGGCATCAGGACCCGCCAGCATTCTCGCCAGACCCGGGCCAGGTCCAGCAGATATTCATGCAGGGTTTGCCCATAGCCGATCTGGCCCGGCACTCCGTAGTCCTTCAGATGCCAGTACGGCGGCGAGGTGACCACCAGGCCAATGCTTCCGTCGGCCACCTCAGCCATATTGCGGCTATCGCCGATGATGATCTTGCCCCAAACGGTCATCTCTATCCCGCCAGCGGTCCCGATAGCGTGCTCCCTATTTATGCCTCATTTCTGCCAATAGCGCAAGTCGGTCATGAACCCTGATTGGGTGTGTCCCAATTTTATCGGGCCTGGCCGCTTTGTAGGACAACTGCGAGCAGTTGTCCTACAACTTTGGGACCCCCCGATTTGCGCTCTGGACAAAAGGTGGTATAATATGGATAGCCCTGCTGTGCCCGTGATCGCCGAACTGGGGTTTTGAGCCAACACCTATACAACGGGAACCAATCTCGCGGACAGGAATGCGGTAGCCCTTCGGGCAAGGCAGACCTGCCGGGTAGGCTCCCACCTGCGAAAGCGGGTTCAAAACTTTGCGGCACACGGCACGGCGGGGTTTTTTGTTGGGAGTAGGGAGTAAGGAGTAAGAAGTAGGGAGTAGGGAGTAGGGGGAGATGGAGCGGCGGCGGTTTCTCCGGCTGGCCTGCGGAGGTCTGGTGGCGGCCTCCGCCGCGTGCGCGGCAGGACCCGCCTGGGCTCTGCTCCTGGAGCCCTCCTGGCTGGCCCGGGAGCAGGTGAAAGTTCGCCTCCCGAACCCCGCCCCCTCCCTGAGCGGTCTGCGCATTGTCTTCCTTTCCGACCTTCACTGCGGCCCCCATGTTGACCCTCCCCACATCCGTCGGGCGGTCCGGATGGCCCGCGAGGCGGCCCCCCATCTGGTCCTCCTGGGCGGGGATTTTGTGAGCGGGTCGGCAGACTATGCCGACGCCTGCGCCCGGGAACTGGCTTCCCTCCAGGCCCCCCTGGGCATCTATGCCTGCCTGGGGAACCACGATTACTGGACCGACCCGGACGCCGTCACCGAAGCCCTGCACCGCGCCGGAATCCGGGTATTGCGCAATGCCGGGCTGGAGGTCGCCGACCGGCTGTGGGTCGCCGCTGTGGATGACGTCTGGGAGGGGCGGCCCTCCCTGGAGGCGGCCCTGCGGGGAATGCCCACCGGCACCCTGGCGGTCTTGCTGGCCCACGAGCCCGACTACGCCGATACCGTCGCCGCCGATGGGCGGATCGCGCTCATGCTTTCCGGTCATACCCACGGTGGACAGGTGCGTCTCCCCCTCTTCGGTCCCCTCGTTCTCCCCTATCTCGGGCAGCGCTACCCCGCCGGCCTCTACACCCTGGGCGAGATGACCCTCTACGTGACCCGCGGGGTGGGTCTGGTCGCGCCCCCTGTCCGGCTCAACTGCCGTCCGGAGGTCACTGTACTGACCCTGTAGGAGCCGTTCCTTCGCGCAGAGCCTGAACACAAACCGCACCGGGTATGTCCCCCATTGTAGGACAACTGCTCGCAGTTGTCCTACAACCTCATTTGTCTCTCCGCCTTTTTGTGGTAAACTAAAGATGACGCACGATGACCTGTCCCATTATGAAGCAGGAGGGGAAAAATGAGTTACGTTTCCATCCTTCAACGCTTGCCTCCTGAACTGCAACTGCCGATGGTGGAGGTGGTGGAGGCACTCCGGAAAGATCTTCGCCAGGAACTGGCGGTGCGCCGGGAGGACTTCGTTGAACTCCGGGCGGCTGTTCGGGAACTGGCCGAGGCACAGCGGCAATTTGAGGCGCGCGCCGAGGCCCGATTCACCCGTCTGGAGACGGCCCTGGCCAAACTGGCCGAGGCCCAGAGGCGGACCGAGCAGCGGTTGGACCGCCTGGAGCAGGTCGTGCAGGAACTGGCCGAGGCCCAGAAGCGGACCGAGCAGCGGGTGGAGGAACTGGCCGAGGCCCAGAAACGCACTGAGCAACAGGTGCAGGAACTGGCCGAGGCCCAGAGGCGGACCGAGCAGCGGCTGGACCGCCTGGAGCAGGTCGTGCAGGAACTGGCCGAGGCCCAGAAGCGCATGATGGAGGCCATTGTTTCTCTCACCCAGCGGATGGACGCGGCGGAGAAACAACTGGGTCAGTTATCCGAGCGTTTCGGCCTGGACCTGGAAGTAGACGCCGAGGAGGTCCTGCGGGCTGTGGTGCAGGAAAAGGGATACTCGCTGCTTCAGGAACCGATAGCCATAGACGTGGACGGCGAGATGGACGTGGTGGCACCGATAGAGACGCTGTCGGGGGAGCGCTTCTGGATGATTATAGAGGTCAAAGGGCGCCTGCGGCGCAAAGAGGTCGGGAAGTTCCTCCAGCGGCTCCAGCAGCCCCAGGTCGTCCAGCAGTTGGAAGCAAGCGGCGTGGGGAAACCGTACCTTCCCTACGTCTTCGGGCTGCGCGTCTACTTCGGGGTGGATGACATGGCTCGCGAAACGGGAATTGGGATTCTGACATTCCGGGGTGAACGGATCCCTGCGCGGGTTTGGGAATAACCGCCGGTGAAACAAAGGACAGATGATGGGAGGTGGCAGTTAAGATGAATGACAAGAAGGGCCGCGTCTTTTCCGGCGCACGACCAACCGGTCGCCAGCACCTGGGCAACTACCTGGGCGCCATCCGCAACTACGTCGCCCTCCAGGACGACTACGACTGCATCTACTGCGTCGTGGACCTCCACGCGCTGACCACCCTGACGGACACCGAATACCTGCGGGAATGGACGTATGAGATGGTCCTGGACTGGCTGGCGGCGGGGGTGGACCCGGACCGGGGGACGATCCTTTTCGTCCAGTCCCACGTCCCCCAGGTGACCGAATTGCATACGATTCTCTCCATGGTCACCCCGCTGGGCTGGCTGACCCGGCTGCCCACGTTCAAAGAGAAGGTCCGCCAGCAGCCGGATAACGTCAACTACGGCCTGGTGGGCTACCCGGTGCTGATGGCGGCGGACATCACCCTCTACAAGGCCGATACGGTCCCCGTCGGCGTGGACCAGGCCCCCCACCTGGAGTTCACCCGGGAGATTGTCCGGCGGTTCAATGCCCACTTCGGCCCCGTCCTGGTGGAACCCCAGGCCAAACACACCGATTTCCCCAAAGTCCTGGGGATTGACGGCCAGCAGAAGATGAGCAAGTCCCTGAACAACCACATTGAGATTGCCGCCTCGCCAGAGGAGATTCACCAGCGGGTGATGCAGATGGTCACCGACCCGCAGCGGACGCACCGCCACATTCCCGGCCGCCCGGAGGTCTGTAACGTCTTTTCCCTGCACCGGTTCTTCTCCCCGAACGAGGTGGCCCAGATTGATGCCGACTGCCGGACGGCCCGCATCGGCTGCGTGGACTGCAAGCGGATTTTCGCCCGCAACCTGACCGAATACTTCGCCCCGT
>Ga0315298_1004253_pt1 | contig 21620 bp, 21 predicted proteins | sample WHS_1_MG_FD_203077 | JGI IMG/M metagenome (GOLD analysis project Ga0315298, IMG submission 203077) | Extremophilic microbial mat communities from Washburn Hot Springs, YNP, Wyoming, USA - WHS_1_MG | ecosystem: Environmental > Aquatic > Thermal springs > Hot (42-90C) | place: USA: Wyoming...
GGGTTAAGGGGTTGCTTGAGGATCAAGGCTACCTTGTGATTAGGAGCGCCGCCTCCCACACACCCATAGATCTTCTTGCTGCTAGGGATGGTGTGAGGTTGGCTGTGCAGGTGAAGGTTAAAAGCGGATTCACAAAGGAGGAGAAAGCAGAGCTCATAAAGTGGGCTGAGCAGTTCGAAGCCAAACCCATTTTAGCAACGAAGAGAAGAGGGAGATGGATCTTTAAAGAGGTTGTTTAGGTATACGAAGAGCCATTCTGAATCGAGCGAAAGGAAGAAAGTAGGAAAATTTTTTGTATACCTAAACTTACTGCGAAGAAACACTAAGCCTGCTTTCCCTCTTCGGTTGAGTCTTTGTATACCTAAACCATATTCGGGGTTCAACGTGTTTCTTTGATTAGTGTTTGTAGTAGTCTTCTTCCCTTCTCTGTCACCCTGTATACTCTTCTTTCACCTCCTAGCTTCTCCTCTTTTATAGCCTCTATCAGCCCTCTTTCTTGGAGTTCTTTGAGCGCGTTTTTCAGGCTTGTGGATGCGCATCCTGGTGTGGTTCTGTAGAGTGCGTAGAATGTTTTAGGCTCATGTGCTAGGGAGGTCAGTAGAGCCTCCACTCGATCAAGAGGCTTCATCCGAATCCACTTAACACACTCCAAACCTCTAAGATTAGCGGTTGATCAAAATATAACGTTTATCTGATAAGTTGTTTGATGATATTGGAAGGTTCCACAAGCTCCCCATATACTGTAAGTTGTAGTATATATTATGGTTCTTGCATCATCCTTCCCTCTTCCACGCATTATCTCTACATGCCAATTGAGCTACTTTATGCGACTCAAGGTTTCCTAGAGCACTTTATGTATGTCTTACATAGTTACCCTGAGGTAACACACTCTCTCTATCTCTATCTCTCTTAGGTGTTTGTTTGTTTGCTTATCGAGCTTCATATAAATATATTTAAATATATATCCGAGAAGCTCAATCAAATCAGAACTCCTCATCACCTACAAATTTCGCGTTCCTCTCGAGATCGATCTGCTGCTCAAATCACTTCTTCACACGATTTACCTTACGTTCACATATATGAGTGATGGTAGGTCATTTTCCCCTCACTGACTCTCGTTATCCGGATAAGAGTGTTACTTTAATAGTTCAGGTATATTAAGATAAAGTGGTCTTCTTAGCTCGTCTTCTAGGCTTATCCTTTATTCAGATTCTGCAACTCATTGGATTCAACAGCAAACCTAGCAAATCACACAACCATCTAAAAGTAGGTGCTCATTAGAGGCTTAACAAGCAGGTAGGGAATTGAGAGAGAGATAGAGAGAGTGTGTTACTTGCAGGTAAGTATGTAAGATGTTGAAGAAGTGATCTCCAATGCATTGGTTTAGGCAAAGATGCTCGCCGTACTTGTAGAGATAACGCGTTGAATAGGGGCGAAATGTGTAAGATCCGTAGTATATAGTTTATAGATATTGGTTGCTACGTTCTTCTTGCTATTTTTATTTCTGTTGGTTCTATTTTTATTTTGATTTCTCCTCTCTTCTCCATTTGCATTATCTTTGTTAGTATTGTTTCTATGAATGGTCCCATTGTCGGTATCTTTTCTCCTGTTTTTATTGCTTCTTCTGCTGCTTCTTGGTACTTTTGTTTTATCCACTCTTCTAGCTCTTTTTCTGCGTGTAGTGTGCAGATTCTGTATTTTCCTGGCGGCATCTTTAGGTAGACACCTGTTTGGATGTTGGTTGGTGTCCGCTATTCATTGAAGCTAGCATCCTGTTATTCTCGCTACTGCTTTGCTTCTTAGTGTGCCTAGTCCTATTCTTTCTGATGCTACTACTCCGTGTGAATCTGTTTTTTCGTCGTCGAAGCTTTGGACCATTATGTCTCTTCTTATGAGCATTACTGCTGCTACGCTTCTGTCTATTACGAAGGCTTTGTTGTCTGGTGTTGCCCCTGAGTTATCTACTATTACTTCTAGGTTTAGGAATGTTCCTAGTACTCCTCTCTGTTTGTCTTGTTGTGTTCCGTAGTAGAAGTTGTGTATGAATTTGTCGTCTAACCATAGGTCTCCTTCTTTGTTCGCTGATATGAGTAGGCAGTCTGGTTTGAACTTCTCAGCCTTCACAGCCCTCCTCGCTTTAACTATGTCTGCGTATGTTAGTGTGCCTGATGTTGAAGCTGTGATCTCGCCTCCACCAGCTAGGTCTGATGAAGATATGGATGTGAAGGACTTTACGATCCTCTCGGTTTCCAATAATGCTACCGCCCTACCGAGCTCAGCGCTCTCTCGCTCAAGCACGTTCCAAGTTGCATCCTCTAGGAACCTCCTCGTCCAGTCTGCTCCAGCTCTTATCTCGAGGTCTGCTTTAACGTCTTGTGTCTCTATCTTCTCTCCTGTGAACCATATTGAAGCTAACTCTGACGCTTCGAATGCTTTAGCCTTCTTAGCCTTCGGGAATCTGACTAGGGCTTCCTCTGTTCTAATAACTTGCACCAGGTTTCTTCCTATCAGCTCTGGTTGCGCCGCCTCTATCACAACATCATGGACTCTTCCTATCGCTCTAGCTATCGGTGATGTTATTGCTTCATATCCTTGTGTGAAGAGCTCAGCAACCCTTTGGAAGAATGGGTTTGTCGATGCTCTTTCAGCCACCTTATCTACCTCAGCCTTCAGAGTCGGATCTTTACATATTGCTTCGAATCTTAGTGGTAGTAGTTCCTCCCACTTCAACTACTTCACCACCAGTATCCTGCCTAGGTCGTCTGCTGCCGTGAATGAGTCTAGGGCGAAGCCTAGCCTCCTACTATAGTATATTGTGTATGTTGCTGTCCCACCCTCATTAACAGCCTGGTCATCTAATGGTAGTATGCGCTTAGATGAGTCCGCTCCATATACCGCTTGACCCCTAGCTACCGCACCACCACCCCTAACCTTCACAACACCAAGCACACAAACAGGAATATAGCCACCTGCATCAGCACTCTCTAAGGCGACTCCTATGCAGTTTTGAGCTGAGGAGGCTGGTGAAACCTCCCCATCACCACTCAAATAAACAGGGTCTCCTTTAGACACCGCTTGAGCAGCCTTAAAGCTTAGGACGATACTCTCCGCCCTAGGTGAAATAAGCTCACCTACATCAGCGTAGGGCCAAGCGTCAGCCATCACAACCAAAACCAATGGGATGAGGATATAAGTTGAAGCGCTTAACCCATCAGCTATATGATAGGAGCTTTATGATGTGTTTTATCGTGGCGTAGCTGCTGCATATATTTTGTGGGTTGTTTGTTTCGGTGTATGTTGGGTAGGCTACTTGCACCCCTTAAGGCTCTTAGCTCTCAGGGTAGGGTTAGGGGTGTTGTGGTCGGTTTAGGCGGGTTCTACTATGCTCCTGAGTATCCTCAGCCCTCTTTTGGTGTTTATGTTGATTGGTATAGGAGGGATCCTGCTGTTATGGCTGCTGCTGACTTTGTTGGTCAGGCTGTGGCTGGTGTAGGAGGATACACTACTTCAGATGATCTTGAGGTTAAGAGTGTTGTTGATGATTTTAATGAGGAGGTTAACTTGGATGAGGTTCATCTTCAGGCTGCTACTTGGAGTCTCCTCTGCGGGAACTTCTTCTTGGAGCGTGTTTACAGCGAGTACACGGTTGAGGCTGTTGCTGATGGCGGTGCTAGGGTTGAGCTTACGGTTCCCGCTGAGGGTGCTGAGCTTGTTGGTTTGAAGCCCATCCCACTAACCTCGATAGCGTCTGTTCAGAGGGATAGGTTCGGCAGAATTCTTTGGTATAATCAGGTGTTTAAGGGTGTCCAGCAGAAGCTTTCGCCTAGGATCGTCGTGCACTACGCTTGGAATAGGGTTGACTGCGAGCCTTTTGGCACAGGCTGGCTAACGCCACTCATATCTCAGGGCAGAGGCTACCTATCTGAGGCAACAGGTAGGGTTAGGAGGAGATCTAGCCTACTCGAATTAAAGGAGAGGCTTGACGACGCAGCAGCAAGACTATGCTTAAGATATGTCCCTAGGCACGTGTACAATTTCCCAGCTAAGAGCGATGATTGGGTTAGATCTTTGGCTAAGGAGCTGAGTAAGCTCGAGCCTGAGCAAGACTTCGTTACCAACGTTGAGGGGTTCGATGTGAAGGAGGTTAGTGTCGGCTCTAGGGCTAGCATCGAGTTCCTATGGCAATACGTGTGGGAGCAGATCCTAATAGGCACGCAGACACACCACATCAGACTCTTCACAACACCAGGCTTCACAGAAGCAAGCGCGAAAGAGGCTACAGCAGCCATGGAGCGCAAACTTGCAGCTGCGAGAAGATTCATAAAGCGTGTAACCGAACGTGAAATATTCAAACCTCTGCTTGAGTCGAGGGGCTTTGACCCTAAGGAGGCTAACGTAAGGTGGAACTGGGGCGCTGTAGAGAAGCCTCAACCCAAGATCGAACACCTCATAGAACTCAGCAAACTAGCAGCACAAGGATTAGCAGTGATGAGCGTAGATGAGATCAGAAGCATGCTAAGAGACTTCGGATTCAAAATAGCGGGGTGAGAAGAAATGTGGGATGAAACAGATGAATACATAAGGTCTGGGCATAGGGACCCAAGCGACTTCCAACCAGACACCTTTAGAACAATCACGTTAGATGAGGAGAGGGGGATCAAAGCTATCGTTGCCAAGCCTAAGGGCTCAGACAAGATGGAGATACAATCATATCTGTTCAGCAAGTCTAAGGGTTGGACGCTCGAGAAGGCTAGGGAGTGGTTCGAAGCACACAAAAGCGAAGCACCCACAGTAGATCAACAATCCACAGAAAACCCTTCTACACCTGCCCAATCTGCAGAGGCACAGGCAAGCTCCCAAGATCGATCTACAGAATCTGGGTCGAAGCCATCACAAGCGAAGGCTGAGAGCTTTAGGTGGGCTGAAGGCGTCTTCAAACCTATCAGAGATGCGGTTGAGGAAGGTGGTGGCAAGATATGGAGGGCTAAGGTTCTACACGCAGGCACAACAAGAAACAACATCAAGTTCACTAGAGATGAGCTGATCAGAGCCGCTAGAAGCCTATCACTCAGACCAATAAACATAAACCACCCAGCCCTAGCTTTGAGCGCTAAAGCTAGGTGGCTACCATATCCTCAGAACATGGTGCTTAGAGCTGAGTTTGAGGATGACGCTATAGAGGCTCTCCTACTCATATCAGACCCAGAGGTTAATAAGATGATCGAGGATGGTGAGATAAACGCAGTATCAGTGGAGTGGACAGCACTAAAAGAACATCTAACAGATGGGGTTAAGCCAGAGGGTGTGATCTTCCCAGCACTAGCCCTACTAACAAAAGACACACCACCAGGAGACCCACTAGCATCAATAATAAACGGTGAAGCAGCCAGAAGAGCCGAAGCTGTTTGGTCTAGGGAGTACATAAACGATCTACCAGATGAAGCGTTCGCAGTCATACTACCAGGAGGCAAAAAAGATGAGCAGGGCAAAACAACACCAAGATCCCTAAGAAAGCTTCCACACCACAACAGAGATGTCAAAAGCGGAGATGAGCACGAGACAGTAGACCCTTCACACCTAAGAAACGCATTAGCAAGGCTACCCCAATCAAAGATGCCCCAGAAGTACAAAGATCAAGCAAGAGAGCACCTAGAGAAGCACGCAAAAGCACTCAAAATAGGCGAATACGGAGAAGGCGCTGAACAGCTCCTAGAGGAAACAGTAGAATACATACTAATAGACCACGAAGAGAGAATAAGCGAGCTAGAGGAGAGAGTGGAGAAGCTAGAAGCACAAAGAGTTGGGGAGGGAGTAGCGCTAATCCAGGAAGCGAAAACAGAAGAGAAGACCGTCGATACAAGAAGACCAGCAGACAGAATACTATACGAAAAGTGGCTGAGGGAGAAAGATTAGGGGTTTAGTGCCTAGGGAAACCTAGAAGATCCTAGCAACCAATTCGAGCCACTTTTCCTAAGCCGCAGAAGCTGTTTATGGGGGTGTTTGCTGCTGCCCTTCTGTTGGTTTCTCTTCCTCCGTTTCTTTTTCTATTTCTTCTATTGGTTTGGGTGATGGTGTTGTTGCTAGTGTGTATCCTATCCAGGCTAGTATGCCGAATATGCCTGCTACTGCTATGCTTCCTGTTAGTTTGAGTAGGAGTAGGTCTACTCCGGCTAGTGGTGGTAGGAAGATGAGCCAGAGGTAAACGGCTATGACTATTATGGAGGCAGCGAGTATACCTACGCCTATTGCGGCGTCCTTATTCATATGTGAAGGTATCTCAGCTATATCTTAATATAGTTTTTCTTGTGAAGGTGGTTGTGTATGTGGAGAGGTTTGCGTCTTTTTGTGCGTGTTTTCTTTGATCTTCTTCCCTTTGTTTTGATTGTTGTTTGTATCGTTGTTGCTAGGTTTTTTGAGTCTGATGTTGTTGTGTTTTGTGTGTTTTTGGCTACTTTGGTTGCTTATGTGGTTAGGAGGTATGATTGTAGGCTTCTTGTTGGTTCGTTTATGGTGCTTTTGGTTTTTGCTGCGGTTTTCTTGGCTTTGGGTAACGAGTTTTTCGCTAATAGGGTTGCTGTGTGGGCCTACTATTTTCTGGTGATTGGTGTGGTTGGGTTGGTTGTTGAGTATGTGAAGGAGAGTAGAAGGGGTCAGGTTAAGGAGGCTGACTAGCTTCTTTCCTTCTTCTTAGATGTGATGTTGCTAGGTATGTTAGGCAGCCTATGAGTGCTGTTAGTGAGGCTATGTAGCCTGGTAGGAGGGTGCTGAACTTTTCGTATCTTATTGTGTATTCTCCTCTATGCTTGAGTTGGAATGCGTTTACTAGGCCTAGGTGTGCGATTGGCTTCTCTCCGTTCAGCCTCCAGCCTTCATCGTATGGTTCTGTAAATATTATGTAGCCTTCTGCTTCGGCTTCTACTTTGATCTCTGTTGGTGAGGTTTGTGTGTAGTTTATTGGTTTGTATGCTTTTTGTAGTGTGCCGTTGTTTGCCATTTGGATTAGTTGGTTCCAATCGTTGATGTTTATGGGTTCTTTGAGCTGGTAGAGTTTTGCTACGTCTTCTGTGTTGAGGTATAGTTTGAGTTTGGTGTTTTCTAGTATGGGTTTGAGGTCGTTTTGGTTGTCTAGGAAGGTGTATTCGCTGTAGTCTACTTCTTTGAGGAGTATTATGTATTTTACGTTTAGGGGTTTGAGTAGTGCTCCTAGTTTTTTGACTTCGGTTCTGTGGTTGAGTATGTGTTGTATGTAGTGTTGGGTTGGTTTTCTGCTTTGGGTCTCTATTCCGCCCCACTCCATGTTCTCTCCGCTTATTGAGGGTTTGTTGAAGAAGGCTGGTGCTGGGTTTGCTGTTATTCTGCCTATCCAAGACTGGTACATGTAGAGGTGCCAGGGTAGTATGAGGATTCTGTAGTCTCCTTTATCTGAGTCTAGTAGTGCTTTGGCTTCGTACCATTCGTCAGGGTAGCTTAAGGTCCTTACTTGGCCTGAGAAGCCGAAAAGCTGAGTGTAGGAGTAGGCTAGTGGCACTGTTAGGATTAGGGCTGAGGCTGCTATTGCGACGTATCTGAGTTGCTTATGTTTAAGGTGTTGCCTTAGTTTCTCTGAGATCTCTCCTGCTCCAACGCCACCTAGGGTTGCGTAGGCTAAGGTAAGTGTTGCTAGGAACTTTTGTGGCTCCCTCATTCCGCTGAAGAAGGGTATGGTGTTGAAGAGTGTTTGGAAGATTGGGGCTGTGTATGCTGAGGATATACCTGCTGCTAAGATGAGGCTAACGATAGCAGATAAAGCGATTCCTCTACCAACCCATCTTTCACCTGAATGGTGGGTGCGGTAGGTAAGGTAGCCGTGTATAGTTAGCCATAGTATGATTATGTATAGTAGCCACCATCCTGGTAGAGTCTGTGAGACGTATGTGTAGCCTTCGGGGTAGCGCCAGAAGCCGTATAGAGCAGCTAAGCTGAAGAATATGTTCACACCCGTGCCCCAGGTTTTTGATGCGAATGCTATTAGGTCTTGGTAGCTGAACGCTTGTATGATCGGCTCCCCAGCCGATCCTGCGGAGTATGGTATGAGCCAGTATAGGTTTAGTGTTGTGTAGATGAGGGCTGTTAAAGCTAGGTAGGGGAGAAACTTAACAGAATTCCATCTAACCTCAATAACCCTAAAAACTACTAGGAGTAGGGTCAATAACCCTACGATGAATATAAAATGTATGTCTAGGATGAGGTTTAATGTTATAAGCAGCGCTAGCTTTATGGTCCTCTTTGGAGAGGGCTCAATGAACAGTTTGATTGTAGAGGATAGTGTAAAGGGTGAGATGGAATAAGCTAGAAGAAGATTCAGGTGTCCCACCATAAATCTCGTGTATACGAATGGGTTAACCACGTAGAGGAAGCCAGCAAAATACCTCCCGTACTCACTTCTGGATGGGCAGAGGCGGTGTGCGCCTAATCCCGCTAGAAAGAATACATTGAATAATAGGGCCTTCTGCAGCAGATCTGATGGTATTATCTGGTTTAGCAGCCATATTGTTAAGCTGAACGGGAGCCATATGAGACCAATAGGATCAGCATCGAATCCATAGAATGTGTTTAAGAAAGGTATATTCAGGCTCCAGGGCATATCTAATGTGATGAGACAGCCTGGTAGTAGAAGTTGCCAGAGGATGACTAAGGCAAGAGTTACGTAGGTTATGATGCGCAGAACTAGGATTCTATGAGCCAAAGTTAGCCCTTTCCGCTGATATCACCCCCACCTTTAACTTACCCTTTTCTGACAGACTAATAGACTACGTATCTGTTGTCATCCAAGGTTACAAGCTCTTGGAGATCTCATTGAGGGGAGACCGATTAATTAGGATGCTTTTCCATATCTTCTGCGAAAGAGCTATTGGTTGTTGCTGTTTTTAGCTATTTTGACCTGTGAGACCTAGAATTCTTCGCGCTTCGGCTAAATCATCTTCAGAATTTATGTTGACATAATCATCACAGATGTCGAAAATTTTAACTGTCTGTCCGTCGTCCACCGCGCATTGAATCAGATCTGGGAGTTCTTTTTCTCCTCTTTCAGGATGGATAGGTGTTCTTTCGATGTAGTGGAATATTTCGTTTTTGAACACGCAGTGTCCCGTTCCTTGCCAGTTGTTTAATGCTTTCCTCGGTTTCTCTATTAGTCTAAAAATTCGGCCGTTGTCATCTGTCAGAACGGTATACGTTCTACTTATCTTGCTTTTGTCTTTTTGGAACAGGACACCGCACATTCCAAACAAATCCTCTTCTATGAATTTTTTATGCATCTCTTTATGTCGGCTGTTAACGAGGACTTCATCGCCTAACAGTAGGAAAAAATCATCTTTGCCGATCGTGTCTTTGGCGCATTCTATTGCGTGAACCAAGCCCTTTTGTTCCCATTGAATTACGTATCTTATTTTTTTATCTTTGAAGCATGTTCCACATTTATTTATAATATCTTCTGCTCTATGCCCAACAACTATTACTATCTCCTCTATTTGTTGAATATCCGCTGCCCTCTTAATGTTATACTCCAGAACTGGTTTCCCGGCGAGGTTAAGCATACATTTATTTGCAGAGTCTGTTATGTGTCCTAGTCTTTTGCCTCTGCCTCCGGCCAAGATTAAGGCTTTCATGAAACTTTGCCTATGAAAATTTCTATATTATCTTTCACCCATTCTGCTAGTTTTATTATTCCCATTTCATTCGTAACCTCGGGTTGCCAACCAAGTTTTTCTTTCGCCTTGGTTATATCGCATACAAAATACCATAAGTCCCCTTTTCTTTTTGGGGCATACTTAATTTCTGCTTTCTTTCCCACTATTTTTTCTATGAGATTGATACACTCTATCAGCGAAATTGCACGTTCGGTCCCCCCTCCTATATTATATATGCCGGAGGCTTGTGTCTTATAGAAGGCATCAAATGCTCTAACCGCGTCGGTGACATATAAGATATCTCTGACCTGCTTTCCTGTTCCGAACAATGTTATTGGCTTTCCCAGTAGGGTTCTGATTGTGAAGTTGGCGACCCACCCATGGTCTTCACCGCCGAACTGTCTTGGGCCATATAATCCAGTTAAACGGAAGGCAGCGGCATTTAAACCATATGTGTCGATGAAAGCTTGAACATATAGTTCTGTTGCTCTTTTAGAAGCGTGGAGCGGAGTAATCGTGCCCTCCATCACAGGATGATTTTCATCGATAATTGGTGGCTCACAGATAAACCTTGTTTCACCTTCCTTTAGTGTATCATTGATTTTGTTTCCGTAAACATGTATAGTGGAACATATGACTACTGGAATGTTGTATTTTCTAGCAACCTCCAATACATTAAAAGTACCGATAACGTTAGTAGTGAAATCCAGTTCCGGGTTCAAGATGCTAATTGTCATCGCGGGCTGAGCTGCTGTATGAACTATGAAATCACAATCCTTTGAAGCCCTTACCAACTTATTTTTATCCCTAATATCTCCTCTGATTGTTTTAGCTCCAGAAGCCTTCAAAAAGTTCAAAACATGTGCTCTCGCTGTCTTTGCGTCGTAACCTGTTCGCTTAAGCTCGTGCTTAGTCAGATTATCAAAGGCAACGACCTCTTGTCCTTGTTTTACGTAGTATTCGCAAACATGAGAACCTAGAAAGCCACATCCACCCGTTACAAATACCTTCATCTACCTACCCCGCGGATTGAATGACGGCTTCCAATATATGTATTTATCGCTTTTTCAAGTATCCTGATCGTTTTCTCGCAGAATTTTTCCCAAGTAAGCTCTTTAGCTACAAATTGCTTGCCTTTTCTTGCCATATTAAGATATTTGTCAGGATTCTTATATATATCAAATACTGCATGAATAAAGTTGTCTGTTACAACGCCTATTTTTTCTTTTGTTATCATATTGGAAGCTGTCATCTTGCAAGATACTACTATCGGCTTTGAAGCGCATAGTGCTTCAAACGGTGCCAGCCATCCACCTTGTTGCAACACAGGGTGAAGCAATATGTCACAAGCGTGATACAAATCCCTAATAGAGTCTTTGCTTAGATGTCCTGTGAAAACTACATAATTTTCTAAATTGTTTCGCAATACATATGCCTTGCACATCCTTGCGTATGGAGATGTATCAGATCCCGCTAAAATCAATTTAATATTTGGAATATGCTCCTTTAATCTTTTAACCCAATTAATGCTTTCTAGCTGATTTTTTTGAGGGCTAATATATCCTACTTGTAGTAAAACAAATTTGCCTTCGAGATCGAATTTGTATACTGCAGATTCCTTATCTCCTTTGCAAAAGAAGTCATACTCTATGCCATATGGAACAATTTCCGACTGTCTACCGTATCTTTCTAGCACACGGTTAGCGTTGAATTCATCCGCCACACAAATAGATGTGATGTAATTATTGACCATAATCCTATCTACTTGCCATCCAATATCTCTTGCAGCCCTTAAAGGTAAGGAGGGGGTTGGGTTGTTCCAAAGGTCTGGGGGTTCGTTACACGTCCAAACACACGGGCGATTCATAGATACTATGGACCAGGTTGCTGGAAAATTATGCACGTTTATCACATCGAAGGAAAGGACATTTTTGCGAATAAGTGTTCTAAGACCTAAGATTTCGTTCACTAATCCCATTGCGCTGAAGAAGTTAATACTTCTTACTTTGTAGGAATATTTTTTCTCAGGCGTGATAAAGGCTAAGTCGTTGTGGTTGTCGAGCAGCTGAGGTGATATAGATAATGTCAGTATCGCATTTTCAACTCCTTTTTTCTTCAGGTATTGAGCAAGTTTGATTATTACAGTTTCAGCACCACCGTAAATTGCGAGGTGAGGATGAACTATGATAACCTTCAATCGCTCCACTTCTAAGCAAACTAAGTTATATCATGGTTTTTCCAATGATTTAAGGGAAATTATGTCTTTGTGTTCCGATTGAGATAGGCAATCGATTATATGGTCCACATCTATGATTATTCCTGCTATGAATATGGTTAAGGCGTGCATCGGGGTGAGAATTGGAAAACGATGAGACTTATTATGCCAGAAATAATAGTATGCCCAACGATGAATAAGTCTCGAGCCCCATATTATGCTAAAGGTTTTTCAGTCGTCTATAATTCTCTGTCTATTCCGCGTTCTGTTTCTCGTTTAATGGTGTTATAGCTCCTACATCCCTTGCAGAATAAAGGTAACTTGCTCTTGTCTTTATTTACCAAATACCTGAATCTCTTGTACCTTTCTGAGAACCATATTTCTTTGAAGCTCTTGTTGAATATGTTTCCGAAACTGTGCTGCCTTAAGAATGTTCGTTGATTGGACATAAGCACAGTGCAGCAGGGCAGTACATATCCGCCGATCATTATATAGGGCTCCATCCAAGCCAAGCAATGTTCGACAGGTGGATGGGTCTCAGGTTCGGCGTGGCAAAACATCACATCAACATTTAGTTCTCTTGCTTTTTCTATCGTGGCCTGCACGATATTTTGTGGAAGTTCTTGCACCTTAAAATGTTTAATCTCCTCAAATTCTAGTAAACCACAGAACTCTACACGACTTCCGTCTCCAAGGACTTTCTTATCGCCAAGTGAACTCACTAACTCGACAAATTTGGGCATCTCGTGAACGTTAAGGGTTGTGACTACGAAACGGAAACAAAGCTCAGGAATGGGAGATTTAACTTTTTTCTTGAGTTCAATTAAATTCTTAATGTTTTTTATGGTTCTGTCGAAGTCGCAGCCTAATTTGATCTTGTTGTAGGTTTCTTTGGTTGCGCCGTCCATTGATATGTAGATTCCGTCTACGCCAAGTTCTACAAGTTGCTTGGCAATGTTTACATTTATGAGGTCAAAACTATCAACGAGGTATACTGGTATGTCTTTTGATTTTAGGTATTTGATCATTTTTATGTAGTCTGGATTGAGGAAGGCGTCGCCTTCCCCTGTTAGGTTGGTCCATTTCAGGTTTGGGAATTGATCTACGATGTGTTTGAACTCTTTGAAGGTTAGGTGTCTGATGGGTTGGTCTTTCCAATAGGTATGTTCGCATAGTATGCATCTTTTGTTGCATGCTGTGGTGATTTCGATTTCTATGTATCTTGGATATGGTGCAAGGCTTGGAAATCGTCTAATCAAGGAGCCTAGGAAAAAGTATAATGCTGCTCCAGAACCTTCTCCAGCCGGAACAAAAATCTTAACATAAAGAAAATTTAAGACGGCTCTTATTCCTCTTTTCTTTAAGAGGTACATTATTGTTCTTTTGTAAGCCCACGCTGTTCTGAGAATCCAAAGAAACGTTTCTCCTACCCCGTATATTTCGGCAGTATGACGAAGACCACCTGGTAGGAAACGTTTAAGGAAATTATTTACTTGCCTTAACATCCAACCCCCCTCTTATACTTATATTTTAATACTCTCTGACCACACAGCCTCGCCCACAATAAGGGAGAAGAAAAGGGAATGACATAAAAGGCGAGAATGGCCATAACGCTATCAGGGATGAGGCGATGGAAAATAGAAGCATTGAAGATTATTAAAAAGCAGACGATGAGAAGTATGCTGTGCCTTCTGACAAAGAATCGAAGCAAAGAATCTACCTCCATTGCGGCACATATTTCTGTGCGTAATAGAAGAAAAACTTTGTTCGACAAGAAACGCCCGATGTCCGACCAGTAGAACGAGTAAAGCCATAGGTAATTGTATATTGTTCTAAATTTTCCGGTTTTCATGAGGTATATTAGATGTCTGACCGTAAATGGAACATTGTTTGCAGGCATCTTTTCTTTCCCCTATTTTGCTAAAGAAGGCTTCTGCGGGCTAGTGTATATTTTATAAATTCCCCCAAGGTTTTGTGCCGTATAGGGGCTTAGCCTACCAAGTATGAAATTTGCTCTAAATTTGGATGGGCTCCGGTGATATATTTTAACTAAACTTAATCCGTATATTTTTGCTATTTTCTTTATATCAGATACTGAGTATGAAGTTTCCCATCCCGCGAACCACTTTTTCATTAATATTTTCATTTTCACTAGCAATTGATATGGGTGAAGTTTTTGAGGCACATCTACCACAAGATAACCTCCGGGTTTTAAACAGCGAATCTGCTCTCTGATTACATTACTTGGATCACGAAAATGCTCTAATAAACCACGGGAAAAAACTAAATCAAAAATTCCATTTCTGAATGGCAGCTTTCTAGCATCTGCTATGGCTAAATAGATTTGCTCCTTCTTTTTAGAGCAGCAAGAAACCAATTGTATGGAAGAATGCGTGTAATCAATCGCAACGCACTCCGCTCCCAATTTGGATAAAGCAATCACATCAGCCCCTCTTCCAACACCTACTTCAAGAATCCTTTTCTCGGAAAAGTGAGAACGAAAAAGATCATTTATGTTTTTTATGAACAGAAAATGATTTGGATCATAAACTGTTTGAGGGCCCAATTCTTTCCATAGTTTCTCCCAGCGTTGCCTGGACTTTTCCATGCCGTTCACTTTATTTACATGCTTATCAATTCTAGTCATAGTTCCGTACCTTTATGCATCACTTATATAAATGCCATTCAATAGTATATCGGAGTCGGATTGAATATTCATGTATAAAATTTTACCCTCAGCAACATTCACGCGTTTCTGAAGTTCCCCAAGGTCAACTACTATTATTTGAGGATAGTCCAGATCCCATTTTATGAGTTTAAAATCTTTGGTTATAATTATATTCTCAGATTTCTCATAAAACTCTACACGCAAATTGTTCATGTCACTCCGTAATGGCTGGATATTGAGGACAACAAATCTATGCTGAGTTATTTTTTCTATCGGAATTTCTATTTCTAGTTTTGTTCCATGTGTTACATACAGTTTACCGTCGTTTGTTATGTCTATGAAGTTAAACTTGCTATTACCGGAAAGACTTGTATTGATAGACAGCTTACCGTACAGTCCGAGACCATAAATTTTATAGAACTGAAACCTGCGGATTTGGGTTTGTGTTTCACCCCCTTTACTCGTTTCACCGCCTACCATTATGCCCAATACCCTAGTTCCTTTATAAAAACCCTGAACCTCAAAGAGGTTATAGCTAGAAGTGGGGTAAATCAACCTAAGGTCAGAAGTCCATACTTTCGTACCACTCTTAGTTTCCAATAGGAATTGAATAAAAACTGAATCTGTATCACTTGTTTTACTGAAATTCCAGTCAACCTTAAACAATGAAAACTCCGATACATCGAGAGGATTTTGGAATTCCTTACAAATATACCACCATTCTTTTTCCTTCTCACCAGTATACGTACTTCTCAAAATTAGAGTTCCGTTTATATCTTGAGTTGATAAGGATAATCCTTCTGGCTGTCTTCCGATTTTCCAACCGGAAATATCACTAGGGTCTTCTTCGTATCCATTTTTCAACATAAAATTATCTGCGAGTTGATATTGTTTCTCTTTCTCTGGCACTTTCAGTTCTAGAATTAAAAAGGCCGACGTACCGTCAGGGTAGTGTACTTGACCTAAAACATTAAACAGAACCCCGTACTGCTCAAGCTTGTCTAGATCGCTTAGAAAAGGAGTTACAAATAACGAACCAGCTTCTCTTAATTGTAATTCCTTACTCCACTCTATAGCATCTGCTTTTACAATCTGCTTGGCAGGTTGGATTGGAGAGTAAAAAGATAAAAGCTGGTCACCATACCACTCAGAACCTACTGCATGGATGTAAATAGATCTATCCCATAATTTTTCCCCTGTTAGGAAATTGGCTAGAGCCTTATAACCGTAGTTGAAATTCCTTGCAGCTCGGACAGGATACGTGTTATAATAATCATTTAAATAGAGGGTGGTGGAACTTAGCATCGAGAAGCAAATCACAACTACAGCTAGTATTCTAAGCGACCTTTCAAGTTTTCTATTGATATGCTTGGAGCTGCTTCGACAATGCAAAGGTTTCGAAATCTCAACTACAAATACCGCCATAATAAATACGAATGCTGGTAGACCTATAATGTTTCTCGCTGCGTTGGGATTATCATAATATGCCATCCCAGAAGCAAGAGAGTAAGCAGTTACCCACCACAAAAGAAGTTTTTCTTCTTTTTTAGCCTTATTTTTAATAATTCTATAGAGAATATAAAGTAATGCTGGATAAACTATTAAACCATAGTAATTTAGAAGTCCGACCTTAGTTGTTGAATATTGCAGAAGCATAAAGTCAGTAATTCTTGCACTCCAAGGTTCTCCAACAAAAGAAGAACCACCTGTAAACGCTAAAAAATCGGGTGAAAGATGAAGATATGCTCTTTCAAAAACCATTCTGAAGAAATCGAGTGCACCCGTTGAATGGGAAAGCGTAGAATAAGCGACAAAAAGGGTCTCGACCCCTTTTTTAGTTCCAAAACCTAGAACAGTATTATATAAAGTGGGAAAAAACGCTAATAAAAATGCTCCGACACACATTGTTTTATTCCTAATCTTTTTAATGAACTCTCTGTTTAATGTGAGATATCCAATTAGGAAAAGAGGGATGAAATATAGGCTCATAATGTGAGTGTTAAAAGTAAGGCCTAAGATGAAACAACCCACTAAGAAATGTATTTCCGTAGCAATACCATTTAGTCTACAAGATTTAAATAAAAAATAAAGAGCCAACGTAAAATAAAACACATAAACCATAGACTGAATGGCATATCTGCTGAAGTGAACCGCCCAAGGAGAAATTGCCATAAAGACCGAAGACACTATTCCTACATTTCTTGAAAACATTTCTTTACCTAGTATGTATGTCAAGATAACAAGCAGGGTTCCGTACACGACAATTGGCAACCTCGTGAAGAAAGCAGAAGGGCCGAAAACAGAATATGTGAAGAAATTACCATTTAAAAAGTACATTACAATACTTCTCCATGAAAGTTCAAGTAATCCTTGAGAATTCAAAAATGGGTTGTAGACGCCCCAAACCTCATCTATGTACAGAGCAGGAGGGACCTCATCCAATTTATATATTCCCAAGATAAAAGCCATTACTACTATTAATACGAGTACAGTGTTATAGTGAAATCCTTTAGATAACTTAATTGCTCCTAATTTCAGGCTATTCTTGATCTGAAACGTTCTCATTTTCACTTGTCCTGAGAAATCGCTTTTCTAAATTTTCGAGGTTTCTTATATCCATAATAACTTGAGGCGTAATTTTGGATTTTGTTTTTTTAATGGCAAATACCACAAGTTGAGTTCCTAATCTAGGAAATTTTTCGGTTAGAATCTTGGCTAATTTAAATGGTTTGGCAGGGATTAGAAATTTAGGTCTCCCTCATAAAGTTTTTGATACTTCAAATCCATTGATATGGAGAGCAATTTTTAATGTTTTTAAGGTGAAATCCCTTACATGAATAGATTTATACCTTGCACTAGCTATTGGAGGATAATCCATAAAAATTTGGGCAAAAAGGGAATAAATACTATTAACATTCGGCGTTGATACAATAAATATACCGTTTTGTTTTAAAACTCTATTTATTTCGGATAGAACGAAATCCGTATTTATTACGTGTTCTAATACCTCAAAACAGGTAACAATATCGAAAATTCCGTCGTGAAAAGGTAATTTCTCATTATCAACGTCGCATACGTAAGCCTTAATTCCTTTATTCCTAGCCTTTATCACTGCTTTTTCCGATATATCGCACAAATAACAATCGTTTTCTGACATAAAAAGCTCAAGAAAAAGACCTTCACCACCACCTACGTCCAGAATTCTTTTTCCTTTGACCTCGCGCGCGCGCGCATTCGCCTAACGCTTCCTGCAATTTATCTTTGACCCAAAAGAAGAATTCTTCACTCCCATAGCTATCTTGCTTCTCCCAATATTCTTTTTGTAATCTTGAGAATTTGAACAAGACTATTACCTGTGACTAGTACGATAACTATAGATTAAACTTCTTGTCAATCCATCTTACTTCTGATGTCATGATATAGTTTCTCATATCTAGATATAATATTTTTCCAATCATATTTTTTTAATTCTCTTCTAGCGTTATTGACCAGATATTCTTTAAGAACCTCGTCGGATAATAGTAGATTTATTGAATTCACAATTTCACCTGAACTTTTAGGGCTTACTATGATTGCTGTTTTTCCATGTTCAAGAATATCCCTAAAACCGGTAGTTCTGGTAGCGATGACGGGTTTACCCATTGCCATCGCCTCCAAAACTGTAAGCCCAAACCCCTCAAAAAGAGATGGGGCAAGGTAAATGTCTGCACGGGATAAAGCCTGCAATTTCAAGTTCTCATTAACAAAACCCGCGAAAATTATACTCTTTTCCAACCCCCGATCTGAAACGATTTTACGAATTCTTGAAAAGTAAGCAGGGTCTTCGACTTCACCCATAATGACGTATTTGAAGGGGTACCGTTTATGGATTTTGCTGAGACGGTAAATAGCCTCTATGGCATATTCAAAACCTTTATACCATGCAAATCTGGATATCGTGAGTAAGACAACGTCTTTGTCTTCTATACCGAATTGAGTAACAAATTCATCATACTTAGTTTTTCTGTAATTATCTAGATAGATACCATTAGGAATTATTCTTAATTTCTCTCTAGGAACCTTCGCTTGTACCAAAGTGTGAAAGGTGGATCGCGAAACTGCTGTTATCAAACTTGAGTCCCTAATTGTTTTTCTACCTATCGTATTAAAATAGGCTTTATACAAAAATTTGACAACAGGATACTTATTGACGTATTTCGGTAGTGCATGGACAGTTAATACCTTTTTTGAGTTCCTTAACATAAGATTAATTGAGTCTACAATTAGGTGGGGAAACGCAAAAAGATGAACTATATCGTATTCATCGAAATCCATGCTTTTTTTAATGTACATTAAAGAGTCCAGTGTTGGGGGCATCGATATTCTTAAACCTACATATGAGAAGAAGCCGTTTTCATAAGGTATATACAGCGGAAGCCACACTATTTCTGCGCCGCCAACTTTTTTCCTAAGTGGTTTTTTAAATCTCCCCTCAAAAAATCCAGCAATAACTGCAACCTCATGACCATTATTTATGAGCCCATCGACAATGGCCTTAACTATACTCCCTCCTCCTTTGCTATAGGGGGGGTAAGCTGGGCTAACCATCAAAATCTTCATATTCTTTACTGTGTATATATTAAACTTCCGTATACTTCGCAAAATTGTAGCGCGATCTTATCCCATGTTCGTTTAGACGCGAAGCAAAGGTTTTGCCGCCTCAATTTCCGAGCTAGCTCAGAATTATTAAGGATGAGTTCCATCTTTTGAGATAGTGCACGTGGATCATTAGGACTTAAGATTATTCCACATCCATCTTCGATTAGCTCCCTAAACTCCGGTATATCTGTTGCGATAATTGGTACTCCGTAGGAGCTAGCTAAGTGCGCTACACCACTTGTTCCCGTACACGTATGGTACGGCAAAACTACTACGTCAACCTTTTCGAAGAGGTTCTGAAGCTTTTCATCTGGGACGTAACCCGTAAATTGCACGTTTGGCGAACGTTTATCGCATCTATATTTATCAAGGAAGTCAGGGTAATTAGGATGCGAGCCCCCCGCTACAATTAATTTAACGTCGCTTCTTTTCCGGTTAAGTATTTCAAACGCCTGAAACAGTAAGTTTAAGTCCTTGTAGGGCCCTGTGTGCCCGATATATAGAATGGTTTTAGGGTTAAACGGGCGACCAATTGTGCGCACGTGCTTGGTGAAAGTGCCCCCCCATGTTCCATGAGGAATCCAAAATACTTTCTTGCACTTATACCTCCTCTCCAATATTCTTACATACAACCTCACGGTCACAGTTACAACGGAGGCAAGGGTGAGCAACTTAACGGCTATGAAGGCGCCCAGTCTGTTAAGGAAAGTATCCCTAAAACCAGTTTTCTCAACATCTACCCTCTCAATTATGTTATGGAGAGTTACCACAGTCTTCAAGCCCATCAAACGGCAAACAAATGGGAGGGAAAGTCCAACGAAATTTGCAAGTCTGGATCTTCCGAAAACAGCAAGGTGGACGTTGAAGTGAACCATGTCCGGTTTCAGTCTCAAAATTTTTAGCGGCACAAATAGTAGAGATATCGGGGTGTCGATTTTCCACACTCGATGCAAAGTCACTTTATCGTTAACCGTTTTAACCATACAATATTTTTTCGCGTCGGCAATAATGTCTATATGGCGAATCTGAGGAAGCCGCTGTAACTCAGCTATCAGATAATAAGAATATTCCGCCAATCTCGCACGGGACGGAGGGTAACAACTGACGAAGCATATATTTAATCCCTTGTTTACTACGGTTTTCATATTTCCAGATACCGTAGCCGTAGGGGTGAGCTTATTTTAGCGGTATCTTTTTCCTTTTCCCTTACGTCTTCCAGCTCTATTTTCCTGAAATTAGTATACCCTGTGGTCGATCCCCTCAACCTAAAGATGATAGAAACTCTCTACCAAGCCTTCATAAGAAAGATGCCTAAGGACGACATCATCACAGACGAAGAATCAGGTGAGACATACCACGCCCAAAAGATCTAGAAAGAGGTATACTCATTTCGGGAAAACACACTTACGTCTTCCAGCGCTCTAACCCGATGACTGTGTTAGTGCCCTCAAAGCCTGCAACCAAAGCGGTGGGAAACCTATAACATGGGCCCAAAATCACCGCATATATCACTGCTTTAACAAGCCTATCCCCGAGCTCTAAATCAACCTTGCGTGGTATAAGCCACGCAACTGTCCTTTCAGGGACCTCCTTGGCTAAAGTTGTGTAGCTCGCACCACTATCCACGATAACACCCTGCACTGCGATATCAGCGTAAACGTGCCCCGTAAAGACCAACTCTAGAGACTTATGATTTGATCTCTACCCAAACCCATTCACCCTGCAGCCCAGAGCATTTGTGCGCTTCGCTTTAACAACCCTAAGTAGATAGCGAAGCATCTATCACTTAGCCACATCAGCGCATCTCCATTACCCCAGGAGGCAGCTACCCTACATACATCAACCAGCTTTGCTCTACCCTCTTCAGCCAACACATCACAGAGCCTCAGCGCAGCACCCTTAACCCTCATCAATATCAGCCCGATGGCGTTAAGCAGCTCCCTGCTTACAACCTTAACCAAACCCCTCTTCGCCAAAGATAATGTGAGCTCCAAAGCACCCCTCTCAGCGCCACTAAGAACCATACGGTAGCACCTAGCCCTCTTGAGCCTACGCTGAACCCACTCCAGAAACTCAACCCTATCATCAGCCAACGAACCTACGCTGCGCTTAAACCGCCTGAACGACCTCAAGCACTCGCTGAAGAAGGATAAGCCGTCAGAACTCGGGGAGAGCATCACACAAAGACACCCCTGAACATAGACAGTAGCGGAGGAGCATTACAAACCACACATCCAAGCCTCTCTGTAAACAGAACTAAGCTACGTAACAACGCCCCCCCCCGAATCGAACAACCCTTCATACACACCATCTTATAAAACTATCGATTATAGAGGTCATTGCAAAAATCTCCATTGCATTATGAAGCAGGCTAGCTGTATGAGACCGAGGTATGTTGATGCGAGCCTCTCGTACCTTATGGCTAGTCTTC
>Ga0315298_1004255_pt1 | contig 21610 bp, 19 predicted proteins | sample WHS_1_MG_FD_203077 | JGI IMG/M metagenome (GOLD analysis project Ga0315298, IMG submission 203077) | Extremophilic microbial mat communities from Washburn Hot Springs, YNP, Wyoming, USA - WHS_1_MG | ecosystem: Environmental > Aquatic > Thermal springs > Hot (42-90C) | place: USA: Wyoming...
CTGTCCGGACGGTCCGCGTTGTGGCCTGGCCTGGCTGGATGCCGCCGGAGGACGCCTCATGGTGAGTGAGGTAGCCGACACCGCCATCGCAGATACCATAGCGCGGCGTCCCGTCGCAGAAATCATTGCCCCGGAAGAGACGTCGCTTCCAGTCGGAATCGACCCGCAAAAATTGCAACTCCTGGAGAAAACCGGCTTTCAAACTCGGCGCACCGAGGCAGTACTTGAACGCTATTTTGGGGGACGACTGGCGAGTTTCGGGTGCAATGACTGGCCCCTCGCCTTACGCGCCGCCGCCGCACTCCTGAATTATGCCGAGACCCAACTACGCAGCAGCCTGACCCAAGTTCAACGAATTCATCCGGAGCGCACTGAAGAAGAGCTCTATCTGGACGCGACCGCCTTGCGGGCATTGGAAGTGGTGGAAAGCCTACAAGGGAATGGTCCCACTTTGCTCACCTTGTTGCAAAAAACCCAGACGGCTATGGGCGCCCGCTTGCTCCGTCGCTGGCTTCTGCGACCACTACGCCAGGGACCCGTGCTTGCGGCCCGTCAGGAAGTCGTCGCAGCGCTCATCCAAGGCAGCGGGCCGGTTGCCATTCAGAAGGCCTTGCACGGTATCGCGGACGCGGAACGCATTCTCACCCGCGTCGCCCTGAATAGGGCGAGCCCCCGTGATCTCGCCCAACTCCGCAGCACCTTGCAGGCGCTACCCACGCTGCGCGCCGCCTTCGAAGAAACAGGGCATCCTGCACTAACTGCTTATCAGGAGCGCATACCGCTCTTTGCCGCCTTCCGCACACTGCTGGAAGAGTCCTTAGTGGATGCCCCGCCCATGACCCAGCGGGATGGTGGCTACATTCGTGCAGGCCACGACGCCGAGTTAGATCGACTGCAGCAGCTCAGCCAGAATTTGCAGGAGGTGCTGCGTGATCTGGAGCAGCAGGAACGCCAGCGCACCGGCATCGCCCAACTTAAAATCCAGTTCAACCGGGTCCATGGCTTTTACATCGAAATCAGCCGCAGCTACCAAGGACCCATTCCCGACGACTATCGCCGCCGCCAAACCACCAAGAACGCGGAACGCTACATCAATGACGCCCTGAAAGTAATCGAAGATCAGGCTCTCTCGGCAGAGAGTCTGGCCCTGAGCCGGGAGCGCCTGCTCTTCATGCGAATCCTGGAAGCGGCGGCTCCCGAAGTGCCGGCCCTGCAAGACGCCATGACCGCCGTCGCCGAACTGGACGGTCTCAGCACGCTCGCTGAACGCGCCATCACCCTGCACTGGTATGCCCCGCATTTCGTCACAGAATCGGTTTTACACATCCGCGACGGCCGCCATCCCGTCGTAGAAGCCCAGATCGGCAGTAATTTCGTGCCCAACGATCTCGATTTTGATAAAGAGCAGCGGATGCTGCTTATCACCGGTCCCAATATGGGCGGCAAATCCACCTACATGCGGCAAACAGCGCTCATCGTCCTGCTCGCCCACATCGGCAGCTGGGTGCCTGCCCGCGAAGCCATCATTGGCTCCATCGACCAGATTTTCACCCGCATCGGTGCTGCCGACGATCTGGCCGGTGGTCGCTCCACCTTCATGGTGGAAATGAGCGAAACAGCGCGCATCCTCCATCTCGCTACGGCACAAAGCCTGGTGATCCTAGATGAAATCGGGCGGGGCACCGCCACTTATGACGGTCTCTCCATCGCCTGGGCCACGGCCGAAGCACTGGTGGAACGGGGCGCCTGCACGCTCTTCGCCACCCACTATTTTGAATTGACGGAGATGGATCTTCCTGGCCTGCGTAACGCCCATCTCGACGCCTTGACACAAGGGGATCAAGTCGTATTCCTGCATCGGGTGGAGGGTGGCCCGGCCGCGCAGAGCTACGGACTGGCGGTTGCCAAGCTTGCCGGGATTCCTGACCCAGTCGTGCAACGCGCCCGCCATCGGCTCAGTCTACTGGAAGAAACCGCCCAGCAGCCAACCCGCAATACAGCGCCCGCCCAGTTGTCCCTCTTCCAGGCCGCTCCGCACCCGGCGGTGCATCGATTAAGTCAGATGGAACCGGACCAACTCAGCCCCAGGCAGGCCTTGGATTTGCTCTACGCACTCAAAGAATTGGCGCGGTAAACCGGGTGATGACAAAAAAACGGCCTGGCATTTCTTGCCAAGCCACTGTTTATTTGGTGGGCGGTAGTGGGTTCGAACCACTGGCCCCTGCCGTGTGAAGGCAGTGCTCTACCACTGAGCTAACCGCCCAAAATGAGTGCCTCTCATCTGGAGAGGGCACAAAATACCAATCAAAGGCATCAGGGTCAATCATTTTTTGATCTTCTCACACCCATTTTTTCACGTTACACTGCGCTCCGGTCTTAGCCCATATCGCGCACCCAATGTCCCACCAAAGACGGTTACCTTAGTCATGATGTTCCTGAGACACCTGCCGACGGTGCAGGAACCGCGTCTTTACATGGCCTTGGAGCGCACCTACCTGGGCTATTTCAAGCTCCTCTTCGTCTCTATAGGTACCGGCCTGGTCTCCGCACGTCTGGCGATGCTATTTAAGGCGCTCCACTACGCCACGCTGGGAGACTTTTTTACTGAAACTTTCTATTGGCTCAGTTGGCCCGCCATCATCCTAATTTTTGTGGTAGGATTTCGTTTTATGTCAGACTTGGAACACATCGGAAAAGGACCTCCCGTGGCTGCGAAAGAAATCATTGATCCGCGCATTTATATGGCTGCCGAACGCACCTTCCTGGCTTGGGTGCGCACAGGCATCGGCCTGATCGCCTTTGGTTTCGTCATTGAGAAGTTCGACTTCTTTCTGGAGCAGCTCTCCCTCATGCTCCATACCAAACTCGTGACGGGAGCAGGTTTTTCCGGGATGGGCATTGTTTTCATTCTTCTCGGGGTCACCAATCTGGTGATTGGTGGTATCAACTTCATTCGCACGGTCAAAAAAGTAGACGAAGGTAGTTATCATGTCCACAAATTCCTCTATGGCCTCTACGGAGTCATTCTGCTGAGTATCACCATCGTCCTGGCTGTCATGATCATCCATGTGTCGCCCTGAGCAGATATCGTTAAGGCATTTGTACAGGCGTCAGGCGATCATCATAAGCCCAGTAGCACGCATGAAATGGATATTTGTCTGATCCCTTTCTCCCGTTTCTCCAAATGGCTGGCTGATTCTCGCACAAAATTTCGAGGCACCGTGCAACGCGCTTGTCGTAAAGGGCAGGCGGAATGCCCGCATGGCCACCCCAAGCAACAATGACAGCAGAGCTCGCACCAAGTGTTTCACGAATGGTGGCGTCATTTTGCGGACCTATGACATAGGACTCGCCCCGTTGTCGCAGCACACCGCCTACTTCCTTGCTGTCAGTGCCGCGTAAGGCGTAAAGATTCAAAATGTGCAACCCGCCCGCTTGCGGAAATTTGCGCCAGACATACTCTGAGGCCGTGCGTACGGTCTTGTCGGCGGCTATTTCGTTCGCGCTGGAAGGATTTTTCAGAAAAACGGCGATCATATCCCCCGCGCGGCCGGAAAACGGGAGGGTAAGCCGGTATCGCCAGGTCCTGCAGGGCGAGAACAAGGCCGTGATCCGGGTAGCATCCACGGCGGGCGCATGCTGAACCGTTCTACCAATACGCAACAGATATCTCCTTCACAGACCGGGATCAAAGCAAGGGGTAACCGACGCGATAACCAACCAAAAAAACAAAAGGGCAAAGAGGATATACCTCAATGCCCTTGTTTTACATGGTGCGCTCGGACGGAGTCGAACCGCCGACCTACTGGTTCGTAGCCAGTTGCTCTATCCAGCTGAGCTACGAGCGCGTGGAGGGCGTAATATACCCACAGAAGGGGGCTCGGTCAATCCTCCGCCCCAACAACCCAACCAGGACCCTCAACTACCGCTGGCACCACTCGCCGATGTGCCTTTATCCTTCGCCATTTCCGCTTTGAGCTTGGCGAGATCATCATCCACACCACTCGTAGCGCGCACGTTATCCAGCTCTTTCTCGATCTGACTACGGCTATCCAAAGGATCATTTAGCGCACCAGATTCCATCAGCCCATCCATGGCCGCTGCCTTGGCCTCCATGTTCTGAGTACGACCCTGAGCGCGGCGCATGGCATCACCGGCGTCATCCATGCCTTTGCCAATACCGGTGAGCGACTCGCTGACTTTGACTTCCGCCTGCGCCGCGGTCATCTCACTCTTGGTCACTTCCTTCTGGGTTCTGAACTGCTCGATATGGTCCCGCAGCTTATTCTCGTAATCGGTCAGCTTCTGCGCCTGGGCGGCGACGGTATCATGCGCTTCCTTGAGGGAAGCGATCTTCTGCAATTCGGACTGCTTCTGGGCCAATTCAGCGCGCGCCAGATCTTCCCGGTTGGCGCCCAGCGCCATACGGGCATCGGCGTCGGCTTTATCGGACGCTTTCTGCGCCTGCGCCATCTGGTTTTCCAGAGAGACCCGTTCGGTCACCACATCGGCAAGATGTCTTTTGGTATCCTGCAAATTCGTAACCATCTTCTCATAGGAAAGATCCAGGGCTTCTGCAGGGTCCTCCGCATTATCGAGAAAATGATTCACCTTGCCTTCCAGTATTTCTGCGGCACGTTTAAAGATCGACATCAGATCACTCCTTAGGACAGCATCGTGCTGTTCACTGCATCAATCATTCACCGGGATCACCAGTTGCGGACTCAGACCATCGACCAGTGCATCCGCATTCTCCATGGCCTTCACTGCCGTGCCCACCGCAAAAAACTCAATGACATGCGGCTTCCAGTTGTGACTACCTTCATGCAGTTGCACGCCGGTAATGCCATCAGCCTGGGCCTCCTGGGCCTCATGCTGCATACGCTCCATGGCCAGCTCACGCGCGTCATACATAGCCTGGGTAAATTGCTCCATTTCGGTATTGCGCCCCACATTGCCCAGAGATTTCAAAGGGCCCTGATGGGCGACATGATACACACAGGAGCCCATCACCATTTCCATCGGCCGATAGCCCGCCTGTAGTAACATCCAGAAATCCTGCCCGCTGAGATCGCTGGTGAACGGTTTACCCCCCACCCCCTTAAATCCGGAGGCGCCGCTACGGTGCGCGATAGCCGTACCAATCGCCATAAATTCGAGAATCTCCTGATCCCATTCCATGCGTTTGACTTCCAGGCGCACACCAACAATACCATCCGCCTGTAGCAAGGTAGCCTCCTGTTCCATGCGACTCATGGCCAGTTCGCGGGCCTGGTACATCGCCTGGGACAGCACATCCATCTCCATGTTCTGATTCCAGTTACCATACTGAATACCCATGTGGTAAATGCAGGAACCCACCACCAGCCCTAAAGGCTCAAAATTGGCCTTACGGACCATAACGAATTCATTGACGGAAAGATCGGAGGTAAATATGCCTTCGTGACTGCCCTGCGAACGCAAGCCTTTCAGACGTTCGATGGCATGAGGAGCCAGTTGTTCAGCGGTATCAGTCATATAAGATCCTTTCGTGTCGTAGTGGCACTTTTCAATGGATGGTCAAGGAGTGAAATCATCGGAATCAACTCGTGCTGGGGGACATTTTGCGGCAAATAACTGATGGCCGTGCCAATACTGATGTGTCGGCAAAGAAAGCGTTCTGGGTTGTCCTGATCTCCGGCGACATGGAACATCTGGGTAGTGCTGGTATGGGCCAGTACCGCAGCCGCCATACGCCGTCCATCTTCACGTAAATCGTAGAGAGCACGACGGCGGACATTTTCCTGGAATGCCGACAGGTCGGTGATTTCCATATTCCAGTAGCGTGCCGCAAAGGGAGAAGACTGAGCGGCCTGCGCAGCTACGGTACCCATCCACGGGCTGTACCAGTCAAAATTGGCACCTATAGCAATACCCACAGGCACCACCCCGTCTTCCAGCAGCCGTACAAACTCCAGTGCCGACACCGTCGCCACGACCGGCTCCGCGGACGGTGGCAGACCGCGAATGCGGATGGCCGTGCCGGTAACGCCATAATCCATATCTTCGTGCTCACCATGATGCACCTTCATCCGCACATCGACGATGGCATTCGCACCCACGGCCAGCGCCTCCAGGCGCATGCGCTCTACCGCCGTGTGCCAGCCATCATAGTGCCCCTGGGTCCAGGAATAACCAAAATGGTACCAGCAGTTGCCGGTCACCATACCAATGGGCTGCACACCGTGGCTGCGCTGTAGCAGCAACTCGGACGCCTTCGCCGTACTGATCCAGGGCAATCGCCCCTGGCTGGTCTGAAACATGCGGCTTTGAACGAAAGAAGGGAGGCGGTGTTGGCGCAGCGCCAGTTCCCATTCGGAGTAACGCTGCATTTCTTCGGGGGTTTGTGAGCGAATGCCTTTGCTGGCACTCTGACCGATATTTTCTGCGGCACGCTGGGCATCATGTGCGACTTCCTCGATGCCGTGTTTGATCTTGTCCCAAATGGACATAAACCCTCCTTCAGATTACCCCATAAGAAAGTCGTGCAAGGTATTGCTGGCGCCCTGCATTTCGCCGGAGAGATCAGCCAGATCCGCGACTAAACTTTCCAGCCAGACGGATAACGATAAATCTTCGTGTTTGAGCACTACGCCGCGCACGGTTTTCGCGCGCACGGTGCTGATATGGGCGCCCTCTTTTTTGAGGATATAGTCGTTATTATTGGTGTGGATAATAATTGACTCAATGTGGCTGGTTTTCGCAAAGAATCCGTCCTTCTTGCGCTCTACCTCCACAAAACCCGGCACGTCACCCTCAAGACGCGTCGCCAACCCTTCCACAAAAGCCTTCATGTCTGTTTGTGCCCGCCTGATCCAGGCCATATTTTGCTCAAAATCCGTACTCATACAGGGCCTCCCTCCCTAGATTGCCACCAATACACCCGATATGCGGTACCCCACTCATGTTTATAAAAAACGCGCTGCTCATTTGAAATGAGACTCTTCGTCTCAACTTTAGTTCGCCAAGCCCGATCACGCACGAACTTTTTGGAGTTCCGGCATATCTTCCACTCCCTCATGCAAGCGCTGCAATTGCGCGAACTGACGATAAATCGGACAAGAATCCAAAAGCTCCCGGTGATTCCCCACAGCGACCAGCCTTCCCTTATCCAGCACCGCAATACGTGACGCATGAATAACCGTCGCCAACCGATGTGCCGCAACGAGGGTGGTGCGCTGAGCGGTAAGATTGCCCAGCGCCTCCTGAATAATGCGTTCGTTCTCTGCATCCAGGGCACTGGTGGCCTCATCCAGGATCAGTACGCGTGGATTACGCAGAATGGCCCGGGCAATGGCAATACGCTGACGTTGCCCGCCCGACAAAGTAACGCCCTTCTCCCCCACATGGGTCTGCAGCCGCCCCTTCAGACGATCAGAAAATTCATCCACCCGCGCCGCACACACCGCCTCCAGAAGGTCAGCCTCGCTCGCGTCCGGACGGGCCATCATGATGTTTTCCGCAATACTCATGGAGAAAATCACCGGATGCTGAGGCACCACCGCCAGTTGTTGCCGCAACGAATGGAGCGGCAAGGTGTTAATATCGACCCCGTCCAGCAAAATGTGGCCCCGACTCGGCTGATAATGGCGCAACAACAGGGAAAATAACGTACTTTTACCAGCACCAGAGGCACCCACAAAGGCCATCGTTTCTCCCTCGGCAATGTCGAAAGAGATATTTGCAATCGCGTGGCAATCGCTACGTGACGGATAACTGAAAGATACATCATCCAGACGCAGGCGGGCGGGCCTTACCCGCTGCGCCAGCAGTCCGTCGTTCACATGAGGTGGCGCTGCATCCTGTATGGAGGAGACAGGTGCACTTGCCTCCGGCGTCTCATCCAGCAGGGCCAACAGCCGCTCCGTCGCCCCGGCTAAACGCGCCATGCTGCCCCACAGTTCGCCGAGGGCGGCGAGAGAAGTCGCTGCCATCAGGGCGTAGAGCAGAAAAGCCGCCAGCACCCCGATCCCCACTTCGTGGCGCAACACGGCCAACCCACCCCAATAGAGCATCACACTGAGCGCCAGGAATACGAGCCCGCCGGTCAAAAAGGTGGACCACAATTGCACCATCACCCGGGACCAGACTTGCCCCAGTAACAACCGGATATCGCGCCGATAATGTTCCTCCGTCTGCGGCTCCAGGGTCAACGCCTGAATCACCCGGATACCATTGACCGACTCTTCCGTATGCGCGCTCAGATCAGCTAGGTAGTCCTGCTCGTTGCGGCTGTAGCGACGTTGCAGGCGGCCGGATTTCAGGTTGATGAGCACCAGCAGAGGTAAGGCGACCAAGCCGGGGATGATCAGTTGCGGCAGGGTGGCGGCCATCAGCGTCAGCGCCCCGATCAGGGTAATGCCACTTTGCAGGCTGCGCCCCAGTACCCCGGTCAAGCCAAAACGCAGGATGGTCACATCGCTGCTGAGCCGGGAAATGACCTCTCCGGTGCGAAAAACCTCATAAAAAACAGCAGGCAAATGCAAGGCATGACTGAACACCATAGTACGGAGGTCCGCCACCACACCTTGTCCGATCCAGGTGGCCAGGGCATCGCGCAGGGCGCGCATGGCGACAGTGAACAGTCCCAATCCCAGCAGGGCGGCACTGATCCACAGCAGCGCCGGGTAGCTGTGAAATCCCTTATCAAGAATCCAGCGCGCGCCCTGCGGCAGCACCAGCGCACTGGCGGCGCTCAGCAACAGGGCCAGTGCATAGAACAGCAGATACACACGACGGGTCAGCAAAAACGGCTTGAGCTTCCACAACACCCAGACATTTCTGTTGACCGGACGTTGCCACGGATTTTGCGCCACATATCACCTGACAATACACGGAGAATGCCTCAGCATACTCCATTCACCCGCCTGGCGCTCAGGGTGCTGCCGCCCAGGGCTGTAAACGTTTCAGCCGCAGACTGTTGCTGAGTACAAAAATCGAAGACAGTCCCATGGCCACGCCTGCAAGCATCGGGTTGAGCTGAATTCCGAAGGGAATAGCCACACCGGCAGCAACAGGTATCAGCAGAATGTTATAAAAAAAAGCCCAGAACAGATTACCGCGAATGGTCCGCATGCTTTGGCGTGCCGCCTGAATCGCGGTAATGACCCCCCCCAGATCTCCATGGGTAAGCGTGATATCCGCCGCCTCCATCGCGATGTCCGTACCTGAGGCGAGGGCCATGCCCACATTCGCCTGCGCCAGCGCCGGCGAATCGTTGATGCCCTCCCCGACAAAAACCACTTTGCGGCCCTTTCCCTGTAGTTGACGCACGATCTCCGCCTTATCCTGCGGCAATACCTGCGCATAGATCTCGTCAATCCCCAACTGGCCGCCGATCACCCGGGCCGCAGCCTCCGCATCGCCCGTCACCATCGCCACCCTTAAGCCCAACGCCCTGAGCGCCCGGACCACCTGGGCAGATTCCGGCCGGACCACATCGCTGATCCCCAGCAGTCCCAGCAGGCGGCCATCCCTGGCTACATAGACGATGGTCCTGCCGGTCTGCTGCAAATCGCCCGCAGAAGACTCCGGCATAATGATCCCGTGTTCACGCATCCAGGCTAACGTACCTGCAAGCACGATCTCCCCATCCACCCTGCCCTGCACACCCTTCCCCGGGGATGCCATAAAATCACGCACTGCCGGGAGATCCAGATGACGCTCGCCCGCAGCCACCAGTACCGCGTGTGCCAGGGGGTGCTCGGAAGCACTCTCCACGGCAGCAGCCATCTGCAATAAATACCCGGGATCCGTCGCCTCAATCTGCGTCACCGCCGGACGCCCATAGGTCAGGGTCCCGGTCTTATCCAGGCAAACCGTATCCACCGCTGCCAGAGACTCCAGTGCCTCCCCCTTGCGAAAAAGCACCCCCAGTTCCGCGGCGCGTCCGGTACCGACCATCACCGCCGCCGGGGTCGCCAACCCCATCGCACAGGGGCAGGCCACCACCAGCACCGCCACCGCCGAGAGCATGGCGAGGGTGATCGCGGGCGGCGGCCCGAACAGCAGCCAGAAGACAAAGCTCAGCAGGGCGATAAGGATCACCAGCGGTGTAAAAATTCGCACCACCCGATCCGCCAGGCCTTGAATCGGTAACTTGCCCGTTTGCGCCTGCTCCACCAGCCGGATGATCTGCGCCAGCACCGTATCCCGGCCCACCGAGGTCGCCCTGATCAGCAGACGCCCCTCGCGGTTCACCGTGCCGCCCACCACCGGATCACCCTGCTTTTTATGCTCTGGCAGTGGTTCGCCGGTGAGCATAGCTGTGTCCACGTGGGAGTCGCCATCCACGACCACGCCATCCACGGGCAAACGCTCCCCCGGTCTGACCACCACCTGATCGCCCAGAACAACGGCGCCGATCGCCACCTGCAACTCCTCGCCGTCGCGCAACACATGGGCCTCCTTTGCCTGCAGACCCAGCAACTGCTTGATCGCTGCGGAAGTCCTTCCCTTCGCCAGTTCTTCCAGATATTTACCGAAGAGAACCGCCGCAATCACCACTGCCGCAGAGTCAAAATAGACATGCCGGGCACTGGTGGGGAACCAGTCTGGCGCCACGAGGACCAGCATGCTATACAGCCAAGCCGCTCCAGTTCCCGTGGCTACCAAGGAATTCATATCCGGCGACAGATGGCGATAGGCGAGAAAACCCGGCCGGAAAAATCGCCGACCAGGACCCGCCAGCACGATCGTCGCCAATCCCGCCTGCACCCAGGCCCAAAACTGCGGAAAAAGCTCCAGGCGGCCCAGCAGACGATCCAGTGCCGGAACCAGCGCCATGCCCATGGAGAGCAGCAGAATGGGGAGAGCCAGCACCACCGCGATGACGACATCCCGGCGCATGGCGCGGATGACCTGCGCTTTGCGGTCAGCGACGGCCACATCCTCCAGCACCGTGCGCGCCCCATATCCGGCCGCGGTCACTGCGGCGATCAAGGTGTTTTGGTCCAGAGTATCCGGCAGATAGCGCAGTGCCGCCCGTTCTGTGGCGAGATTGACCGTCGCCTCCAGCACGCCGGGCAGGCGGCGCAGACTGCGCTCCACCCTCCCCACGCAGGACGCACAGGTCATCCCTTCGATAACCAGTTCCGTCTCCGCGATCACGGGCGTGTAGCCGCTTTCTGTGATGGCCGCAGTCAGTGCGTCAGGGGTAATCTGCGTCGGATCGTACTGCACTGTGGCCTGTTCCGTACTCAAATTCACCACCGCGGCCTGCACCCCCGGCAAGCGGTTCAGGGTGCGCTCCACCCGGCTGCTGCAAGAGGCGCAGGTCATGCCCTCTATTCCAATTTCTACGTTCGCCATAATCACGTCCCCTGCCTTCCGGCCACTCAAGCGGTGTCGACTGGATACATGGTGAAAATCGTACTCTTCTAGTCGATTGTAATGTCAATCCTTCACATCCCACATCCCGGCAAATACCTGCCTCGCGCAAAATAGTTGATTTTAGTCGAAGGATGCTTATCATTTGCGCTCTTGCGCGCATTTTCCGCGCCCGATGAAATTGCTCCTGGAGTTGATGATTGTGGATATCCGCCTTTCCCGCCGCGTGAATGCGGTGCGCCCCTCCCCCACCCTTGCAGTCACTGCCCGTACCCAGCAACTGCGCCGCGAAGGGAAGGATATTGTCAGTCTGGGTGCTGGGGAACCGGACTTCGACACCCCGGAGTACATCAAGGAAGCGGCCATCGCCGCCATCCGGCAGGGCTTCACCAAATACACCGCCGTCGGCGGCACGCCGGAGCTGAAAGCCGCCATCATCGGCAAATTCGCGCACGACAACCATCTGTCATACCGCCCCGATGAAATTCTTGTTTCCGTCGGCGGCAAGCAAAGCTTCTTCAATCTTTGTCAGGCCCTTCTGGATGCGGGTGATGAAGTCATCATTCCCGCGCCCTACTGGGTGTCTTATCCGGACATCGTGCTACTGGCGGAAGCACGGCCTGTCATCATCGATACCGACGCCAGCCAGCGTTTCAAGATCAGTCCGGAGCAACTGGATGAGGCGATTACCCCCAACACCCGCCTGCTGGTCATCAACAGCCCCTCCAACCCCTCCGGCGTGGCCTACAGCCGCCCGGAACTGGAAGCCCTGGGCGAGGTACTTCGCCGTCATCCGCATATCCTCATCGCCAGCGATGACATGTATGAGAAAATCCGTTTCTACGATGAAGACTTTGTCAATATCGCCAATGCCTGCCCGGATCTGACCCCGCGCTGCATCGTCATGAATGGCGTGTCCAAGGCCTATGCCATGACCGGGTGGCGCATCGGCTACTGCGCCGGCCCCAAAGCGCTGATCACCGCAATGAATACGGTACAGTCCCAGAGCACCTCCAATCCCACCTCCATCGCCCAGGTGGCCGCCCAGGCAGCGCTGGAAGGTGGCGACAGCGCCATCCACGAAATGGTGCATGCCTTCAAGCGGCGCCACCAATACGTCTACGACCGCCTGAAAGCGCTGCCCGGCGTTGCTGCCATGCCCTCCGATGGTACCTTTTACAGCTTTCCGGGATTCCGCGAAGTCATGGCGGCGAAAAGTCTGCGTGACGATCTTGCCCTGGCTGAAGCCTTGCTGGAGGCCGGAGTGGCAGTAGTACCGGGCTCAGCCTTCGGCACGCCTGGCCATATCCGCCTGTCCTTCGCGACCAGCGATAAGAATCTGGAGATGGCCCTGGACCGCATCAGCGCTTTTATCAACGCCTAGACCGCCCCGAGAACCGGGATCGCGTTACCGCAGGATCAACCCCGCTCAGGAAGCGGGGCAGATTTTGATCGCCGCAGCAACCCGGCGGGCGCGCTCCCGGGCTTCCTCCACATCATCGGCGCATGCAATACCTACCCCGAGGCGCCTGAGCTTGCTGGCTGTCGGCTTGCCAAAAAGCCGCAGATCGCTTTCCGGCACCGCCAGCGCCTCCTCCAGCCCAGAATACACCGGCCCCCAACCGAGTTCCTTCCCGCGAATCACCGCAGACGCCGCCGGACGCCGGAAGCCCGGATCGACCGGCAAACCCAAAATGGCACGCAGGTGCAGGTCGAACTCACTCTGACGCTGACTGGCAAGGGTCACCAGACCCGTATCATGAGGGCGCGGCGAGAGCTCACTGAAGATGACCTCTTCACCACGCACGAAAAACTCCACTCCGTACAGTCCCCGTCCGCCCAGATTGCCGGTCACCGATTGCGCCATCTTTTCCGCCTGCTGCAAAGCGGCCTCGCTCATCGGCTGCGGCTGCCAGGACTCCACATAATCGCCGGCCTCCTGACGATGGCCGATAGGCGCACAAAAAGTCGTCCCCAAGACAGAGCGCACGGTCAGCAGGGTGATCTCGAAGTCGAAGTCCACAAAGCCCTCGACAATGATCCGCTGGCCGCCGACCCGACCCGCCGTCTGCGCCTCCTGCCAGGCTAGCGCCAGTTCCGCCGCGCCGCGCACTACGGACTGCCCCTTACCACTGGAGGACATGACCGGCTTGATCACACAGGGAAAGCCCAGCTTCGCCGCCGCCTCTTCCAACTCTGCCAGCGTCCCAGCGAAGCGATACGGCGATGTCGGCAAGCCCAACTCTTCCGCAGCGAGGCGGCGGATACCCTCGCGGTCCATGGTCAACTGAACTGCCCGCGCTGAGGGCACCACGGTGGCCAACCCCAGCGCCTCGATTTCCGCCAATGCGGAAGTCGCAATAGCCTCAATTTCCGGCACCACAAACTGCGGACGCTCGCGTTTGACAATGGCCAGAATGGCCTCTGGATCGGTCATATCCAGCACATGGGAACGATGGGCAACTTGCATGGCCGGCGCATCGGCGTAACGATCCACCGCGATCGTCTCTACCCCCAGCCGCTGCGCGGCTATCAGAACTTCTTTACCCAACTCACCTGCACCGAGCATGAGCAAACGCGTAGCAGAAGCGGAAAGTGGTGTGCCCAGTTGCATGGAAATTTCCTTCGTAGCAGTAAAACGACGACATAAAGGCCCGAACGTCTATACTCATGCTAACATTTTCTGGCAGGCGTGTACGCAAAGGAGCAAGCAATGAGTAACAAAAGCATCGGGATGGTCGGCTTAGGTCGAATGGGTGCCAATATGGCGCGGCGTCTGCACATCAAGGGTCTGGAAGTCACCGTTTACAATCGCCATACCGAAAAATCCACTGATCTGGCTAAAGAAACAGGCATGCACGCTGCCGAAAGTCTGGAAGCCCTCGTTCAGGCCTTGCCCAGCCGCCGGATCGTCTGGCTCATGCTCCCCGCCGGAGAGGCCACCCAGAGTCATATCGACTCCATTCTTCCCTTATTGAGCAAGGGCGACATACTGATTAATGGCGCGAATGCCTTTTATAAGGACTCCGTCGCCCAATCCAAAAAAGTGGAGGCGGCGGGGGTGCATTACATAGACGTCGGTGTTTCGGGCGGTGTCTGGGGTCTACAAGAGGGTTATGCCCTGATGGTCGGTGGCAGCCAGGAAGCCGTAGCTCAGGTAACGCCTTTTCTGGAGGCACTGGCACCGGGCACCGACAAAGGCTGGTTGCACTGTGGCCCCGTCGGCAGCGGCCACTTTGTCAAAATGGTCCACAATGGCATCGAATACGGCATGATGCAGACCCTCGCCGAAGGCTTCGCCATTTTGCAAGGCACAACCGAATTCGGACTGGACCTCGCCAAGGTGGCCGAAATGTGGCGCTATGGCAGCGTCGTCCGCTCCTGGCTTCTTGATCTCACTGCTGACACCCTCGCCAAAGATCAGGTGCTCGCCGACATCGCGCCTGTAGTAGCGGACTCCGGCGAAGGTTTGTGGACCGCGCAGGCCGCTCTCGCACTGAAAATTCCCGCGCCGGTCATTACCCTCGCCTTGCAAATGCGTTGGGCCTCTCAGGGGCGCGACGACTACGCCGCCAAACTCCTGGCGATGATGCGTAACCAGTTTGGCGGCCATGCCGTGCAAAAGGAGGACTGAATGAGTAACTGTAATTGTCAGTTCGTCATTTTTGGGGCTACCGGCGATCTCGCCAGCAAAAAACTTCTCCCCGCACTTTATCATCTGCATTGTGCAGGCAGAATGCCTGAAGAACTGCGCATTCTCGCCTTCGGCCGACGACCTTGGGATGACAAAGCCTGGCAGGACTTTCTCCATGAGCAACTGGAAACCTATGCCAGCAATTATCACGCGGACCACTTTGCCGATTTTTGCAGGCATTTTGAATATGTGCGCGGTGAAATCCATGAGCCGGAATCTTACGCCAGACTCCACAGTCTGCTGACCCCGGCAGGGGCCGAAAAACCAGCAGGTACCATTTTTTATCTCGCTATTCGTCCCACCGATTTTATTCCGGTGGTACAACGCCTTTCCGAGGCAGGATTCAATCAGGATGGCGACTACCGCATCGTCATTGAAAAGCCCTTCGGGGATGATCTGGAAAGTGCCGTACAACTCAATGAGCAGTTGCATCGTCACTTCCACGAAGACCAGATATATCGTATCGATCATTATCTTGGCAAAGAAATTGTCCAGAATCTGCTGGTTTTTCGTTTCGCCAACCTGGCGATTGAAGCGATATGGAACCGTAATTACATCGACCACGTCCAGATAACGGTGGCCGAAGATATCGGCATTGAAAATCGGGCTGGCTATTATGATCAGGCCGGTGCTCTGCGCGATATGCTGCAAAATCACCTGATGCAGGTTCTCACTCTGGTCGCCATGGAACCACCACCTTCGCTGGAGGCAGATAGCCTGCGCGACGAAAAAGTCAAAGTCCTGCGCTCAATCCGCCCTATTCCCAAATCGGCTGTTACCGCCTATGCCATGCGCGCGCAGTATGGGCCTGGTGTTGTCCACGATAAACACGTCCCCGGCTATCAGGACGAGGCGGGTGTTGAGCCCAACTCGGTAACAGAAACCTTTGTCGCCGCCAAGTTTTACATTGATAACTGGCGCTGGCGCGGCGTGCCCTTTTATTTGCGTACCGGCAAACGTCTTACTGCCAAGACCTCCAGCGTGGCCATCCGCTTCCGTCATACACCGCAACAACTCTTCCGCGAAACCAGTATCGAACGTATTGAGCCCAACTGGATATTGCTCTCTCTGGAACCGGAGAGCCTTAAAATTGAAATCCAGGTCAAGGAACCGGGTCTGGAAATGCGCGTTCGCCCCGTACAACTCAACGCATCTTACCGCAAAGATGGTGAGCAGGAGCTGGATGCCTATGAGGCCCTGCTGCTAGATGTGATGCAAGGCGACAAAGCCCTGTTCATCCGCTTTGACGAGGTCGAATGGGCCTGGCGCGTCGTCGACCCTATCATCAAGTCCTGGGGACGGGAGACCGACTACATCCTCACCTACCCCTCTGGCTCCTGGGGACCAGACGAGGCCACCCGAATCATGGACAAAGAAGACCACTACTGGCGCAATCAGATCTGAGTGAGAGCCCGGCGGAGGCCACCTCTTCCGCCAGCGCCGTTAGATGTCGTCCGTTGCACACAGCAAAAATCCCATAGAACTCAATAGCCCCAAGGTACTCCACAAAAAAGCGTAGCCGACAGGCTACAATATAGCTCGGCTGCGTGCCATCATATCATCGGGCATTTTCAAACTTATGCAAACAATACAGGCCAGTGCGATAATATGGCACGATCTATGCTAAATATGGGCGAAGATCGTATTCTGATGACAAGGAGCCTAACCATGCAAAATCCCATTATTCCCGAACGCAAGATTGAGCAGCTTTCCGAGGTGATCAAAGCCATGTCTCACCCCCTGCGATACAAGATTATCTGCCTGCTGGGACGAGGCGAAATGAGCATGCAAAGCCTCGTGAAAGCCATCAATACCAGCCATAGCAATGCATCGCAGCATCTTGCCTTATTGCAGGACAGCGGCTTGGTGCTGGTGCGACGGGTAGCCAGTCGTGTGTACTTTCGCATCCGGGATCAGCGCACTCTGCGCCTGCTGGCCATGAGCCACCACGTCCTCGCCTGACTTTCAATCTAACAGCGAGATACCGCGCCGCAGAAACTCCGCGGCGCTCTCACCGAGTTCAGCCGTACCCAGAAAATGACGCCATGCTCTCGCGCCATTTTGCCCAAAGCGCAGCCCATGCAAATGGCGGCTTAACCGCGGCGCCGGCAACGCCTCCCCCCACTGTTCCGCATATTCTATCAATCCAGATAAGATCACTTCGGGTTCTGGCAGGGTCTCCCTGCGCCCCATGGCACGTTCAATTTCCGCCAATAGTAAAGGATGATGATAGGCAGCACGCCCGATCATTACCCCATCCACTGAGGAAAACTGCGCCATCACCGCCGCCAAATCGTTAAAGCCTCCATTGATCTCGATGGTCAGCTGCGGCAGCTCTTTTTTCAACTGATGCACCCAATCCCAGCGCAAGGGCGGCACGTCACGGTTTTCAGCCGGACTGAGGCCTTTCAGCCAAGCGTTACGCGCATGAACAATGAAGTGTCGGCACCCCGCCACCGCGACGGTTTCGATGAAAGCACGCAGCGCCGCGTAGTCCTCTTCCCGATCCAGACCGAGACGGTGTTTCACGCTGACGGGCAAGCCACTTTCTCCCATAGCTGCCACCAACTCGGCGACCAGCTCAGGCGTCGTCATCAGACAGGCCCCAAAGCGGCCTTTCTGCACCCGCGGCGAGGGACAACCCACATTCAAATTGAGGCCGTCATAGCCATAGGCATGCGCCATCGCTGCGACCGCTCGCATCGCCGCCGGATCATCCCCCCCCAACTGCAAAATCAGGGGGTGCTCCGCCGCAGAGAATTCGAGAAATCGCTCAGGGTCACGCCCCAGAAGAAGCGCACTGGTGGTGACCATCTCGGTATAAAGCACACAGGAAGGGCATACCAGGCGCAGAAAATATCGACAATGGCGGTCTGTCCAGTCGAGCATGGGGGCTACGGACAGGATTTTATCCATCGCGGTATGCTTGTTTAGTTCGGCCACGCCCTATCCCCCGACCTGGAAAAGCAGATAACTCAGGAAGAAATCAAACTTCGCAGGGCGATCGCCGTACAAAATATCTCAGCGAATTGGAGGCTGGGCCCGGAATCGAACCGGGGTACGCGGCTTTGCAGCCCGCTGCATGATAATATTCCGGCATTTTGAATCATAAGCCTTTTTCATATATAAATGTTATCAGTATGTTGCGCGCCAATGTATCCCGCACCATCCCGCGTTATACCTGTCTGTCCCGCTCCGAAGTGCAGCGTAATTGCAGCGCCAAATACGGAATTCCTGGTTGTCAAAACAGGTGGTTGGCATTCTCATCACCCCTCGCGACTTGCGCTCGTCACGCTCAAGTTCAAGCGCGGGAAGGACGGGGTTGTTTACACCAAGCCTTGTATCACAGGATATCACAGGAAGCATGGTATCACAGGCCAGATAGTAAGGTATGGCTTTTAGTATATCTCTATAAACCATTTACAATCAAATAGTTGAACATTGTTCCTGGTTGTGGCATGCTGGAGCGGTTGAGGCTACCAAGGGGGATATGGGGATATATCGTATCCTACCGATAGACACCGAAACCCTCAGAAAAAAAGGATGGTCAATCAAGATGCGCACACGTTATTTGGCGCGGCGATCACATACGTTGAAGATGACGACGCTGCGGCTGGCGTGCGCATCAGGTATTCCGTTTCCAAGAACAACTATGCGGCGCCTATTCCGCACCGGTATTTCCTCAGGCATGAAGGCGGGGCGCTCCTGCCAGCGCCACAGGAGCGCCATGACGAAACAGGAGAATCACCAAAAGAACAAAGGGCGTCACAGCGGCTGAACCATAAGCCAAAAGCACTTCCCAGCCTCCTGAATCCTTTTGGATCACCCTATTTGGCAGCAAAAAAACGGTGAGACGCATGCCTGGTAAAGCATAAGTGAGGCTCCCACCCAAAACGGTCAGCCCAGCGCGCCTCCGAATGTGCCAGCCGACGCAAAGGCCCACATATCACCAAGATGAAGAATGGATCGTTACCTCCTGGGGCAGATGCAAGGTCACAGGGCGGATTGGTCAGCGTCACCACGACCTGCTCGACGCTTTTCTCTGAAATGCAGAAAATTATCGGGAAACCGATGACGGGGAAATCGAAATATTAGTGGCCGACCTCAGGGGTGATTTTCCGGCGGGGAGAAGGGTGGATATGGGGGCCATGCAGCGGGATAATGGTGTCGGCTGGCGATTCGGGCAATCGGACCGCCAAGCCGCTACCCAATTCCGCGTTGACCGCATAACTTTTGACAAAACATTTTTCTGAGTCGCGGATGGGACGGAAGTTACCGTCAACCGCGCTCCATGACGGTCCGGCTTGTGAAACCTATCTTATCCCGGAATGGTGAAAAGGAGATCACGAAGCTAGATACCAGGCACTCCGACAAATCCTTCCCAGCCATCTGGCGAGGCGGTGATCCTGTGTGGCCGTCCGATGGCGCATTGTGGATCGTGGAAGGTGGTACAGACGCCTTGGCGGTCATGGATTGGTATATCGCTCCCATCGGGTGGCGGCGCCGTCTATTCTGGTGTCGGGCGGGGCGGGAGTACGCGCGTTTCTGGACCAGCCGCATGTGCAGGCCCTCTTTTTGCAACAGGCCGCCACCACGTTCTACCTTTCTCTGGAGAACGAGAAAGACCAGGAGACACAGATCAAAACGGATGTAGCTCATCAGCGGCAAGCTGAAGAAATCCAGGCCATGGGATGCCAGATCGTTTTGTGGCGGCCACCTTTTGGCTCAAAGGACATTGCAGACGCATGGAAGGCGGGTGCCTTGCCAGATGCACATGATCCGTTGGCGCATACACGGCAGGAAAGCAAGGGCGCGGATGCCGCAAAGCTGCCGCCGACACCCGCTGCCTGCCAGCCATCAACGCCAACGCCGTGAGCAGTACCCAAACGATTCTCGAATTCCATGCATAGTGTGTCAGGAAGTCGAGAATCCTGGTCGAATGATCCGCTACTCTTTATTGAAATCCATCTCGCGCCATATTACCAGACCAGCGAAGTTGCTGGACAGCGGTTATCGGGGGAGTGGGAAAACCCTGTCCCATCAAAGCTGCGGCAGGCGATCCAGGGGACGGACCTGTCGGGATAATCTCCCCTAATTCCGCGATGACGTAAGGAAAAAATAGCGTGAAGGGCCCAATCTGTAAGGGTTTCCGGTATAACGGCTTTGGGAAAGCAGATCACCTACCGGGAGATTTACAGGAGGGGCCAATGAGGAAAATGGCACGAACTGTGCTTCCTTTCAAGCTGGCAGCAACGGAAGAACCCATGACAGCACAATTGGGGCTCGTCCTCCACGGCGAATTTATTCAGGGATTGGGCGTTCATCGCTGGCTGGAACAGGAAATGCCCAAGCCGGGCAGCAAGCGGGGTTATGGGGCGATTCAACACGTTTTGCCGTTCCTATTGATGCTGACCGGTGGCGGCCGTTCTCTGGAGGATCTGCGCATGATTCATACGGACCAGGGCCTCCGCCGCCTGCTGCATCTGGAGGCTTTGCCCAGCACGGACGCGGCGGGTGACTGGCTGCGCCGTACCGGAGAAGGCGCCGGACTGGCGGGCCTGGACCGGGTGAACCGCCAGATTGTGGCCCAGCGTCTGCGTAAGCTGGAAGCCGGGAGCACACCCTGGATATCGACGCCACCCAGATCGTTGCGGAGAAACGGGATGCGGCCTGGACCTATAAAGGGGAACGTGGCTACATGCCCATGGTGGGCCACCTGGCGGAGGCCGAGGTCGTGATCCACGATGACTTCCCTGCCGGGAATGTCGCTCCGGCCAGCGCCAATCTGGATTTCGTCAAAGCCTGCGAAGCGACCGGCAAGACCTTCGCCATTGGCCGCGATCCCTGAATCCGCCTGGACCCCATACGCCGGCTGCGCCGTGGCGGAGACCGTGCACAGTATGGAGCACACTCACAAAGCCTTTCGGCTCATCGTGGTGCGCTATCGTCATCAGGCGGAACTGCTGGAAGAAGACTCCCCGCGTTACCACGTCATCGCCAGCAACTGCACGGGCAGTACCGCCGATGTGCTGATCTGGTACCGCCAGCGGGGTGAACATTCCGAGAATGGCATCAAGGAACTCAAAATCGGATTTGGTATGGAGCGGGTGCCCTGCAGTCAGGAAAGTGCCAATGCGGCTTTCTTCCGGATCGGCGTCATGGCCTATAACCTCTTTGTTCTGTCGTACCTACGCCTGTATGCACGACCCTGTTTCCTGAACAAGGCGGATCAAACCTGGGAAAAGCGACTTTCGCGGACATCGCGAGGGGGATGACTACTCTTTGCGTGAAGGTGAGGGTATTCCACGCCTCCAAACAGCGCAAAACCTGACCCATCAGCAGTATTCCTACAAATATATCGCCAAATGAGGCCACAAAGCCGGGCGAAAACTCGATACACACCGTATTGCGCGACATCCGCTACAGGGAAGTTCGAAAAACTCCTCATTTCCAGTAAAATGTAGGGAGCCGATTGGAAGGGAGAGCAACCATGGCAGGACTGGTAGGGCAAACAGGATTCTTCCCCGGAGACCGCCGGTTGCGGGAACT
>Ga0315298_1004256_pt1 | contig 21609 bp, 22 predicted proteins | sample WHS_1_MG_FD_203077 | JGI IMG/M metagenome (GOLD analysis project Ga0315298, IMG submission 203077) | Extremophilic microbial mat communities from Washburn Hot Springs, YNP, Wyoming, USA - WHS_1_MG | ecosystem: Environmental > Aquatic > Thermal springs > Hot (42-90C) | place: USA: Wyoming...
CGATGCGGCCGTCGATAACCAGGCGCTCGTGTACCTCCATGTCCTGCGATCGCGGGGGGTTCACAAGTAATTGTTCGAAGCGGGCGCGGCCCCGGCGAAAAAGGATGACGGCGGTGTGGGAGAACCCGCCGAACCGCGAATCCGCGTAGAAGCGTTCAATCAAGCGGTCAGTCATAAGGCGGGTTTGCCTGCGACGAGGATCAAGCTCCTCCGCAGAAACGGGGGCCTTCCGACGCCAGCCAGAGCAGGCGGGCATCGGTCTGGGTTTCCCGCTGGCGCTCCGCTCCCGGGGCGAGCGGCACCGACCTCCAGCACGGAGGCGAGGGCTTTGGATTCGATCATCGTGCGTTCACACGGGCAGCCCGTCACGGCGCCGGCGCAGTTCAATAATCTTCATGTCGATCATGTATTCGTAAACGGAGCATAAGATCGAGTAAGCGAGCCCCGCCCGCCCATCGAGGAATCCGCGTCGAACCAAGTAGAGATAAATAAACCTAAAAAGGGGCCGGCCGGGAAGTCGAAACGCAATATCTTTTAGGGTGCGGCGGCGCCGTACCGGGTCGGAGGCGAACAGAGCACCCCAGTCCACGTTGGCGGCGGTACCCCGAAATCCATCTGCTCGCACCGCTTCCTGGCTAGAGTACAGGTTGTGTTTCTCAAACCAGCGATAGAATCCGCAAGCAAATGGATGGTGGACGTATGGTTTCGTGAGGACTCCCAGATCCCTCTTGACGGCGCACTCTCGCTGTCCGTGGCCGCACTGCTCGAAGCGCACTTCGCCCGCCCTCAAGAGGCGAACTTGGTAGACCGGGTACGTTGCAGCGTGGCGGAGCCAAACGCCGAACAGCATAGTTTTGGAGGGTACTTGGAACCCACTGAAGCGATCTTCTGCGGTTACTCGGCGACACTCCTCAAGGAGATCTGGAGTGAAACGCTCATCGGCATCCAAATGAAAAACCCAGTCATTTTTGAACGGGATACTGTCCAGGGCAAAATTCCGCTGGTCGGCGAAATCGGTGAAACGACGCTGGAAGACGCGGGCGCCGGCCCGCCGGGCAATCTCGACGGTAGCGTCGGTACTGAACGAGTCGAGTACCACAACGTCGTCGCACCAGCAAACCGATTCGAGACAAGCCGGCAGGTTTGCCTCCTCATTGAAAGTAAGAACGAGGACCGAGATTCCCATGGGTTCAGCCCCGGTCCGGACCCCTGCCCCGGAGGTGCCGCGATTTGAGCACGCGCACCGCGTTGCCCGCCATCACCGCCCAGGGTGGGACATCTCGGCAGTGAAACTGAATCACATCCGCTCTCAGGTTCGAAGCGATTGCGGCGGTGGCATCGTGGCTGCCTGAATTGATCAAGTAAACCGCTCGTGCATTGGCGAGAGACTGCAAGCAAAGCGGGATATTTCTTTCCCCGTTTCTTCCGGCGACGATGCTTCTGATCGGGGGAGTGGCGGTCGTTGTCAGCGGTTTATGACTCGCGCACCAATCGGCCTGCAAGGATTTCCTGCTACGACGGTCCACTCGGGGACGTCTTTCACCACGACGGCCCGCGCCCCGACCACGGCGCCTTCGCCGACAGTAACCCCTGGGCCGACGAATGCGCCGGCAGCCACCCACGCGCGAGCGCCTATGGTGATGGGCTTGGGGATGAGGCGAAAGCTTGGATCCTCGTAGTCGTGAGTGGCGGCGCAGAGGTGCGCATACTGAGATACCGTGCAAAAAGGGCCAAGGACGACCGACGCGACGGAATAGCAGTCCACGTCGTTCGCGAGTCCGCTATGCTCACCCATGGTGAGGTTCCAGGGCGCCCAGATCCGGCACCGAGGGTAAGGATGAGCCCCACGGCCGATCTTTGCGCCGAAGCAGCGAAGAAGGAAGCGCCGCCACGCGTGGAGAAACACAGGGCTGGGGCGAAACAGGAACAACCAAACCATGCCCCATAGCCAGCGGGCAGCCTGATTGCGGAACCCCAGCCGATTGACGTAGGGGCCGGCTTCAGACCGTGCAACACTAGAAACCAGGGTTGACATTCAGCTTGGGCGCCCCACGCCGGTCATTCCTGGAAAAAGCAATCCGGCCTCGGTCCGCCGCCCAGGCACCATTCGTAGACGGCCCGCATCTGGCGGGCGATTCGCGGCCAGGCGAACTTCTCGCAGACGAGTTGCCGGCCGAGGCGGCTCATGCCCGCGCGGGCCGCATCGCTCATTTCCATCAACTCGAGCAAGCCGGGGATGATGGATTCAGGCGCTGGGCCGAGGCGGATGGCCGCGCCCGCGGCAAAACCCTCGGGGAGGTTGCATTCCGGGGTCATCAGGACGGGAACACGGTAGGCCCAGGCCTCGAGGACGGCCAGAGGAATCCCTTCGCTCAATGAAGGCAGGATGAAGGCGTCTGCGCGGCCGAGCGTGGCGTGCTTGGAAGCGCCGAACTGGGGGCCGGGGAAGCGGACGCTATCTTCGATCTCGAGATCGCGGGCGGCGCGGGCAAGGCGGGCCTGGTAACCGTTCTGGCCCCAACCGGCGATGACCAGGCGCCAGTCTCCAGCGGCCTTGCGTTGGCGCTGGACGGCGGCCCAGGCGCGCAGCAGGTTTAGTAGATTCTTTTTCGGGTGAAGGCGCCCGAGATAGAGCAGGACCTTCGCGCCGCGCGCCCCGCTGTCTTCCCAGTCGGGAGGCGGAGCATCGAGGCTGGCGGGCAGGTCGATGCCGTTCGGGATGACGCAAATGGGGTTCTTGAGTCCATAGGCGCGGATGGCGCGGGCCTCGGCCTCGCAAACGGCGTGGAGGCACGCCGCCGCCCGCAGTTCTGAGTTCTGGTAGAGCCACCCGGCGAGGCGCTTTTTCCAGGCCGCGTTGCTCAGCGCCCAGGGGTCGAGCATTCCCTGCGGAGTGACGAGGGTGGGTCGCCGGGTAACCGCATGCCACCGGATAGCAGCGCATGAGGGAAACATCCAGATTCCATGGTTGTGGACAACGTCATAGTCCCCATTAAGAAGGGCATTCCGCAAAGCAGGGGAGTACCCAAACGAAGCGGGCCCAATACGCGGGAAGATGCGGAGAGAGACTCCTTCCCAAGCCGAGCGGTCCTGCTCAGTGAATCGGTCTCGCAGAGCCAGAACAGCAACTCTTGCGTCAGAGTGCCGGGTGAGTTCGCGGGCGAGGGAACTGACTGCGGGAAGCAGCCCTGCGGCGAGGCGTGAAGCCGAAGCGGTAAGGAAGGCGATGTTCATGTGCTTACGCTACTGTTGCCGGCGCGACGCAGGGCGGGCGCTCCAGGACTTGTTGGCAAGCTCTCAAGCTGGCAGCTTCGTTGAGGGGGCGGCTGCGAGGTACTCAAGCGTAGCTCTCAGCCCGTCGAGCAGTGGAGTACGGGGACGGAAACCGGTGGCGGTCTCAAGTTTTGAAGGATCGACTGCGCTCCGGCGTTGCTCCCCCTTGCGGGGAGGCCGGTAAAGGAGTTGCGGCTCGAGGCCGCAGAGTTCCGAGAGCGCCGCGGCAATGTAGCCGACTGTCGTCTCAAGACCCGTTCCGACATTAAACGGACCTTGAATCCGTTTCTCCAAAGCGATCAGGTTTGCGCGTACTATGTCGCCGACAAAAACAAAATCGCGAGTCTGCTTTCCGTCACCGAATATCTCGATTGGCCGGTGGGCGAGAAGACGGCCAGTGAAGATGGAGACAACGCCAGCCTCGCCATCCGGCGTCTGGCGGGGACCGTAGACATTTGCGTAGCGGAGGGCGGCGTACGGGGTTCCGTGCAGCCTGTGGTAGAGCGCGAGGTACTGCTCGCCGGCGGCCTTTGCGGCTCCGTAGGGGCTTATGGGGTTCAGTACAGCGGTTTCGGGTGTGGGAAGAGCAGCTTGTTCGCCGTATATGGCGCCGCCGGAACTGGCAAAGAGGACGTATTCCAGTGTTCGCGCGGAGTGAGCGGCCGCGAGGATATTCAGTAAGCCGACAATGTTCACTTGCGCGTCGAACGCGGGATCGGCGACGCTCTTTCGCACATCCATCTGGGCCGCGTGGTGACAGAGGACGTGGGGTGCGAATCTTCTAACCGCCGATGCGCTGTCCGGTGAACAGATGTTCGACACAAGAAGAGTGGCGCCCGAATGGACATTCTGGCGCGTTCCGGCGGACAGGTCGTCGATAACCAGAACGTCGTGGCCCTGGCTGATAAACGCATCCACTAGATGAGAGCCGATGAATCCGGCTCCGCCGGTGAGCAAAATCCGCATCGTGGGGTTGGTTGTTGCTGGTACTGTTTAGTTACTTGGGGAGCGGCAGAGAAGGCAGAGAAGCGGGGCGGTGGATCAGCGCCCACAGCAGGGCTTTATCGGGCAGTGTCGCCTTGGGCCGTGGCGCGGCCAGGGCGGCTTCGATGGCTTTGCTGAGGTTCGTGGCGAAGGTCTCGGGCGTCCAGCGGCTGATAATCTGGCGGGAGGCTTGGCCCATGGCCGCCCGGTCCGCGTCGCTCATCGTGCTCAGGCGCAGCATTAGACCGGCGAGCTGTTCCGTATCGTATGGATCAAAAGTGAAGCCGTTGCGGCCTTCTTCGACGAGGTCCGGCGCGCAGCCGCAACGGTTGGAGACGAGCACGGGCAGCCCGGCGGCCATGGCTTCGTTGACCACGAGGCCCCAGGTTTCGGACACGCTTGGAAGGATAAAGGCTCCCGCGCGCGCGTACAGAGCCGGTAGTCCGTCATATTGAACGAAACCGGCCAGACGAACCGAGCCGTTCAAGTGCAGGGCGGTCATCAGGCCGGACAGCCTCTCGCTTTCCGGCCCGTCGCCCGCAATGACAAGTTCCCAGGCTGGGCTGCCCGCTGCCTGGCGGTACCGGGCATAGGCTCCCAGCAGGCGCGGGAGGTTCTTGACGGGGATGAAACGGCAACAGACCAGGAAGGACCGCCGGGCTGCCGGTCCAGCTTCGTCTCTGGGCTGGAAGCGGTCGAAATGCGCATTGTCGACGACGTCGTAGCCGGGGAACACCGCCGCTCCTGGAAACCCGAGGCGGCGGAGGTATTGGAGTTGGCGGCTTCCGCCCGCCAAGGCGGCGGAATACAGGCGGAGTAACCGCCGTTTCACGCTGTCGGCCAGGAAAGGGCGGCGCTTGTCCAGCGCAGTGCTGGCCGACATGAGCACTGCCGGGGTTGCTCTATTGAGGCACCAGGAGAGTGCCAGCAGCGCATAGGGCGTCGACCAGCCGGGGACGGCTACGGCGCGGGGTTGTTCCTTTTCCAGGCAGCGATAAAGTCTCCGGCGGATTTCGCCCACCGAAGGCTGGTTGCCGTCCGGTCCCGGGAAGAGCCTCACCCGGCGGAAACCGCCCGGGTCATCGACGACATCCCACTGGTTGGTCGTGTCTTTGCGAACGATCTCGATGCCAATCGCCGGGCCCCTGGCGGCTACCGCGCGCAGGCGGGCGCAGTGGTACGGGCCGAAGCGGTGGAAGATGACTGCGATGGGGCGTTGCATTTCAGGGTGCGACAACTCAGGAGAGCGCCGGCGGGGGTTGGTCCCGGGCTATGAGAATGGGATGCCTCGGGCCTCCGGCGGCTTACACGCGGCTGGCGTAAACGTTGGTGCAAGCCTCGGTGGCGCTGAGGCTCTCGAGTTCGCGAAGGTGCACTGCGCCGCTGCCGCGGCGCGCCATCTGGATGCGGTACAGCCGGAAACCATGCTCACTGAGGATCCGCACAAGCTCGGAGAGTTCATCGCCGAACCGCCTGATTTCCGCTGGATGCACTTCGATGATGAGGCTTCGCAGGGCTGGGCTGCGCAGCAGCCGTCTCATGCCGCGCAGAACTCGAATCTCGAACCCTTCCACGTCGATCTTAACCAATGCCGGCGAGGCGTCGGAGAGTGCATCGTCCAAGGACACGATATCGACCGCTTCGACCGTATTCCCGCTGGGAAACAGGCTGCCGTAACGTGTCTGCTCGGGCCGCGGCACGTGCACGAAGCCGCGTGAGGGGCCCTGGCCTGCCGCAGCCTGAATGACGGTCAGGTTATCCAGGCGGTTGAGCTCTGCGCTGGCGCGCAGCAAACTGCAAAGTTTTGTTTGCGGCTCGAAGGCGAAAACTCTGCCGCCATTCGTCCGAAGCCGCTGCGCCGCCAGGAGGGAGAACCAGCCATGATTCGCCCCTACGTCCGCGAAGACATCCCCGGGCCTGAGTTCGCGGCAAACGAGGCTGGTGATTGGAGGTTCGTGCGCGCCCAGCATCGCCAGCGACCAGCCGTGGTAGTCGGTGGGATCCACCAGGACCGTGAAGTCAAACTTGGTGGGTACCGCCACTACCCCGAGCGAGTTGAGGCGCTTGAGCCACAAGCGCCTGGCGAGCCCGTAACCACGCCTCGAGATCCGGAGCGCCGCGCGCCAGAGTCTCAGGTCCGCGGGCAAAGGGGTTGGTGTGATCATTGTCATGGTTTCGGTGTTCCGTCTGTTCCTTTCAGCACCCCCACCAGCCGCTCGCCGTACTTTTCGAGGGTGAACTCGCGGGAGCGGGCGAGCGCGTTGGCGGACATCCAGGCGAGCAGTTCGCGGTCGCGGGCGAGCAGTTCGAGTTTTTCGGCGATGGCTTCGGGATCGCGGATGGGGACGATGAAACCGTCGACGGCGTCGCGCACCACGCTGCCCGCGTTGGGCGTGGTGATGACCGGCAGACCGGCGGCCAGGGCCTCGTAGCAGACGGTGGCCGACCCTTCGCAGATCGAGGGGAAGACGAATACGGTGGCCCAGTCGAAATGGCGGCGGACCTCGGAACGGGGGACGGGGCCGGTCAGTTCGAGGCGCCGGCGCAGTTCGGCGGCCGCCGGTTCGCTCGCCTGGATCGGGCCGACGGCGCGGACCTGGCACGCCGAGCCGAGCCGGGCGGCTGCCTGGAGGAGGTACGGCGCTCCCTTAAGAAGGCTCACCTTTCCGACGAAGAGAGCGCGGAGGGGGCGGTTCCGAAGTGGTTCGCGGGCCGGGGGCGGCGGGAAGTCTCCGCCATAGGGGACGACGGCGCACTTGTGGGTGGGCCCCCCGGCTTTGGCGATGCTTTCGCGGACAAATTCGGAGCCGCATAGAATGAGGCCGGCGTTGCTCCACTCGCTGCGCTCCCGCGACGAAAACTCACCGGCGTAAAGGTTGGCGCCGGGCGGTGATTCCCACCCAGGGAAACGGGCGTGCTCCTCAGTGAGCAGAGCGTCTTCGACCTGTTTGGGAGCGCTGGTTTGCTCCATGATGCCGGCGAGCCCTCGTTCGCGAGCGGCTTCGAGAAGTTCGAGGCCGGCGGAGTTGAAGGTGTAAACGCCGGAAGCGCCAGCGAGCCCGGTAGAGAGAATCAACTCGCAAAACGTGCGGCCGGCCCAGAGATAAGTGGCGATTACTTCGGCCGGGGTGGTGGCCGCGGCGAGGCGGCGGGCGAATTTGAGGCCGAAGGAGGAAAAGGCGGTGATGCGGTCGCGAGGGAGGCCGCCGGGCACGCGTCCGCGCATGCGCCTGAGGGATGGGGGCCGCAGAACCGGAGGCACGGCGCTCAGCAGCCGTGGCCAGCCCTTCGCGGCGCAGATGTCCGTGTAGAAGCGGGCGAGCATGCCGGCGCGGTGAAGAATGCGCGGCACGGCGTAGTGCATGCGCGCGCCGAGCTGAGCCACGAGGAAGATCATCAGACGGTGGTGCAGGTTTTCTTCGGTGCGGAGAGTGCGGGAGCGCCTACGGGGTAGCCTCTATTGAGGGTACCGGGCCGGCGCATCCCCGAACCGCGTGAACGGCTGTGCCACGTGAGCCGGTGGCGGGAATGCAGAAAGGTTGAACTGTAGTACAGGACGAACCCGTAGAGGAAGGGGCGCGTCATCGCACGGGTGGAGCTGTGAAGACCCACCGTAAGGCCAAACGCGCACATCGTCGTCAATATAGGGTTCAGCAATGGGCTACAGCGAAGAGAGACGAGGTCAAACCATGCCAGGACGCGCCCGAGGATAACGAAACAGAAGGCGCCCCAAAGGCCAAAGACGTAGTACATCTCGCCCAAAGCCGCCGTTGTGAGCCCGGTAGAACCAACCGTACCCATCGCCCCGGCCAGACCTCGGCCTGTTGGTCGGAGAGGGACCAACTCCGAGGGCAGTGGTTGCAGGTCCCACGCGAAGTTCAGGGTATTCGTGAGCAAGCTGGGATTATCGATTTCCCGTTGCTCTGCCTTGCGTGTCCATGCGGACATCGCGTTCAGGGGATTGCGTTCGGGGAGCGGGATGGGCGACGTGTAAGGTTCTTCGCTTCCCGAGCCGAGCGGGAGGAAGGCGGCGAGGTAATGCCCTATGCCGGGGTTTGAGAGTCCGCGGGCGGTATAGCCGACCCAGCCCATATAAAACGCCACGAATGCGAATCCCACAGCGTGCAGAATTTTGCGATGGCCGTGGGTACGGATGATCCAGAAGGCGAGAAACGCCCATACGGCGCCCGCTCCCCGGCTGAACCCCCACATCCATTGGAATGACGCAACCGCTACAGATGCCAGGCCGAAGGCCACGTGCCTGGGTTCGCGCCAACGCTGGATGGTGTAGACCGCCGCGGCGGCGCCTGCGGCGACATGGAGAACATCACCGAGGACCCCGGCCATCTGGCGGAGTTTTCCGGCGCCGTCTCGCAATTCAAACTGGCCGAACCCGCGGGGAAAAGAGGACGCCCACGCCTCGGACGGTCCGCCGACGAGAATCAGGAAAACGGCTAGGCTTGCCAACCCAAGGATGAGCAGATGCTCTGTTCGGATTTTCGGAAGTGGAAGTTTACGGAGTTCTGATGAAAAGTGGCGGGGGGTAGCTGTACGGCGGGTACGGTGGGAGTCGTATCCGAGGATCAGGGCGGCCATAGCGAGAGAGGAGAAGAGGAGGCCTTCGTCAATGTATCGCGGCACGAGCAGGAAACACACCCAGTTGTCGCCCGAGAGGAAAGCGATCCAGGGAGAAAGCTGGTAGCCCGCCCAGGTCAAAAGGACGGCTATGAATCTGAGCTGTGTGGCTTCCTGAACACCGCGCCGGGCAAGTCCCACGGAGACCCACACTAAAGGCACGAGCCCGAGAAGGAGCAGCGACGGTGTTTGGTCAGTGGGCCACATGGGGGTCGAAAGTCACCAGCACTGGCGTTGTACGACCTGTCGACAGACTGGATAACGAGCAGCACATCATTTCATTCGGCCACAAGGCGGCGCGACTGTCAGACTGCGTGTGGGCCTTCAACCGCCGCTTCCAGCAGCCCCCACCGCTCCTCCGGGTGGGTGTCCCAGTAGCCGGCCGGACGCCGGAGGCGGCGCTGGAGGCGGTAGAAACCCGAGCGGCCCCAGCGGATCATGATGTCCATCCGTTGGGGGGACCAGCCGGGATCGACGACATCGCGCCGGAGGAGCAAAGGGGCAGGGCCGGCGCGGTTCGCGCCCCGGTCGATGGTGGCCAGCGTATCGTATAGGCCCAAAGCCCCGGCGATGGCGCACACTGCGGCGCTCCATTGTCCCCAAGGGAAAGAGAGGTGGCGCGGGGCGACACCGGCGTGATTTTCGATGATTTGCTTACTGAGAACCAGTTCCTGTTCCACGCGGCTGGGATGACAGCGGTCGAGCGGGGCGTGAGTGTGGCTGTGCGATCCGACTTCGTGACCGGCGGCGAGCCACGCCTCGATTTGCTTCCAGGTTAGAGCAGGGCGGGGCGGGGTGTCACGGTAGGTATGCCCCATTGTCACGTAGTCCGTAACGAGGTAGAGGCATGCCGGAATTCCCAACTCCGCAAGCACCGGCTGAGCCACTTCAACGGCGGTGGTGTCTCCGTCATCGAAGGTGACGGTGAGGAAGCGCCCCGGCTGGGACGAGCGCAAGTGACGCACCCCATCGCTGACCGAGCAGAAACGCCAGCCCCTCCCGAGCCAGTGCTCCAACTGGGCGCGGAAGCTCGCCTGGCGGGCGGGTTCGATGGCGTGGTAGCAGAAGATGCGCCAAGTCATTGGATGAGACCGAGGCGGCGTGCCATGATCTTGACAGGCGTGGGCACGAACTGGCGCCAAATGGTGGTTTGTTTACGCCACAGGCCTCGTCCAGCACTCGCCGCGCAGTTGGTATTTGGGACGAATGGTGAAACTAAGCCGACTCGGGACCAACGCCAAGCTACGAAACACCCGACGAGGTACGACAGAATTTCGCTTGGCCAGCGCCACGGGCGGATGAAGTTCTGCCGCAGAAGAAATGAAAACCTCCCAGCTCTAACTGCGCCAAATCTGACAAACATTGGGCCGTGAAGATGTCGGAACGCAAGATACCAGACCGACACACAACGACGCCACCCGCGCCATGGCGTGTAGGGGTCCGTAACGCGAGTGCCTCCAATGGGGGCGCACAAGTGGATGATCCTTGCGGCAGGATCATAGTCAATCCGAATACCCGCCTTAGCCAGCCTGAGCCCAAGGTCTCGATCGCCGTAGTTCAGGATGTGCTCATCCCAGCCTTGGACGGCAAGTAGTGCCGCTCTGCGTACGGAGAAGTTACCTCCATACATAAAGGCGACCCCATGTAATGGGGACTCGAAGGCCTGATATGTATAAGCCTGCACCTCTGGAGATCGGGCTGAGAAATCGCCGGGGACAGGTACCAAACGTTCCTCGGCCGAGTGGACCACCAGCCCCGTGACGCCGCTGACCGACTGATCCGTATAATGACACAGGTGGCGCCCCACGAGGGTTCGGTCAGGTATGATATCGTCGTCCAGGTAGAGCAAAACCTCGCACTGCGTCTCCTGAATTGCCCGGTTTCTCGCTCTGGACACCGCGGGCTCCTTCTGATGGACCCAGCGTATCCGGCCGGCATCGCACTCTTCCCGCAACCATTGGCGTTGGTCGAGCGTGTATTCTTCGATTGGGGTCTGGTCCACTACGATGATTTCGTTGGGCGGACGGGTCTGCCGATAGAGGTGCTTAATAGTTTCGATTAGATACCGCCCCCGGCGGAAAGAGGGCACGATTGCGGCAATCGTAAGATGGTGGTGACTCGCGGTGCTTGCCATTACGTCTTCTCCCCACTTTCGCTCGTTCCAGTCTTGCAATGGGAATCGATGTGCCTGAATGCGATAATGGTCCATACACCGGCGGGCAGTGCGAAGGCAACTGAGCCCACGAGAGGGATGGAGATGATGCCGAACTTGGGCAGGAGTGCCCAGGCGGTGACGACGAAAAATAGGGCTGCAAACAGGTGAATACCGGCCCTCGGGAGGAGTAGGCCCAACCCGACAAGCAGGACCCCGGCGCCGGTTGCAAATACTTGTACAAGGGAGAAGCAGCACAATGCTAGCAGCAGGGTCCAGCCGGGCGTGACTTCAGGACCGGCCCAGAAACGAATTAGTGGGCGCCCCACCAGAAGAAAAGCGATATCCGCCGCTCCCATCACCCCAAGGAGTAGCGAAAGCAGGCGGATTGAAACCTTTTCGACCCAGGCCCAGTCGCCATGACGAAATGCTTCGGCGATGGCCGGCACGAGCGGCTGAGCGATAAGATTACACAGGCCGGCTACGACCATGAAAAGGGCGTATGGCACGGCGAATTTCGGAACCTGAGCTGGACCCAAGCGGTTGGCGATGAGGATATTCATCGAGTACATAAACGCGAGGTTGGCTAGCTGAACCAGGAGCAGCGGGCCGCCGAAGGCCATCAGTTTCCGTAGGCTGGAGGTGTTGGTGAGTCGGAAAACAGGGAAAAGATCGGGATGGCGGACCAGAAAGACGTAAGCACCCAGGGTGAAATCGGTGAACAGAGGAGGAGCGGCTGAAACAAGCGCAAACTCGACGACGGTGGCGCCCCGAAACCGGAGAATTGCAAGGGCCATCAAGCCCAGAAGCGCTGAAACCATCCCAGCGTATGCGCCAAGGTATCCTTCCTGAAGTCCCTGGCATACAGAATCGACGGCGCGGAGCGGAATCGAGGCGGCGAAGAAGAGGCCGCAGATCAGCAGGAGGGTTCCAGCATTACGAGTAAGTTCCGGGGAAGTGGCAGTGCCGAGGAGTCCTCCAATCCGGCCCCAGCGATGTGCAAGGAGAACCAAAACAGCGGCTGCGATCGAAAGAGCGGAAAAAGTAACAAGACCGGTTGAGACGAGGCGTCGGATATCGAGGCGGTCATCGCGGCCTGACGCTTCCGCAATCGCGTTCACGAGCCCGCGCGACAAACCGAAATCACTCAACGACAGCCAAGCGATAAGTGAACCCACTGTTAGCCAAAGTCCGTAGTATTCCGTTCCTAATATCGAAAGAGAGAGAGGAATAGTGACGAAACGGATACCGTAGTTGAAACCGTGGCTTACAAGACCCGCTTTGGCAGTGCGCCAAGCGCGCGATTCGCGGCGCCGGCGGAGTTGTTCGAATACCCGTGAGTTCGCAAGAACTACGGCCATATGGTGGAGGTTCGCTGACGCGCCTGACCCCGTGGCGCTGATATTGAAAAACGAGAGGTCACCTGATCGTCCACACTGAGGTTGCGCCGGTCGCGCGCGAGTACGGCATGAGTCCAACGAAGTCAAAACTAGAATAGTTGGAGAGCAGTTCCTTAAGGGGCCGCCGGTATTCTTCCCTGTCTGTGTTGTCGACCACGAGGTACCCGCCCCTGCGAATCTTAGGTATCGCCTGTTTCACACAGGCTACTCTGGCACGGCCATCGACGACCACAATGTCAAAGGCTCCGTCCGCGTAATCGTCAATGGCTCTGACATACCTCGCAAAGCTCTTACCCTTTTATTCCGGCCGCATTGAGACGTATTGATTTGATTGAACGTGTTGGCCATGTCTGGCGGAATTACGAGGCGCCTCAGGTTCGGCTAAAAGGTATACGAAACTCCGCGGTCTCACTGTAGACATTGCCGATGCGACGGCCGCGTACCAGAAAGAATCGTGTTCGACCGAAACAAGTTGGCCAACCCGTCGTGAGAAGAAGATTGTTGAGCCCCCGGAACCCCATTCGAAGAGGTGCATATCCGGTTTCAGAACCTGCTCTAACCAAGCGATTGCCCGGAAAGGCAGCCACGGGAGACCGATACGAAGGGGATCTCGCCCACGAGCTTGAGTGAGCAGCCATCGGAAGACTATTGCGGGGCTGTTCGTCTTAAGAACATGACTGATTGTGAGCGCGCGCATAGAGGTCGCCTCCGTCGAGGGTGCTCAGGGGCCCTGTACCGGGGATCTGAGACCGAGCACGTTGACTTGGTTCTCGAAATCGGTGGCGACGAGCTGCCTCCGGCCCGCCTCGATAACCGGCCCAGCACGTTTTTCAGTTAACACTGAGAGTTGGAAGCCTGCGGTGCGAAGCAGAGATGCGCACTGCCGGGCGCGATCAGCCCACTGCCCGAACCCTCCAGTAATTTCCACGAGAACGGCCCTGAGACACTCCATCTGGATGGCCTGCCCCCCCAAGCAGCACGTCCAACTCTGCCCCCTCAACGTCGATCTTGAGAACAACAGTCGGTTGGGTGCGGCGCTCAGTGACGTGTCTGTACTTCTCAAAGACCCGATCCAGGGTAGTGGTAGCGACCCGCACGGCCCTTCTCTCGGAGACTGAGCGAGAGGTGAATTCTGGTATCAGAGTGTGTATGGAGTCGTCTGCCAAACTCGTCAGGAGTTCCTCGTAGCCTTCCTGTCGACCAACGGCGACTTCTTCCACAAAAAGGCGATGACCTGGGTTGAGGTGAGCTATGGCGCGAAGGTGCTGCGCATGCGCTGGGAATGGTTCACATGCTATCACCGCCCCTTCGGGTGAGACGAGACCCAGAGCGTAGGTTGCGTGCCAGCCGCGATGGGCGCCGATGTCCACGAAAACGTCGCCCGGTCGCAGGAAGCTGCGGAGGAATTTGCGCAGGGGTCGTTCGTAGAGCTGCCAGAATACCGGGTTGCCCAGTTCCTCGCGCGAATAGGCGGTAACGCATGAGCCAGCACCAACTTTGGCGAGAAGCGTTGGTGGCGCGCCTCGTAGCAGCATGGCGCTCAGAGCGGCAGACAGCCGGCTGCTGCCTCTCGGGAAAGGCCACTTGGAGGTAGCGCTCCTTAGCATCTCCAATGGCGCGCGGCAGTTGTACTGCCCCTTTTGGGTGTGGAAACGGGATTTTCTCAGTTCCGGGTTGAGCCCGAACCATAGTCTCCTGGTCACTGCGGCGGGCCGGTTCATGGCTAGAATCTATTAGCTATCAGCGATCAGCTATCAGCCTTCAGCTATTGTTCGGGGTGGGCCGCATGGACGGCGGTGTCAGTCGTAAAGGTTTTCCCGGCGCAACGCCTCGGCTGGAGTAGCCGGGCCTCGACGTTTCAGCAGCCGGGACACCCACTCACGGAAGACCCGGACACGCTCGCCGGGTGGCAGGGTTTTCGAGGTTGTGATCGAGGGTGGTGGCTCTGCCATGATTTCTTGTGATACAGGTATCAGGTATCAGCTTTCAGCTATCGGCGATCAGCTTTCAGCCTTCACACGGGATCAGCCGGGACGGGAGGCGCAATGCCGGGCCCGCCAGCTTCCGGTTCGAGATGGCCGAAATGTCCACCAGACTCCGACGAGAGCTCATGCGCTACAATGCCGGCTTGTGCTCCATAGCGCCAAATCGATCAACGGGATTACTATCCGCCTGACGGATGAACGGTGGCTGCACATCACCGAAGCGCACTCCGAACTGGCCGGGTACTTGTACGAAGTGTTGGAAGCCATCGAATGTCCGGGAGTGATCTACCAAGGAGGCGCCGGCGAGTTGCTGGCCGCGCGGCAGGTCGAACCCGGTAAGTACCTGGTTGTGGTATACAGGGAGCAGGCGTCAGAGGGCGGCTTTGTGATCACGGCCTTCCTGACCCGAAGGCTCCGGCAGATTGAAAGAAGGAAGCGAGTATGGCCGCGTTGAATCTCCAGCAGCTCATCGAGCTGGCCCCGCAGCTCCTGCGGTTGCCTTCCAGGCAGGTCTGGGTCAGTTTCGACCCTGAAGCCGACGTTCTGTACCTGAACTTCAAAAAGCCGAGCCATGCCGATGACACCGAACTCACCGATCAGGACATCCTGATCCGCTACGAAAAGGGCGAGGTCGTGGGCGTGACGATCCTGCACGCGAGCCAGCGCTTCGAGCCAACCGGAAACACCGTTCTGGTAAGGTGAATGTAAGCTTCCAGCGATCAGCTTTCAGCTTTCAGCTTTCAGCTTGTGTGGTGGTAATACTGGCCTCCGGGGCCGCCGTAGTAGTTTTTGTAGTGGCTGTAGGGATGGACGTGGCTCGGGTTCCAGTCGTTGAGGATGACGCCCAGGACGGGGATGGCGTCGGCGGTGAGGCGCTGGGAGGCGGCCTGGGCGGAGTCGCGGGTGGTGGCGCCGGCCCGGGCCACGATGATGACGGCGCCGGCGAGGCGGCCGATCACCCGGGCGTCGGGCATGTGGAGCATGGGCGGAGTGTCGATTAAGAGCATGTCGAATTCGGTCTTGAAGCGCTGGATCAGCTCGGCCAGGGCGCGGGAGTAAAGCAGGTTGGTGGCCGCCGGGGTGGCGGGACCGGCGGGGAGCAGGAACAGGCCGGGGATGCGGGTCTGGTGGACGATGCCGTCCAGGGCGGCGTCGGTGAGCTCGGGTTGTTCGAGCAGGGTGGAGAGGCCGCGCTGGTTGTCGAGTTCGAGCAGTTCGTGGAGGCGGGGCTTGCGCAGGTCGGCGTCGATGAGGAGGACGCGCTGGCGGATTTCGGCGAGGGCGATGCCGAGGTTGCAGAGGACCGTGGTTTTGCCTTCGGCCGGGCCGGGGCTGGTGAGCACGATGGCGCGGGGGCGGTCGCCGTTTTTGCCGGAAAACAGGATGGAGGTGAGGACGGAGCGGAAGGATTCGGCCATGCCGGAGGGTTTGCGTTGCCAGGTGACGAGTTCGACGCGCTCGGGGAGGGAGGAACCGTTCCCTGACGGTTGCGGGCCGGTAAGTTGCAGGCCGGTGAGGCGGGGTCGGGCGGGTTTGCGGCGGCCGTAGTAGTAGAAGCGCTTACGGAATTCCGAGGCGGCGGAGGGGATGACGCCGAGCTCGGGGAGGTTGAGGTAGAAGGCGGCGTCGCCGGGTTCCTGGAGGGTGCGGTCGGCGCGCTCGCGGATGACGATGAAGACGACGCCGAGGAAGAGCCCGGCGAGGAGGCCAAGGGCGGCGTTGAGCAGCAGGTTGGGCTTGTAGGGGAACTTGGGGGGCTCGGCGGAGTCGACGATGCGGATGTTGCTGGCGCGGAGGGCGGAGGCGATGCCGGCCTCTTTGACGCGCTGGAGCATGGCTTCGTAGAGCTGGCGGTTGGAGTCGACCTCGCGTTTGAGGATGTTGTACTGGATGCCGCGCTCGGCCTCCTGGGTGACGATTTGGGACTGGCGGGCGTAGCTGTCGGCGAGGAGTTTTTCGCGGCGGGCGGATTCCTCGTAGTCGTTGCGGATGCGGGCGAGGATGGCGGCGCGCTGCTGGTTGAGGGCGAGTTCGAGGGACTGGATCTGGGCCTGGACGCGGCGCATTTTGGCGTGCTCGGGGGTGAAGGTGGTGGCGTTTTCGGCCCACTGGCGGCGGAGTTCGGCGAGCTTGGTCTGGTACTCGCGGAGGCTGGCGTCGTTGAGGACGTCGGCGAGGGTATCGGGGGGGGCGGTGCGGGCCATTTCGAAGGCGGACTGGCGGGCGACGCGGTCGGCGTGGGCGCGGCCGAGGTCGGCCTGGAGCTGGCGGAGCTTGTCTTCGTTGATGTTGGTTTTCTCGTTGGCGCCGGAGGTGGTGTAGAGGAGGCCGGCGCGGCGGGCGTAGCGCTGGAGGGCGTCTTCGGAGCGTTCGAGCTTGATGCGCATGTCTTCGAGCTGGCGCTGGAGCCAGTCGCCGGTGCGCTGGGTCATTTGCCAGCGGGCCTCCATGTTCTGGTCGATGTATTCGGAGGCGAGGGTGTTGGCGAAGGCGGCGGCGAGGCGGGGGTCGGGGGAGTCGAAGAGGATTTCGATGATGCGGGTCTGGCCGGCGGCGCGGACTTTGAGGTTGTCTTTGGCGCGGCGGAGGGTGCGGTCCTGGAGGTCCTCGGGGGCCGGTTCGGGGAGGTTGAGGGCGCGGCGCCAGGCGGAGATGCGGCCGGGGTCGGGGAGGGTGGCGGCGGGCCGGCCGGCCTTGAGTTTGGCGACGACGCGTTTGAGGAGGGAGTCGCTCTGGAGGATCTTGATTTGGGTCTGGATGTCGGTGAGGGCGGTGTAGTTGCCGGCTTCGGAGACCGGGCTGACCTGCTTCATGTTGAGGAAGTTCTCATTGAGCTCCTGGATTTCGATGGAAGCGCGGCCCTGGTAGATGGGGGTCTGGGGGAGGGTGAGGAGGATGGCGGCGAGGGTGGCGAGGAAGGCGATGAGGACGAGGGCGCCTTTGCGGCGGCGGATGATAAGCCAGTATTCGAGCAGGCCGCCGGAGGCGGGTTCGTCGTAGTAGCCGGGGTCTTGATAGTAGGCCGAAGGGACCGGGGCGGGCGGGGGAGCGCCGGGAGGGAGGAGTTTAGGGTCGGGTTGCATGGTTAGTTAAACACGAGCCGCGAATGGACGCGAATGGACACGAATGGGAAGATATGGGTCAACGTAACGGGAGCAGCCGGACACGGGCGCGGCTGGGGTCGACGCTGATCAGAACGCCGCCCTCGAGTTCTGTCTCGTACTTCCGAAGGATGGCGCCGATCGTCAATCGGAATGACTCGCCGAGCACATCCTGCGTCCGGATCTGAACGACGCTGGGGCCATGCGCTTTGCTGGCAGCGAGTATGGCGCCAAAATCCAAGTCATGAGTAAGGAGGATCGCGTTTCTGGTTTTTGCCCAAGCGAGCACCTCGGAGTCGGGCGCCGAGGCTGCACCCACTTCGCACCAGTGGAACACCTGGTGTCCAGCGTCACGGAGGGTGGATGCCAGGGAGGGAGGGAGATTCATATCCAGCAGCAGCAGCATTCAGCCCGCCAAGGGGACTTCGATCTCCATGGCTCTCCAAGCCGAGTATGCGAGGGCCTGGCGAATGTCTTCCGCTTCAAGATAAGGATATTGCTCGAGGATCTGGGCGATGGTGTAGCCGGAAGCGATGAGACCCACGAGCATTCCGACGGTGACGCGCATCCCCCGGATGCAGGGTTTGCCACCCATGATATTCGGGTCGAGAGTGATGCGCTCAAGCGTCATTGGTATCATGATACAGCGTTCTTAGCGGCGCCAGATGATGATGCCGGTGGTGATCTGGATGGCGGCCTCGACGGTGCGCATGCTGGCGGATTTGGCGGCGCTGTTGGGGACGAATAAGATGTCGTCGGCCTGGAGGGGGACGTCGCTCGATTCGCCGGCGAGGATCTTCTTGAGGTTGACGGGGAGCTCGGTGCGGGCGGAGTTGCCGGGGGTCATGCGGAGGATTTTGGCGCTTTTGGGGGCGGCGGTGCGTTCGAGGCCTTCGGCGAGGGAGAGGGCCTGGAGAACGGTGATGGTTTCACGCTCGTTGAGGGGGAAGCCGCCGGCGCGGCGGACCGAGCCGATGACGTAGACGATGTCAGCCTTGGGGACGGAGATGACGTCGTTGGGGAGGATTTGGATATTCTCTTCGGGGTTTTTGGCGTCCATGACGGAGCGGACGCTGACTTCGGCGACGGTGAACTGGCCGGTGGGGTCGGGTTTGGCGGATTTCAGGGGGATGGGGCCCCACTGTTTCTGGCGGGTGATGTTGATGGTGTTGCCGGCTTCGGGTTTGAGGCCGCCGGCCATGGAAAGGATTTCGAACAGGGACTTGCGGCCCTGAAGCTGGAGGACGCCGGGGTTGCCGACGGCGCCGAGGACGGAGACGGGCTGGCTGCGGAACTCGGTGACGGCGACGGAGACGTCGGGGGCGGTGAGGTATTTGCGGAGGCGGGCGGCAATTTCGGACTCGAGCTGCTCGGCGGTGAGGCCGGCGGCGCGGAGGCGGCCGATGAGGGGGAGGCTGATGAAGCCGCGCATGTCGACGCGGACGGGTTTTTCGCTGATCTCTTCGACATCGAGGGCGCGGACGGTGATCTGGTCGTCGGGGCCGAGGATGTAGCTGGAGGGGGCCTGGGCGGCCGCGATCGAAACAAAAAGTAAAAGCAACGCAGCCGCGTATGGACGCGAATGGACACGAATGACGGGCATGGTTAACGGCCTACGAGTTGGGTGAGGCGCTCGACCTGGCGGGTGAGCTCTTCGACGCGGTCCTGGAGGTCGCCGACCTGGGCGAGGAGGGCGGGGGGAGGGGGATGGCCGTCGTCGTCGACGATGCGGCAGGCGACCCAGCGGGCGTAGTCGGAGACGCTGTGAGCACCTTGGAGAGCGCTGACGCGCTGGAGGACATCGTACTCATCCTGGGAGACGCGGAAACTAACGATACGGTCGCGTTTTCGGAAAACCGGCATCGGGCGGAGCGGACCGGGTCAGGCGCAGGCGGAGGGGCGGCCGAGGGGGCGGATCCAGCGGCGGTCGACGGGGACGGCGACGGAGCGCTGGAGCAGGGTGACGCTGACGATGACGCGGGGGCCGGTCGAGGTGGCATGGAGGATGCCTTCGAGGCCGCGCAGGGGGCCTTCTTCGAGGCGGACGTGGTCGCCGGCGTGGATGAAAGGCCAGGGCAGGAGGCTGAGGCCGGAGGAGGTGAGGCGGCGGATGGCCTCGAGTTCGGCGTCATCGACGGGGAGGGGGCGTTTGCCGGCGCCGACGATGGAGTGGACGCCGGGGGTGGAGAGGACGGGGAGGCGATGGGTGGGGTCGAGGCGGCAGAAAAGGTAGGTGGGGAAAAGGGGGAGGAAGACGTCCTTGAAGCGGCCGCCGGAGCGGTGGCGGCCGCGGTAGAGGGGCAGGAATTCCTCGTAACCTTTGCCGCGGAGGACTTCGGAAACGACCTTTTCATGACGGGGCTTGCAGTGCACGGCGAACCAGAAACTGGGCATTTTTCCTCCGTTTTTGAGGGGTAAAGCCGACGGGTTTTCGGCGATTTTGGACAAAGCTACCGCTTTCTCAGGGTCTGTCGGAGTCCCCTGGGTTCGCTTCCTGGAATTTCAGATTATGAGACGCGAATGGGCCCGTGTCAACAAAAATCTGCATTTTGTAGACACATTGAAAAAAAACCGGTTATGTACCGGCTAGTACTTGCAGATCGAACGGTTCAGGGGGGATTTGCACAGGGGCGGCGGGAACGTTTACAATCGCGGATGAAACATTTTTTCACGATTTCAGCATAAACATGAAAGGATGAGACATGCCCACTCCGATTAAGATGCCGGATTTCGGGACGGCGGTGAACGAGGTGCGGATTGTGAAGTGGCTGATTGAGCCGGGCGGCAGCGTCGAGCGGGGGACGCTGCTGGCGGAGGTGGAGACGGACAAAGCGGCGACGGAGCTGGAGTCGGCCGCCGAAGGAGTGTTATTGAAGCAGTGCGTGGCGGCGGGCGAAGTGGCGGAGGCGGGGCAGGTGATCGCGTGGGTGGGGAAGGCCGGGGAGGCGGCGCCGGAGGAAGAGGAGAAGCGGGGCGGGGGAGATGCGCGGATTGCGCCGGTGGTGGTGAACCTGGCGAAGAAGCTGGGGGTGGACGTCAGGCAGGTGAAGGGGACGGGGGAGCGCGGGGCGGTGACGCGGGAGGACGTGCTGCGGGCGGCGCGGGGTCCGGCGGCCGCGGCGGAGGGAGAGGAACTGGGGGCGGCGCAGGCGGCGGTGGCGCGGGCGGTGGGGAAGAGCCATGCGGAGATTCCGCACCTGCGGATTGCGGCGCTGATCGACATGACGGCGGCGCGGCGGTGGCGGGAGGCGGGGGCGAGGTACGACGCGATTTTCGTGAAGGCGATGGCGAAGGCGCAGGAGGCTGTGCCGGCGTTCGGGCGGCGCCTGGAGGGGCAGCGGCTGATTGCGGCGGGCGGGGTGCACATTGCGGTGGCGGTGGGTTTTGGAGAAGAGCTGGTGCTGCCGGTGGTGCGGGACGCGGACAAAAAAAGTGTGGGGGAGATCCAGCGGGAGATTGAGGAGCTGGCGGGGAAGGCGAAGCGGCGGGCGTTGCAGACCGGGGAGATGACGGGAGCGTCGACGGCGCTCAGCAATCTGGGGATGTACCCGGTAGAGTGGTTTGAGGCGGTGATTTTTCCGGGGCACAGCGCGATTCTGGCGGTGGGCGCGGTGGGGGAGCGGGCGGTGGTGCGGGAGGGCCGGGTGGAGGCGCGGCCGGCGGTGGTGGTGACGCTGGCGGCGGACCACCGGTTCATCAACGGGCGGACGGCGGCGGAGTATTTAAGCAAGGTAAAGGAAGTGGTGGAATCGGGAGGACTGGAGTGAGAGAGATTACGGCGTACGAGAGCGAATTTCTGTTGGGGCTGTACCGGGGCATGGTGCGGATCCGGCAATTCGAGGAGAGGGTGAAGTACCTGTTCTTGGAGGGGGTGATGCCGGGGACGATACACCAGTATCAGGGGCAGGAGGCGATCGCGGTGGGGGTGTGCGCGGCGTTGCGGGAGGGGGACGTGATTACGAGCACGCACCGGCCGCACGGGCACGCGCTGGCGCGGGGGTTGACGGTGGAAGCGCTGCTGCACGAGCTGTTCGGGAAGGCGACGGGGTGTTGCCGGGGAAAGGGCGGGTCGATGCACG
>Ga0315298_1004257_pt1 | contig 21604 bp, 20 predicted proteins | sample WHS_1_MG_FD_203077 | JGI IMG/M metagenome (GOLD analysis project Ga0315298, IMG submission 203077) | Extremophilic microbial mat communities from Washburn Hot Springs, YNP, Wyoming, USA - WHS_1_MG | ecosystem: Environmental > Aquatic > Thermal springs > Hot (42-90C) | place: USA: Wyoming...
GCTTACTACGGAATTGACTTGCTTGACCCTTCAGAGCTTCTAGTAACGTTCCTGTCACTGTCCAGTTGTTAAAGTGCTGGTCGTCTTCCAGAGGGTTATCTTCTGGATGGCGCACAACATCGGGAATCCTACCACATTAGTAAGCGAACTGTCAAGGATACTGCTCAACAAAAAACCAAGTAGCCTTCACTACTTGGGGACTTGTAACCGTCACTACTGTTCCCAGCTACAGTATCCTTCCCAGTTCACCTCCAACGTCCAGGTTCACCGTACACAGAATACTATCATATCCCGCGATTTCCTGTCAAGACTTTCGGCAGGTCAATTTTCCCTCAGTCGAAACGAAAATCCAAGCTAATATCTAGTGACCTGACGGAGTGAGTTAAGGCTCCGGACGAGGCCATATCAACACCAGCCTCGGCGTAGCGGCGAATCGTATCGAGCTTGATGCCGCCAGATGCCTCGACCTTTGCCCGCCCAGCCACTAGCTTCACGCAGTCCCTTGCCATCTCTGGAGACATATTATCCAGCAGAATCGCATCGGCGCCGGCCTCAACAGCCTCTCGGACTTGGTCGATCGTATCGGCCTCGACCTGGATAGCTATGGTGTGGGGAACGCTGCGCCTCAGTAACGCTACCGCCTCCTTGATTCCCTTCCCTGCCTTCCTCAGCGCGACTAGGTGGTTGTCCTTCACCAACACTCCGTCGCTTAGATTGAATCGGTGCAGGCCACCTCCGCCGCACCGAACTGCGTATCTCTCCAGTATTCTCAGCCCCGGCGTCGTCTTGCGGGTGTGGATAACGCGAACAGGCAGATCACCTACTTGCTCCACGAAACGGGCTGTTAGCGTGGCGATTCCACTCAGCCTCTGAATGAAGTTTAGGGCGACACGCTCCGCTTTCAGAAGGCTCGCCGCCGGGCCCTCGATCACGGCAACCACTTCCCCCTTCTCGACCCGGGAGCCATCAGGCTTTAACACCTTCGCGGTGACCGACGGGTCAACTGTCTGGAAGACTCGCATCATTATGTCAAGCCCGGCCACAACGCCCGCTTCCTTGAACAAAACATCGGCGCGAGCCATTATATCCGGAGGAACCAGCGCGTCTGTCGTCACGTCGCCCCAACCCAAGTCTTCTTCGAGAGCCAGATCGATTATGTTCTGAACCATTTTGGTAGGCAAATCCATACCATCACCTCTCCAATCAACTAGAGCGCACGACACTAGTCACCAGCCCTGTGGCCTGCTAAGAAGGTTTTCGGAAGACAATATTCCTCCGCCATTCCGGTGCCTCGAATGGGTAATCAGATCGAAAGTGCGCTCCGCGACTTTCTGTCCGCAACAAGGCGGCCTTGCTGACTATGAGGCCCACCAGGAGCAAGTTGTACAACTCGATGCTACGCTGGTCTAAGCTGTGGTTAGCCGCTCTTATCCAGCCGGTCAAAGCCGCGACCGCTCGGCTCAGGGATTCTTGATCACGGACAATCCCTACGTTATCCCACATCATTTCCCTGAGGCTGGAAAGAGAAGGCTGATTATCTCCTGCTCCTTTCGGCTCGGGTGTGGGAAGGTCAACTGCCAGTGGCTCTGATAGGTCGCTCGGCGGCCAAACATCGGACTCGGTGTCGGAAACAGTAGAACACACGATCCGCTTGGCAAAAACGATCGTCTCCAACAACGAGTTGCTGGCCAGTCGATTGGCTCCGTGCACTCCGGTGCACGCTACCTCGCCGCAGGCGAACATGTTCTTTATGTTCGTCTCGCCCTTCAAGTTGGTGCGAATGCCCCCTATCATATAATGAGCAGCCGGAGCCACTGGTATCAAATCAGTCGTGATATCAAGACCGTGATCAAGGCAGAACTGGTATATACTGGGAAAGCGCGAGATGGTCTTCGCTCGTGGCAAATGCGTGACATCGAGGTACACGTGATCGGTTCCACTCCGCTGCATCTCGGCGAGTTCAGCACGAGCAACAACGTCGCGAGGGGCTAACTCGCCTAATGCGTGGTGCTGCAGCATAAAGCGCTCGCCTTGCTCGTTCCGCAGATAGGCTCCCTCTCCTCTGACGGCCTCAGAGATCAAAAAATGAGGGACCCCGGGCATACAAAGCGCAGTGGGATGGAACTGATAGAACTCCATATCAGAGATCTCGGCGCCCGCCTGATATGCTAGAGCTACGCCATCGCCTGTGGCCACGTCCGGATTGGTCGTTATCTTGAAAAGTTGCCCCGCTCCTCCACTGGCGATGATAAGGAACCGACACCCAAAGCATCGAACTTCACCTTTGCGGCAATCCAAAGCCCTCACACCGATGACACGTTTGTCCTCTACCAGCACGTCTGTCACTAGATGATACTCCAGAACCTGTATGCAGGAGTCAAGGACTCGTCGGGTAAGTGCTTCCTCGATCCGCGCTCCCGTGGCATCCCCCCCAGCGTGCAACACCCGTGACACGGAGTGCGCGCCTTCGCGGCCGAGCACGATCTCCCCTTCGAGAGTGTCGAACGATACTCCCAAGCGTATTAAGTCATTGATCCTGTCCGCTGCTTCTCCAGTAAGGATGCTGGCTGCGCCACTATTCACCAGTCCGGCTCCAGCGTTAAGAGTATCTTTGAAGTGTAGATCGGGCGAATCGTTGGGGCCGACAGAAGCGGCAATTCCGCCCTGGGCGTAGCGGGTGTTGCATTCGTCGATTCTCGATTTTGTCAGCACCAGCACCCTGCCGAACTGCTTCGCTAGCATTGAGGCGTAAAGACCGGCAATTCCGCTACCCACGATTATGTAGTCATAATCGGTCACTTTAGACCAGCTCCAGCATCCTATCGAGCGCACGCTTTGCCCTGAGGCGGACATCTTCGTCCAATTCAATCTCGTAGCGGTTCTCCTGTAAGGCCATAAGCACACTCTTCAGATGTGTTTGCTTCATATTAGGGCAAAGAAGTGCCCTCGAAAGCACGTAGAAGGTCTTGCCCGGATTCTCCGCCTGCATGCGATGCAATATCCCAGCCTCCGTGCCAACAAGGAACAGATCGGCTGCGCTTTCCTGCACGTACCTAAGCATCTGTGAAGTGCTCAGGACCGCATCTGCGATATCCACGACCTCAGGTTCGCATTCGGGATGGACGACAACCGGCGCATTCGGATACATATTTCGGGCTTTGAGCACATCGTTGGCTGTGAGTCGGACGTGAGTTGTGCAGGCTCCCGGATAGAGGAATACTTGCTTCGAAGTGTGTCGTGAAACGAAATGCCCAAGGTTCCTGTCAGGAACGAAGATTATCTGATGTTGTGGAAGAGAATCGACAACTTTTCGAGCGTTGGCTGAAGTGCAGCAGGCATCGCTCTCCGCCTTGACCGCGGCGGATGAATTCACGTAACATACGACAGCCGCCTCTGGGTACCGTCGCTTCCACTCCACTAGTGTGGCGGCATCAATAGTATCGGCAAGAGGGCATCCGGCGGTTCGTTCGGGGAGAAGAACAGTGCGGCCAGGATTGATGATCTTCGCCGTCTCTGCCATAAAATGTACACCGCAGAACACGATGACATCCGCCGATTGCACCTGAGCGGCTTTCCTGGCCAACTCAAGGGAATCACCAACAAAGTCAGCTACGTCTTGCACCTCGGGACGTTGATAGTTATGAGCCAGAATAACCGCGTTCCGCGCCCTCTTAAGGTGCGCTATCTCTTCGGCCATGGCCCTGTTGTGTTCGGACACATGGGCAGCTTTTTCGGCCGTCGAACTTGTGCCAGCCATTTCTCCTCTCCCACTGTATTGCGGTTTCACACGATCTTTATTGCCATTGCGTGCCTTACTGTACTTCCCTCCGGCCTTGCAGTGCCCTAGTCAGCGTTATCTCGTCCGCATACTCAAGGTCTCCTCCAACTGGCAGCCCGCGTGCGAGTCGCGTCACTTTGAGACCCTTAGGAACGAGTAGCCGGGCAAGATACATCGCGGTAGCTTCCCCCTCCAGATTAGGGTTGGTAGCAAGAATAACCTCCTCTGGCCTCCGTCTCTCAACCCTGCTCACCAACTCCTTGATTCTCAAATCCTCAGGGCCAATTCCGTCCATTGGGGATATGGCTCCGTGCAGAACGTGGTAAAGTCCGTTGAACTCACCGGTCCTCTCTAGGGCGAGCACATCCAGCGGTTCCTCAACCACGCATATCTTCGACGCGTCTCTAGTCGTGCTGCTGCAGACAGGGCACGGTTCTATCTCGGTGATGTTGAAGCACTCCGAACAGAAGGTAACTCTCTCTTTGATTTCCACAATGGCCTGAGCCAAGGCGCGAGCTTCCTCTACCGGAACTCTGAGTAAGAAATACGTTAACCTTTGCGCCGACTTTGGGCCTATGCCTGGTAGCTTCGAGAACTCCTCGATCAGCCTTGCCACTGGCTCAGCCGTTGCCTCTGTGGAACGCATCAAACTCTCCTCTGCCTGGTCATACAACATAACCGGCCAGACCATATTCCGGCCGGTACAAGGTATTATAACCGATATGCCAATGAATTCAAACCAACTTGCCGCTCGGCAGGAGGCACAGGGGCACTGCTGGAAAACCCCCTCACTCGCTCAGGCGCTGAGCTGTTCTTGCCAGGTTAACCATCACGAAAACCGCTATGACGGTGACTAAAATGGCGTAGATGAACAGCCCCACTATACCTGACGTAGCTGGAAGTACCGCCTTGAAGAGTTCGGTGATGGCCGCGTTCCACGCCAAAGCCGCGATAACCCCAAACGCCGCTGAGGCCAAACTGATCATGGTCGTGATGTACATTAAGGGGCCTCGCTGCTTGGCACTTTCGATGTCTTTCATCATTCCCAGATCCTCCAGAACACGAGAATGTGATCTGTCGCCGGGCGTCTCTAAACATCCTCTGCACCACGTCCCCCATCCACGGAGTCGGACGAGGGCGCCGGGACAAGGTTGATCGCTGGCATATTATCAGGCAGTCGAGGAAAAGTCAAATCAGAAGCAACAAAACCCGCCCTTAGGCGGGTCATTTTTGGCTGGGGGACTAGGATTCGAACCTAGGCATGCAGATCCAGAGTCTGCTGTCCTACCACTAGACGATCCCCCACTACGTCGTAAGTTTAGCATACGATCTGGTTTTTTGCAACGCAGACGGCGGCCTTCCCCTGCGCTTGCAGAATGCTATAATTGAATCAGGAAGCTGTTCCAGAGCCAGTGAATAGTTGAGGAAGCGTTCTTGGCCACACACTAGCGATCAAGACGGCCAGTGACGCGAGGATCTTGTAGCATTTCACTTGGGAGAGTAAACATGATCCACGTGGACGGCCAAAGGTATAGTCCCAGTATCCAGGGCAGCCTTGGGATGCGCGATTCCAACCGTGCTTGGATGGAGGGGAACAGTCTCATCGTTGACGGGTCGGTCGATCTGATGCACGGAGCCAGGATCTATGCCCCAATCCGTGCCTGGTCCGTCTGGTGTTTCTCGGATGTAGAGGTTCACGGCGACATCACTTGCGGCGATGCGTTTCGAACTGAAGGGCGCGCCGCAATCTACGGCTGGGTCAGGGCTCCACGCATTTTCCTCGGGCACGATGTGAGCGTTCGGGGTGGGTTAGTGACACCGGTGGAAGGCGGGCAGATTCACTGTGGCAACAACTGCTTTGTGAACGGCACTGTAGAGACGGCGGAATTTCGCTGCGGTGACGGATTCCGCGCCGAGGCACTCTTCCGCTGCTCCCGAGCTTTCGTGGGGAATAACTTCGTCTCCACTGGTAGGATCGAGGTATGGGATTCGCTCATGGCCGGCGCGCAGTGTCAGTTGCTGGGCAGCAACTACGTCGAACGTCTCATGACACGGGATATGCTCACCATCAACGGCGGTGATTACGGTGAGGTTCACTCCGATGACCGCTTGATCTCTCGTGGCTCGATTTACTGCCGCAAACTGATCGTAGATAATACCCCTCACGTGCAGGGAGACATCTATGCCAGCGAGTACATCAGGTTAGGAGATTCGGCTTACGTGCGCGGCAACGTGCATTGTGGAGGGGTTGTTGAGAAGGGGCCAGGTCTCCGTATCGATGGCCAGACATCGGCACGAGAGTGGCGCGACATTCCGCCATCCAATGAGAAGCATCGAAACTGGTGAGCAGGCCCTAGTTCTGGAGTTGATATCGAACGCGCGCGTGGCGCGTCTTTATCGGTCCTTGAAGTATTATCTCTGGCAAGCCCGATAAGAAATCAGTCGTCAGTCCGGTTTGGTTCTCGCCAACTAGGTACATATCGCCATTCCAGGCCAGCTGCCATCCACTGCTCTGGAGCGTAATCACGGGGTGGAACACGTAGATCTCGCTGCCCATCACCGTCCACTCAACGTACCTTTGCCCGCTGAGTGCCTGCTGCCGTACACCAAAAACGCCTGGCAAAACCGCAAGTCAGGGGCCTTGCGTCCCGCCCCCGGCGCGCCACACCCCCAGTGCCTTTTCAAAGTCGGGTAAATGTCGACCTGCGACTAGAAATCGCGGGCCACAATTGCGACACCTGCTCTGCGGCGGGTTGGGCGCGGGGCAGTCCGCAAAAGCGGACTTCGCAAGTGTAGCCGCGGTTTTCAAGTGCTAGGCGATTTTGAAAAAGCCCTGCTACACACCAGAGATGTGTTGACAGGCACTCTTAATCTTTTCAAGCGTGTTACCCTTCGTACGGAATCCAGTACATATCCAGGATCGTGTTCGTGGGATTCTCAGTGCGGAAGCAAGCCTTGACTTTGGCGCCGATGGCCGGCGTCCCGTAGGCCAGGTAGCCTTTGAATATAGTACACACTCCTGGCAGTTCAACGTCAATCTGGTAGTAGGGGGTGCTGAGTTCTATGCCAGCCCCCGCGTACTCCACGCGCGCGAACGTGTGGATCGTGCCAATGACCGGCTGGGGGATTTCCTCCCAGACCATCGGCTGATTGCAGTCGGGGCAATCCGCTCGCGGCGGCAACCACAGCCGTTTTTCCTCGCATTCCGCATTGACGCACCTGGTGGCCAATAATCTGCCCTCTGGTAACGCTCGGAAGAAAGGTGAGAGCTTGCCATAGGTGTGCCTGTGGGATAAGGACCTAGGCCACTCTATCACCATCGCCGGTTCCGTTTGCAGCACCTTTGCAGGCTGGCCTGTGTACTTGGTCACTTCATCTTTCGATGCCATCGTTTCCTCTCCTCGTGGTTAATCGGCCTACGTTACGCAGCGTAACCCTTCTACAAACCTTAGCTTGGGGAAAGAGCGATTCTGATGAAGATGTCCTCGACCCCTTGCTCTACTAGCTCACTAGAAGGCTTTTTTCAGGATGCCCATCGTCACGTGGGAGCCGACTCCAGCGTGCGATACCCATCCAGCCTGCTTAGCATTGGGGACCTGAAGGCTTATCCAGTCCTTGGGCTTTTCCTTGCCGAAGGACTCCCAGATTTTTGGGTCGCCATGGAATTTGTCGTACTTGCCCTGTATCTGCCACAGGCACTCCACCCCCTGGAAAATGCCAGTGGCACCCACTGCGTGCATAGTGCCAATCAGTCCTCCCGACAGATTGGATGGGCATTTACCCCCATAGTAAGCGTCACCTGATTCGATGTAGTCGACTTCCTGCCCGTAGGGGCGCAATCCAACATCTCCGTAAGTCTGAATGTCGCTGATGGTGAATGCATCGTGCAACTCGATCAGATCGAGCTCTTCAAGAGGATTGGTAATGTCGGCCATTCGATAAGCGAAGTATGCGGCAAATCGTGCAGCAGCGAAGCTTTCAAAGCCCGGCCAGCGCTGTCCCTCCCGCTTTGTCAGTAGGTCTTTGTACATATCAGGGGTTTCGTGTGGCAACAGCGGTATCTCCATGTTTCTCCGGTCGGCCACCCTTAGAGTGTGGCTACCCCCTGCTATGCAGAGCTCGCACGGCTTGTCAGTTAACTTGTATGCAGTTTCTTCGTCGCAAAGTAGCATACAGGCGGCCCCGTCGGTCATTGCGCAGCACTCCAGGAATCGTAGCGGGTAAGTCGACATCGGGCTGTTCAGAACATCCTCAACTGTATACTTGCCCGGTTGCTGCGAATACGGGGAGTAATAGGCGTAAAGGTGGTTCTTGACCGCAACCTTTGCTCTAGTCTCCTCAGAAAGATTGTAAGTCCACGAGAAGCGAACAGCCATGGGCGCATAGTATGCAGAGTAGATTCGGGACAGGCGCGTCTCGAAGTCTTTGCACGCCGCAGTAGATATGTAGAAGTTGCCTGTTCTCGTATCGACTTCAGACATGCGCTCCCAGCCCACCGCGAGTGCCACGTTAGCGTAGCCACTAGCTATCGCCATAGCTGCTGCCAGCACGGTTGAGCCTCCTGTAGCGCCACCGGTCTTGATCCCTATGTTGTACATCGGGTCGAGCCCGAGATAATCTGTCACCTTCGCCTCGCACAGCAGTTGATCCTGGAAGTGATCCGCGAAGCTGCCGGCGGCGATGAAATTGATCAAGCCTTTGATTTCTGTCGGGGAGAGCTTCAGATCGTTCTGCTCCAGCATCTGGCGAAATGCCACCATAACCTGCTCTTCGACTCTCATTTCTGGACAGAATTTCTTGTACTCAGTCAGACCGCCGGCAACAGCGTAGACCTTTCTACTCCATCTCGGAATACGCCAGTTGCCTTCCTTCAACACGATCATTGCTGAAACTCCTTACCACAGATTCAGAGACATACCTACTGCTGAAAGTAGCTACGCAGCTCCAAAGCCATATCCTCAGGCCTCTCGTCCGCCAGCCCTTCTAAGTGGAGACGCTCGAAGTAAGTGGCGTCGCTTAGGTAATGCGGCTCGAAGTTGAAGCGGTTGATGAGGCGGAGATTGACTCGAAAGCTGTCGCTTCCTGCCAATGGTCCAGAGTAGATGGCAAGGTTATAGCTATTAAAATTCTTGTCAGAATAGTACTTCAGCACGCGCGCTATTCCTGCCGCCACGTCCTCAACCTCAGAAACCGACATTTGTGCCAAGGATGACTGGCTTAACACTATGCCCTGAACTTCGTGGAATCCCAGCGGAGCAAACGAAGTGATCCACGCTGTGCTGCCAATGGTGCCGAGATACCGCTTGTCGTCTTTTTTCTCTGCTTCCACCAGGTCCAGCCAGAACACTGATTGGTTTTCCTGGTAATACGCTTTGCTGCAGGCCACCATCTCTCGCTGTAGGTTCGTTGGCACTGGATCAATTGTGCTTTGAGTGTGGGGATGAAGGATAGAACTGCCCGCTGGAGGTAGATAGTTGCTATTGATGGAGCAGAATTGGACCGAGGGGTCATAAGCAGCAACCAGTTGGATGTACCGCTGGCTCGCCTTGAGATTATTGGCCACTAGTTCCGGCGTCATATCTCCCAGCTCGATGAAGTGAGCTGTGGAGAAAATGCATACACCGCTGTACTTACCGTATGCAGTAAGATTTGGGAAGAGAACTGCTTCTCCCACTTTGATCCGCTCCTCGGATGAGATTTCAGGGAGTATCCTTGGAGTGACCTTCTCCACGTTATCCGCGCAGAAGAAGCAGTTCTTTGTCTTTTCGATGAGGTCGGACATATCGTATTTCTTGGGAACGTGAGGGGCGAAGCGCTCTACGATGCGGCTGCTTCGGCCAGTCAATGGGTCAAACCTGATTTCGGCTATCTTGGTGTCGAGCTCGAAGTTCTTCAGTGGGTTGAGAAGCTTGGCTTCGAGAATCTCCTGTCGAAAAGAAATGCCCACGTGCTACCTCCCATTGATTTGTTCATTGCTTGCTCTGGCGAGCAAGTTGATCCAGCAATGCTAGGGCCTTCTCTACTCTCAGAAGTGTTCTGTTCTTGCCCAGCACATACATCGTCTGGAACAGGGGCGGAGCCACTGTTCTTCCAGTGATGGCAACGCGCAACGCACCAAAAAGCTGGCCAGTCTTCATCCCGAGGTCTTCCGCCAACTCGCGTAGCGCGTGCTCCAACTCGGCGACATCGAAAGGCACTGCCTCGATCCTCTCCTTCGCCTGAGCGATCGCTGCGTGTGCTTCTGCCGGTGTAAGCCCCTTTGAAACCAGCAGAACCGGATCGTAATGGATGTCCTCTATGAAGAAGAACTCCGTCAGCTCAGGCAATTCGCCAAGCTTCTTGAGCCGCTCCTGTTCCAGCGCCAGCACGCTGCGAATATATCTCTCCTCATCGGCATTAGGTTTCTCGGGAGCTAGTCCGGCCTTTTGGAGAAAAGGAAGGGACCTGTTGTAGAGGTCATCCATGCTCAACTGACGAATGTAGTAACCATTCATCCAGTCCAGCTTCTCTATGTTGAAAATGGCACCGGTCTTTCCTACTCGCTCTATGGAAAATAGTTGCGCCAGTTCTTCCTTGGTGAAGATTTCTCTCTTCTCATCATAGGACCAGCCGAGCAACGCCAAGTAGTTCACCATAGCCTCCGGCAGATAGCCGGCGTCGGCGTACTCGGTTATCGACGCGGCGCCGTGGCGCTTAGAAAGCTTCGAGCGATCCGGGCCCAGGATCATCGGTAGATGGGCAAACAAGGGAACTTCCTCGCCGAGAGCGTAATACATATTTATCTGCTTCGGAGTGTTTGATATGTGATCCTCTCCGCGAATCACGTGTGTGATGCGCATCGTTGAATCGTCGACCACCGCGGCGAAGTTGTAGGTGGGAATACCATCACTCTTGACGATCACCAAGTCGTCGAGTTCAGCGTTGTCGAAAACAATGTGCCCACGAATGAGATCGTCGAAGGCAACGGTCCCAGAAAGGGGCATTGCAAACCGGACCACCGGCTTTCGGCCCTGAGCTTCTAATCTCCTCCGCTGTTCGGGGGTCAAACCGCGACAGCGACGGGAGTACCGGTAGGCGGTCTTGGATCGCCGCGCCATCTCCCGCTCTGCCTCGAGTTCCTCTGTGGTGCAGTAACAGTAGTAGGCGTCGCCGCTCGCCAGAAGTTTGTCGGTTGCTTCACCATATGTGTTCAGTCTTTGCATCTGGTAGTAGGGGCCGTAGGGTCCACCAACACTGGGCCCCTCGTCCCAGGTTAGCCCCAGCCAAGTCAGTGAATCCAGTATGTTCTTCTCGTATTCTGGGGTGGACCTCACACGGTCAGTATCCTCTATGCGTAATACAAAGACCCCCTGGTTCGCTCGGGCAAACAGCCAATTGAAGAGGGCGGTACGCGCCCCGCCCACGTGAAGCGGACCTGTAGGACTGGGAGCCATTCGTACCCTAACCGGTTTGCTCAAAGACACAGTGCAATACCTCCTAAGCTGGAGACGGGATGGTCTACTGCTAGATTTCGGTAACTCAGGTTACCACTGCATTGTACCTGAAAAAACAACTCCAAGTAAACCTGCTTGGCCAGGCCGGTATGTAACCAGCATAGTACCTGTGATGCACGCTGGTACTATGTTCTCATTGCACGAGCGCCGGTCCCGTGGTAGCCTATGCTCACCAACCATCCTTATCGATATTCTCCACTGTTCAATGAGAAAGTGAGGTGGTGCGGTGAGGGAATTATGCTTCCGAAAGGAAGAAGGTCAAGGAACGGTAGAGTATGCCTTCCTCTTACTTCTCGTCGCGCTTTCCGTGGTTGGTATGCTCACGTTCTTCGGCAACGGTGTCGCTAACGCGTACGCCGACTTCGTGGCTGTTTTTTGAACCGCGAAGGTAATTCAGCAGTCGTTCCAGATCGGCCGGCAACGGAGACCGGAAATCAGCCTGCTTGCCTGTGCTAGGAAGCCTAAACGAAAGCCGATATGCATGCAGAAACTGCCGGCCGATCTCCAAATCTCTTTTTCCTGGGCCGTAGACCTGATCTCCAACAACCGGATGCCCAATCGACGCAAAGTGCACCCTTATTTGATGCGTGCGTCCTGTCTCCAGTTGTGCTTCAACCAGCGTGAATTGGTCCAGCATCTGCACGACTCTGAAAAGCGTTCTCGCTGGCTTGCCGCCGGGTACCACCGCCATCTTCTTTCGGTTACGGGGGTCCCTTCCGATTGGAGCGTCTATCACTCCCTCCTTCACCCTCAGCTGCCCGTGCACGAGGACAATGTATTCTTTCAATACCTCTCGCTTTTTCATCTGCTCGACCAAGCACGCAAACGCGCGGTCGTTCTTGGCCACAACCATTAGACCCGAGGTATCCTTATCCAGCCGGTGCACGATACCAGGACGAAGCGTGTCGGTTATCCTCAGGTTTGGGTAGCGAGCAAGCAGAGCGTTGACGAGAGTTCCGCCAGGGTGCCCTGGCGCAGGGTGGACTACCAGGCCAGCGGGTTTGTCGACGACCAGCAAGTCGTCGTCCTCGTAGACTATGGTAAGTGGTATGTATTCCGCTTCCGCAGCAGCTGGCTTGGGAGGAGGAATTGAGATGCGCACCACCGCGCCCGGGGCGAGTTTGAGAGCTGGCTTTGAGGATTTCCCGTCGACCGTGACAGCCCCTGTCTCTATTAGTTTTTGCACGTAGGATCGAGACAGGTTGGGAAAGGCTTCGCTAAGAAAGCGATCAAGGCGCAGGCCCGCTTTGTGGGTGGGAACGATTATTTCCATTACCGCTGCTCAGAAACTTCAAGTTTCTGTGCCTTGCACAGGGTTATTGGGACCCTGATTTACTCGGAAGTTGCGCTTTGCTTTGCCCTGCCCGTGCTCAGAAACGTAAGATAGAAAGCTAGAATGAACACGCCTATAACAAAGGCACTATCGGCCACGTTGTACGTTGGCCATCGAAGATGGCCGTATCCCATGTCTATGAAATCCACAACGTAGCCAAAGCGGATGCGGTCGATCAGGTTGCCCAGCGTCCCGCCGAGCAACAAGCCAACGCAGAATCGTGGTATGAAGCTATCGCCTGGAAGGTAGTTGTAGAAGACCAAGAGTACGGGAATGGCCAGAAACGCTATTATGGAGAACAGCAGCGTCCGGTCTTGGAGCACCCCAAAGGCAGCGCCAGAGTTGGTCACGTAGGCAAGCCTTACCCACGATCCCACTATGTTAAGCCTTTCTTCCTGTCCCCCAGGGCCTAGATAAGCCGTGGCCGCGTGCTTCGTAACCTGATCTAACACAAGCACGACCCCCGCCGTCACCAACAGCAAACCGCTTCCTCGCGCAGCCCGTAAAATCCCATTCACTCGGCCGTTGCTCCTGTCCACCGCAAGGCTTGCCGTTCCTTTCGTTCCCCAGTCGATCATCCGGTCGCCGTTTGCTGAGTTTCCTGCGCTGCGTTAACCCCTGCGCCGCTGGGTTTCTCTCTCCTGCCGGGCCTTGCAGTCAATGCAGAGCCTGGCGTGTGGGAGCGCCTCCAGTCGGGCTTCGCTGATCTTAGCACCGCATATCTCGCACAGGCCGTAAGTTCCGGCCTCAATCTTGTGTAGAGCATCTTCGACAGCACTCAACGTTCCGCGCAGATGACTCTCCAGCGCCGCCGTTTTCTCCTGCTCAAAAGTGTCGGTAGCGACGTCGGCGATGTGGTTTCCATACGCATCCCCCACTTCCGGTTGCCCATAGGCGGGGGCCTGAAGTTCCAGATCGCTGATCTCTTTCCGCAGCCTATCGCGCTCGCCTTCGAGCTTCTTCTTCAGGTGTTCCTGTCGAGTAACCATTTCCTGCCACTTCCTTTCTGCGGCACCTTCGGACCGGAGCCGAAGCGGCGGACGAGCAAGCTACTTCTTGCATCAGGCTAGCGAACGCATTCGCTTCTTGCTATTGTATCCAAAACCGGCCCAAAACGCAACCTTAAGCATCCTAGCCTGCTAGCGCCTTATCCCTACGAGTACTTCCTGCCCATCAATTCTCAGCACTTCTGAGTAGGCGCCATCCGGAGGATGTCCCTCGGTCAGCGATTTTGATAACGTCTCCTGCCTGATGTAGTCACTGTGTTCCTTGATGACGCTGTTTATTTCCGGCGTGCCACGGTAATAAGTTTCGATGTATTCTTCGATGCGGAAGCCGGCAGCCTTACGCATGGTCTGGATTCGGTGAACTAGCTCTCTCGCTACTCCTTCCTTGACGAGCGCAGGAGTGAGCGCTGTATTGACTGCCACCAGATAGTCCCCTTCACGCGCCACCGAATATCCCTCGCGCTCCTTGGTGACCACATCGATTTCATCTGGCAGGAGAACGTAGGGACCCACCTTCACTGATTCACCAGCCCTTACTCGCCTGGCTACCTCCGCTGGACTGGCTTGTTGCAACTGCCGCACTACTGCTGGCATCTCCTTGCCATACTTGGGTCCGAGCAAATTCGGCTTGCCTCTTACCTCGTACGTCACCAACTGGTTTTCATCCTTAACGAACGAGAGTTGCTTGACGTTGAGCTCTTCGAGCACCTGTTGCTCTAGCCTGCGCAAAGCCTTTTCTTCCTCGCGATTCCTCACCTTGACAGCGACCTCTTTGAGGGGCTGGCGGACCTTGATTGTGGCCTTATTCCTAGCCGCACGCCCCAGGCTGACAACCTTCATCACCAGTTCGGTATCGGCCATCAGTCTCTCGTCGATTATGCTAGTGTTCGGCACAGGGTAGAAGCACAGGTGGACGCTTTCTGGAGCTGCGGCGTCCACCGTTCTCACCAGGTTCTGGTAAAGTTCCTCGCTCATAAACGGTGTAAACGGCGCAAGGAGCTTGCTCACTGTGACAAGGCATTCGTAGAGCGTATGGTAAGCGTTCTGCTTGTCAAGATCGTTCTCGCTCTTCCAGAACCTACGCCGGCTGCGCCGTACGTACCAGTTCGACAGAGCATCCACAAAGCTCTCGATATCCCTGGCTGAGCCCGTTATCTCGTACTCCATGAGGCCATCATCCACTCTCTTGACCAAAGAGTGAAGCTCCGACAGTATCCAGCGGTCAAGAGATGGCAGCTGGCCTGCGTCGACGCCTCGTGACCAGTTGTCTCCGTCTCCTGGCTCGGGGACGAACCGGTCGATGTTGGCGTAGGTTACGAAGAAGGAATAGGTGTTCCATAGAGTCAGCAGGAACTTGCGCAGGCTCTCATTTACCAAGTCTACGGAGAACCTGCGTGGATTGCCCGGCGGAGTCACAGTGTACAGATACCAACGCAACGCATCGGCTCCCTGGGTGTTTAGTACGCTCCAGGGATCGACTACGTTGCCCCTGGACTTACTCATCTTTTCGCCCTTGGCATCAAGTACGTGCCCCAAGCTTATTACGTTCTTGAAGCAAGGCTGGGAGAACAGTAGCGTAGAAACCGCGTGCAAGCTGTAAAACCATCCCCTGGTCTGGTCAACTGCTTCGCAAATGAAATCGGCTGGAAAGCGCTCGACAAACGTTGCCTGGTTCTCAAACGGATAGTGCCATTGGGCGACGGGCATCGACCCAGAATCGTACCACGCATCCACAACCTCCGGGACCCTCCGCATCGTTCCCTCGCATTTATTGCAGTCGAATACGATCTCGTCCACGTATGGTCGGTGTAAATCAAGCGTGTTGTGAAGGTCAGGTCTACCCGATCGCGCTTCGAGCTCAGCAACACTTCCGATGCACTCTAATTCGCCGCAGGACTGGCACTTCCACACATTAAGTGGTGTGCCCCAGAAGCGTTCTCTTGATATGGCCCAATCCACATTGTTACGCAGCCAATCTCCAAATCGTCCCTGTTTTATGTGCTCGGGATACCAGTTTATCCGGTCGTTGCCGGCCAGGAGCCTTCCCTTGACCGCCGTGGTCCTTATGTACCAGGAACTCTTTGCATAGTAGAGCAATGGAGTCTCGCAGCGCCAGCAGAACGGGTAGCTGTGAAGAATCTGCTCTGCACGATACACGAGATCACGCGCCTTGAGATCGGCTATGATGATGGAATCGGCGTCCTTCACAAACATATTCGCGAAAGGAACCTGGGCATCGATTATCTTGCCCGAGAGGTCAACGGTCTGGATAACTGGCAGGCCCTCCTTTCGCCCTATATCGAGGTCCACTTCGCCAAACGCCGGTGCAATATGCACGATGCCTGTGCCATCCTCGAGCGAGACGAAATCGCCTCCTACTACCCTGTGAGCTGGCACACTCAAAGGCACCAAGTTGTAGAGAGGTTCGTATGTGAGACCCAGCAGGTCACGGCCTTTCATCGTTGATATGATCGCGTACTCACCAATGATGGCTTTAGGCAACAAGTCTCTGGCCAGAACCAGGCGATCCATCACTTCTGGGTTCTGAGTGCTATTGGTCTCAATCAGCACGTACTCTGCTTCAGGGGCAACGGCAAGGGCAGCATTGCCAGGAAGCGTCCACGGAGTAGTTGTCCACGCTAGAAAGTACGTCGACCCCGAGAATGGTCCAGCGCCTTGAAGTTTTTCAGGATGTCGGACCTTGAATTTCACATAGACGGAGGGATCTTTAGCCTCATCATAACCAAGTGCGACTTCGTGCGAACTTAGTGACGTCCCGCAGCGAGGGCAATGGGGCGTAACTCGGTAATCCTGGTAAACCAGGCCTTTGTCCCAGATGGTTTTCAATATCCACCAGCACGATTCGATGTAGCTGTTTCGATACGTGACGTAAGCGTCCTCCATATTGACCCAGAAGCCAATGCGGTCCGTCATCGCTTCCCATTCGCTGACGTAGCGAAACACGCTTTCACGGCACTTCTCGTTGAACTCTGCTATGCCATAGGCTTCAATCTCCGGCTTGCTCCGGATTCCCAATACCCTTTCCACTTCCAGCTCCACTGGAAGTCCGTGGGTATCCCATCCCCCTTTGCGTGGGACGTAATAGCCGTGCATAGTTCTGTGGCGCGGGATGAGGTCCTTGAACGCTCGCGCCAGTACATGATGTATACCTGGGTTGCCGTTAGCGGTAGGTGGCCCTTCGTAGAATACGAAGACGGGCCCAGAGGCTCGGCTCTCGACACTCTTCTCGAATATATTGTTCTCCTTCCAGAAACGAAGGATCTCCTCTTCCATGTTGGGGAAGCTCACTCTGCTAGAAATGGCTTTGAACATCCTTCCCTCCATCCACCAGAATCGATTAGGCCCGTCTGCATCACTCCTGCCTGTTGCACGACGGGTGCCACAACTGAAGCGTCGACGTTGCTGAAGAGTCACCGTTCGCTCGCTTCATCAACCGCCACAAGCGTTACAGTAACGAAAAAAATCTCGTCCTCATCAAGGACGAGATCCGGTTCCCGCGGTACCACCTTGTTTGGCCCGACGCACGCCTGCCGGGCCCCCTCTCCAGAGTACGTGCTCATACTCTCGCCTGTGGTAACGGACGGCGAATCCGTCCAAGTCTACTTTGCTCCTGATTTGGAACATTTCGGTTGGAGGCTCGGGAGGGATTTTCGGTCGGCTCGTTGCGCTTGGTCGCAGCATCCCCAAGCTCTCTGGAGCAGCTCCCCGCCTACTCTTTCCGTCGTCGCCTTTCGAATGCTATCGAACGTAGCATTGGTCGAAGTGCCCGTTGCGCTGGGCCTAGCTCCTCTGCGCTACTTCGAATGAATGATAGCAGCTACTGGCAGACGTGTCAACCTGAATGGATTCGATCCATAATTGTGTTAGCAGTTCTGCACGCCATCCTAGGAACTTGTTGGGCAATGGTGGCGCCGATGTCATGTGATCGCACCCAAGCAATCCATGATACATCCTCTACCTACGTGATCAATTGTCGGGTGCACTTGGCACGAGATTTGCACTATGAAGAAGGTCCTGGCTTCGGTGGGAAGCTCAGGAGTCCATAACAATTGGGAGGAGGTGATGGAGAATGCCGGATAAATATCCTGCGTATGGCGCGCTCGTTGACTGGGCGGCTGTGGTTGCTGGCTTCGTCGTTGCGCTTGTGACCTTTGTACTCCTTAGCCTACTCGCAGCCATCGGCGGTGTCGCGACGGTCGCCTGGGTAATCGCCGTAATCAGCTTCCTCGCGACTCTGTTTGGCGGCTGGGTCGCCGCCTACCTTGCGCCGAGCAACGGTCTGTTTCACGGGACCCTTGTCGCTGTCCTAATGATCACCGCGCTTGTCCTGTTGACCGCGTTCGCAGCGGGGGCAGTGACAGGAGCAGGGATAGGCATCTCAGTTGGCACTACGGCAGCTGCGGTGTTTGTCGATTTCATCATCCTGTTGATAGGTGGTGCTATCGGCGGATGGCTCGGGGCTATGAGTGTCGGGAGACGTCCTATCTAGCCACTCGTTACTGAGCGCCTCGGTTGCGAGCGGCCAACTGACCGCAAAGTGAAACACGCAATCTATCGGGGGCCAGGACAGCTGGCCCCCGATAGATGCCAAAGCAACCTAGTTAGTAGTAGACCAGAGAGAATTTGAAACAGCGTCGTTCTGAGCCGCGATGAAGCAGAGGCAAAGAATCTCGCCATCCGGGGGCCTTGGCCCTTCGCTACACTTAGGGTGACAGCTGCATCATAATGACTTTGGTCGACTACTAGCTTGGCTCTGGTATATGTTCTGCACAAGATTAATCGGCCTCGAATGCTGTCTTCTGACCGCGCATAACTAGGCACGTTGCGACAGCTAGAGGGTCCCTCGGCACGCTTCGGTGTCGAGGGACCGGACGGCAGCCGGTGTCAGCAACTATGCTCACGTCCCTGTTCGGCGCTGCAGGACGAAAGCAAGCGCAGAATTTCGAGGCAACGAACAACCCCGTCGTCAAGCGTTTTCCTCGACGTAGATGATCTTGCTGCCTTGAGCCTCGAAGCGAAAAGGCACAGGCCTGAGTTCTGGCAATGCCTCGACAATCTCCGCATGGCGTTCTGCCGGAGCGTACAATAGCAGGAATCCTCCACCACCTGCTCCGCTGATTTTGCCGCCCATCGCTCCGTGTTTTCGCGCCCGCTCGTACCAATCGTCAATCTCGGGATTGCTGATCCCGCTGGCCATTGCCCTCTTTTTCAACCAGCCCTGGTGCAGTATCTCGCCGAAGGAGTCGAGGTCGTTCGCAACCAGCGCATCGCGCAGGTTCCGAGCAAGAGTAACCATAGTCCGCAAATTTTGGCGAACGCTTTCATCGTTCTCGGCATTGCGCGACTGTTCAACAAGGATGTCCTCAGCGGAACGCGTCAACCCGGTGTACAGGAGCAACAAGCGCTGCTGCAGCGTCTCTTTGGTGTCGCGCGAGCAGATGATTGGATCGACAAATACGCTACCGTCGGGGTTGAACTGGATGTACTGCAAACCACCGTAGGCGGCAACGTATTGATCCTGCTTGCCGATTGGCTTCCCACACCTCTCTATCTCGACGCAACACGCCTCACGAGCCAGCCGCTCGGCACCCACGTGCTGGCCTTTGTACGCATAGAGGGCATTTAGCAGTCCAACTGTGTACGTGCTTGAGGAGCCAAGTCCGGTCCCGTGCGAAGGAATGTCGGAGATCGAGGTGATTTCGATGCCCCCGTCGTGGCCGATGAGATGCATAGACTCTCGAATCAACTCGTGCTTCAGTTCGTCCACCGAGTCCACGATTTCTGTCACAGAATAACTTGCCCGAATCTGCTGGTCGAACTTCTTGTTGACCGTTATGTATATGTACTTATTGATGGCGGTGCTGACGACGGCTCCGGGCTCGTGCCTGAAAAAAGCGTACAGGTCGCTCCCGCCGCCTACGAAGCTGATGCGCAGGGGCGTTCGAGAGATAATCATGCCTTGTATTACCCTCAGGAACCTTTTTCGCCTGATCCAGAATGCGGTCCACTGCCGCCGACAGGTCTTCCACCACCTGGCAGCCCACCACACCCTCTGATTCGAGCAAGGAAGCATGTCTCATCCCCAGACCCGTTCGCACCAGGATAGCACGAACCCCAACGGCCCTGGCCGCTTCGAGATCAGTGATGTTGTCACCTACAACGTAGGAACGATTCAAGTCCAGCGCGAGATCCCTGGCCGCACGCAGTATCATTCCCGGCGATGGTTTTCGACAATCGCATCCGTAATCGGGTACGTGGGGGCAAAGGTAACTGGCATCGATTCGCGCTCCGTGAGCCTCCACTTCGTCCAGAATGTGGCGATTGATGTCGATCGCGTCCTCCAATCGGATGATACCGCGCCCGATTGCAGACTGGTTGGTGATGACCACCAGGGCATAGTTCGCTATGTTCAGCCGCCGCAGTGCCTCGAAAGCTCCAGGGATGAAGTTCACCTCTTCCCAGGATTTCACGTAATCGGGCCGATTCTCGACGATAACTCCGTCGCGATCGAGAAACACGACTCCTTGCGCCGCCTGCGGTCGGCCCATTGTGTGAACAAGCACAGCTGCTGCTCCGCTGTTTTCTCCAACCAATTCTGCGAAATCTCCGCCTTGTGCGGCATAGTGGTCGACCACAGTGATTATGATACAGCTGTCACCCCGGGCATACCGAAGAGCCTCGTCCCCTGGACGGCGAGATTCTTCGCCTCTGCTTCACCGCGGCTCAGAACGACGCTGTTTCAAGTTCTCTGTGGTGAACCACTAGTCACTCAGTTTTGCACGTGCTCCTTATTAACCATTATATAGCGGGTAACGGTTCCAGACCATACATAATGATCGCACACATGCTATAATGCCAGTCGATCGACGCGAAAAGCCGAAAGCTATGCCGACTCGGGCGGCTTCCCGTTCTACCCGAACAAGCAGATGGTTTCTTAGGAGGCGGTGGTGTTTACGGGTAAAGATTACTACCTCTTCCAGGGCCTGGTGGCAGTGACGGGCGGAGGCGAGCCGTGACAGGAATACTCTTGCCGGAATATCAACCACGCTGGATAGACATCCTGGGCGTGCGAGTGGACGATGTGACGATGAGTGAGGCGCTCGACTTCTGTCAGCACGCGCTGGCGAGTGGTGGTCGCCACCAGATCGTTACACCCAACGCCGAGTTCGTGATGCTGGCAAGGCGCGACGACGCTTTCCGCCAGATCATCAACTACGCTGCTCTCTCGATTCCTGATGGGCACAGCCTGCTTTGGGCATCGCGCGTTTTCGGCTGCCCACTCCGTGAGCAGGTCACCGGGACAGACTTGGCCTATGGGTTAGCCGAATTGGCGGCGAGGAGAGCTTACAGACTGTATCTCCTAGGTGCCGCTGAAGGAGTTGCGGCCCTTGCCGCACGAAAACTCCAGGAATTGCTACCTGACCTGCGAATAGCCGGGACTCACTCCGGAAGTCCGCATCCGTCCCAGGACCAGCAGCTTCGAGAAATGATAGCAGCAGCAGCGCCAGTGGACATTCTGCTGGTTGCCTACGGCGCCCCGGCTCAGGACAAATGGATCGCACGCAACCTGCCACTGATGGACGTGCGAGTCGCCATGGGCGTTGGGGGAGTGTTCGACTTCCTCTCTGGTCGGGTTCCCAGAGCCCCGCGCTGGTTACGTGACGCGGGCTTCGACTGGCTCTACCGCCTAGTCCACCAGCCCTGGCGCCTTCGACGGCAGCTAACTATCCCACAGTTTCTTGCCCTCGTACTGGCACGGCGCGTGGCGGGGTATCGGGGCAACTACCAAAGGCGAAGGCCAACAAGTGCACAGCGCATTCAAGAACAATCGGATGCAGATACTTGCTGAAGTTTTGATATAAGGGAGGCATTTGCTAGAAGACACGCCTGGGGTGTATAAAGGGGTCTAGAGGCTTGGCCGGAAACCCCATGAACCAGTACGAAATCGCGAGAAAACGCGAGAACGAGCGAG
>Ga0315298_1004258_pt1 | contig 21602 bp, 23 predicted proteins | sample WHS_1_MG_FD_203077 | JGI IMG/M metagenome (GOLD analysis project Ga0315298, IMG submission 203077) | Extremophilic microbial mat communities from Washburn Hot Springs, YNP, Wyoming, USA - WHS_1_MG | ecosystem: Environmental > Aquatic > Thermal springs > Hot (42-90C) | place: USA: Wyoming...
GCGTCGCACCCAGATTTGGCATTCCCGATCGTAATATAATTCGGCGCGGAATTCGCAACCGTTACATTCCATAGCCTTCCCCTGGTGTCAGCGGCAGGTAAAAAAAAGCGCCCCGCAAAGGGGCGCCTTTCTACACCGTTAGATAATACCTTTGGCAGCGAGAAGATCCATCGAGTCGCTGACATTGTCGGGGATACCGACTTTGCGCGCAGACAGACCCATGGCCAAACCGAGCAACTGGGTGAAATAAATCACCTTGACGTTCGATTTGATACCAAACTCGATCTCGGCACGTACCTGATGCATTTCCAGGCCGGAATGGCAGGTAGGACATTCGGTGGCGATCACTTCCGCACCGGCATCTTCCGCCGCCTGAAGGATATTCAGCACCAACTGGGTGGAAGTGTCCGAATCCGATAACGTATGGGCGCCGCCACAACACGCCGTTTTCAGAGGAAAATCCACACTGACGGCACCGGCAGCGGATAACAAGTCATCCATAAAATGTGGCGCATAAGAAGACTCGGAGCCAGGACCCTGATCCTTCTCCGGAAAAATCTGCCGGGGACGGGTGTACATGCAACCGTAGTAGTTGGCAATCTTCAGCCCATTCAAGCTCTTCTTGACCTTACTTTTGATGCCGTCGGTGCCCACTTCCTCCATGAACCATTCCAACGCATGCAAGCTGCGCACATCGCCTTCATAAACAGGGTCACCCGATTTGTCGGCGAGTTCCTGCACCGTCTTCATGGTTTCTTCCGAAGTAGCGCACTCATATTCGGCCTGCTTCAGATTACGATAGCAGCCATTACAAGGCGCCATCACCGTATCGCAGCCCTGCAGCTTACTGGCAATAGCCAGATTCCGCGCAGACATATACGTCTGCAGCATGGGATGAATGTTCTTCACTTCCATCGCACCACAACAGTTGTAGTCTTCGAGGTTTTCCATCTCCAGACCGAGTTCTTTCACCAGAACGCGGGTGGATTTGTCATAGGGTCCGCCGGAACCTTCCAGCGCACAGCCCGGATAATATGCAACTTTAGCCATGATGAGCGGCCTCCTTCTGTGCCTTCACATACTCAGCGAGGACTTCACCGGTTTTACCCCATGATTTGGTCTTCGGACGGAACACCGTGTTCATTCCCATTTTGGCCAACTGGCCTAAAGGCAGGTGCTTAGTCAAACGTTTGCCAAACTCCACGATCCAGGGCTGCACCATGGGCTGGCCGGAGCGCTTGAAAAACCCCATCATCACCTCAGTATCTTCAATGCGCCCATACTCGATACACTGATGCGTGAACTCTTCATCAAAATGTGTGGACAGCGTCTTGGGCGTTAAGCCGTTATCTTCCAGCCAATGCGCTGTCGCCTTCATCACTCCTTCAGGACGGACATCCTTAGGGCAGATGTTGGTGCATTTATTGCAGGAAACACACTGCCAGATGATATCTTTATCCTTTATCAGCTCGGCTTTCAGCCCCAAACGAATCAGATAAATCCAGTAACGCGGATTAAAATCCACGTTCTGCGCATACATGGTGCAGGAATTGGTACAAGAACCGCACTGCCAGCAGCGATGCACGTTCTCACCACCGCTGTAACTCTGGATGATCTCTTCAAAATGCTCTTCGTAGTCCGTCAGCGTGCGTGGGGTAATCATGGTGTTCCAGGAACCGGAAACATCCACCCCATCTACTACCAGGTGATCGTGCTGCAAAATCCGATCGGGATCGATCAGTGTTTTCTCATGAATAGCCATAGCCGCTCCTATACCCTAATTCATTAATGAATGTCGTCTCTCTTGATACGAGAGCCACCCATTCGCCGGTGTACCTCTACGCCCAGCAACTTACGAATCTGTTCCGTAAAGTCTGTTTGGCCGCCAAAATCCGAACGCAAAAAGCCTTCCGCCATAGCGCGCACATATTGCGAATACTGGTGGGCCAGGATGATATCGACCATATAAGGTACATCACGATATACCCCTAGTTCTAACAGCGCTTCCCGCATCCACTGGCGCAAGCCCTCAAACATTTCCGGGCTTTCGCCAAAAGGGAAGTCGGTCAGGTAGTCTCCCCCACGGATGAATTCCCGCACCGCGCCCGAAGTGGTACCCTGATCCCAGACCCATCGCGTCATCAGCGGATACCGCTCGGGATCGCTGAAGTGCAAAACTTCGGCCCCCATATCCCTGATAACGCGTTTCGCTTTTCCTGTGGCAGGCAAAGCCTCTTCAAAACGCGTCATGCGCTGTGCCAGATCGCCGTGACCATCCAGCAAATCGCGCATCATTTCACCTACCCGTGCAGCACCCTGCTCCTCTATGACGGGCCAGATCTTGCGTCTCGCGGTAAACATCTGCTCCACGAGATGCGCCATCTGTGCGTCCGTCAGCGGCCGTTTGTCCTCCAGCAGGAGACGACGAAAACTCGCCGTTTTCTCTGTCAGGCTACTGACCAGGTCAGCAAGACCCTGCTGCCCCTCGAATGCCTCTTCAAGCTCATAAAAAGATCTGCTGAGCAGTCCCTTATCGAGCTCAATCGGCAGTGAGGCGGGAACGATATGCTCTTCGTTCCCGTTGTGGTAGATGTCAGCTGGCAACTTTCTGCTGTCCGTAGAGATCGGCTACCGCACGCGAACCAGCGGACTGGCCCTGAGCAATGGAACTATCAATATCCTCCGGACCTGTAGCAGCGCCGCACACGTAGATACCCTTGCGCGTCGTGCCCTGACTATTCGTGTACTGTTCCGCACGATCAATAAATCCATGTTTTTCCAGACCGATACCAAAAGTCTTGGCAATTTCCGGATTCAACGCATTGGGATCCATGCCGATGGCGTGAACGACGATATCCATGGGAATCACAATAGGACGCTTAACCAGAGTATCTTCGCCTTTAACCAACAAACGGCCATCAGGGGACTTGGTAACTTCGGCAATACGCGCTTTGACAAACTTAGTCTTGTATTCTTCCTGGCTCTTCCAGTAGAACTTGTCTTCATAAAGGCCAAAGGTACGGATGTCCATGTAGTAGATGAACACGTCGGTGCTCGGCGAAATTTCCTTGATCTCCATGGCGAGATTGGTGGAAACGGTGCAGCAGATTTTGGAGCACCATTCACGACCAATCTGGCGGTCGCGCGAACCAACGCAAAGCAGGATGGCCACGCGTTCTGGAACCCGGCCATCGGAGGGGCAACGGATCTGACCTGCAGTCACCATCTGCTCCATCTGCGTGGTGGTAAGCACGTCTTCATAGGTGCCGAAGCCCCATTCCGGTTTATTGATGGAGTCAAAATGCGTGAATCCGGTACCGAGAATGATCGCACCCGCTTCGACCTTATCGCCGTTGCTCAAGGTGGCCGTAAAGTTACCGGCTTCGCCCACTACCTGGGTGACCTTGGCAGACTTGTGAATGCTGACGTTCCCGTCGCCTTCCACACGGCTGACCATACGGCCGATGGCATCTTTAGCCCACTCGCCCGAAGGTACCAGTTTGGCGTAACCGGAGATGATGGGAGCACCGCCAAGAATATCTTCCTTCTCGACAATGACGGCCTTCTTACCCATGGAGGCTATGGTGGCGGCTGCCGACAAACCTGCTGGACCTGCACCTACGACTAACACTGTATCTTGTGCACTCACTGAACTTTCTCCTTAAGCGCCCGCTTGCATGTTGATGTTCTGATTGGTGGCGAGTTCGGGGTTGTAGAGGTATTCCACATTGCCCTGTTCCACCTGCTTGAGATATTCCTGGAAGTCGGCCTTGGCCTTGTCCCAACTGATGCCCATCTTTTCCACCAGGTCTTCACAGGGTGAAGCGTGCCACTGCAACTGGACGATCTTGAAGGGATCGGCGCCACAGGCGAGGGCCGCGAGCTGCACGTCGGCGATGATGGGCATGGAGTAGTTCATGTCATGAGCCTTGCCGATCCACTGGTTCTTGTCCAGGGTAGTGATGCAGCCGGTGTCGATGCCGATCATGACATCCGCCTTGGCCTCCTCCCGAGCCACCTTGATCTTGCGATTCATGGAGAAGCTTCGGGTAAACTCGCGTTCGGAGATAATGTGGCGGAAACCGAAGCCACAGCAGTCGTACCAGGTGGAATAGTCGATGACCTGAGCACCCAGGGCCTGAGCAACGGAAGTGCCGACTGCGGTACGATTGCCGCCGAGCACGGTGTTATCGTACACAGCGTCTTCCTGCACCATCTTGTAGTAGTGACAGGCGGCATGGACAGTGACGCGGATGTTGCTCATGTCCACCACCTGCATCTCCGAGGCAATGCGGTTACGCATAACGTGCAGCCATTCGCTGTAATGGACTACCTCTTCGGGGATGACGATTTTGCCGTCGACCAGACGACCGAGCTTGCCCAGGATCTTCTTGACCTTTTCGCGCAGTTCCGCGGATTCGATCAGGTACTTGCGGATTTCCTTGTAGTTGCCGAAGGAGGTGCCGCAGTGGACCAAGGGGAAGAAGTGACCATTCTCGAAGCCGTGCTGCTTGCCGGAGACGTACGCCTGATGGAAGTTGCGCAGGAAGACGGCGGCAAGGGATTCGACATTGCCGATGCCGGATCCGTGGTAGTTCCAGGCGGTGCAGGAGGTCTGATCGGTTTCGTCGAGGTAATCGACCCCCAGGTGATTCATGAACCACATGAGACTGGTGGGGTAGCCGGGGATGTTGCCGCACTGACCGCAGCTTTTGTGATGCCAGAGGTTGTTGGTAGGAACACGTTTTTTCCAGCCAAACAGCGTATCTACTTCGATAGCTTTATGATCGTCGTTGATGCGGTGGACGATGATCTCGCCTTCCTTCTCCAGTTGCCACATGTGATCACGGATGTCGTCCATCCGCTCGCCCAGGTCCATCGTGCGCCGGTCAACATGGCTGCGCACCCAGGCCGTAGCCGCTTCGGCCTCGTTCGCCGAAAGATTCGTGTCTTGAAAAAAGGCGCCGTGACCCGCCACGCCTTGCTGCGTGCTGTTGTCGCTCATGATGGACTCCTTGGCCGTCAAGCCGCTTCCTTTGAATGAACTTTACACCTGCTCCCAAATAGTTGACTATTATGCTCCACAATAATTCCGTTGCCAAGTGAATGGCTTTATGATCGTTCTCGTGGACGGCGCCCGGTGCTTACGCCTGCTGGCTGGCTTCCTGTGCGCTGGTGCCAATAAAAATATTTTTAGAGGAATATTATGGAAAATCTGGATGTGAACTGGATTCCGGCGCTGGCGGAGATAGCCGAACGTTGCCGCACGTTCTATCTGGTTCCGGCAGTGTGCAGTAAAGGATGGTTGCCGAACCTCTTCTGGCGCCCTGCGACGCGGAATAATCCCTTCGGGACGTTGCGGGTGGATCCCTGGGAGCTGGAGGTGCTTTTCGCGGCGATCTGCGGTGAGCCTGCCCTGTCGCGGGCGGCGCTGGAAGCGCGCGCACCGGGTCGCGCAGGGTTCATTGAGCGCTCCATTGCGCACGGCGAATTGCCGCTGCTCAGTTTTCGTGAGGATGTACCCATCGCATGAGTGATGCGCCGCGTATTGCCATCCTTTCCCGCCAAGCGAAACTCTATTCGACCCGCCGTCTGTTGGATGCGGTCGCCGCAGCGGGCGCTGAACCAGTATTGCTTCAGCCCGAGCACTGTTTGTTGATGCTGAATAATACCCAGACCCAGCTTTACTACGGATCCTCTCTGCTGGCGCCCTGCGTGGCGGTAATTCCGCGGGTGGGTGGCCCGATCACGCGCCTCGGGTCACGCCTGCTACGTTACTTTTCTGGGGCAGGGAGCTATTGTCTCAATAGTGCGGGGGCGCTGGAGTTGTCCCGCGACAAGTTTGCTTCCTTGCAGTCCCTGGTCGCGGCTGGCGTCGCCGTGCCGCAAACCGCCTACTTCACCCAGGTAGGGCAGCGCGATCTGGCGATGTCGGCTTTGGGGACGCCGTTGGTGCACAAGTTGCTCGGTGGCTCGCAGGGGGTGGGCGTCAGTTTGGCGGATACGCCCGTCGCCGCACGGGGAATGCTGGACACCTTTCTCCATTTGCAACACGAAGCGATGGTCCAGCGCTTTCTTCCAGGACGTCAGGATTTTCGGGTAATCGTCCTCTTCGGCAAGGTGATTGCGGCTATGCGCAGGGAGGCTTCTGCTGAGGATTTTCGCAGCAACCTGCATTGCGGGGGTCAAGCATCAGCAATGCCGGATCTGCCGGAAGATTTTGCCGCCATTGCCTGCCGGTCGGCGGCTGCACTAGGTCTGGGTTTTGCCGGGGTGGATATCATGCTGGCCGAAGATCAGCGGCCCTTGGTGTTGGAAGTGAACCCCGTCCCTAGCCTGGAAGGCATCGAAGGAGTTACCGGCCAGGATATTGCAGGTACTTTGGTTAAAGCGCTTTTGCAGCAGGCCCTGTCCCCATCTCTGCAACCGCCGTTGTAATCCAGTCTTGCGCTTGCTGGTTGAGGGCGGCGGCTTTACCTGCGGGGGCCAGTGCGGGGCCGATCTGCACCTCGACCACCCCCGGCCATTTGCGCCAATCTGCACGCGGCCAGAAGCATCCGCTATTCACGGCGATAGGCAGGAGCGGGACCTGCGCACGAATGGCCAGACCAGCGGCGGTGCTGCTGAAAGGGCCGACCTCGCCGCAAGGGTGGCGGGTGCCCTCCGGGAAAATCACCACGTGAAAGCCCGCCGCCAGACGGATTTTACCTTCTTCAATTACCTGCACCAAGGCCTGTTTGCCAGCGTCGCGGTCGATACCGATGGGCCAGGACAGGCGCAGGCCCCAGCCAATCACCGGGATGCGGAAGAGTTCCTTTTTCAGTACGTAGGAGAGTCGCGGGAAGATGCACCAGAGGAGCAGGGTTTCCAGTGCCGACTGATGATTAGCGATGATGACGCAAGGTGTGGCGGGAATGTTGGCGAGACCGGAAACCCGATAACGCAGGCCACAACTCCAGTGGAGCCAGCCGATGCCAGTGCGCGCCCATAAGCGACTGGCCCAGACCCGCGCCGACAGCGGCAACAGGGCAACGGCCAGGCTGAATATGGCCCAGACCAGGGTCCAGATCGTAAAACCGATGTAGAACAAGCTACTGCGAATGGTGCGTATCACGGAATGCCGAGAATGGCGTGTACTGCCGCGTTAAGATCAGCGAAAACAGGGATGCCCGCCGCTTCTGCTTCCAGACGCATGCTTTGGCCTTTGCCCGTCAGCACCAGCACGGGTCGTGCACCGGCTTCACGCGCGGCGACCAGATCGCGCATACTGTCGCCAATGGCGGGAACCTGTTCCAGCGAGGTCTGTAGGCGCTCCTGGATCTCGTGAAACAGGCCGGGCGCTGGCTTGCGACACGCACATTCTGCTTCCGGAGCGTGGGGACAGAAGAAAATCGCATCTATCCGACCGCCTACGGCGGCCAGTGCCTGACGCATGCGCTGATGGATAGCGGTCAGGGTACGGATATCGAAAAGCCCCCGGCCTACACCAGACTGATTGGTGGCTACCACCACCTGGTAGCCGGCGCGGTTCAGACGCGCGATAGCCTCCAGACTGCCCGGAATGGGGCGCCACTCGGCGGGAGATTTGATAAAGGCGCTACTGTCCTCGTTGATGACGCCGTCACGATCGAGGATGACGATTTGCCCCATCAGACCCCCTGTAACTGCGAGAAGTCAGCGATATGCAGAAACGCCTCCTGGAGTTGGGCAAGCAGAGCGAGACGGTTCTGGCGTAGCACCGGCTCTTCGGCAAGGACCATGACCCTATCAAAAAATTGATCGACCGGGGGACGCAAGCCCGCGAGCAGGTCTAAAGCGGCGGCATAGTGGCGTTTTGCGAACTGCCCATGGACGGGCTGCGCCAGGGCTTGCCAGTGTTCCCAGAGTGCGCTCTCTGCGGGATCCGTAAAGTGCCGCGGGTCTACCCGCCAGTCGGCGGAGAGGGTTTCCTTGCGTAATAAATTGTTAATCCGTTTGATCAGCGCTGCCAGAGCATCCGCTGCCGCATGCTCGGCCTGGAAAAGGGCGAGGGCTTCAAGACGCTGGAGTGCGTCCAGTGGCTCGTAGGGTTGGCGGCTGAGCACGGCGGCGATCTGGTCAGCACGGAAGCCCTCCTCCCGGAAATAGACCCGCAACCGATCCTGAAAGAAATCGAGCACCGCAGTCCGCGTCTCCGTTCTGTTCCTGGCAAAAGCGCTGCCGTAAGCGGCCAGCGTACTCGCTACCGCCTCGTCCAGGTTCAGAGGCACCCGAGCATCCAGCACAATCCGCAGTACCCCCAGTGCGGCGCGGCGCAGGGCGAAAGGGTCGCGGTCACCGGTAGGGACTTTGCCGATGGCGAAAAAGCCGCAGAGGGTGTCCAGTTTATCAGCAATGGCCAGGCACTGTCCGTGCGCATCTGCCGGGGTTTCATCGTCGCGACCACTAGGCATGTAATGCTGGGCAATGGCGGTGGCAACATGGACGTTTTCACCGTCATGCCGGGCGTAGTGGCCGCCCATGATGCCCTGCAATTCCGGGAACTCGCCCACCAGACCGCTGAGCAGGTCACTTTTGCAAAGCCCTGCGGCGCGGCCCATGTCGCTCGCATCTACTGCGAAGTGCGGCGCGAGGGCTGCTGCAAGTATCTGCAGGCGCGTGGTTTTGTCGAAAATGCTGCCGAGGCCGTCCTGAAACAGCACCTCGGCAAGTGCGGCTCGTCGCGTCTGCAAGGAAACCTGGCGATCCTGATCCCAGAAGAAGGCGGCGTCAGCCAGTCGGGCACGCAGTACCCGGTTATTTCCGTTGATGACGACCTGCGCATCCAGGCTATGCAGGTTGGCCGCGAACAGATAATGGCGCACCAGACGACCATCCTGATTGCGCAGGGGGACGTAGCGCTGGTGCTGCATCATGACCGTAATGAGCGCTTCTTCTGGTACCCGCAAATAGTCTTCGGCGAAAGTGCCGGCGAGAATGACCGGCCATTCGTTGAGTCCGGTGATCTCGTCCAGCAAGGCTTCCGGCAGGATGGGGATGACGGCCATCTCACCGGCCAAGGCTGCTATTTTGCTGGCAATGCGCGCGCGACGCCCGGCAAAATCTGCCATCACTTTTGCCTGCAATAAAGACTCGGCGTAATCGGCAGGGGTGGTAATCTGGACCGACTGGGGATGATGGACGCGATGCCCGAAACTTTCTCCGCCGGCATTCAGACCAAAAATATGCCAGTCCAGCACCTGCTGGCCCTGACGCAGCAAAAGCCAGCGCACCGGACGCAGGAAACTATCGGGACGTGCCCCCCAATGCATACGTTTGCGCAGGGGCAAGCTGGCCACCAGTTTGCTGGCAATCTCGGGTAACAGGAGATGACTGTCCTGGGCCGCGCCGACTTCCCGCCAGGCAAGGACGGGGCCTTTGTCCGTCTCCAGGGTGAGCAGATCGTCAACGCTGACCCCGCAGGAGCGGGCAAAGCCCTCTGCCGCCGTCGTGGGCTTACCCTGCGCATCACGGGCGCGCTCTACGGGCGGGCCACGACGCAGGGTTTCCTGCGGCAGACTCTGCCGGGACACGTCTTTAATCCAGAGGGCGAGTCGTCGCGGGGTGACATAGCCGCAGATGTTCCCATACTGCAACCCGGCCTTGTCCAGCAATTGGCCCACGATCTCGGTCGCGGCATCCTGCAGGGGTACTTGTTCCCGCGCCGGTAATTCTTCACAACCTAGTTCCAGCAGGAGATCTTCAGGCGCTGACATCTTGGCTCCGCAGTAAAGGATGACCGAGGGCGGCACGCGCTTCGGCATAGTTCTCGGCGACGCCACGGGCGAGAGTACGGACGCGACCGATGAATCGCGCGCGCTCGTTGACGCCGATGGCATGGCGGGCATCCAGCAGGTTGAAGGTGTGGGAGCAGTCCAGTATCCGTTCGTAGGCGGGTAGGGGGAGCTGCGCCGCCAGCAACGCGCGGCAGTCTTTTTCTGCCTGGTCGAAGCGCTGGAAGAGGTCTTCTACCGGGGCCAGCTCAAAATTATAGCGGGATTGCTCCACTTCGTTCTGATGAAACACATCTCCGTAGAGGACGCCGGGGGTCCACACGAGGTCATAAACACTTTCTACGCCCTGCAGGTACATGGCCAGCCGTTCCAGGCCATAAGTGACTTCGCCCATGACCGGATGACAATCCAAGCCACCCACCTGCTGGAAATAGGTGAACTGGGTGACTTCCATCCCATTCAGCCAGACTTCCCAGCCCAGACCCCACGCACCCAGAGTTGGTGACTCCCAGTCATCTTCGACAAAACGGATATCCTGCACCCGGGAATCAATGCCAAGGGCCGCCAGCGATTCGAGGTAGAGTTCCTGCAGGTTCACCGGATTAGGTTTGAGCACCGCCTGAAACTGATAGTAGTGCTGGAGACGATTGGGATTATTCCCGTAACGGCCATCCGTGGGACGCCGGGAGGGCTGCACATAGGCGGCACGCCATGGTTCGGGGCCAATGGCCCGCAGGAAAGTGGCAGGGTGGAAGGTGCCGGCACCCACCGGCATATCCATGGGCTGGAGTAGAACACAGCCTTGATCGGCCCAGAAGCCTTGCAGCCGCTGGATGATTTCCTGGAAAGTCATACGGATCTCTGACAGAAGTTTCGCGCATTATGGCCCAATGCAACCAGTCCTGTGAAGGGCGCCTTCCTGCCTGCATGCCCGGAATGGCTTCAAAGCAGTTCGGCAATCCCCGCAGCCCCCCGCTTCGCGTCGAGAAATACCAGTCCAAGCTTCGCTTCTTTGCGCGCAATGACGGTTAAGACGGCATCCGGGCCAGCGTGAATAAGCAGGACGTAGCCGTTATCGCCCTTGATCATGACCTGTTCCAACTCGCCCCGCGCCAGTTCTACGGCAGTGCGGTCGCCCAGAGAAAGCATCGCCGCCGCCATGGCACCGACCCGGTCTTCATCCATGGTCGAAGAAAGCAGTGAGGCGATAGTGAGGCCGTCGGTAGAAATCACGGCTGAGGCCTCAATGTCCGCAGAAGACCCGTTCAGATCACTGAGGATGGATTTAAGCATTTCTTCACGCATTTTTGTTCTCCTGATGGCTTGATAATGAGAGTGTATGAAAGGGATATGGTTTTAGCGATAGCGTTTGTCTAGATCTTGTATCAGCGTAACGAATGATTGATTCTGCAGGCGGGGTGTACCGTTGACGACGAGCATGAAACGTTGCTGACCGATGAATAACGGCCAGAACCCCAGTTCAGAACGCCCCGCGGGATCGAGCAGTCCCCAGGTCTCGGTGTTGACACGCAGGTTGTTTTTCAGCAAACGGTCATGCCTGGACTGCAAGGAGAGCAGGTCTGCCGAAAGCCCGGCGAGTTCTTCTGCGGCTTCATGGGTGTAGCCGGCTGCGGCGAGATAAAAGCCATTTTCGTCGGCGAGGAGTGTCTTCTGTACATCGGAGAGTTGCGCGAGGAGGGGCGGTAACGCATCTTCCAGGCGTTTATCCTCTTGCTGACGTGGATGCGCGGTGCCCCGTAATAAACCCAGTCGTTGCAGGCGGAAAATGCTGCGCAAGGCCTCCTCTTCATTCGCAGACTGCGTCCAATGCTGTGCGGCCTTGATGCTAAAAGGGGCTCGGTGTCCTTCTCGTAAAATACGTAAAAGAACGGTCCGGTTTCCTTCCTGATCCGGACTGGATGTGGCATAAAAGGCCCCGGCTGGTGTCACTTCACCATAAAGATCAGCGCTGGTGGCGACCAGTTCGATACTCATAACTGATCCCCGATTCCAGGATCAATGGAGTAAAGAAGTGCCATAACCAGATTTTTAACGTCGTCCTTGTTACGACCATCCACTTCGAAAATCGGTGGAATGGGATTAAGCATCCGTAGATCAGCGGTCACTTCTGGGAGCATATTGACGTATGCTGCTATCTGGGGCTGCGCCTGGACATCCGTTTTTGAAACCCCGATGACTACCGGAACGTCGGCAATGAACTCTTTGAAGGCATGGAGAAAAAAGTGCAGATCTTTTTTCGGGTTAGGGCGGGTATTGTCCAGCATCAGGATGAGGCCCAGACCACCGGTGGTGAGAATGTCCCACATGAAATCGAAACGTTCCTGGCCAGGGGTGCCGTACAGGTGAATTTTAGTGCTCTCATCCAGCTTCAGTACGCCGTAATCCATCGCCACGGTGGTGTGACCTTTGCGATTCAGCGTCATATCCGAAGCCTGGGCGTCAGTGGAGATAATTGGAATATCTGACAATGCTGAAATGGCCGTTGTTTTGCCCACACCAACAGGACCGGTAAAGATAATTTTATTGTCTTCTCTCACAACGTGGCTCCTTCAATATGATTTTTGCCTAAGCGCTCTTTGCGTCCGCATTTTACAGCCCTGCAATGCGGGCAAGGAGACGGCCCAGGAAGCTTCTTTTGGCAGCGGGTATTTCTGCAGGCATTGGCGCATTGGGCGCCACTGGCTGGATGCGGTTATCGGGATTCTCTGCCGTGTTGTAGCGCAACAGTCCTAAGCTGTCTGCGGCTGCAAGAAAGTTGAAAAGATCATGAGGCTCGACGCGTAACATCTTCACCGTCAATGCCGGAGATGCCGGAGAACGGGCCAGAAAAGCCGCTAAGCGCAGTGCGTCAGGCAACATGGTGAGTCGCGTCAGGTTGGGCCATTGCTTCAATTGCACGGGGGCGTGGATTTGGAGGTTCTGGCTGAGACGCCCATCAGCCGTCCACGCACCCATTTGCCAGAGCAGAGACTGAAGGGTGAGGCGCCGTGTGGATGCATGAGCGGGAACGTCAGTGTTATTCGGGGCACGCATTTGCAGCCGCGGGTACTCTTCTCGCGCCAGCGATTTGAGATGCTCATCGTCCGACAGCAAGATGGCCTGATCAGCCATCGGGTCTAATCGCAGAATAACCTGTTGCTGGCTATCCACAATAATGGCTGACGACTGATCACGCCGGATAACCTGCAAAAGTCCCAGCAGACCCGCCTGAGGGTTGAAATGACGTATTTCTTCAGGGCGCAGTAGCGGAGCGGGACGTGGCGCAACGCCAGGCTTTGAAACAGATGGGGTTGCGGCGGCAGGCGATGGGGCAGGGGGTGTGGATAGCGCGGGGATCGCGACCTCGGGCCGGATGGGCATGACCGTAGCGCTGCTCCTGCCTGCTGGTTTTCCGAGAGCGGGGCTACTATTCAGTAACAGCTCCAGTGCTGGAAACAGGGTTTCCATACGTATGGGTTTCTGCAAAACCGGGAACATACTATCGGCTTGCGGGGAAACGCTCGTCAGGAGGATACGTTGTTCCGGTTGTTCCCCATGCAATCGATGAGCAATAGCCATACCCTCTGCACCATCCACATCAATAATGGTCACTGCAGATGCTTGCGTATCACCGAGATCCAGCAGTTGATAATGGCGCCGGGTAAACATTTTGAAGGCCATACGGAAGACGGCTTCTTTGCGTGCATCCATCCCGATGCTGCGAACGAGGATACTATCGCTATTAGAGGGGTTTTTCGTCATGATCAAATCCTAAATGATCTGTCGTTGCGGGTAGCGCTGGAGGCGTTCAGCCAGGCCGAACATTTGGCGCATGATATCTTCATTGGGCTGCGTATCTGTTGTAAGAATCGATTTGATGAATTGGGAAAAGCGCTCGCGGGCGTCCATCCGTTCGTACATTTCAAGGAGCGGCCCATAATAAATGCTATGGTCCGGTTGAGCTAATGTGGCCTTCTCCAGAAGATCTACGGCTTCATCTACCTGCCCATACTCCAGAAGCAGGTTGAATTCCTCGATAATGCTGTCCTCACCGCCCTTCGGAGTGATCTGATGATCGCGGCGGATTTCTTCCGTTACCAGCGGAGGATTGCTCAGTGGTATGGCAGTGATGGGCAGGTAAAGCCCGTACTGCTCGGCCAGCCCGGCGAGAACATGCTCTTCTCCGTCACTCTCGGCAAGGAGGGTCCACAGGTCATGCTTACCCAATCGCTGGCCGCGGTGCAGCAATCGCGTTCGCAAAGCGCTACCTGCACCCCACAAGGTAATATAGAGCTGAAGGAGGGATTCAGCGTAGGGCGCGCATCGCCGCTGGACGTAAAGCATCTCCAAAAGGGTGACCTGGAGGATGAGTTTGCGGGGATCGAGAATAATGTTACGGCGTAACAGACGCTCGGCCTCAGGATATTGGCGACACGTCAGCAAATGGCGTGCGGCAACGAGGGGCGAAATCAGTCCGGCCACTACCTCGTATTCCTCCTCATCCAGCGGCGTGATGTCATCGGACCCGGTCAGCAGTATGGCACCTGTGCCCACAGAGCTGTTCTTTAAATCCCCGCCCGATAACTGCTCTGTCTTTGCAACGAATCCAGACAGATCCAGCGGCTCCGGATTGACGATGGCTTGCTCTAGCTCCTTCTGTGCACCCATGAGTGAGGAGGATGCCGCTGATTGTGGTGCATGGGTAGCGTGGGTGATGACCGCGGCAATCTGCGCGCCGTTCACCCCTAAATTCTCTGCGGTTACCCGCAGTTGCAGGTTTTGTGGATCCAGTTTCAGCCCTTCCAAAACGAGATCCTGGGCCTCTGCGCCAGGGATGGCACGCGAATCATTGAGTTTTTCTAAAAGTTCAGCGAAGTGATCAATATCAGGAATTTCACGATAGATCGAGAGGAGCCGACGCATCTGCTGAATGTTATCGGGGTTGTGATCCACGTACCAGCTCAGGGACGTGGCCGCCTGTTCCAGGTGGCCATAGGAAAGATAAATCTCCACCTCGTCGAGAATGCTGGTTTCATTGACCTGCATAGAGGAAGTTATTTCCGGCGTGGCGTTGGCTGGACCGGTTTTAATAGCTGGGACTGCTTGTGTCGGACTTCCCCTGCTCCCGCGGGCATTGCGCAACGTGCCCGCGGCCTTGAGGAGCTTCTGTCTGCGCAATACCTTCCACAGCCCGGTCAAGACGACCAAGGCCACGAGGAAAGCTATAATAATCAGACTGCCGAGGGGCAATTCCATGCAGGAATCTCGCTTCAGGATGAACGTGGCTTTGCTTCTTTGTCGCTGTTAGCCCTGTAGATAGGCGTTTTAATGGTGCTGTCAATGTGCGAAGAGGTCGGCAATTTCATGGATGCGCCTTGTGCTGGGACGCTGCGCAGCCGGAGAGGCGCCTGCCGTGGCCGCGTAACCCGTAAATAATGCAGGCAAAGCGTTTACGATGAGGGGGAGACGTTCCCGACTCACCGTGGCCAGCCGCCACTCGGCACGCCATCCATGAACGGGATGGCAAGTGCAAATTGCGACACCCCAGCCGCGCTCCTGCACTGACCATTGATGCTCGGCGACGCATAATTGGTGCTGTTGCGGCGTGTGCTTCAGGCCGACGTAGGGGCCAGCATAGGGCACGTGCAGATCGCCAGCCAGATCAGCCAGCATGTGATCGAGACGATGCAGCGCATCGCGTAACAACGCACTGGAAGCAGGTTTACTGCCTACCGCGTTTTTCAAAAATATCAGGTGTGGTGATTCCATACAGGCCTCCTTTTACTTTATGATTATGACGGTAATGCAGGGCGCTGCCAATGCGCGCGCGGTGGATGGTTTTTTTGCTTTTTCAATGTGCCGCAAACAGGAAAATAAATAATGCGAAAACAGTTAGGTATCTGGTTTCTTGCAGCTTTCGTAGGGTATGCTGCGACGGCAGCAGGCGCCAGTGTATATGCTTTGCCCGCTCAGGGTAATATTGTCGGGGCCCTTAAGGCGGTAACCACTCATAGCGACGATACGCTTTTGGATATCGGGCGTTTCTATGACCTGGGTTACAATCAGGTGACGGCGGCCAACCCTGGTGTTAATCCCTGGCTCCCCGGCCAGGCCAGTAAGGTGGTTATTCCTGCCGAGTATGTTTTACCGCCAAAGCCATGGACCGGTATCGTCGTAGATATTCCGGCACGGCGGATATACTATTTTCCAGCGAATGACCGGGTGGTATACACCTATCCTGTTGGTGTCTTTTTGCCGGGCTGGAAGGAGCATTTGACGGCCACGCAGATTATTGCCAAGTTTAAAATGCCCGCATGGAATGTTCCCAAAAATATCCACGCATGGTTTGAGAAGAAATTTCACATGGATATCCCATGGTACTGGCCACCCGGTGCAGAAAACCCCATGGGGGAGCTGGCGATGGAGACCGGGCTCTCCGGCATCTTTATCCATGGTACTTACCATCCCTGGGGGGTTGGTATGCGGGCCAGTCAGGGTTGTTTCCAGATGTTCCCGGAGAATGTCGCGCAACTTTTTCCCATGGTTCCGGTGGGTACCCCGGTGCGGATCATTGATCAGCCCAACCTTGTGGGGGTGCGTGATGGGCAAATCTACCTGCAGTCATACAAGCCGATGCATGCCTATCACCAAAAAGGCATCCCGGATTTGCAGCGTGCCGTTATGACGATCAAGTCTTTTATGGTGCAGAATCGCATCAAACAGGATATCGATTGGGACAAGGTCCGACGTATCGTGGCGGAGCACAACACCGTGGCACTCCCCATTGGGGTCGACGCGCCAAGTTATGAAACGCTGGCTGCCGCACTTCCCGCAACGCCTTATGCGTATGCGCCTTACGGTCCGGCGGCGAATGGCGCTGCGGTACCGCCGCCATTAGCTTTGGCGGGCGTCGCCGATCAGGAACATCTGCATGTCCAGGTGACTTTCCCTGATCAGAAGCCGTAGAAAAGTCGCTCCCTCCTCAGGGCTGTGGGACTAGTGACCGCCCCCGATCCCTTGCTCCTGAATCCAGAGCCAAAACAGCCCGAGGTACTCGTGACTTGCCTCGCTGCTGATTTCCAGGTAGATGGCTCGCGGCAGCCAGCTCTCCAGCCGGAGTCCACTCACCCGATCCAGACGGTAATCGGTGGGAACGGGGATCACTTTCACGTCAGCGTGGCGGAACCAGGCGGCCGCCCGTGGCATATGCAGCGCGGAAGTCACTAGGTATGCCTGGTGGATATTGTGCCGGGCCAGCAATGCTGCGCTGTCTGTCGCGTTGGCGGCCGTATTGTAGGACTGGGTTTCCGGCCAGATGGGGCTTTGTACGCTCAGATCCTGGCGCAGGATGGACTCCATGGTGACCGCCTCGGGCGGGGCGCCTAGTCGCGGAGCGCCACCACTGGGAATTAAGGGGAGCCCAGTTCGTTTGGCCAGTTGCGCTGCCGCCATCAGGCGCACGAGGGTACGTGCATTCGCTGTTTCCTGGTCCGACCCTGGGGATTGCATGACCTCCCCGCCCCCTAACACGACAATCGCCTGGGGAACATCGGCACCACGTAGCGGTTGCACCAGTGGCGGATAGCGATCTTCTAAGGGCAACAGGAGAAGTCGCGCTCCTACCGCAGTAGAGAAAAAATAGAGGGTGCCCAGCGCGAGCAGAATGAGCATCCGGCCGAAATAGCGCCAACCCACAATTTCTGCCAGCCAACCGATAGCGGCGAGGATGAACAAGACACCCGGTGGCTGCAGCAGTGCTGAGGCCAGGGTCAATGTAGTGGTGTAGCGCAACAGCATAACCCTGGCTCCGCTCAGTCCCCGCCCATTTCATGGAAACTGCGCTCGGCATGGTAGGAAGATCGTACCAGTGGCCCGCTGGCAACGTGGCGGAATCCCATAGCCATGCCATCTTGCTGTAACTGCCGAAATTCCTCTGGCAGAACGAATCGCGCGACCGGCAGATGATGGCGGGAGGGTGCCAGATACTGCCCGAGGGTGAGTAGCTCGCATCCCGCCTGCCGCAGATCTCGCATCACTGCGCGGATTTCATTGAGTTCCTCGCCCAGACCAAGCATCAGCCCGGATTTTGTGGGGACATGAGGATGCTGTGCCTTAAAGGCAGTGAGTAGTTGCAGCGAGTGACGGTAATCCGCACCGGGCCTCGCCTGTAAATACAGGCGCGGTACGGTTTCCAGATTGTGATTGAAGACGTCTGGCGGTGTCTCCTGGAGTGCTGCCAAGGCCCTCTCTGCCCGACCGCGAAAATCCGGTACGAGGATTTCTATGTGCAGTTCCGGGCAACGTTCACGCAACGCTGAGATGACCTGGGCAAAGTGCTGGGCGCCGCCATCGCGGAGATCATCACGGTCTACGGAGGTAATGACGACAAAGCGTAGTTTCATACTTGCCACGGTCTGGGCAAGGTGGACAGGTTCCAGAGGATCGGGTACTTGCGGACGGCCATGCGCCACGTCACAGAAGGGGCAGCGACGGGTACAAACGTCTCCCAGGATCATGAAGGTCGCCGTCCCACCGCCGAAGCATTCTCCCAGGTTGGGGCAGGAGGCTTCTTCACAGACCGTGTGGAGGCCCGCTGTACGCAGGATCTTTTTGAGCCTGTCTACCTCGGGGGACAATGGTGATCGTACCCGCAACCACTGGGGCTTGGGCTGGCGTTCGGACTTTACCGGAATGATGGGTATGGGGTTGCGTGCGGTCTTTTCGGCACCGCGCTCGGCTTTTTTAGACTGGTGTTGGGGGTCCATGTCAGGCCCCTCCTTTTCTTAAGGGGCGATCCAGGCTGATAGCCAATTCCGCCATCAGGGTTTCGGCAACATCGTGGCTTGGCCAGTTCGGACAGAGGTCGTGCACCTGAGTGACAGCGAGATTGACCATGCCACAAGGATGAATACGCTGGAAGGGGCTCAGATCCATCTCCGTGTTGAGGCTGAGGCCGTGGTAACTGCGACCGCGCTGAATACGCAGGCCCAGGGAGGCGATTTTGGCATCGCCCACATAGACTCCGGGAGCATCGCGACGCGCATGAGCGATCACGCCATGTTGCCGGAGCAGACGAATGACGGCTTGTTCCATGGCGGTGGTTAAGCTGCGGACGTTGATTCCCATACGGGGTAGATCAATGAGCAAATAGACTACCCATTGTCCGGGTCCATGATAGGTGACTTTACCACCGCGATCACTGCGAATAACCGGAATAGGGCCGGGGTCGAGAACGTCAGCCGCGTCGGCATTGCGTCCGAGGGTAAAGACCGGGGGATGCTGGAGAAGCCATATCTGGTCCGGGGTATCGGCGTCTCGCTGTGCCGTGAATTCGCGCATGGCGTCCAGCACTGTAAAGTAAGGGAGTAGGCCCGGCCAGCAGCGAACGAGTAGCGGTGTATTCATAAGCAGAGGATCACGCCGTCGATCTCTTTGACGGATGTATAAATAGCGAGGAGGTGCTCATGGCTGCTGACCTCCAGGGAAACCGTGACGGCCTGATATTGCCCCTGGCTGCTGGGTCGGCAAGAGAAGGCCGTGTCCGGCAAATCCGCCGCATGAGGCGCGATTGCCGCCCGCACCGCCCCGAGCAGATCAGTGTGCTGACCAATGGCTTTGACATGGTGCAGGTGCGGAAAGTCTTCTGCTGGATTTTTTTCGGTTTCCATAGCGTTTCTAACCCCCTCGCGTCATCGTCGGACAGGACCAATCCATAGCGTCTGGTAGTCATGGTAAGTCTTCCTCCGCCTGAGGTGAAGACCTGCCATAGCTTCGGCATTTTGCTTATAGCGCATTGCTGATCTTGTGGAAGATCTGCGCTATCCAGCCCGCCTTCTCCACAGAAGTCTGGGCAACAACAGGCACGGACTTCAGTGCTTTGCCATCCAGCAGGAAGACGAGCCGCCCGACGACCGCACCTTTCTTCAGCGGAGCCTGGAGATTGGGTGCAATCTCCACCACGCGTTGTAGCTCGGAAAAATGTCCTTTCGGAACGGTAACGTTTACGATCCGTTCGACGCCCACAGGGATGTGCATGGGCGATAAATCGCTGCGGGTGATTTCGCTGACTTTTTCCCCGGCAGTATAAACCGGATGGTTGACGAAAAAGCGGTATCCGTAATCCAGCAGGGCTTCGACGGCATTGGTGCTGCCAGCCCAGTTCGGTCCGCCGAGAACAACGGCGATAAGACGACGACCATTCCGGGTGGCGGTGGCATCGATACAATAGCCGGAGGCGTCGGTCAGACCGGTTTTCAGGCCGTCCACCGTGGGGTCACGGAAAAGCACCGGGTTCCAGCTCCGCTGGGTAATACCATTGTAGGTATAAGACTTTTCCCTGGTGATCTGGATCACTTGTGGGAACTGTTGAATGAAGGCGTGCGACAGTTTGGCGACATCCAGCGCGGTCGTATAGAGATCGTTGTCTGGCAGGCCATCGACATTACTGTAATGGGTGTTGTGCAGATTGAGGCGCAGGGCCATATCGTTCATCAGCGTGACAAAGCCCGACTGGCTGCCACCCACCGCTTCGGCAAGAGCTACCGCCGCATCGTTCCCTGAATCAATCAGTAATCCATGCAGTAATTGATCGACATTCGCCGGTGCATTGGGCTGGACGAACATGCTGGAGCCCCCCGTCTTCCAGGCGGTATTGGAGATAGGGACGTTTTCCTGAGGAGTCAGGGTGCCGCTCTGAATAGCCTGATAGGTCAGATAGGCCGTCATCAGCTTGGTGAGGCTGGCCGGCGCGCGGCGCAGGTTTTCACTTTTAGCCGCGATGATCTGTCCGGTATCGTAGTCCATCAGCACATAGCTGACGATGGCTGGCAAGGCCGGTGCAGGTGGTGTGGGCAGCATGGGCATCGGGGTTGCGGCAAGCGCCCAGGGTGCGAGACACAAGCCGACGAACAAGACGAGCATTCTGGTGATCAGGGTAGTACGGACAATCATGAGGGGCCTCAGTGGTGAGCGCTGATCGGAATTTGGAATGGTTTTGGGTAGGTCTGGAATTATAGCGATGCCCCGGCAGAAAGCCATGCCCGGGAGCGGAAGGCAGCATCCAACACCCAGCGCTTTTTTGGGGAGAAATCGCATTATTCATGTGTGCGCGGATGGGCGTGGACCGACATCAGGATACCCAGCCCGACCATAAAGGTCAGCATAGCTGTTCCGCCATAGCTTATCAGTGGCAGAGGCACTCCTACCACGGGAAGGATCCCTGTGGTCATACCCATATTGATGAAAATATAAAGGAAGAAAGTCAGGCTCAGGGTGCCGGCAATGAGGCGACCGAAGGAATCTCGGCTCTCATAGGCGATTACCAGGCCGCGCAAGACAATGAGCAGGTAGGTGGAGATGAGGACAATGACTCCGACCAGGCCAAACTCCTCGGCAAATCCCGCAAAAACGAAGTCGGTTTGGGCTTCTGGCAGGAAATCGAGGTTAACCTGGGTTCCGTTGAACCAGCCCTTTCCCCAAAATCCACCAGAACCTACGGCGATCATGCTCTGAATGATATGGTATCCCGCACCGAGGGGGTCGCGTTGGGGATCCAGGAAAGTCAGGATGCGCTCTTTTTGGTATCCGTGCAGAAAATGCCAGAGTACCGGCCCGCTGACCGCGACCAGAATGACGAGCCCGACAAACCAGCGGCGGCGCACCCCCGCCAGCCACATCATGAAGACCCCGGCAGCGCCAATTTGTGCGGCTGTGCCGAGGTCTGGTTCCTTGGCGATGAGCAAAAAGGGGAAGGCAATGAGCACAAATCCCGCGATAGCAGAAAGCCAGTGGCGGACGTTTTCCTGTTGAGAATAATAATAGGCGAGGAACAGGGGCAGGGCGAGCTTCATC
>Ga0315298_1004259_pt1 | contig 21602 bp, 10 predicted proteins | sample WHS_1_MG_FD_203077 | JGI IMG/M metagenome (GOLD analysis project Ga0315298, IMG submission 203077) | Extremophilic microbial mat communities from Washburn Hot Springs, YNP, Wyoming, USA - WHS_1_MG | ecosystem: Environmental > Aquatic > Thermal springs > Hot (42-90C) | place: USA: Wyoming...
GTATAGGTTTCAAATGCTACAACCTGACCTCCAAGCTTCTCGAAAGTGTTTTTGAAAACATCTGCAATACCCTTATTGTACTCAGAGGCCACATCGTATAATACTGCCGCCTTCTTTGCCCCGAGTTTCTCCATAGCGAACTTAGCAACTACTTGACCCTGGAAAGAATCAGTAAAACAAGCACGGAAAACATATTTCGCAGGTTGGCCAGTATTAGGGTCTATTGTAAGTTTAGGGTTAGTTGACCAAGGACTGATCATCAAAACCTTGGAGCTCTCAGCTACCGCTGCAGCAGGAATAGCATAACGGCTCGCATTAGGACCAATGACAGCAACAACATTATCCTGAGTAATTAATTTCTGGGTTACTGCAGCAGCCTGATCTGCTTTTCCACCATTATCTTCGATAAAAAGCTTGATTGTGTACTTCTTACCACCAATATCAAGACCACCAGCATCATTCACCTCTTTTACAGCCAGAAGGGCTGCGTTTTTACAAGAGGCACCCACTGAGGGAATATCACCTGTTAACTCGGCATTTACACCCACAGGAATAGTCAACGCACCGCCACCCTTACATCCAACCAGTGCTACACTCATAATTGTAAGTGCTACTACTAATAAAATGAATACTTTCTTTTTCATAAACACACTTCGCCTCCTTTCGGGCAAAAATTAAATTTTTGAATTTTGCAAACCTTTGCATAGGTTGCAAGCCTTGAGATATCCCGAATAATGTTTTAGTAGGTAATTTACCTACATTTTTCACAGAGTTTCTTCCCCAATAAAAGTTAGAACACCATTGTAACAAAGACCAAAGCAAGATTTTTTCACCAAGAATGCCTTGCCCCAAAGGGTCCACCAAAAAGTCCGAAGAGCACAATAAATAACAGCTCTACAATTTTTCACCAAATGACTCTTTACACCAGAACTCATCCGTGGAATAAAAGATAAAATGAAAAACATTGAACTGGACCAAAACAGTAGAACACATAGACTCACATAAATTACCTTCCACAAGAAATCCTCCAACAAAACACATGCTTTGCAATTTCTGCCTTCTTTGTGCACTTGCCTCTCCCTTTATTTGCCCTCTAACTCCCTAACAAGCCTTAAAATGGCTTATTATCATATTTTAAGCAAAAAAAAATTTCTGTCAAGAGGGTGTATGAATTGAATCATCAAAAATTTTACTCTTCTTTAATTACTGTCCTTTTCATACGCTTCTATGAAATCGAAAAAGAACTCTTCCACAGGAATCTATTCACAATCCAGAGTAATGAAAGGGAAATATAAGTATTTTTTAAAAGACTTCAAAAAGTCCATTGACTTTTAGGTGTTTAATGATAAAATTTGGGAAGGAGGTTTAATATGGACAGAGTTGAAGATATAAGAAAAGATTTTGAAGGCTATATTAAAGATGTAAAAAGTCTTGAAGAACTTAAAAAGATCCAGGTTTTATTTCTTGGAAAAAAAGGGAAAATTCAGGAGTTGTTTAAGGAAATTAAGGAAGTTGAAGTGGCTAAGCGTAAATCATTTGGAGAAAATGTGAACAATCTAAAAGAATACATTGAAGATACAATTAAAAAGAAGGAGGAACTTATTTTATCTACTCTTAAAGAAAGTCTTCTTAAAAACGCCCATGTTGATGTCACCCAGCAGGGCCTGCACCTCGAAAGAGGCCGTAAACACATATTAAGTAAAGTCATTGATGAGGTAAAATCTATTTTTATTTCAATGGGTTTTGATGTATTTTCTGGTCCGGATATAGAGAGTGAATACTATAATTTTGAGGCATTGAATGTCCCAGAGCACCACCCTGCAAGGGATATGCAGGATACTTTTTATCTAAAAGAAAAAATACTTCTAAGGACCCATACATCTCCAATGCAAATAAGGACAATGGAAAGAGAAAAACCTCCTATAAGAATGATTGCAATAGGAAGATGCTACAGAAGAGATGCCCTTGATAGCTCCCACTCCCCTCAGTTTCACCAGATAGAGGGGCTTGTTGTTGATAAAGACATCTCTTTTGCAAATTTAAAGGCCACCCTAACTGAATTTTCCAGGAAGATGTTTGGAGCACAAACAAGAGTCCGATTTTCTCCTTCTTATTTCCCTTTTGTTGAGCCGGGCGCAGAAACATCAATCACCTGTGTTATCTGCGGAGGAAAGGGATGTCCTGTATGCAAGTACACAGGTTACCTTGAAATGGGCGGTTCAGGTATGGTGCATCCAAATGTCCTAAGAAATGCTGGCATCGACCCTGAAGTGTATCAAGGGTTTGCCTTTGGCTGGGGCATAGAGAGAATCGCAATGGTAAAGTACGGAATTCCCGATATAAGATACTTCTTGCAAAACGACTTAAGATTCCTTAAACAATTTTAGAGAGGTGGTATATGGTTATATCTTACAGGCTTCTTAAAGAACTCCTGGATTTCCCTTATACACCAGAGGAACTTGGAGAACTACTTACTAACATTGGCATTGAAGTTGAAAAAATCGAGGAGGTAAAAAAACAATTTGACGGCGTATTTACTGCAAAAGTTGTTGAAGTATCCCCTATACCTCACACAAAACTCTACAGGGTAAGAGTAACTCTTGGCGAAGAAGACTACACTGTTATAACTGCCGCAAATAATGTGATAAAGGACGACATTGTTCCCTTTGCAAAGGTTGGTGCAACACTTGCAAATGGTGTCAAAATTGAGCCAAAAGTTTTTGAAGGGATCACATCAGTTGGTATGCTTTGTTCCTATAACGAACTTGGACTCGAAACATTTGAACTTTCAACTGCAGAAAAGGCTGGTATCCTTATCCTCCCTTCTGATACGCCGATCGGTTTTCCCTTCCAAGAGTTATTCCCTGTAGAGGATACATATCTTACACTTTCCCTTCTTCCAGATAGGGCGGATGCCTTTTATGCAATAGGAGTAGCACGCTGGATAGAAATCATTATGGCACGAGAGGAGAGAAGAAAGGCAGATTTTAGCAAGATTAAAACACCACATTTCACCTTTGATGCAGTGGATGAAACACCATTTGATATAGAAATTGTCCATAAGGCACATTGTGAATTTTATTCAGGAAGGCTTATCAAAAATGTAACCATAAAAAGTTCTTCTTTTAATCTCCGTAGAGAACTTTTCAAATTGTATATCAAACCTGTCAATAATATTGTTGATATTACAAACTATATTGCAAAAATGTATGGACAACCGCTTCATGCATTTGACTTTGATAAACTTAAAGGGCACATCATCGTTCGTCTTGCAAAGGACGGAGAGCATATTAGAACGCTTGATGGGATTGAAAGAACACTGGATTCTTCCAAAAATCTCGTCATTGCCGATGTTGAAAAGCCCGTTGCTATTGCAGGAGTAATGGGAGGTGAAGAAACCGCAATTTCAAATGAAACAAAAAACATCCTTCTCGAGAGTGCATATTTTAATCCCTCAATTATTTCTAAAAGTTCCAGAAGTTTAGGACTTATAACTGATGCTTCAATGCTGTTTGAAAAGGGTGTAGATAGAGAATTTACGGCCCTTGCGTCCTCTATTGCAACAGAGTTCATTATCAAAGAAGCGGGTGGCATACCATTCAGAGAGAGAGTAAAGGATTATCGCACACCAAAACAAAAAGTGATGTTTAGAATCGAGAAGGCTTCACATTTACTGGGGGAAAGGTTAGAGAAAGATGAAATAAAACAATATTTTGACTTTGAAGGATTAGGTTATGAAGAGAAAGATGAAGGACTCTTTATGATTACTCCTCCTACCTTTAGACAGGATATTAAAATTGAAGAAGATGTTGTTGAAGAAATTGTGAGAATGCGAGGTTATAATGATTTTCCTGAAACGCCTATCGTGAGTATTCTTAAAGGAGGCAGGATTGAGGACGAGATGAAGTTTAATGACACAATAAGAGAATTTATGGTAGATCTGGGGCTTAATGAGATACTTACTTCTACACTAACCAGCAAAGAATTACTCTCAAAATTTAACATGTTCGATGAGAAGAATACAATAAGGATTCTTAACCCTCTTACAGAGGATATAGCTTATCTTCGTCCAAATCTATTTGTAACAAATATTGATGTCGCCTTGAGGAACTTCAATTTTGGCATAGAGAGTCTTTCACTTTTTGAGATAGGAAAGGTCTTCTTCGGGCAGAATGAATTTAAAGAAGAATATCATCTTTCCATATTTCTTTCCGGCGTTAGAGTTTACAAAAACCCTTATGGACGTTCTCTTCCCTATGACTACTTTTATCTCAAAGGACTCATCGAAGAGTTATTTGAATTTCTAAAAATAAAAGATACAACCACAAAAGAGAAAAATCTTCCTCATATGCATCCTTATCAAACAGGTGAAATTTTATTAAACGGGGAACCGATAGGTTATGCTGGAAAAATCCATCCAGATTATATAGAAAACGCATACTTTGCAGAGTTAAACCTTTCAAAATTATTTCAAGTTGCATCTTTTGAACTCCATTTTGTCCCATTTTCCATATACCCTTCTGTTAAAAGAGATATTGCAGTGGTTGTTGACAAAGATATGGAAGAATACAAAGTAAGAAAGGCTATTCTATGCTCGAATATAAAAGAACTAAAAAATATTGTTCTGTTTGATGTATATACAGGTCCACCACTTCCACCTGATAAGAAAAATCTTGCATACGCTCTTGAATTTGTTTCCGAAGAAAGAACACTTACAAGTTCCGAAGTTGATGCATTTATTACACGCATTGAAAAAATATTAGCCGATACAGTAAATGGCATTTTAAGAAAAGAATGAATAATTACAACATTGCAAAAGAACTTCTTGAAATAGAAACACTTCTTGAACTTAACGACAAAACAACCATTGCAAAAGATTTTGAACACTCTGCTCTTTCAATCCTCGTCCTTGATAGACCCGTGTTAAAGATGCAGAATTTAAATTTTCTTCCAGAGGTTGTTAGAGACGAAATTATCAGTATCTGTGAATTTGGTTATTCCCCGCTCAAAGAATCTCTTGAAGCAAAAACACCAAAGGTACTCAAACAACTTCTTTCATTGCCAGGCATAAGAACAAGAGATATTCTTAGAATCTACAATCTACTCAAAATCGATTCCGCAACAGAGTTAGAGAAACTTTTAAGGGAAGGGGTTATAAGAAAGACATTCGGTGAAAAGTTTGAGGAACACCTTCGTCGTGCACTTATCCATTACGGGAGCAGTAAAAAAGAACTGGGTCTGTTCTATGCCTATGGCTATGCAAATACAGTAAAGATGGCCTTAGAGTCTCTTGGAGATATAGAGGTTGCAGGAAGTGTAAGGAGAGGAAAAGAAGTTGTAAATAATATCGATTTTGTTTACGATTTCGAAGAAGAGAAACTTTTAAAGGAGGTTACTTCAACTTTTAGCATAAGCAGTTTTACAAGAAGAGGAAATCTTATTACATGTAAGGATACTGATAATATACAACTCAAGTTTTTCAAAGTTCCTAAGGCGTATTTCTTTTCTGGATTACAATATTATACAGGTTCAAAACAGCACAACAAGATTATTCTGGAAATTGCAAAGGCAAAGGGATTTGAAATTGCAAAAGAGGGATTCGCACTTATAAAGGCAGATAGCGAAAATGAATTCTATGAAAGACTTTCTCTTGAATATATTCCTCCGGAAATAAGAGAAGGGGAGGAGGAAATTGACCTTGCCATCAGTTTTTCTATTCCAAAACTTGTCTCCTTGAGTGATATGAAGGGCGATTTGCATATGCATACAACATTTTCCGATGGTTCTTCTTCTGTATTCGAAATGTACGAGGAGGCAAACCTACTCGGTTACGAATATATTGCAATCACGGATCACTCGAAATCTTTAAGAATTGCAAATGGACTCTCAAGAAATTCTCTCCTTAAAGAGATCGAGATAATTGACAGGATTAATGCAGATGGACTTGAACCTGTGATTCTAAAAGGAATTGAGGCAGAGATTGGACCTCACGGAGAAGTTGATATTGACGAGGACATGCGCCCCCGCCTCGACCTTGTTATTGGTGGACTTCATCAGTTTTCTTCAACGAATTTTGAAAATACAGAGAGAGTAAAAAAGGCTATAAAAAGTGGTATAATTAATATTGTAGCACACCCCACAAATAGAATAATTTTTTTAAGAAAGAGCATTGAAGTTGATATAGGGACAATTTTCGAGGAAGCGTATAAAAACGATGTAGCGCTGGAAGTAAATCTCTTTCCAAACAGGATGGACTTAAATACAGGATTGATCAAGGAGGCAAGGCGAGCAAAAGTGAAATTCTTTTCAGTTGGGACTGATGCACACAACCGGGGACATTTGCATTTTATGAAATACGGTATTAAAATTCTAAGAAGGGCATGGGTAAGAAGCGAAGAGATACTAAATTCTTATAGTTTAGAAGCGCTTAAAGAGTTATTATGGACAAAGACACATTAACATCCGTAGAGTTTGATAAAATTTTGGAAAGGTGTGAGCACCTTGCTTTTACCAATGGTGGTAAATCTCTCATAAGAACACTTACCCCTTATATTCAGATTGAAGAGGCAAAAGAAGGTATAAAAGAGACAACGGACGCAAAAAAATTTCTCCAGGGTGAAGGTGATTTACCCTTTGTTGAATTTATTGATATAGAACCTCTTTTTGAACACATAAAGGTCCTTTCTCTGCTTACCCCTCAGGAGATGCTAAGGGTTGCAAATGTGCTTTCAACAATCTCCGAGATAAAAGAAATTGGGACATCTTTTAGAGATGAATATCCCCTTATTTTTAAATATACAACGAGACTTTCTTCATTTGATGACATTGTAAAAGATATAAGAAGTGTTATTGCAAATGATGGAAAAATTGTTGACGATGCAACTCCTCTCCTCGGCATAATAAGAAGAGAGATGAAGACAACATATCTCAGGATACAATCAATTTTGCAGGAAATCCTCTATTCAAAAGAAAATGAAGATGTGATTCAGGACAGAATTATAACTAAAAGGAACAACAGGTATGTGATCCCCATAAGATTGAACTCCAAACCCTCTTTTTCCTATGTCGTTCAGGGAGAATCTGGTAGCAGACTTACTCTTTTTATAGAACCAACTGCAGTAGTTGAACTTAACAACAAACTTGTGGAACTATTCTTAAAGGAGCAAAAAGAGGAAGAAAGAATAATACTTGGACTGGAAGAGCGTATACGAAATAGAATGGAACATGTGGAACACTCGCTTGACATAATCTATCATCTTGATTTTATTTTCGCAAAGGCACGTCTTTCCATAGAAGAAAAGGCAAATGAAGTTGAAATCGTTGATGAGCCTATGATTTCACTTTACGAAGCAAGAAACCCATTTATCCCTGAAGAGAGAGTTGTTCCTATTGATATTGAAGCAGGAAAAGGATTCAAGATGCTTATTATTACAGGACCTAATACGGGCGGAAAAACAGTTACCCTTAAAACAGTAGGCTTGCTCACCTTAATGGCGAAGTCAGGCATGCATATTCCTGCTATTTCTAACTCTAAGATAGGTTTCTTTAGAGAAGTTTTTGCAGATATTGGTGATGAACAGAGTATAGAGCAGAGTCTTTCAACATTCTCTTCCCATATGGTTCGCATTATAAACATAATAAAAAGTGTAAATGCTTCTGACCTGGTTCTTATAGACGAGTTGGGTGCTGGCACTGACCCCGAAGAGGGTGCTGCATTAGGATACGCAATTCTTAAGAAACTCTATGAAATTGGTGCAACCTCAATTATCACTACCCATCACAGTAAATTAAAAGAGTTTCCGTACAAATTTGATAAGGCAGTAAATGCTTCTGTTGGATTTGATATTGACACCCTTTCGCCTACATATAAACTCTACACAGGGCTCCCCGGGGAAAGTCATGCACTTATCATCGCAGAAAGGCTTGGCTTACCTAAAGATGCCCTTGATTATGCACGGGGGGAACTTACAACAGATTACAAAGAAAAATCCCTTATTTTGAGTAAAATGCATGAAGACAGAAAATCAATTGAATCTATGAGAAATGAGATAGAAATGGAGAAAGTAGAAACAGCAAAGTTAAAAGAAGTATATGAGCAGAAATTAAAAGAGTTAGAAGAAAGAAGACAGAGTATTTTAAGAAAGGCATACGAAGAATCCCAGAGGCTTATAGACGAAACAAAAGAAAAAATGAATAAAATTCTTGAAAATCTTGATAACTTCATAAAGTCGCAGAAGGAAATTCAGGACATGAAAAAGGTAATAAAAGAAGAAGAGAGAGCACTTGAAGGAAGGGAAGAGGAGTTTGTTCCTCAAAAAATAGAAGGAGAATTAAGCATCGGTGCACTTGTATATGTCCCCTCTTTTCAAATGCAGGGTGTTGTCCTGCAAATTAAAAAAGATATTAATAAAGTAATCGTTCAGATGGGTGCAATAAGAGCAACGCTTAACCTCAATGAAGTTAAACTCATTGAAGAAGAGGAAAATAAAGAAGAAAAAAAGGAAAAGGATTCAAACATTAAGAGTTTACTTACAGAAGAAGTGCCTATTCGTGTTGATCTCCATGGTTATACGGTTGAAGAATCGATCGATTTCCTGGATAGGTATCTTGATAAAGCATATTTGCACGGCTTTCCTTATGTGTACATCATTCACGGAAAGGGTTCTGGAACTCTAAAGGAAGCTATCTATGAGTATCTCAAGAAAGATAAAAGAGTTGCTCGTATAGAAACTGGACTTCCAGGTGAAGGTGGTTCTGGTATCACTATTGTTTATTTCAAATAGATGAAAATTGTATTCTTCGACTTAGAAACAACAGGTTTAAACAAAGATGATGAAGTTATTGAGATAGGCGCTTTAAAGGTCATAGACTGGGAAGTAGTTTCCCACTTTAAAACACTTGTCCGGCCTCATAAGACGATCTCACGATTTGTAACAAACCTCACAGGCATCACACAGGAGGACTTAGAAAAGGCACAGGATAAGGAAAAGATAAAAAAGGAGTTCAAGGCCTTTATTGAAGATGCGATCCTTGTCGCCCATAATGCCCAGTTTGATAAAGAGTTCCTGGAGAGATTTTTTGAGGAACCCCTCCACAATGTGATTGTTGATACACTTGAACTATCGAGACTTGCCTTCCCTGAATTTTCATCACATAGCCTTGAAAAATTAGTTTCAACACTTAATCTCAAAAAAGAAAAGGCACACAGGGCGTTTAATGATGCATCGATGTTGTACGACCTTTTTAAAAAAATAAGAGAAGAAATAAACCAATTTAAAGGCGCACATCTAAAATTGATAAAAGAACTCATTGGTGAGGTAAGAGATTACAATTTCTTTTTCACCGACGCCCTCAAAGAAGACTCTCAAGAATTAAATCTGCATTATAATACCGAATTAACACTTCTATTTCAAGAAGAGAGAAAAAAAATTATACCACAGGTCCTCTACCTCGAGGGTTACGGATTAGACGAAGTTTTAAACACACTCTCACATTCAGAGAGGCATTTAATAGTAGTTTACTCTGATTTTTTGAAATCCATATTAAAGGAACATCTTTCGCATTTCAAAGTCTTTGACGCAACATACATAGAGAACTTCGCCTGCATTAAGCGATTGAATTATTTTTTAGAACATCCAAAGGAAGTCCCGGAAGAACTTCGTTTTGATTTTGCAATTCTCACCTCTTATCTCATTAAAACAAACGATTTTTTGTTTGAAAATGCACCACACCATATTTTGAAAAGTAATGCCCTTAAGAATCTTTCTATATGTGAAGGAAATGGTTGTAATTTTGAAAACGATTGTCCTATTACAAAAAGGAGGATTGAACTACTTAAAAGCGATATTCTCATAATGAAACAGACGAGTTTTTATAATAGCCTGGGATTGCTTTCACAAATGAACTTTGACAGGATTATTTTCCTTGAGGCCTTCAGACTACCAAAAGTTTTTTATAGTATGAAGTTTAATTTTTCGAAAAGTGATATCGAAATGTCCGAGCACTTTGAAGAAAAAAAGACCTCACATTTACTCACTCTATTCGATAATGAGTTTAAGAAAGATGCATTTGATGCCTGGAAGAAAGAAATTATAGAAAAAATGCCTGGCTTCTCACACTACTATGTGGATAAAGAAGTATCCTTCAACTACGAAAATAATAGTATTGTTGTATCCTTTTCCAACCCCAAAAACCTGTTTTCAAAGATTGATAATGCAAAGAACATTGTATTTGCAAGTGATTTTATTGAATATAATGGTGAAAACCAGATTTCAAGTTTTGTGGGCCTGGATGGTATCTTTTCAAGAAAGGAAAAGGATTTTCATGTATTGAATCTCGTTCCACTCTATACACATGCACCAAATGCAGATGAATTTTTGAAAGAGTTTCTCGACACATACGATGCATTTTCTCAAGTCACTCCTGCATTGTTTGTATTTGAGAATAGAACCCAACTTAACCTTTTTAAAACAGAACTCAGAAAAATCTATCCCCATATTGATAGCGCCGTCGAAAATGAAGAAAGAAATTATGAATTCTCGTCTTATGATAAGCCAGTAGATGGATATTACAAACTCATCTTTATTGTAAAACTCCCCTTGAATATGCTTAGTTATAGCGATAAATATCCTCTTTACTATCTAAAGAACTTTGTAGGAGGATTTATAAAGGAAAGAGAAAAGAGTGTCGTGTTCTATTTTGATGGCAGGTTAAAAGACAGAAATTTCCTTACAAATGTGCAGGATGCATTTTTGACAACACCGCTGCCTATGGAGAGAAAGGATGCGCTGATACAGTTTGTAAAAAAATATCTCAGTATTTAAACGAACTCTTACCTATGAATTCTCGTAAGATGGATGTGGGCGGCACTTCATCCTGTTGTAATGGAAGTATATGATAAAGGAAATTTAGCAATCTCAGTGCTTCCGCATATTCTTTTTCTTTATATTCAATTGCCCTTAAGGGAACCTCAGCAAAGTTTCTTAAGATTGCAAGTTCGTATATAAGTGCAGAGTTAAACATAATGTGAGCATTTTCCTGGTATGGAAAGACATATTTCTCTTCGGCCTCAATCACATCTTTCCATCTCCTCAAGTTTTCCTGTGCAGAGATCCCTCTAAAGTGCGCATCTCTTACGATCCTTCTTATAAGTCTTGTATCTCTCGTTGGTATTCTGTTTATATTATCAATATTTACCTGTGAAAGGGCACTCACATATATTTTGTACTTCACTTCATCTCTCACATCTCTGGTTAAAACGGGATTAAGGGCATGAATACCCTCTATGATAATAGGTCCATTATTTTCAATCTTTATTTTTTTACCCTTTTCCCTTTTTCCCGTAATGAAGTTGTACTTTGGTGTCTCCACCTCCTCACCCTTCAAGAGGTTATTTAAATGAATTTGCAGGAGTTTATAATCCACTGCCTCCAGCGTATCATAATCGGGGTTTCCACTTTCATTTAGCGGTGTTTTTTCTCTATCCACAAAGTAGTTGTCTATTGATATAATATGAGGCTTTAGATTAAGCACCCTGAGATGTATTTCAAGTTTTTTGGCAAAAGTAGTCTTACCTGAAGAACTTGGTCCTGCAATAAGAATGACCAATGCATTTTTTTCTCTCACAGTCTGGGCAATCTCTGATATTTTTTTCTCATGAAGCACTTCTTGAATTTTTATAATGTTCGAAATTTTCCCGTTTACAATGCTCTTATTTAGATCACCTACTGTTTTTACACCTAAAAGGTCTGCCCACCGTTTTCCCTCGTTAAATGCCTCAAGAAGTTTATCATATTTAGGCAATCTACTCACTACCATGGGATTATGCTTATCAGGCAAAAGGAAAAATATACCACTATTAACTCTTATAATATCTACAACTTTAAGCATATGAGTAAATGGCACAAGAGGCCCTGCAAAATAAAGATAAATCCCATCCAGTTCATAGAGAGACAGGACTTCCTTTGCAAGAAACTCTATTGTTTGTATATCTCCGTATCTCCCCTCCTGTTCAAGTTTTCTTATAGCAACCTCCTTTGTAAGAGAATACTTATTAATGATCTTGTCATCTCTTATAAGTTTAAAAAATTCATCTTTTAGTCTATCTATAAGGGTCTCATCGCTATTTTCTATTTCTCCATAAAGTGCCTCTCCAATAGAGTGCATAATATTAAGTCTGCTGTTTTTTGAGATTTTCTTAAGGGCAACAGTTGCTAAGAACGCAATGCTTCTTTCGTAAGTTCTTCTTCCTTCACCCTCTTTTACGCTCAAATATTCAATGTTTTTTACCTCTTCCACCTCATCGAGAAGCCCCATTATCTGGTTGTTTACTATCGCACAGGTATAGGGATAATCCACTTTTCCAATTTCAATTATTTTCTTTCCCATAGCGTATGAATTATATCTAAAAATCGGAAACTGCAAAATTACCTCGTTATCTCTTTCAGGTTTGTAAATTCACTTATCTTTTTTACTGCATCCACTGCAAGTCTATTTGTCACATGTGTATATTTCATTGTTGTATTGAGAGAACTATGGCCAAGCAATTCACCAATGGTTACAGGACTTATTCCTGACTCAAGCGCAAGTGTAGCAAATGTATGCCTCAACTTATGAGGTGTTATTTTCTTCTGAATGTCTGCCTTCCTTGCATACTTCTTTACCATAAGTTGAATGGTGAGTGGTGAAAACTTCTTCCTTCTGTTACTCTCAAAAAGATATGTATTGTCCTTATGGCTCCCTAAGTACTCCTTTACAATAGTCGAAAGTTCAGAAGATATGGGGACAAAACGCTCTTTGTCTCCCTTACCTTTGACACGGACATAATTATCATCTAAATTTATATCCTCCATTTTTATATTTGTAAGTTCCCCAACCCTTACCCCGGTATATATGAGAAATGCAATAATTGTGAAATCTCTTTTATTTTTCTTTACAACATTTAAAAGTCTCCATACTTCTTCTTTAGTGAGGAATACAGGAAGTGTTTTTGAAGTTTTCGGTGGATCGGGTGTCTCGAAATCTATCTTCAATTGTTTTTTAAGAAATTTTGCAAAACTTCTCAGGATAAGTGTTTGCGTTGCCCTTGTGTTCTTTGAAATCCTTTTTGTGAGAAAGAATTTCTGAATTGATTGAGCATCAGGCAAATCAAATTGTTGCAGAAATTCGTTTATTATGTAAAGGTAATTCTTAACAGTAATAGGAGAGTATCCCTTTAATATCAAATACATTGAAAATTCCTGTTTCAATTTTTCTTTATCAAGTCCCATTTTCACATATTATTATATTATAGAAAACAAAAAGGCAAATGAGAATTTTCTTGACTTTACCTTTTTTATGTGGTATAAATATATGATGGAAGAATTTATTGGTATTGATATAGGTGGAACAAAAATCCTTGGTGTAAGGATAAATGAAGATATGGAAATCTTATCGAAGGAGAAAATATCTTCCTATAATAAAAACACCTTAGACAACTTACTTTCCAACATCTTGTTACTTATCGAACACCTGAAAACAGACAAAGTGAAGAAAGTAGGATTAGGCATCGCAGGCTTTGTCGATCATAAAAAGGGTTTTATATACAGTTCTCCCAACATTCCAGCCTTGATAAATGTTAATATCAAAAAAATCCTGCAAGATAAAACTCCTTACGAGATTTTTGTGGATAACGATGCAAAATCTGGGGCTGTTGCTGAGCGATTCATAGGAAAGGGGAAGGATACAGAAGATTTTGTATTCATCACATTTGGAACAGGTATAGGTGCTGCAATTATTTCAAATGGAAAATTGGTAAGAGGACATAACAATCTTGCAGGAGAAGTTGGACATATTACACTCGACCCATCTGGTCCTCTATGTGGTTGTGGAAAATACGGTTGCTTTGAAGCATTTGCCTCTGGAGAAGCGATAAAGAGATATTATCTTAACCATATAAAAGCATACAAAAACTTGCCAATTCTTGATTTAGTAGGTGCCAATGTTAGTTTGATAGATACGCCACTCATATTTTCTTATTTTGAAAGAGATGCACTTGCGAAAGAGACCCTTACAACAGCTGCCCATTATATTGGCCTAGGGCTTTCCTTCGTTGTAAACCTTCTTAACCCCGAGAAAATCATTCTTTCAGGAGGAGTAAGTGCTTCCCTAAACAAGATATGGGATTATATCATTGATGAGTTTAATAAAAATACACTGCCTATTGAAAAAAGAAATGTTGAGTTTATATTTTCTGACATAGGAGAGAATGGTGTTGCAGTAGGAAGTGCATTAATGACATTTAAAGATATTTAGGAGGTATTTTTGCAAGAGATACTTAATATCGTTCTTCTACTTGGTTTACCTGCCTCAGGAAAATCTGAGATAAGGAAGTTTATAAGTAGTCTCCGTAAAGACACAAGGATAGAAGAGTTTCATCTTGGGGGTGATATACTTCACATTGATGATTTCCCGTATGTTTTCTTTATGAGAAGCATTGATGAAGAACTTGAAAAATTGGGCAAAACAAGAATTTTTTATGCCACAAATGAAAGTCCGTTCAAAGATGGAAGAGATTGGCTTACCCTTACACAACTTATAAACTTCGAATATAGAGATATTATTAATGGAAAAATACACAATCTTTACTCCGCATTTGCTACACTTGCAGAAAGAATTGATAAAGCAGGAAAAGTTTTTGGGATTGGGGAAAGACTTTCGAATTTAGATAAAAAAACTTTCAGTATACTTCAAGAAAGATTAAATAGGGTTGGAAGTAGTATCCTTGAAAACATCAATAAAAATTCAGAGAAGGATTTTCAAAATTCAACAATTTTCATTGAATTTTCCCGTGGCGGAAGTAACGAAATAACTCCTCCAATCCCCTACCCTTACGGATATGAACACACTCTTAAGGTACTTTCAGATGATATTTTAGAAAAGGCCTCTATCCTCTATGTGTGGGTAACTAACGAAGAATCAAGGAGGAAAAATTTTGAAAGAGCAAATCCTAACGAACCTGGTTCTATCCTTCATCATGGTGTCCCACTTGAAGTAATGCTCAAAGAATACGGCATTGACGATATGGAATATTTAAGGGACTTATCCAAAAAGGAAGGATATATATGTGTTGAGAAAGGCAGAAAAGATTTTTATATTCCGGTCTCTTTTTTCGATAACAGAGTCGATAAGACAACATTCTTAAGGGATGCACCCGAAAAGTGGGATAAAGAAAAATTGAAAACCCTTGAGAAAGAATTAAAATTGTGTTTTGAGACACTTTATACATTAAAGCATTCAAAATCCTAAAAGAATTTTGTTAACAAATTCTTGCAATTTTTCAAAAAGTAAATAAAATTTTAAAAATGGAAAGGAATAAAATTAAGGAGGAAACTATGCAAAACAAGAAATTTAAAGACATGAGAGTGGTTTTTATCTTTGCCCTCTTGTTCCTTTTGTTCTTTACCCCCATCAATCCTGCTATCTCTGTATTAAAGGCTGAGGAGATGAAATTCTATTCACCACCTGTATCTTTAGAGAATAGACCTATGAAAAATCCAATTGAATTAGAGTCAAAAAGAACACTCTTTTCTAAAACTACCCTCAATCCCGATGGCACATACAGATTAGAGACATATCCATACCCAATAAACTCCTTTGATGAGAAAGGCAATCTTGTCCCCGTCGAAAATGACCTTGTAGAAGGAATTAGCAAAGAAAAAAGACCTATTTTAAAGAATAAAAGAGGTATTTTTAACCTACAGATTCCCTTTACACTTCTCGATAATGATATTACTTTGAGTTTTCTTGATTCAGAAATTTCTGTTGCTTTTCTTCAAGACAATCCAGGAAAGATTAAAAAGAGTTTTGATATCGCAAGGTTTACTAATCCACCAGAAGTTTCAGAAAATGTGTGTGAATTTAAATCAAAAGAAACTAATGCTTCTATAAGATATGAGGTAAAAAACTGGGGAATTAAAGAAAGTCTCATTCTTGATTCTCCCCCTCTGGAAGATTCCATTACCTTTCTCATAAAAGCAAAAGGCATTTCAAAAGCAGAGGTTCTTCAAAACACGGTTATCTTCAAAGATGAGCGCTCGAGGGTTGTTTACTTCCTTCCCGCACCTTTTGCTATTGATGCAAATAACAAAATCAAGGACTTTAAATTTACCTTTAGTGATTTAGGGAAAGGCACATATACTTATACAATTTTGTTTGATACAGACTGGCTTAAAGATGTGCATACCAAATATCCTGTTACAATTGACCCTACAGTGAGCGTAGGTGCTGAAAGTTGCATTTATACAAATGGAAGTAATTACGGCCAGGGTTTAAAGGTAGGAGATGGTTACTCAACATATCTTAAATACAACTTGCCAAACATACAAAAACTCTCGGTTGTTACTTTTGCTGGAGTAGAAATTAAACCAAAAGTTTCCTGTATATGTCACAATCCAGATGTATGCGACGATATCGAAATGCCTTACACAATTACTGCAAAGAGGATTACTTCTCAATGGACTACAGACAACATAACAAACAAAGTATACCCTTCAATTGATAATGAAATTATCGGCACAGTGAGTGGAGAAATCCACTGTCCTGGTTCTATGGCCTACGAATCTCCAGTTTACCTTGACATAAAAAATGTTATTTCATACTGGTTAACTCATCCTGATAATAACTTTGGCCTATTCCTTGAAAGCCAAGAAGGTTCCATTTATGGAGATATGCCGCCTCTTGTCATTGTCTACAATATGGAACTTGGTATATCTAAACTCTATGCAAACCCATCAAAGAAGCTCACCGACAGGGTCACACTTTATACTTCAATCCGTAGTGGAAATTTAGCCATCAACACACTTGACTTTGCAATACCAGGGAAAGATGGACTTACGGCACTCCTTACAAAGACATACAACAGCCAGTCAGATGCAATAACTCCTTTTGGATATGGATGGACATCAAATATATTGCAATCAATTTCTACATCAGATGGTTCACTTAACACATACAAAGGGGCAGATGGTTCAGTTATTGGTTTTGTAAGGAATGTATTGGATTATTCAGTAGGTGGTCCAATAATTGGATATTTTGCTCCTCCTGGAAGTCACCTCAAGTGCAAGGCATATTATAGTAATGGCACAGTTTATCAGTACACCGTCTCTACACTCGATGGGGTTACTGCCGTATTTTCTGGAAATCCTCCTTATCTGCAGAAACTCTATACAAGAGATGGAGGAGAAATAGATTTTTATTATGCATACAACGGCTCTTCCTGGCAATTAAGCTCGGTATCCAATAAAGTAGGTTCTATGACAATTCATTACAACCAATCAGGTTTTATAGATAGCATTACTCTTACAGGAAATGCAGCCTCTCCTTCTCAAACGAGAACATTCCGCTATGTTTATGATTCAAACGGTAACCTCATAAGTGAAACAGATCCTCTCGGGAATACTACGCGCTATTCTTACGATTCAAACCACAACCTCATATCCATTACAGACCCATTAGGACACACAACTTACATTTCCTACTCTTCAAGAGATACTATAGACACAATTACTTTTGCAAATGGTGCAAGGGAGACATTCACACCTATTTCTCCGATTGATGCAACAATTTCTGGTCCTGATTCCCTATCAGCGGGACAGAGTGGTTCCTTTACTGTTTCAGTTACAGGAGGAGTCCCTCCTTACACCTATATATGGAGTACTTCTGGATTACAATCCCAAAATGGAAACAGTGCAACTTACAACTGGACAAATAGTGGCACATACCTTGTGACAGCCATAGTAAAAGGTAGCAATGGTGAAGGAGTTAAGATTCAGAAAAGCGTAGTAGTGGGAAGCAGCTCTCCATATCCTCCAGACCCTCCAGAAGAACCCGTATTGGATTCGACAGGAAACCATTCCTTCAAACTTCTATCTACAAGCGCGAGGTCAGCGCTTGACCAATTTACATATACTGCAAATTTAAGGGACGAAAACAACAATAATTGGACATATACCTTTGATAGTTTTGCAAACCTCCTCTCAAAGAGAGATCCCCTTGGAAATATTACCTCTTTTACATACGACCCAAAGACATACAACATACTTTCCATTACAGACCCACTTAGAAACACCACAACATACACATATGATGAAGGCTACGAGACATACAATGGTGTAAATTACGATAAAAGCGGAAACCTCCTAACTGAAACAGATCCTCTTGGAAACACAACAAGATACACCTATTCTTTGGGAAGAATTAAGACAAAAACAACTCCTCTTGGCTTTACAACCACCTATAACTACACAGACGACCCACAAAACGGTCCAAGCAATAACCCAACTTCTATAATAGATCCTCTTGGAAGGACAACGACATTTACATACGACCCAGGTCACCGACTCATAAGCAAGACCGAGCCCTTTAACGGTTCCCAAACAAAAACAACACAGTACACTTACGATAACTATGACTTTCTCACTTCAGAAACAGACCCAGAAGGAAATGTAACAAGATATACGCACGATTCTTTAGGCAATCTTATAGCAGTAACTGATCCTCTTAATAATACAACCACTTACGAATACGACCTTGTAGGAAGGATTGTGAAAGTTACAGACCCTGAAGGAAAGTCTACCACATACACATACGATGGAAATGGGAATAAGACATCTGAAACAGACCCAATGGGACATACAACTCACTACGAATACGATGCAATGAACAGGCTCATAAGAGTTATTGATCCATTGGGGAATGTGACAACATACACATACGATGCAAAAGGAAACCTCATCTCAAGAAGAGACCCGCTTGGAAACACCATCACTCTCCAGTACGATGCAAGGGATCTACTCATTCAGTATGTAGACGAGAAAGGAAAGGTAACAAACTACACATACGATAGGGCAGGTCATCTTATCTCTGTCTCAGATAATCTTGGAACACTCCGCACATATACATACGATGCAAACGGAAGAGTAACTTCAAAGACAGAGAACGGAAAAACAACATCTTTTACATACGATGCAGATGGAAGACTTACTTCAAAATTAGACCCAAATGGTAAACGCATTAACTACACATACAACGGAGTTAACCTCCCTACAAACGCATCCTACCCAGATGGAACTTCGGTAAATGTCTCCTATGAATTAGACAACCTTCCTGTAACTCTCTCTTCTCCTTCAGGTAATCTCTCATTCACATACAATAAGGTTGGTCTTCCCATTACTTCAACTGATGTATTCTCCCTTACTTCTTCCTATACATACGATGGAAGTAAAAGGATGACTTCAAGGCAAAATACAGTAGGAGTAACTTCCTTCTTCTACAATAGAAGAAGTGATCTTGTATCAATGAGAGATCCTCAAAACGATACAACCTACTTTACCTACGATGATGCAAGACACCTCACAAAGATTTCCTATCCAAATCCACTCCATACTGACTATACATACGACAACGCTGGAAGAGTTACAGGCATTACCCTCTCCAATACAATGAACATTCCCTCTCTTTCCCTTTCTTATACATACAATGCAAGAAATCAAATTACAGCAATGCAGTTAGATGGAGGGACTACTTCATACACCTACAACCCCGATGGAAGCCTTTCATCTGTCACCTATCCCGACAACACAACAGAATCTTATCAATACGATTCAAGAGGAAATATACTTAAGGTAACAAACAAGGAGGGGACAAAGACATTCACATACAACAGTGAAAACCAGATTACTACCCTTTCTACTCCCTCATATACAGCATCATTCACATACGACAATAATGGCAATCTTATCTCTCAAACAACCCCGCAAGGGAGCATTACCTACTCATACGATTTTGATAACAGATTAAAACAGGTTACCCTCCAAGACGGAACAGTCATAAAATACTCATACGATGCACAGGGAAGACTTGTATCAAAAGACAAGAACGGCATAAAGAGAAACTTCCACTACGATGTAACAGGACTATACAGAATTGATGGAGATATTAACATCTCCTTTATTACCACTGCAACAGGCACACCTATTGCAATGCTATACAACAGCAACAAATACTTCTTCCACTTTAATGCACACGGTGATGTAATAGCACTTTCAGATGTAAATGGGAATATTGTTGCAAGATACACATACTCTCCCTATGGAATACTCCTTTCACAATACAATCCAAATAACATTCCAAATCCACTTCTCTATGTTGGCAAATACGGTGTTATCTACGACAGCGATACAAACCTCTACCTTATGGGTGCAAGATGGTATTCACCAACCCTTATGAGATTTCTCACAAAAGACCCTTATCCTGAAAATATACAGGAACCTATTACCTTCAATGCCTACCAGTACTGTGAAAATGACCCTGTGAACAAGATAGACCCAACAGGGATGGCGGCAATTACAAAACACAAACACATACCTGATAAAGTGCTTGAGGAAATAAAAGAGAAAAGCGGGATTAAAGACCTTACCGAAGAGGATGTTGTTTTTGCTCTCTGGTACTATAGCGATGGCAAGCCTCACCTTGTTGGCTTTAAACTCACAGATAAGTATGGAGGAAAAGAGATGTGGTTTGACTCTGCAGGGAGAGAAACAACATCACAGGATGAAATAGCTCTCAATATTAACAGAGCTGTTAATTCTGGTCTCCACGCCTATGTGAAGGAGGGGTATACTCTTGAAATTACAACAGTGAATGATAGATCACTTCTTCTCTCAATTGTTATAACTGCAATAGGATTTTTCATCAATAAAAAGGCACTCTCAATTGCTTACGGTTTAGCCTCATTTATTATAGGACGGATAACACTCCCTACCACAGTATCACTTACTCATGGTTATTGGACTACCACTTACTATTTTTGGCCTAATTCGTCAAAGAATTACTATTTCATTACCTCGTCCATCTTAGTAGATTTATTTGGTGTACCGTCTAATGTTTTACCACCACCGTAAATGTTCACAGGAGGAAAATATGAAAAACCTTAATCTGAAAAAGATAAAAGAGATCCTGAAAAACATATGGTATCTCCTTACTTACAAACCAAGAACACCTAAGGAGGAAGTGGAATCCATATTTCTTGGCTTGCTACTCGCCTTTTTTATCGCAACAGTTCTTCTCCCGCTATTTACCTATCGCTCTGTTACCAACTATGGAGGTATTATGCCTTTCTCCTCTATCCCTCAACAGGTTATTCAGCAGGTAAAAACCAACTCAAACAAAGATATCCAACCTGATGATGTAATGTTCATCCTCTATTACCAAAATGATTCAGGCTATCACTTTGTTTCGCTTAAACTAACAGATAAGTATGGAGGAAAAGAGATGTGGTTTGACTCTGCAGGGAGAGAAACAACATCACAGGATGAAATAGCTCTCAATATTAACAGAGCTGTTAATTCTGGTCTTCACGCCTATGTGAAGGAGGGATATGCTGTAAAGTTACAATGGTGGTATTGTGTCTATGAAAAAATAGACGTTGGAAAGATATTCATCTTCAAACTCTACCATATCCTCCCTGAAACAACATTCAACTGGTTTAGAATAGTTCATAAGGCAGAAATTAAGAAGTATGTATTCAAGGAAACTTCCAAAGATTACACTGTTACCTACTACAC
>Ga0315298_1004260_pt1 | contig 21601 bp, 19 predicted proteins | sample WHS_1_MG_FD_203077 | JGI IMG/M metagenome (GOLD analysis project Ga0315298, IMG submission 203077) | Extremophilic microbial mat communities from Washburn Hot Springs, YNP, Wyoming, USA - WHS_1_MG | ecosystem: Environmental > Aquatic > Thermal springs > Hot (42-90C) | place: USA: Wyoming...
AGCGCTTAGTACTAAGATGAGCTCAAGTATATTCCTGCAGCCAGTTTCACCAGATAAGAAGATCGTATATGTTAGCGTAAAAAACACATCTACTGCTACGGGTATGGATTTTAAAAAGGAGCTAGTTAGAGACCTCTAGCAACTCTACTATTAAGGATTGGGCTATATATAGGGATAGAGTAGTGTCTGAGGCTTCTGGTACAAATATAAAGTTTGATGATGTAGAGCCTATATTAAAGCAGCAGTTAGCTCACGCAATAGCTAATTTGCTTCCATAATTTTTATATAGAGCAAAAAACTGTCCACGAGCAAGGATGCTCGCGATACTATACTGCACGAGCAAGATGCTCGGGGTACTATGGGGTGCTATTCCGATTAGCGATTATACTAAAAGGTTTGTCGAATCTAAAAAAAAGCTTTTAATTGGAGCTCTTATTCATAAGCCAGTACACTATGCCAAGTATCAATACCAAAAAGCCTAACACAATTACTTCTGTAGAATTGTGAGGTTCTAAGGAGAAGATCAATATTTTTCTGAGCATAGCTGCCATTGCAAGGCTTATAAATATATTTAGGGCGAATTTTTTGCCTTTTAGTCTTTTTAACTCCTCTTCTAAAAGTTCTCTAATAGTCCAGATTATAAGCATAGCGCCAAGGATATTTATTACACTATTTTCAAAGGATGAAGCGCTCCTTAAGAAGTTATAAATATCAGATATAAACAATACAAATATCATAAAGGTAGTAAACACAAGAGCTACAACGAGAGCTATATCAAAGTAATAGGATATCTTTTCGCTGATTTTTACTATCTTATTTTCTATTTTTGTTCGGGCGATATAAATTTTGTTTTCGTCTACGTAAGAACTAGTAAGGATATCAAGGTTTATGTCTAAAATTTTATCAACTGATTCTCTACAGTTCTTCCTTTCTTCCTCACTTGGGCAGGATAAAAGAATCGTCTGATGAATGTAATTTCTTACAAAGCTCATTGTTGCGCTAACGTAGTGGGTTGGAAGCCCCATGTCAGCGTGAACGTGTCCGATCTTTTGAACTCTAATGAAATAGTCTTCGTCATACTTCCCACAGAATAATTCTATAAACCAAGCCTTAAACCTTTCCCTATGTCTTTTTCTGACTTCAGTATTTCCGAGAAATTTGTTATAGTTTGTAAAGGTGCTCATAAATTCGTAAAGTAAATCTGCAAATTTATCAGCGTTTTGTTTTGCGGCAGTACAGAGCGATTCAAGATTTCCTTTATCTACCTCGTTGAAATTATAAATCTTTTTTATACTTTCATAGCTCTCCAATAATTTCCCTCTTTTTAATAATAATAAATTTAATTTTAACATAAAAATGCCTTTGAGTATCGAAAATTTCTTGATAAACTAAAATAATTCTTAGAAATAAACTATTGGGAGGATACAGTGTTTGATATAGAAAACTTTGATCCAGAAAATAAATTAAACGAATCAGCTATATATGGTTTGCTAAATCTTGACACAGATCGCTTGCTTATGATTGCCAAAAAGATAAAGGATAAGTATTCTTCATCTTTTGAGACCTGTTCTATTATCAGTTACAAGACAGGTGCTTGTACTGAAGATTGTTCCTTTTGTGCTCAGTCCTCTTACTACAATACAGAGGTAACCTTTAGAAAGGTTAGTATTGAAGATGTGATTTCAAAGGCGAAATTGATGAAAAATTATGGATCTAAAAGATTTTCATTAGTTTCTAGTGGTAGAGGCCCTACTCGTGCTGATATGGATGAGATACTGCCGATTTTTGAGAAGATTAAAAATGAAGTGGATATTAAACTTTGTGCGTCTTTGGGGATAATCAAAGAAAGAGATCTGATAAGATTAAGAGATGTTGGTGTTACTACGTATCACCACAATCTTGAGACTTCAAGGAGTTTTTTTAAAAATATCTGCACTACTCATTCGTATGATGAAAGAATTGAGACAATTGAAGCTGTAAAAAGAGCAGGTTTGACTCCTTGTGTTGGCGGGATAATAGGTTTAGGCGAGACTTTTGAGCAAAGGGTAGAATTTGCAATTACACTTAAAAATCTTGAAATAAAATCAGTTCCCTTTAACATTCTTATACCCATTACTGGTACTCCGCTTGGAAATATTAAAATTCTTGACAAATCTGATGCCCTTAAAACGCTTGCAATATTTAGGATCATTTTGCCCTTTGCTACTATTAGACTTTGTGCCGGAAGGGAAAACGTTCTTGGTAAGAGTCAGAAATTGGCTCTAAGTTCAGCTGCCAATGGTATGATGATAGGTGGGTATCTAACCAGGCCAGGAGAAGAGATAGAAAAAGACATCGAGTTAATAAGATCTATTAGAGGTTAATTAATTTTTCTAATAAAAGCTTTATTAGTTGATTTTATTATATTTTATTTCTATTCTATTCCAAATGCTAAAATTTATAATATAATAATATAAGACTTGTAATTTTAGCTTTTTTAAAATCTATTAAATGCTTTTTTTGGGAGGTTGTATGAAAACAAACTTGGTATACCAACTGATATCTGAAATTTTTAAGACTTTAGCTCATCCTCTTAGAATTCAGATATTGTTAAGTCTTGCTGAGAAGGAGAGATGTGTGTGTGAGCTTTTGCAGGAAATTGGTGTAGAACAGTCAAACCTGTCACAACATTTAAGAATTCTTAAAAAACAGGGCATTATAGATTCGAGGAAAGACGGGCAAAGGATGTTTTATAGAATAAATTTGCCATCTGTATTAGATCTACTAAATGATGCAAGAAGGACTTTAAAAGATCAAGTTAAAGGGCATGAAGAATTATATAAAAACATAAAAATTACTTAGTTGTTTAAGTAAGCTTTAAAGTGTATATTGACTTAAAAGACTTAGAAGGAGACACATGTTATGGAATGGATGAGATCTCTTTTTTGCACCACTTGAGCTACGTCTACATTTCAGATGGCATGGATTGCTATTTCGTGTTTTTTTACTATGAAACTATGGCTAAGAGGGCGTAAAAAATAATTTGCGCCCTCTTAGCAAGCAAGATAATCAAATTTCTATTTTTGCTCCAAGTAGTTCTACAAATTTTCTAAGCCAAAGTGGGTGATTTGGCCAGGCTTGGGCAGTTATGAGGTTGCCGTCAACTACTACGTCCTGATCTACCCAATTTGCTCCTGCGATCATACATTCGGTAGCGCACGCAGGGTAACTTGTAACTTTTCTGCCTGATAGCACGCCACAGGCTGCTAATAACTGAGAACCGTGACAGATTGCGGCAACTGGCTTGTTTAAATTGAAAAATTTTTTCGTTACCTCGACAACTTCGTTATACCTTCTGATGTATTCAGGAGCCCTTCCGCCAGGGATTACCAAACCTGAGTAGTCTTCTACTTTGACGTCCTTTGCGGCAATGTCTACTGGTATCCTGTGCCCTGTCAATTCTATATAAGTATCAAGGTTTGTAAAGTCGTGCACCACAAGCTGAAGCATGTCGCCTGCATTCTTATTAGGAGCACAGATCTCTACTTCATAACCTAAAAGCATTAAAGCCTGTTGGGGCACTTTTACCTCATAATCTTCTGCACAATCCCCCGTTAAAATTAAAATTTTTGGCATAATATACCTCCCTAAAACTATATTAATAACTACTTATATTTTAGCACCATCTCCTAAAAAACTCTTAAACCCTCTTTTACTTAACTACTTTCATTGATACGTCAACATATTTTGCCTTTCTTATAAGTGAAGACATAGATATGAAATCTACACCAGTTTTAGATATTTCACTGATATCTTCTTCCTTTACTCCTGAAGCTTCTACGATATAATGTTTTTTTGATTTAGATATGATTTCTACTGCCTCTTTTAAAGTTTTAGCAGGCATATTGTCTAACAAAATTGCATCTACTCTCCCGTCTAGAAGTACTTCTTCTAAATCTCTAATATTACTAACTTCTATTTCAATTCTAGTTAGAAGTTTTGAGCTTGTTAGCGAGTTATCAATTGCTGCTTTTATTGAGCCAAATATTGCTATATCGTTGTCTTTTATTAGCACTCCATCAAAAAAGCCTGACCTGTGATTTTTGCCACCTCCAATTCTTATGGCGTATTTATGTTCAGGTCTGAATAACGGATCGTTTTTCCTGGTATCCAATAAAAATACGCTGTTATCTATTTTTGATAGGACTTCTCTTACATGAGTAGCTATTCCTGACAATTCAGATAAAATATTGCAAATTGTTCTTTCGGCTTTCAACAAGACATTTGCATTAGCGTATATATACATAATAGTTTCTCTAGAATGAGTTTCGTCTCCGTCTCTTTTTATTAGTTCAAATTTATGTTTTTCTGATTCTTCAAATTCTTCGAGAAAGAATTCATCTTCAACAATTTTTACAATCGTAGGTACAAATATAGTTCCTGCAATTAGGGCTCTTTCTTTGAATATCACTTCAAATTTTGAATATGGATATTTATCCTTTCTGTAAAAATCAAAGCCTAAATCGTGGTGAATTCTCTCTTTCAACAAATCCTTGAAGTTCATAAGGTATCCTCCCTATAATGAGCACCTTTGCTAGTTCTATTTCTTCTTGCACAGGATGTGATTTCAATTGCTATCTCGATAGCGTTTCTTAAGCCAACCAGTTCATCAGAAAGTTTTGAAGTTCTGTAAATTTCTATAATATCTATTGAGAGCTGCATCAGTTCTCTCATTGCTTTTAGAAGTTCTCTTTCAGAACGAACAATTCCGACTTTTTCCCACATTATATTTTTTATCTTAGCCTGATATTCTTTAATTAAGTTATTATCTGCTTCCCGTAATATAAATCTTTCGTCCCAGTCAGATATTTGAAAACTATCTATATCTTCCTTTGAAAAATTCCCTATGATATTTTCGGCAGATCTTATTCCCCAGACAAGCCCTTCTAGCAGTGAAGTAGATGCAAGCCTATTTGCTCCATGAAGTCCCGTGCAAGATGCTTCGCCTATAGCGTAAAGCCTTGAAAGATTTGTCTTTCCCCACTCATCAACTCTTATTCCGCCACAAAGGTAATGAGCTGCAGGTGCAACCGGTATGAGATCCTTTCTTATGTCAATTCCGCATTCTAAGCAATCTGAAAAGATTTTGGGAAATCTTTCTTCAAGTTTTATACCCCTTTTAATAATTGGCTCACAAGAAAGCCAGACGTTTTTTGCACCGCTCTTTTTCATTTCTTTATATATAAGCCTCGTTAGTTCGTCTCTTGGCAAAAGTTCTGACTCTACAAACCTTTCTAATTTATCGTTTAGGAGTATAGCCCCCTCTCCTCTGACTGATTCTGATATGAGAAACGACTTACAATTCTCCTTTTTAAATGCAGTGGGATGAAATTGGATGTATTCCATGTTAATTACATGAGCACCAGCACGCTTTGCCATGGCAATCCCATCCCCTCTTGCACCTTCAGGATTGGTAGTGTACTCGTAAACTGCCCCCACTCCACCGCTTGCAATAACTGTGTATGAAGCAAGCACCTTGCTTATCTGATTTGAGCTTCTTTCAATCACATATGCACCAAGAATTTTGGTTGCTTGGTATATGGCATCCCTATTTTTTGAATGATGGGTTGTACTTATTAGATCTATGGCCGTAGTTGACGAGAGTATTTTGATATTTGGATGTCTTTTTGCCTCCTTAAGCAATGCCCTTTGTATTGCAAGTCCAGTTTGGTCTGCTACATGGATAATCCTATTTTTAGAATGTCCGCCTTCAAGCGTTTTATGAAGGTTGCCGAATGAGTCCTTATCGAAATTTACTCCAAGTCTGTCTATTAAGAAAGATTTAACTAATACTGGCCCATCTTCTGCAATAATTTTTATTGCGCTTTCTCTTCCAACTTCATCTCCTGCTTCTTCAATGTCTGTTTCTATTAATTCAGCCGAATCATCTTCTCCCCACCAAACTATGCCGCCTTGGGCATACTTGGTATTCGATTCTTCTGGATCTTCTGAACGATTTATTACTACTACATCTTTGCCCCTATCAGCTAACTTTATTGCACATGTAAGGCCTGCGATTCCTGCTCCTATTATCAAAATTTCGCATTCTATTGTACTCATCTGATTTCTAGCATCCTCATGATTGCAGTTTTTGCCCTATCGGCAGTTTTCTTGGGCAAGTGAATGATATTCGCTTTATATTCTGTTTTTTCCGTGTCTGAAATTGTGATCTCATATTTATCATCCCTTAACGATTCAAATAGTTTTTCAAATGTATTTGCTTTCATATATTCGCACTCAGCAAAATCAATTGGCAAAAACTCTTTTTCTGGCACTTCTTTCCTGAGTCTATATATCATCCCCTTTTCTGTACCAACAATAAAACTCTTTGCTGAAGAACTTTTAGCAGATGATATCATCTGTTCAGTAGATACAATATGAAGTCTCTTTTTTAACTCCTTATCTTTCTTTGACCTTTCGTATAATTGAAAACTACAGCTACATTCAGGGTGTATTAAGATATCGCTGTTTTTGTGCTTATTAATTAACGAAAGTATTAAATCTAGATTTATCTTTTCGTGTACATGACAATATGCCTTTTCTAATTCGTATATTTCAATAAGGTCAGGATCTACGCTAATGCCTTCTTTTTGCATGATATCAAGTGCCCTTGCCTTCATTACTTTCCCCAAATTTTTGTCTGGAAGTATTAATATTCTTTTTCCTTTAAAGTTTTTTATAGCATGAATTATTACTTTGTCTGCGTTTCGAGATGTGCAAATGTAATCGCTTAAAGATTTCGTTTCTATGTCGCTATTAATGTAACTTATTACGATGCCATTATTTTCTTCCTTCCATTTCTTTATATACGATATGTCGATTGAGTCTACAAGTGAACAGCCTAAGTTTTCTGGTTTGTCTTGAACAAATATCCTCTTTTCTTCTCCAACTATAATTTTGCTGTTTGACCCCATAAAAAAGACTCCTTGAAAGTCTACCCTTTTACAATGTTTTTCTTTTACAGATAGGCTTAAGCCCAAAGAATCACCTATAATATCTGAAATTTCGTGAAATTCAGGAAAAAGATAGTTGTGAGAAAGTATTATAGAATCCTTTTTCTGTTTTAAATTCATTATTTCTAAATAGATATTTGCAAGATCTTTACATTTCTCAAGGGTATATCGTCCTGGATAAAGATCTTGTGCATATTTGTTAAACAGATCATACCACTTGATACCTAATGAATCAGCTGAATATTCCTTTTGCAAAATTTTCACCCCTTGAATTTATTATGTAATCTTAGTTTATATTTTAGATCCTATTTTTTGCATATCAATTTTTTATGAGTATATCAATTTTCTTTATATATGGTCAAATATTATTGTATATATCCAAAATGTAATTGGCTTTATAAAAATATAACTATAGATATATTTGACACACTAATTCAAACAAATATATAATAATTTTATTAAATGCATTTAAGTAATTTATGTTTTTTATTTCAGGAGGTGGTGGGTTATTGATTTTATACTTGTTCTATGCTGTTTAAAATAGTACAAATTTTTGAAGGAATTGTTTTTTTAGCTCCTTTTTTGGAGATTATTTCTTGTTTATGAGGAGGAAGTCAAAGGATGTCAAACGAAAAGGACGACGTTGTAAAGAGTACCCCGCCAAAATCAAGATGGACAGACCTTTATCTAAAAGAAGATTGGTGGGCTATTTGGCTAGGTCTTTTTATTGTTCTGGCTGCATATTTTTCTTTTGCTTCGGGAAGTTCTTTTGTAAAAGCAATTGCTATTAATCCAGGGGGTCTAAAGTGGGATAATGTAGGACAAATCTTTGCACACCTTGGGGCAAATGCTCCACAATACATTATGCAATATGTGTTTTGGCTGGTCTTTTTTACAATTTCTACGGCGATTATGGGGGTTAAGCCTTCCAAATTTATACCGTCATTTACTCTTCTTTATATCTTTTCTATTATAATTTTCGCTATTGGCGGTTGGAAGTATGCTCAATACTTCAACCTTGAACCTCCATTAGTTGCCCTTGTTTTAGGACTTATTTTAGCAAACATTTTCCCTATTCCTCGCTGGTTGGATGAAGGATTTCGAGTAGAGTATTATATTAAGACTGGTATAGTCTTGTTGGGCGCTACGTTCCCTATTATTCTTATAATTTCTGCAGGTCCCGTTGCTATTACTCAAGCAACAATTATTTCAGTGATTACTTGCTTAACGATATTCTTTGTTGGAACGAAGTATTTTAAACTCGACAAGAGGTTTGCATCAATACTGGGTATGGGCGGTGCAATATGTGGCGTTTCGGCTGCTATGGCTGGAGCTAGCGCAGTTGGAGCAAAGAAGGAACACCTTTATTCTACTGTTACTTTGGTTGTTATAGCTGCTTTGATAATGATCATCGTGCTTCCATTCGTGTCAAAGGCTCTGGGACTTCCTGCTGGCGTTGCTGGTGCATGGATTGGAACCTCAGAGTTTGCTGATGCAGCTGGTTTTGCTGCAGCTGTTTCATATGGCCACATGGTTGGAAATGAGACTGCTGCCTTACATGCCTTTACTTTAATGAAGGTTATAGGAAGAGACATCTGGATAGGAATTTGGTCCTTTATTTTTGCTCTTATAGCCTGTTTGAAGTGGGAGAAGGAGGAGTGTGGAGTAGCCCCCTCTCCAATGGAAATATGGTGGCGCTTCCCAAAGTTCGTCATAGGATTCTTTGTGGCATCTATCATAATGACTATAATTACTTCTGGATATTCGGCTGCAGAATTTTCAAAGTACGTGAAACCCAACTTGATAGATCCTATTTCTTCTCTTAGAACATGGACATTTATATTCTGTTTTGCAAGTATTGGTTTAACAACAAGATTTAAAGAACTTAAGTCAGTGGGATGGGCTGCTACTGCTGCGTTTACTATAGGTGTTGTGGTAAACGTGTTTCTTGGATGGTTTATGTCTACACAGGTATTTTATGGCTTCTGGAGTGCTCTAAAATAATGAAAACTTTGCAAAACTGTTCTGCGTGTTCGTTTTTTATGAACGATCCTGCAGAATTTGAGAAAACCTTTCCAGGCTTTACAGTTCTTAGCTCTGCATATGGCAGTACAAGGGCAGATGCAGGACTGTGTCTAAAGAAGGAGAGAATTTTTCTTCCGTCAAGAAAGGCTTGTAAGGAATTTATTCCAAAGTAAAAAATATCACGGGGCAAACGTTGATTTGCCCCGTGACTTAAAATCTCTTTTACACTTTAATTAAAACTTGTACTTGCTCAATTCGTTCTTTAGCTCATCTGCTCTCTCAGTAAGCTTTCTTATTTCAGCATCTATCTTTTCTGCCATTGTTTCGCTTTCCTGTGCTGATGCCGCAACCTCTTCGCTAGATGCCGCCATCTCTTCGCTGGTAGCTGCTATTCCCTCTACATTTGCGGATATCTCTTTAGCTGATGCCGCCATCTCCTCGCTGGATGCACTGTTTTCTTCTGATAGCGCTGCAAGGTTTGATACCTCTGTCTCAATATCCTTTACGCCTTCAGTAATAGTAGTTATGTTATGAGTTGTCGTATCTATCTTTTCAGAGAGTTTTTCTATTGCGCTTAAGATATTTTTAAATGCCTCGCTTGTCCTATCGCTCATTGATGAACCTCTCAGGACGCCTTCTTTTGTCTCGTTCATAGAGCTTGTAGCATGTTCTGTCTCTTTTATTGTCTGATTTATCATATTTCCGATTTCAAGGGCAGCTTTTTGGGACTCTTCTGCAAGTTTTCTAACCTCATCTGCTACAACCGCAAAGCCTCTTCCAGCATCTCCAGCCCTTGCTGCCTCAATTGCAGCGTTTAGAGCAAGGAGATTTGTTTGATCTGCTATTCCTGATATAACGTCTACTATCTTGCCTATTTCAAGCGATCTCTCTTTAAGACTGTTCATGGCATTTGATAGCGTTTCTACCGATGAGACAATAGCGTTCATGGTATTCTGTGTTTCCTGAATTATCTTTGAGCCCTCTCTTGCCTCCTTGTTTACATTCTCAGCAAGCTCATCTACTGCCTTTGCGTCTGCAGCAATCTGCTCTGATTTAGTAGCTATAGCAGATGTCTTTTCTGACAAGTTTGATGCACTCTTTGCCAGCGACTCAGAACCAGATGCAATAGAGTCTATAGCGCTAAGAAGCTGCTGAACCTGGTTTGATATCTCCTGAGCGCTTTGAGAGAGGTTTGTAGCTGCATCTGCCATATTTTCGCTGGCTTTTTTGCTCTCGCCCGCGGCAAGCTTTGAAGAGTTTGAGGATAAGAGCATTTCTTTACTAGATGTGTGAATCTCACTTTGTATCTTGTTTATCTTTGATAGTATTTCAACCAGATATATTCTTAGTTTTTCTGCTGCATCCCTTATCCTCCCTAATTCGTCCTTGTTCATATCAGGTAGTTTGAGAGTAAAGTCTCCTGTAGAAAGCTCTTCTATTCCCCTGGCAAGAGAGTCAATTGGTTTTGCTATGGATCTCTTTATGAAAGCGAAGAAAATACCTATCAAGATTATACATATTAAAATTATTGCGCCTATTAGCGAGAGGAGGATGTTTCTAAAGTAGTTGTCGTATTCTGTAGTGTTAACTGCAGTGGAATTCATTCCTATTATGTTGCCGCTTGTATCTTTTATAGGCCCATAAAGTGTAAGATAACTTTTGCCGCCGTGTTTAACCTTTTCAAATACTGTCTCTCCCTTTTTCAAGACTTCATCCAATATCTTTTGATTCTCTAGTTTTGAACCTATCTTTACGCCCTCTAAAGTAGTGGCCACCCTTTCGTCGCCAAGGTAGTAGGTAAAGTCTGATCCCGTCTCCTTTTTCAGTTGGCTTACAAATAGATTTGAGTCGGATATCTTCCTGCCTACATGAATTGTGCCGATAAGTTTACCGCTGTCATCATAAATAGGATCATATGCCCTAATTGCCAGTTTTACAAATTTTGTTGTTTCAAAACCTACGCCTGATTTTCCTGATAGAGCCGCTTTTGCAGGAGGTTGGTTGCTAACATCGGTACCAACCAAATTTTTCCCAAGGGTGGTATATATCACCTTACCGCCTTGATCGGTAACAATACAAAAATAATCTGGTTTTTCTTTTAGATCTAAATATTGATTGACTAAAGCCGATAGGGCATTCATATTGTTTGACTGTATATATGTTTTGATTCTCTGGGTGTTTGCAAGGTCTCTCGTTATGCCACTAACATAATTTTCAATTCCGTTTACATCTAAGTTTCTTGCCTTGTCAGAAAGAATTGCAACCTTTTGCATCATATTCTGGTTATAATTTACCATTTGAAAAGATACTATGCCGATAACTAAAAGGCCGATAACGGCGAAAGAAAGCGTAGATACTGCAATTAATTTTGTTTTCAATGACATGTTTTTGAACATTTTTTACCCCCTAAATTATAAGTTTTTATGATAATGAATTATTATAGCGTTTTTTTTTTTTTTTTTTTTTTTGCTAACTTTTTATTATCTTACTTATAGTATTACAAGCACCTTATAGTAACATGAGCATCCCATAGTAACACGAGCATCCTTGCTCGCGGACAGTTTTTTGCTTTTCCACCTTTTCTGGCACGGAGTTTTGTGAATAATTAAAACCTTTTTCCCTCCACTATCATAAATATGCTCATACTGGTTCCCAAAAAAAACAATATTAAAAGTATAATGTTAATAAATGGCTTTTTCTTTTTCATCTCTCCTCCCAAGTTCTAAATATGGTTAGCTTCTCTTATTACGATATACCTTTGAGGTTTTAAAAGTTTTATAATAAAATTAAAGTTTTTTAATATTTGTTTAATGCTAATATAAGGTATAGGTGTTTAGATCTACTTTTAGTTGTAGTATTCTTGTTCTAGTAGTTTGGATTTCAAGTTTAATTTGTTTTTAATATTTGTCGTATTAAAATTAATTAAAAATTCTTATAAATTGGTGGTGTTTATGGAAAAAGAGTGTAGAATTCTTGTGGTTGAAGATGAATATAATCTTGCAAGATACCTGCAATTAGAGCTTGAACATGAGGGGTATCTGGTAGACACTGCTGATAACGGTTATGAGGCAATAGGTTTGTTTTCGGAAAAGGATTTTGACTTAGTTTTATTGGATTTAATGATTCCTGGCATTGACGGATTTGAAGTTTGTAAGAGAATGAAAACACAAAAAGACGTTGCAATAATTATTTTGACTGCAAGAGATGCTGTGAAGGACAAGGTCAAAGGGCTTGATTTGGGTGCCGATGATTACGTAACCAAACCGTTTGTAATTGAAGAGTTAATAGCAAGAATAAGGGCAAGATTAAGGAAGGGGTCAAAGGACCTAGAACAGATAGTTGTTGGGGACTTAGTAATATCACCTCAGACTAGAGAAGTAAAAAGGGCAGACAAGTTAGTAAATCTTTCAAAAAAGGAGTTTGACTTACTTAAGTATTTAGCTGAAAATGTGGGGAAGGTGCTAAATAGGGATACCATTCTAAACCACGTTTGGGGTTATGACTACTATGGCAGCGAGAACGTTGTAGACGTTTATATCAGATATCTTAGGGCAAAAATTGACGATCCCTTTGAGAATAAAATTTTGCATACTGTAAGAGGAGTGGGATACGCCTTAAAGATAGACTCAAATGAAAAGACTTAAGGATTATATTGGTAGCTCAATAGGGATAAGGCTTACATTATATTACTGTGCAATACTTTTGACAACGTTAGTCTTATGTGGGTTGGTTGTAATTTTTGGCATGAATTTTGCCCTCACAAAGGAGGCCAACTCGAAAATGAATTTGGCCATTTCAAATATCCAAAATTCTCTAGAAACTGAGGGGAAGATTAGTTTAAACGATCCAGAATTGGTAGATCAGGCCGGAAGCTTAGAGCTTTGGGTTGAGATTTATAAAGATGGCGAATTGATAAGCAAATCCCCAAATTTAGGAAATATCAATTTGCCCTATTATAACGGTCCCGTAAAGTCTATTTTGTTAAAAGGTCAAGAAGTCTTGATCTCTGGCAAGGATATTGGAGACGGTGTTTTTGTAGAGGTGGCACATCCCTTAAAAAGAGAAAAGCACTTTCTTGCAGTTTTATCCGGACTTTTGATCTTTCTAATGATGGGAGCTACTTTGTTTGCAATGGTAAGCGGATATATAAGCGTAACGAACACTTTAAAACCCCTTGCAATTTTGACTAGGAAAGTAAAGGAAATAAACACTGGTAAGCTAGATGAGAGGATACCTCTATCTGGGCCTAAGGATGAACTATACCTATTGGCTCAGGCTTTTAACGAAATGCTTGAAAGGCTTGAGAAGGGGTTTAGAAGCCAACAGGAATTTGTGGCTGCTGCTTCACACGATTTGAGAACTCCTCTTGCGGTAATAAAGAGCTATACCGATCTCTTAAAGAGATGGGGAAAAGACGATAAAAAAATACTTGAGGAGTCAATTCAGACTATTGCAGGTGCTACTCAAAGAATGGAAAGACTTGTAAATGATCTGCTGTTTCTGGCAAGGGTAGAATCAAAGCCCAGATTAAACTTTGTGAAATTAAATATAAGAGAACTTATTGAAGAGATTGCTAAGGAGGCTCAGGCCCTTTCACAAAATATAAGCGTTACTTTTACATCATGCGATCTCTTTGTTAATGCCGATGAAGATTATCTTAGAAGGGCACTGTGGGCTTTAGTTGATAACGCCATAAAATACAATAAAGAAAACGGAGAAGTGAAAATAATTTCAAGACAAGAAGGTAATTTTGCTGTGATAGATATAATAGATTCTGGAATAGGGATAAAAGAGGAGGCTTTGCCCAGGTTATTTGAAAAATTCTATAGGGTAGATTCATCCCGACAAAGTACTGGATTTGGTTTGGGTCTTGCGCTTTCAAAAGAAATAATTTTATTACACCAAGGAAATATAAAAGTAACTAGTAAATATAAAGAAGGTAGTACCTTTTCCGTTTACCTGCCGATTTATCCTCCTGCTATTAAGGGGAAGAACGCTAGCCGTTGACCATCCTTAATAAGGTATTCTTTATCTTTTAGCGTTCTGTCCACAAAAATATTCGCTATATCTTCTTCGGGCAGTTCTAAAAGCTTTATCACATCAGCTACTTTTGACCCTTCTGGTACTTCCATCTCAAATTCGCTCGCGCCCTGATAAGCTAGAGCGCGAGCTTTCAGACCTGCATAGAGAGCTACTGTGATTTTTGGCATTATTTCCAAATGGAATCTAATTCAGAATCGGCCATATCCCAAACCATATTGTGAGGGGGAACTGGCTCAAGCTTCATAAATTCAGGTGGCCTATCGTCATTAGATGTGAAGCCTGCAGATAGATTAAACTGATGTTCCATATTTAATATATTTAATCCTATATTGTAAGCGTCAGAGGTGGTCCAATTTGCGCCCGTTACTGCGTTGCACGCCTCTACCATTCCTTCAAAACCGCTGGGGATATCAAGTATAGCAAAGGCTGTAAACACACAGCATCCTGTGGAGTCTATAAAGCATGTCGTGGCCTGGAAGTCTTTTGATAACTTCACCTTGCCCTCGTTTGTATGTGGATCGAATTTGCCACCAACGCCAAGAATTTCTGGAGCAATTGAATATCCTGCTGTATGGTCTGCACCCATTGGAGTAGTGATATACGTTACTCCAATGCCCTTAACTACCCTTGGTTCATAAGCTGGCATGCCTTGATTCTTTACCGCAGGTACTCGCCTGACGCCAAAAACCTTTCCTACTGTACCACATCCAGATCCAATAATCTTTCCAAGTGGGCTGCCCTTTCTTACCTCTTCAAGAAGCGCTATAGCTCCCTTTGCATCTCCAAAAGGTAGCAAGCCTCCTTCCATTGCTACTGCGACTGCGTCTCCAAATTCTATCGTGTCAAGGCCAATATCGTTGCACATGGAATTCATCTGTGCTATTGCGTCAAGGTCATCTATTCCGCAATTTGCGCCAATTGCCCAAAGCGTTTCGTATTCCACTGAAGTATGAGAATTCCCTTGTGCGTCTGGATATATTACGCTACAACCTATCACACATCCCGGGTGGCACCTGTGTCCCATCATTCCTGTCTTAGGATTCTTGGCTGCTGCTTCTGCCATAGCTTCGCCAGATATCTTTTTTGCGCCCTCAAAGGTCCCGCTTGAGAAGTTCCTTGTAGGGAGTGCTCCTGCCTCATTCATGATGTTAACTAACACGGCAGTGCCATATGTATTTAGGGCACCTCCTGGTTTAGTTACTGCGTGTTCCTGGAGAGCAGAAAGGAGTTTTTTCCTGCCAGTTTCAAAGAGTTCATGATTTAAGATGTTAGCTTGTCCTGTTACTGCTTCGACGACTATTGCCTTTAATCCCTTGGATGCGAACGCAGCACCTACTCCGCCTCTTCCTGCATATCTGGCTGGCCTATTTTCAACGTCATTAAAGGCTACTCCTGTTCCAGCTAAAAGGTGTTCGGCTGCTGGACCCACAGAAGCAATTCCCACATCTTTGCCATATTTTGAGGCCAATTTTTCACTTAACTCATACAACCCCATAAATTTGTACTCGGTTGCATCAACCAATTCTACCTTTTCTTTGCCGACTGTTAATAGATACCTAGACTCTTTGTTCTTTGGCTGACCCTCAATGATGATGGCACTGTAACCCATTCTTTTGAGATATTGGCCGAATTTCGCTCCTGCGTTTGCCTCTTTTATGCCGCCTGTCAATGGCGACTTGGTGCCCACAGAAATCCTTCCTGAGGATGGAGCCGTAGTACCACTCAGAATACCAGGTGCTATTACTACTTTGTTCAAAGGACCCAGTGGGTGACAAGTGGCTGGCACTTCATCTGCTACAACAGAAGACGTTAGCCATCTACCTCCCATTTGTTCGTATTTCTTTGGCACATCTTCGACCTTTACTGAAAGGTCTGACATGTTAACGCGAATCCATTTCATTAAAATCCCCCCTTTAGGGATAGTTTTTTGAACAGTTAATTCATTATAACACGTTTAAAAGCAAATAAGTTAAGTTTAGGTTTTTATTTGCATTACGATCTGTCAATGTATAAAAGGAAATCATGAGCCCATTTTATGCTTTCATAAATGATTATTTCAATTTTATTTGGATTTATTCCTAATCCTTCAGCAATTTTTTTCATTTCTAGCCACTTAGCGTTTTCAATTGCAAGCCTTAAATTAAATAGATCAGTAAATATACCACGTCCTAGAAGCGATGTTCTTACATCTTCTGTAACGGGGATTTCTTTTACGAATTCTTCCATAGAAATATCAGTCATTGCAGGAGCGAGAGAAAAGAGACCAACCAGAAATGCTTCCTGAGACCTTTCGTAAAGGCCTACGTAATTAGCTGTTAATTCCATGAACCTTGCTCTTTCAGACGCACGATATACTATTTCTTCAGGCTTGCCTTCATTTAATTTTCCAAGAATAACGAGGGTTAGCCATCTGACAAACTCCTGTTGCCCTAGTATTACTAATGCTTGTCTTATAGAATTTATAGAGGTTTTAAAACTAAAAAAGGCAGAATTGATGAATTTTAGAAGCTTTATTGTTAGGTATGGATCCCTTTTTATCTTTTCTTCGATCTTTGAGAAGTCAAAGTCTTTTTGTCTTACATCTTGAAGTATACTTAAAATAACTGCTTTTTGTGGAGATAACTCCTTTCTTGCTATTATCTCGGGTTGAATAAAGAAGTCGCCTTCAAAGAGATTGAATCCAGAATTTACAGCCTTATTAAATATATCCTTTTCACCAACTTCAACTAGAAGCTTGCCCCCTTTAAAGAGTTCTGGAATCTGTGTCCAGTCTCCTTGAAAGTTTGATGCGCAAATCTTTATGTAATCGAATTCCTTCACATTGTCAAGTTCTAAAGTGCTAGAAATATTTGCGCAGAGCATTATCCCCTGGTTTTTCAGATTTTTAAATACTTCTTTGTTAGAAATTTGAGATGGATTAACAATAAAAACAGCTCTCTTAGGTGGGATCATATCCCTTAGATTGTCAAATTCAAATATTTCAGAAGGCACGTTCAAAAAAAGAATCTTTTCTTTGCTTAAAACGTCTAATCCGATAGAATTAAGGCATCCCTCAAGGCATGACATAAATGAGCCTTCATAATAACCCTTTATTTCATATCCAAAAAGCGCAAGATCCTTTTTGAAAATTGGAATTCTGGTTATAAACGACATTTTGCCCCCGTTGATTTTTTTATTTGATAATTATAATTATAATACAATAATTGGGATTTTAAGTTGGAAGATATTATAACTGTGTTTTTTTGTGTATAACAGAATACCGTTAAGGTAAGTCATTGTTAAGGAAGACGCAGCTTCTATAAATTTTGTGATAGTTTCTTCAACATTTTCTCGGGGGTCTGCGCTATCAGAATTAGAAAGGTGGGCGTTATCGTAGATTTCTATGCTGGCGAAGTTGTTTTTTATTGTCATCAAAACTCTTAATTCAAAATTTTTACTCTTATCTTGCTTTGACGCTTCAATTATCCCCTTAGTAATAATAGAATAAATTGAAAGTATAAGATCCTTAAAAATTCCTTTATCCTTTGGATAAACTTTAATTTCATCTTCTAAAAAGAGATCGTATTTAATTTTCTTGTTTTGCCAGATTGGGACATACATCTCAGTGCAGCTTTTAAGAACACTAGCAACATCACTGCCGTCGTTAAACTTCGTTGATTTCAAGTCTTTGAATTTAGCTATGCTTTGATGAATTGAATCAAAGTACTTGTTGCACTCTTCAAAATGTTTTAATAGATCTTTTTCAAAGATATCTTCATCTTTTAATCTATTTTGAACCTTGTTGATTATTTGATAGATATTTTCCAAATTATATTCTACGTTTTCGCAGATAAAATCTGTAGAAAATTTCAAGGCTTCGTAACCAGTGCGAATCAAACTAGTTCTTTCTGACATTAATTTTTTTTCGCACTCCAGGCTTACTAACGATTGTAGGTTTTCTTTAAACTTATTGTTTTCTCTTTCTTTTTCAAATAGCTTTCTCAAAGACATATTTTTTTCCGTTTGATCTTCAATAATGCAAAGAACAAACTTTGTTTTGTCGCTTCTTTGTAAAGAACAATTCATTAAAACGTCTTTTGTTTTTGAATTTTTACACCTTATGTGAGTTGAATATGTACCAAAGCTCCTAGTGCTGATTTCTTTAGAAATAATTGTTAACTTTTGACCTTCTACAGGAAATAACTCAAAGAGATACTTATCCTTAAGCTCTTCGCTACAAAAACCCGTAAGTTTTAGAAAAGCTTTGTTAAAATCAAGTATTTTAAGGCTTTCTGGATCAAAGGTAAGCATTATGGAAGGATTTTTTCTGATGAGTTCTTTATATAAATCCTTATGTTCTGTTTCAAAGTCTTCGTCGCTCTCAATCTGAAACGTTACGCCGGATAATCTGATTACTCCGTCTTTCTTTGTAAACCTTGCCTTGGCAGCGCTGACTAATTCCCTTTTTTCTTGTGAGGTTTCAATGGTATATCTAATTTCTTTAATCCCGTCACCTTCAAATGAATTTATAAACCTGATTAGGGCCTGGCTAACAGATTTATCCAAGAACTTTTCAAGAGATTCAAGCGTGTCTATCTTGGCTCCCTTATCAATTGAGTGTAATTTTTTCCATTTACATGATGCGTGAAATCTTTTTGATCTGTAGTTGTAACTGAAAAAGGCACATGGAGTTTTTGAGGATATCAATTCAATTTCTTGCTCTTGATTTAAAATTTGCTCTCTTTTTGTAATGATATCGCTAATATCTGTAATTACAGCGAAAATACCAAAAATTGATGAATTTTCAAGTTTTAGATAATTCCATCTTACCCATAAATTTACTATTTCTCCATTTGATTTCAAGCCTCGCATTGGAATTGAGTGAGGATTTTTCCCTTTTTTGACAATATTTTTAAATAGTGTTTGTGCGTAAGCTCTATCTTCTTCTGGAAGCAACTCATACCAATATTTTCCAATAAGGCTAGAGGCTTCATAACCAAACATGCTTTTGTGGGTTTCGTTGCAGAAGAAAAGTTTACCTTCAAGATCTATTACTTCTACGCAGTTAGGGGAAAGGTTTAAGAGATGTAGGTACCACTCGCTATCCTTCTCGATAAGCTTTAGTATATTGTTTTTAATAATGTTTGAATCGAATTGTTCCAGTTTTTCTAAATACTCTCCTTCAATATGTTTTAATCATAGACGCAAAGGATATTATACTACATAATTTTTTTATTTAGATAAACTTGTATATTATTGAAAGAAGAGCAGCAACTAGTATAGAATGTTATAGTCTAAAAAAATCACTAACTTTTGTCGATCTAATTATTAGATTCGTATTAAAAATTGTCGATCTTAAATAAGGAGGTGGTGCAGTGGTTAGAGGAATAGAGTCAGCTGCAAGAGGAATGATTGCGCTCTCTGATAAACTTGATACCGTAGTCAACAATCTTGCAAACCTTTCAACTCCAGGTTTTAAACGATTAATACAGGATATCTCAGAAAGTAACAATCAACCCATAAATAGATTATTTTTGCAGACAGACAAAAATGAAACGCCATTTATGGGCTATTTGGGGAGTGGAGCAAAGCTTTCTACTCAAGCACTAGACCTTTCTTCTGGAGGTCTTGAACATACTTCAGGGAAGCTTGATGTAGCGATTACGCTTAATAATAACGCCTTTTTTCAGGTACAGACTCCTAATGGCATTAGATATACAAGGGCTGGGAATTTTACGTTAAACAACAACGATGAACTGGTTACTCAGGATGGTTATCCTGTTTTATCGAACGCTAATGCTCCTATTACTATAGATGGTCAAAATGTAGTTATATCTTCTGATGGTTCAATACAAGTTGATGGGCAACAAACCGATACACTTGGGATAGTGTCTCTTGATAATCCCTCTTTAATAGTTCCTCAAGGTTCAAACCTTTTTAATTATTTAGGACAAGTAACAAACACTTCTAATTTTAAGGTACTTCAAGGGTATTTAGAGACTTCTAACGTAAATACTGTGAGGGAGATGGCTGATATGATTGCTTTGGAAAGGGCATATGAGAGTGGTCAAAAGGCAATTGTTACTGAAGATAACGAAACTGGGCAGATGTTAAGTCAACTTAGAATTTAAAAGTAAAGATTAATTTTGGGCTGGACCGCATGTCGGGGGCCCTTAAAATGGGAGGTTGTAATGAGAGCTCTTTGGACAGCAGCGTCTGGTATGATTAGCCAGACTACTAATGTCGATGTTATCACTAACAATTTAGCTAACGTTAATACCACAGGTTTTAAAGACGCAAGAGCAGAATTTGAAGATCTTATGTATCAGGAGATTAGACCAGCTGGTGCAACCAGCGCATCGGGTAACATGCTTCCTACAGGCTTAGAGATCGGTTTAGGTTCAAGACCTGTAGCTACTGTCAGGATTTTTACAGAAGGTCCACTCCAGCAGACTGGTAACCAGCTAGATCTTGCAATACAAGGAGACGGTTTCTTTCAAGTAACATTGCCTGATGGCTCTACCGCTTATACTAGAGCTGGTAACTTTTCATTGGATTCTGCAGGAGAAATAGTAACTCCAGAAGGCTATTTGCTTCAGCCCACTATTGTAGTTCCGACAAATGCTGTTTCTATAAGTGTTGGGAAGGACGGCTCTGTTTCGGCTAAGATGCAAGATGGGACAGTTCAAGATTTAGGGACGATTCAACTTGCAAGGTTTATAAATCCGTCAGGATTAACCTCGCTTGGTTCTAACCTGTACCAAAGTACACCTGCTTCTGGAGATGCCATACTTGGAACCCCTGGTACTCAGGGTCTTGGTTGGGTTGAGCAGGGTATGTTGGAAATGAGCAACGTACAGGTTGTGGAAGAGATGGTAAATCTGATTACAGCAGAAAGGGCTTACGAGTCATGTGCAAAAGGGATGACGGTTTGCGATCAGATGCTTAGTGACGCAAATAACGTCAAACAACTCCCCTAATTTTGGCCGTTAAAATGTTTAAGCTTTTAGTAAGATATCTAATATTTACTCTAATCTTTATATTGTTAAACTTAAGTTATAAAGCTATTGCAAGTAATCCCGACTCTTTAGTCCTTTTGGCTGTGAAGGACGCTCTTACCTTTCAACCATCAAAGATAGCAATAGAACCAATCTATACTCTTCCAGATTTAGACTATACAAAAGCAATGAATATGGGCGCCATTCATTCTGGAGTTAACAGGTTTGTATTATTTTATAACCAAGATGGGGAAACAAAATTCCTTGAAGCCGACTATTTAGTTAGAATATGGTTAGACGTTTATGTTGCAAAAATTCCGCTCAAAGCTGGCAGTATAATAAATATCAAAGATAACGTCGTAAAGGAGGAAAGGGAGCTTTCAACTCTACCAAAGGATTTTGCTATAGACGACAATATAAACGGTTCTACTGTTAACGCAAGCATTTCTATGGGGCAGGTAATAAGGCTGGGTTTAATTTCAAAACGAATTGATGTAAGATTAGGACAAAGGGTGATGGTAGTAGGTAAAGTGGGTAATGCTACATTTTCTTTGCCAGCTGTGG
>Ga0315298_1004263_pt1 | contig 21580 bp, 26 predicted proteins | sample WHS_1_MG_FD_203077 | JGI IMG/M metagenome (GOLD analysis project Ga0315298, IMG submission 203077) | Extremophilic microbial mat communities from Washburn Hot Springs, YNP, Wyoming, USA - WHS_1_MG | ecosystem: Environmental > Aquatic > Thermal springs > Hot (42-90C) | place: USA: Wyoming...
TATTGAACTCCATTCTCGTTGGAATTTCTGGGGAGAGGCCAAATTTTGGGATTGTATTATCAATTGCACCTCCCCAAAACCCAATCAAAACAGTCCCGGAAAATAACTGGGTGAAAACGTCCAACTAATCTCCGGCTCACGAAAGATGCCCTCTAACGTCAGGACACCTTCGATCACGATGGCATCATATTGCACTTCCTTCAATAAAAAATCTGTCCAAGCCGCCTCTACGGTGTTTGGATCACTGATGCGCACCAACTCCACAGTGATACTGCATGGTGCGCTAAAGCTTCGCAGAACCCCCACCAACCTTCGATCCACATTTGCCAAACGGAACTTGGCTTGGGGTGGCCGATCAGGAGATTCTTCCACAATTTCCGCCTCAAACGGACAGAAAAGATAGGTGTTTCCCCGGCTCTCCACGTTGGTTCCGGCATTGGTCAGATAGAGAGCTAATTGCAAGTCGGGGTGAGTGATTGTTACCAGACAAATAACCCCCTCTTCCGTGCTCTGGGCGTTAAATGCCTGGCGGAAAGCCAGACTCACATCCCGGGGACTCATGGCAACACCTCTAATTCTACTGTCACGTCGTGATAGCCGGCCCCCCGATGTTTATAGGTAGGGATTGATTTGATTCTGACCGAGACCTGTGTGGTCGTTCGAGGTGGCGGCGGCCAGTGGAAAGTAAATGGCAGAGCGCCATCCCTTAAGTCGTTACGAAGGAAATTATCAAATGATTCGGTCTGTTCAGGGCTGAACAGGTAGGGCAATTTAATTATCCTGACCCCGGCAATTCCTCTGCGCCTGACGACATCAGGCCCGAAGTCAGCCTTGAACCTGATCAGGTTATCGGGGGGCGTCTCTTCGTATTCCCCGTTGTTAGGCTCCCACGGCAAATTGGATGGCCAAGCAGGCATAGACATTACCTCGTTATTACCCTTGTCACTTCTGATAAGGCCTGGGTGAACTTCCCTGGCCGACTGGCGACCTTAGTCATCAAGTCCTCGATGGTTACTAGCAAATCCCCACTGGAGTCCTCGCCAACGGATACCTGGTTGGGGGAATTGTTATTGACAATCACATTAACTGGTGACCGGGGCAGTATCGCCCTGACTCCTAGGTCCCCACCTATCCGGGTTAGGGGCATTACTGCCTCGTAACCTGATTCCCCCATCAACCCCAATCCATCCGCCATTTTGAACAATGTAGGCCTGGTAACAATACCACCAGAACCAAATAATTTTACACCTTTGTAATAAGCCCCACCATGCGCGGCCAAATCAATATAGCTAAACCAATCAGATGTTGTGCCGCCTGGAGACCCAAATAAACTGGAAGCCCATGTTGACAGAGCCTCCCTGAGCCAGGAAAACAAGGTGGTTAATGCCTGTTCGATAGGTTTAAAGGCCTCTTTCAGCAATATATTGCCTATGGTTTCTCCCAATTTCCGGCCCAAATCTGACAAGTCGAGCTTTCCCTTACCAAAGAGGGCATCTTGCAAAGAAGAACGAATAGTTTGTGTTATATCCTGGGCCCAACTCTTGGCGTCTTCTCCAAATTTCTTTTTGTTGATTAATAATTGAGTGGTCAGATTAAACTCAGCTAATTGGTCTGGGGTGATACCTTTCTTAGATAGTTCATCCAATTGGTTCTGGCGCTCCCGGAGTAGCCGGTTGATCTCCGCCTCCTTCTCAGCAATAACGCCTAGCGCTGCTTCTTCCCGACCAGAAGCCAAGGTATCATTGATGCTCTTGCGGTTGTCATACTCCTGCTTGAGGAGGTCAACGGATTCCTTCTCCAGCTTGATCTTTTCCCGCGATGCCTCGCCTTCCAGTTGCATGAGGCGCGTGCTGTGCTCCGCCGCAAGCTTCTGCTGCGCCAGGTCCAGGGCCCCGGGGCTGATCTCCCCGGCATCAGCCCGATCTTGCAACTCCTTCTGAGCCCAGGCGTAAGACTCCTTCTCCTTGGCGATTTTCACCTCAATGAGTTTCAGGGCCTGGTCCGTTTCCTCCTGAGCCATATCCTCGAGGGTCTGGTAATACTCCTGGCCGCTGATCTTGCCCTCATCCAGGTCTTTTTCAAGTTCGGCCTTCTTTTTGTCCTGCTGGGCCTTAAAAGTTTCATAGGATTCCTGGGCCTCCTGGATTTCCAACTGCCGTTTGGCTTCCAGGTATTGGGTCAGGTAGTTCAAAAGGTCTTCGACAGGTCCTTCGGCTCCTTTGCCTCCGCCACCAGCGCCACCAATCCCTTTGGCTAAATCTCCCATTCTCTCCATGGCTCTTCTGGTGGCTTCTTCGGTCTCCTTCGCGATTCTTTCGGCTGTGACTTCCTCTTTTGGTTTTGCAGCTTCTTCCTTCGCCGCCTGAGCTGCTTTAAATCCCTCTCCAGCCTCCTGAATTTGTTTCTGCTGCTCCGGGGTCATCGCGCCGAAGGCTTCTCCTGCCATGGCATAGGGGGCGGCCTCAGGGGCTTTCTCATACAATTTCTTCACCCCTGCGACGGCCGCCATTGCGATGGTGATGGTAATGACATAAGGATTGGCCACCAATGCCAGCAACAAAGCCCTCAGCTTTGTTACTACCGCCCCCAACACACCTCCCTGAGCCGCAGCCTTTGTAAATGCTCCCCCGATGGCTACCAGAGGTCCCACGATCAAGGATAAAGCCTTAGCTCCACCCCAAATGGTAACTACCAATTCGGCCCATTCGGGATTGGAAGCTATAATCTTACCGATAGATGAGGCCATCTGGATTAATCTGGCGATGATTATCCCTATCCCGGCGCCCAACTCCCTTAATTTTTCCGCGTTTTGACCAATCCAATTTGCCAAATCACTCCAAACTTTTATTTTTTCACCGGTAATGGCGGTCAACATCGGCTTCAGAAAATTCTCAAAAAGAGCCTCTTTCGCCTGCTGCGTGGCAAGGTTTAACTGGTTCGCTTGCTTTGCAAACGAAGACCCTACCTTAGCAGCAACCCCCTCCATTTGGTTACCGTACGAGATGATAAAATCTGAGATCATCTGGAATCGTTTGGTAACCCCCTCGGCATCCTGGCCGGTCTCTTGCAACAACTGACGGACCAGTGCCATCGGCATTTCCAGGTTGCGCAATGCCAAAGGCATCCCTGTGGCGATGGAGCGCATCACAGCCTCTACTGCCTCATTGACGCTCATGCCAGCAAGGGGGGCAATATTCTTGATTGCGTTTACCAGAGGTTCCAGTTGATTTAGGTCTATCCCCGTCTTCAGGGCTGTTTGGACAGTTTTCCAGGACGCCTCGGCCGACAGCCCCATAGACTTGATTTTTTCCACCCAATGGTCCACCACGCCCATGGACATACCCAGACCTTCGGCCAGTCCATAGGTGGCCAGGCGCATGAGCTCGACGCTGCGGCCGACTTCTATACTCGCGGAAGCAAATTGCTTGAAGCTGGACAGGAGTTCATACAAGCCAGTAGCTATGCCAGCAAAAGCTAAAGCACTTTTAAGGGATGCCGTGAACGACTGTGTATAATTTTTGAAACTGTCAAGTTCACTCTTGGCATTGCCCAGACCGGTCTCCAGACCCTTGATATCCGCCGAGAGCTTGACCAGCAGTTCGCCTAAATCATTTGATGCCATATCCGGTGCCCCTTGGACTCAGCGCAATCGGGGACGCCTGGGTTGCGTCCCCGTATCTGTTCCTGCACCTGGCAGGTCAGGCTGCTCTTTTCTCAACTCCTTCCCGGTCCGACATTTCAGACAGGGGTCTCGGGGTTCCAGGCTGCCGTAAAACCCCCACCACTGCTGCCGCTGTCTGCGGGCCGCCTCCTGCTGTTTCAGACAGGCTTCCCGGCTCAGATTGGCCCGGTAATGGGAGCATTGCACCCGGTGCGGGTCCGCAAGAATCTGCTCCACGTTCATTGATGCTGTCTCCGCGGCATGGCAGCGAAAAAAGAAAGGGCCCGCTCCGATATTTCGGGCTTGCGGGTCGGTGTCTTTTCTTCCGCCATCAGTCGCTCCATCCACTTCTCCAGCACTTTGCCACGGCCTTGGTTAAAGGCCAAGTCCAAGGCCCCGGATACTGCCGCAGTTGTCGTAGAGGTTAATTCGGCCAGCAGTATCCGGCGGTTTAGCCTGGCTGCCAAGGCCAATCCCTTGACTACAGTGGCTGGATAATTATCCAGGAGGTCCGCCAAATTGAGACCCAGACTGGTAAGCTCCAGCAGAGCTGCGGTTATCCCTAATTGTTGGTGCTTTCCATCTGCCCGGTCAGGGGCGTCATCTCCCTCATGACCAGGCTCAGCGAGTTTTTTAAGTGCTCGATATTGAGCGACAGCACCTTAACCACCAAGACTAAGGACAACCCTAAATCAATCTCCCCCGCTTCCTCCAGAGATATCCGAAGAGATGCGGACAGAAACGTCGGCAAATGGGGCAAGATGATATCCACCACTCCCGCCAAGCCGGCAACCCCTTGGCTAACCACCATATCCGAGAGGGTTTCCAAGGTAACGCCCACCTCGGCCAGTTTTTCACCGATATCTTTGAGGATAGGGGTTACCTGGAGCAACTGCTTGATAGTCCAGGGTTTGATGGTGTAACCGTCCAGGTTTTCCTCAGCCAAAAGACTCGTCAAGACCTGCGAGTCGGTGATCTGTTCCGTCATCTCTCACCTCTTAAGCGGCGTTATCGTAGCTCACGTAATAGCCGAAGGGCGCATCCGGGGTGTTCTCGCTGTCGTCCAGGGCCTCCAGGGTCATGGGCACCTCCATCCACTTCTTGTCGTCCAGACCGGTGGCCCCGTTGGGCTTGAGGAGACACTTTGGGACCACCACATCGAAGCGCAAGCCCCGCCCAGCGTCAGGATGTACCTCCAGCCGGGCTGAACCCTCCACGAAGGATACCCCGGCAATGGGGAAACGCTGCTGATGCCAAGTTGTGTAAGTATAATCGACCTTCACCTGCTGGCCATCGGCAATGGCGCCGCCGGCCACGCGCCAGATACGGGCCACCTGACGGCCGTCCGCTCCGGCCACCCCGGGGTCCACAATGTAATCAACGTTCTGTACATAGGTCACATCCCCGGCCAGGTTGGTGACCGTGACCGCCGAAATGCCGTACTTGCCCAGGGACACCGGGGCCGTGCCGGTGAGGGTCACCAGTTGATCCGTGACCGTCCCGGTGCCGGCGTTCACGTTCTCGATGTTGCCGCCCTTGAAGTAGTAGCGCAGGTTCTCGATCACCGGCTCATCGAACTTGAATTTGATGGTGAGTTTCTCTTCCAGGACGATAACCTTGTCTTTCATCCGTTTCCCGGACCGGTTGCTATAGTGATCCAGTTCCTCGGTGCCAGGCTCGATGTCCAGTTCGGTGATATTCCCCAGGTCCCGTTCTCCGCCTCCATCGTCAAAGAACAACTTGACGCCTCCCGGGACCGTGTAGTTTTCAATGTTATGCGGCACAGGCATGGTTAGACCCTCCTTTTTATCTGTGGGTTAAGAGATAATTTTCATGACCACGTAAGCCCCGACAACCAAACCGGCTAGGATGAGACCTACTATGGCCCAGGTTTTCCAGCGGGAGGCCACCGTATCGGCGGCCTGTCCCACTTCGTTTACTGCCTTCTCGAAATCCTGAAATGACATGATGTTCCCTCCATCTCAGTAAGCCACGCTGAAGGCGTCACCCCAATTGTGAAAATAGGTTATGTCAAAATCCTGATAGAGCACCCCATATAGATCGTTGGGAAACTCCTTCCGCACCATGCCCTCCACCAGGTTCGTCACCAACCCCTTCAGTTCCGCCGTGGTAATCAGGGCGTTATGGATTTTCCCCTGTAGGTTGTCCGCCACATCGTTAAATGACACCTGCCCAGCTGGCGTGAGGGAGATGAAGGTCATCAGGTGCAGTTTGATCTCCCCCACTGCCAGGCGGTTGCGTTTATCCCGGCGTTCCTCTTCCTCAAAGAGAAAGAGCGCGGGAAGTTTCACCCTGTCCAGGTCAATGGGCTTGCCATGCCAACGGTTGACGGACCCCAATTCCGGGATGGCCGCCAGCACTTCCTCCAGTTTGCGCATCGCCTGGACCTTGATGCTGTCCGCCATCAGCCCTCCACCTTGGCAACCTTGGCCAAGTCAGCCATAAACTGAGGCTTGACCCAATCCAGCAGGTGCGCCTTGGGGTCCACCCGCCGGGGCACCACCACCGACCGCTTCAAGGCGAAAAGGGGAATGGGGGTTTTGCTTTGCGTCCCCTTGGTGCCCCCGGAGTAGCCGAAGATCACCCCCTTGGCAATGAAAGTGGGACCCCAGATGCCGTCCAGGGGGCCGCCCCGGGCCACCCCCGCCGCGGTCTTGGCCGCCGGCAGGGGGATAGCCAGGAACTTTTTGGTCTTGGGTTTGATAGTGAAGGTGCTGCCGGCAGGCCCGATATGCACCTTGGCGTATTCGGCCCCGAAGGCCAGTCCCCCCACCACCTTGTTTCCCTCCAGGCGCACTTCCAGGGGTCGGGTGGACCGGGCCAGGGTGCCGGTGCGCCGGGCCAGGCGGTCGGGTCCGGTGCCGCCGGTGAGATGATAGGTCACCGCCCGCTCCCACATGCGTTTGCTGTGGGTCTCCACCACCTGCTTGACTTTGGGCACCAGCCCCTGGATCATCTGGTCCAGGCTTTTTACCGGGTCTTTAGCCATGAGGTCTGATCCGGTAGCGGTCCAGCACGTCCTTGACCGCCTTCAAAAACTCCCCGGAAGCCATCTTCTGGATGGAGCCGTCCGGGAAACTCACCGACTCCAAACCAATATCCCTACGCCGCCGGAAATCATAGGCAACTTGCGTTCGCACCGCCATTTCCAGATCGGCAGGAGGCGGATTATAATCTTCTGGCGGGTTTCCCGGACCTGCAAAGAAGGGGTCATACCCGCCAGTGTAGGTCACCTTCAGGGCCCGGAGGCCGTAAGGCCAGACCCCATAGCGGTAACCAACCATGCCGGCTGATAACAGTTGATAATCCCCAGCAGGAATCAGGGTTACGGCGTCCCATTCCCAGGTGTATGAACCGTAAATGGAGGCGATGTCCACCACCGGCAAGCCCTTGAGATAGAGATATTGCCCGCCGCCGTCGTGATATTCCACCCGCTCCTTTTTCTCGAAGTCCCGGTTGCAGTAGGCTGCCGCCCGGACAGACACCGCCCCGATGATTTCGGAAATCAGGTCATCCCAATCAGTCTCCGTCTGTTCCAGCAGGGTCTTGACCTGGCTCAGGGTGGTCAGGTTCATCACACACTCACTTGGTCTGGGTTTCGTCCTTCTTTACGGCCCGGTCCTTGGGAGACTCCGGGGCTTCCTTGGTTTCGGGAGCCGGCGCGGCATTTTGAGCTTTGACCGCAGCCGGTTCTGACTGAACCAACTCGATCTTCCAACCCTGGGTCTCCAAGACCTTTTGTTCCAACTCGCCGTCCAGGTCCACCTCTTCCCCGTGGTGGACAAATCGACCGTGGGGGAGATGGAGGCAGTAGCCAAGTTTCACGCGATAAATAGCCATCGGTTCAAACCCTCATTCAAGATGGGGGCCGGTCAGCCCGACCCCGTCCGGTTTTAGCTGTTCTTCACCCCGGTGCCCAGGCAGAAGCTCTCAGGGTGGCGCAGGCCGATATCCACGTCGGTGATGATACGAATCCATGTCTGGTTTTTGGTGTAGGCGTCTCCCGCCTCTTTGGAAGGCAGGATTTCGATGCCTGCCCACTGGCCCACGATCAACTCCTGCCAGTTGCCGAAATAGATTTCCGTCTCGTTGGTGCCCGCCCCCAGGTTGATCGGAATCTGCGTGGTCATGGCGAAGGGGTAGCCAATGTAGTTGGTCAGGGCGTTAGCGTCCATTGGCCGGATGATGTAATCGCCGCCGGTGTCCCCGGAGAACTGGGCCACCTTGAGTTTTGACAGGCTCCGCTTCACGCAGGGGTGGAACACAAACCCCAGCTTGCCCCGCAAGGCGTTGTCAACCGCCAGCTCGTACTCCATATCGAAGAAGAAGTCAAAGCTGGGGGTGTTGGTCCCAAAAGCCTTGGTGTTGATGCCGGAGGTATTGGCGATGCCGATGGGATCGCCGCTGGCACCGGTGCCCCGCAGGGCCGCCAGGTCGATGGCCAGGGAGATAACCCGGGCCAGATCAGCCTGCACCATCTGCTCCGCCGACGGATTGCTCAGCCGGAGCAGCCGGTTGGACAGCTTCACCAGGGCCCCCACGGACTTGGGGGTAAGCTTCAACTGACCCAGGGCGGCATCGCTGGACGTCAAGGCCGTATTTTCTCCTACCCAGTAGGCCGTGGCCCCGCCGGTCTGCCTGGGGAGTTCCACCGGAGAGCCGGTGAGGTTGTCCAGGAGGGTCGCCCCCATCTGGAAGATCACCGCTTCTGCCCGGAGCATCTCGATGAGTTCCGGAATGGCCTGGGTCGGCACGAGATACCCTCCCGAACTGTCCGTGCTGACGGCCATGTCCCTGGTCTGCCGGAAGACGTCGGCCTCGAACTGGGCCTGGGACCAGTCTCCGGTGGAAATGGCATACAACGCCTTGAACAGGGAGAACTTCTCCTTCTCCTCTTCCAGGCCGGGTATATTGGCCCATTTGCGCTCCCGAACCCGGCTTTCCATGTCCTCAAACCGGGCTTTCAAGTCGGCGTATTTGGCGGCCAAATCCGGCAGGGTTTTGAACACTTCCGAAATGGTGATGACCTTGCCGTCCTCTCCGGTATAGGAGAGGGATTTATTGATATCTTCCAGGAGTTCCTGGATACGGTTAACCTCAGTGTTCATGTTATTCTCCTCCTTTGATGCGTTGCTGAATTTTGAGGGTTTTGGAAAGTATCTGGTTTAGGTCCGTCCCCCCAGCCGGTTTCCCCCCTTGGGGCTTCACGCCCGGGTTCAACGCCAGGGAGTAAATGTCTTTGTTTTGGTTTGCCTTGCCGTTCTCTTCGGAAGGTGCTGATTCCGACGAATCCAGAACCTCCTGAATCAGGGCCTGGGCCTGCTTCAGGGAGGCTTTGTTCTTGGCGCTCAGCACCGCCCCGGCCTTGATTACCGGCCCGTCCCCTGCCTTGAAAAAGTCATGCAGGGCCTTGGCCGAAGCCTGGGAGAAAATCTCCACAACCCGCTCGCGCAGGCAGTCTGGGGTCTTCGAAGCCGTAGCAGGCTGGGTCTCATCGCCCATCAACCAGTCATAGAGAGCCGCAAGCAACTGCATGAGTAGAGAGATGAGGTCTATGTCTGATATAGACCCTTTCTGGCTATTCAGTTTGTCCATAACCGGAGGGAGTCCCATTTTAATCATGGCCAGGTCTTTTCCAGAATATTCCTTGAATTCCGGCGGCTCCTTCTCAAACTGGGCATAGTGCTTGGCCAGGTGGTTATAAATGCCCTGCCGGTCGCCTTCCGGCACATTCACCCCGCCACGGGAACCCAAGAGGGCCGCCATGGCCGCCGCCACCCCCCGCCACACCACCTTGTACCCCTTAGCCCGATGGTGGGGGAGCTTATAAGAGTTCTTGATATCGGGGTTCTCGGAATCGAACCAGGCGCAGATGATTTTCAGAGCATTCACATCCGCGGCTTTAATCTCCGCCGGGCCGTCCCAGGGGGCGTCCTCCGGGTCGGTAGGATATTCCTTGTAAGGGATTACTCCTTTGACTTGCTCCTCCTGCGCTTCCATTTCGGCCGCCTGTATCAGGTCAGCCTCATACGGCACACCCATGACCTCCTCCACCTCCCGGGGGTTCACCACTCCTTTCTGTACTGCCATGATCAGGGCCTGGGGGTTGGCTGGCACCGGCACCGCTGACAGTTCGTAAAGTTCCTGTTGCTTATAGCGCCAGCCGGTCTGTTTGCCCTCCTTGTCGGAAATGGGTTCCCGCTCCAGGTCCTGGAAACCCACCGAAGTGGCCCGCAGATACCCGCCCAGGTAGAGCTTGTAAATGGTGTCCGCGAAGGGGTATTCCTCAGCCGTGGGGAATTTGATGCGGAACAGCAGCCCCTTATCGGTCTTGCCCACCTCCACCGCCTTGCCGATGGGGGGCTGTTTATAATCGTGCGCCCAGAGGAACACCGGGTTTTTCTGGTAGTTCTTCAGGTCCCAGCCATCCACCTCGATAACATCGCCGTAGCGGTCCACGTCGGCGGTGGAGCCGATGAACTCCAGGATGCGGTCTGCCGGAGCGCCTACCTGCCTTATGGTAAAATCCAGGTCTTTATGGATTAGTTTCATCTCTCTCCTCCTTTTCATAGACCGGGTTTAGCCAGTTGATTGTCCCTGGCACCGGGTCGTCTTTCCGGCAGAAGACCATCCAGAACTGGCCGCAGTTGCTGTTATAATCACAGTCCAGCAGGATATAATCCTCCGGCAGCCCATCCTCCATCAGCCGCACCGCAAAACCGTGGTTACCGTGAATCACCGCCCCAGCCCGGAATAACAGGGCCAGGATGTGGGGGTTTATGGCGATGCCCAGGCGCTCGGCCATCACTACACCACCGGCGCCGCCACGCAGCGGCAGTTATGACTGATGAAGCCTTTCGCCACGTAGCTTTCATCATCTTCCACGGCAAAGTTATACAGGCGGCGGGGTTTCCTGAGTTTCCATCTTTGCACAGCAGATACCTCAATCTCAGTCTGCTGATAAGTGCCTGCATGATTAAGACTAAGGAGGTCGTAAGTTTCTTCCCTCTCCTGATGTCCTGCTTCATTGAAAATTAAATGGCATATTTTATGATCAGGATATTGCGAAAGGATTTCTAAGTCTCGTTTTCGTTCTCTCATCGGATCATTGTGATACCAAGGGGGATCACACTCGAGAAAAAGCTTATACTCAGGTAAATAGAAATCTACCCGGCGATTGCCCACAAAGAATTGCTGGATATAATTCTTACCATTGTACTCCAGGAGTGATCTAACTTTCTTATCAAATCTGGAGCCATACCATCCTGCTTTGCCCAAAGCCACAAAGGCGGTTTTTCTGAGCATATCGAGGCGGCTTCCCCACTTGGCGATAATCGCCTCTTCTACTCTTCTCTGGAAAGTTCCTTCAGGAGAGCGATCAACCGTTGCTAAATAACCACCTTCACCATACTTTTTAAATGCTGTTTCTCTTGCTTTTTTGGTTATTTCATGGCGATTCCTTATGCCCTCTTCATAATCCCTATGAAGCTGTTGTCTTGTTTTTCGGCTTATATTTTCCCGATGGGCCGGATCATTCCATTGCTTTTCTGTAATTGCTTTGCTTAGACAGGAATGATTACAGTACCTCCGCCAATAGGGGATTGCCTCGCCGCAGTAGCGGCAGAAGGAGGCTATTATTTTAATCCGATCTCCGGGCTGGATATGCTGTGCCTGTTTCCATGAACCGTCAGCCATCAGGAAGCGGTGCTCCGGGGTAATGACCACGCTTCGTTTATTTTTCAGCCAATCTCCAGCTGGAGTAAGCCGGACGACTTCGCCTGAATAGGTAGAGCCTGTGGAAATCCGGGTGACCTTGCGAAACTGGTTTTTATGAGTCAGCACCATATCGCCAGGTTTGATTTTTCCAATAGGTTTCCATCCCTCTGTTGTAAAAATAGGAACTTGGTGATCTATGAAGCAGTTTATGGTTTCCTCCGGCGGTCCGTTGATATCACAGGGATAAAGGCATCCGTTGGGGAAAACCTGCCCACGCTCCATCACCATGCCGTTCAGCATCTGATGCGACTCCCTGACGTGCTCATCCCCGGCGGTCACCCACTGGATTTTCTCCACCTTCATCTGGTCCATGGCCGCATCCCGGGCTATGCCCATGGCCTGGCCGGTCTCCGTGCGGGCGATGGTGAGGGACCTGGACTGGGCGAAGTTGTAAACCTGCTTCACCCGGTCCATGAGGTCCGCGGTGTTCTCCATCTTTCCCATACCCTCAATGAGAGTATCCCGCAGTTGCGCCCGCACTGTGTCGTTGATGCCCACCACCTTTATCAGCTTGTTTTTCAGGGCGGCCATGGCCGGGGTGTCCACCAGGGTGAAGATGCCCGGGTCCGCCCCCAATTCGGCGAGAAGCGATTCTCCCGCCTGTTGCCCGATCTCCAGATACAGAGGCCAAATCATCTTGCGGAGGATGGCGTTTTCCTCATCCGAATCCAGTAGCAGGGACTCCACCGCCAGTTCCCGGGTGACGGCTTTGCCCAGCGCCTCCTCCATTTTCCGGAGCTGGCGCTTGCGCTGCTCGTAGAAATAGCGGCTGATCTTGCTTTGGACCGTTTTCTCCAGGGGGGTATGTACCGCCAGGTAAGCCTTCCAGTAGGCTTCTGAGTCAAAGCGATGGACAAAAAAAGGCGCGGCGAGCAGTAGCGAAGGGCTACTGTCCGCCGCGTGCGCAATTAGTTCTTTTACAGGCTCTTTAGGGGGTGCGACATGAGTCATCGGGGTCAGGTTGAATGGCAGATAGCCCACGTCTCCGCCCTCCACCTGGGGCAGGCCCAGGCCCAGGTATTCATTGACGGTATTGAGCGGCACCCCCATGGACCAGAGTTTCTGGGCCGAGTCCATCAGTTCGTTCCGATCCTCGTGCAGGGCGCTGATGCTGGAATAATCAAACTCGGCCCAATTGCGCCCGCCCTCGATCCGGCGCAGCAGTTGGCTCCACAGGACGAACTCGAAGAGGGCCATCTTGGGGAGCAAGGTGTTTTCCCAGAAGAGCTTCCGCTGGGTTTTGGCCGTGGCGTAATTTACTTCATCATAGAGCCCCAGTTCCGGCTTGGGCACCTTAAAAGCCGCCATGATCTCTTCCCGGTTCCATTTGCGCTGCTCCAGGAAGTCCATGTCCTTCTGGGAGAGACCCGTCTGCTTGTAAGTGACGCCCCCCTCCAAAAGAGCGATGGCATGGGCCTTGGGGGCCCCGCCGTGTCGGTCCTGCCACTGGGCCAGTAGCCGCTGGTATTCCTCGTCGGTGAGGTTGCCGGAGGTTTCCAGCACTCCCCCGGGCTGGGCCGAATTTTTGAAAAACGCGGTGTTGTACTGGCCGGCCCAAAAATCCTGCTCGATGCCCGCCCTGGCCGCCTGGAGCGGAGCAAGACCCCGATAGTCATTGTAGGGATTGAAGTAGCGGAAAAAGACCACCTCATGGGGTTGGAGGGGGATTTGTCGGGTGCCCTTGCTGTATATCCAGCCCGAGATCAGGCCGGATTTTTCGTCCACCACCTCTTTGAACCGGTCGGGGTGAACCACCCACATCTCCCTGGGGATTTCCAGTTCGCTCCGCCGGTCTAGGATGTAAAAGGCCTCGCCGGTGAGCCCAAGATAAATCAGGGTTGCCTCAATAAGCTGGCTCCCGGACATCAAGGGATTGGGAGTTTCAAAGAGATCAATCAGGGGGTGAGATTCTAATACTTGAGAATCTTTGCGGGTGCCGGTCTTGAAGAGCAGGGGAACGCCGCTGATGCTCTGGGCGATGGCGTTGATGCAGGCGTAAACCCAGACGTGCTCCCGGTAGGGCTGGGTCAACTTGGCGGTGAGGTCTGAGGAAAGAAGATGGGGAGAGAGGAAAAAGAGACGGGTGGCCTCAGGGAAATAAGGCGTTTCACGCGTCGCGACCGCGGTATTGCCCCACAATGCCGCCAACCCCCTGCGAATGAGTCCCAGCAAGCGCAAGTCCTTGTGGTGTCAATTAATTGACTACATTTTACAGAGATGGTTAGATTTTTGTGAAGCTGGCAAACTGTCACAATTTTTAACAAATCGTGCATAACATTGTCATTGGGCAAAAAAAAGAAGCCGAAACCCCTGGGAGAGAGGTTCCGGCTTCAGTTTTTAGACAAGACCCCGTCTGGTGGGGCTTACCCCTGGTAGTGAGATTGGCCGAATAACGGCAACAATACCCCCCATGGCTTTGACCTGTCAATACAGGCATCTCACCTTGGTTCCCGGCTCAGCGCGCACCGGGGGGAGGCTGGAGGGTTGTGATAATTGGCTCTGTAAGGGGCTAACGGATGTAGCGATTAACAGATGCGGCCACGGCATGGGCCTGCGTGTCGATGGCAAAGACAAAATAGGAGGCAAGGGCAATGGCAGCCAGAATGGCCAGAATACCGATAAACCGGGCGGCAATCCGGCAATCACCCTGGCTCGCCAAGCCGATGGTGAAAATCTCCACCGCCCTGAATACCAGATAAACACACAACAGATAGGTGATGATTTGCAGCATACCAACCATGGGTTTTTCTCCTTCCTTAGGTTTTCTTAAAGTCGATGCGTTCTGTGGTTTTGCTATTACTCCAAGACAGGATAGTTTTCAGCAAATCCTGCCGCTGGAGTTTCTTCAGGCCGCGCTCGAGGCTGGTCTTGGTGAGGTTGAGTAACGGCCAGATGACCTCCCGGTCCAGACCCTCGTTGAGCAGGAATTCCACCACCGCCTTGGTGTCCAGGTCATAAGATACCGTCTCGGAGGGGCCGTAAACCATATCCCCCACCTGCACCGGGCCGTGTTCTTTAACCCAGTCCTTGAGGCGGGCAGCCAGCTCTTTTTCCATCTGCTGCAAGGTGAGAAGTAAAGCCGCCGCCTTTTCCGCCTGTTCCCGGGTGGCCGGGGCCAGAATCTCCACCGGCATCAGAGCATTGGACATTACAGGGCAGTGGGCCGTCACCCCACACAGGCCGCAGAAAGAGCCGGGGGAAGGGTCAAAGTGCTTGTCCTTCTCGATCCTGCCGATCTTCTCTTCCAGCATATCGGGCACGCCATTCAGGTCATCCGGCCCCAACAGCACCTCCCGCTCCCGCCCGTAGCGCAGGAAGTGCAGGCGGAGCAGGACCTCCTCGATGTCCGGGTAGAGGGCCTGTTTCAGACCCCAGCCATAAGCCAGGAGTTGGAGGTTTTTCTCTGCCCCGTTCATGACCCGGTTCGTTTTCCAGTCAATCAGGACGGCCAGGTTTTTCTGGCGAAAATGGAAATCCAGGACCATGCGGAAGCGGGCTCGTTTGGAGGTGAACTTGACGGGCCGCCACTTCCGGTCGAAGGCCAACTGCCTCTCCACTCCGGGGACCACTAGGCCGGCGGGCAGGGTGAAGGTGTTGTAAAACCGCTCCCACATCTCCACCACCTCGGGGCTGCCGTTCCTGGGGGTGGCCATACGGGCCCACATCCAGTCAGTGGCCTGGCCAGTAGCGATGAGCCGCTCCAGGTAGTCGGCTACCAGGGAGTGCAGGAGCTGGCCGGTAGCCCTGGCCTCGTTCGCCGCCCGGGGGAGCTTGTCCAGATAGACGGTCCTGTATGCCCAGGGGCACCTCTCGTAAAGGTCAAGACGGGACACCGAATATTTGGGTTTTTCCTTTGTCATAAGATTCCTCCCTTTTAGCCCGCGGTTTCCAACCGGGACAATCTTCGCCTTCCAGGTATTCTTCCCAGTCGTTCACAGGGAAACCCGGCTCCCGGCATTCCTGGCCATCGTTCCACCCGCAGTTATTACAGGTTTTCATCCACAGGCTCTCCTTTGATTTTGTGGTGGTCCGCCCCGAAAAACAGCCTCACGAGCGCCTCATGGCGGGCCGATCTCGGGGCGGGTAAGGGTTTGGGTAGGGGTTAAAACAGGGCCTTCTTGTCCGGGGCCGGGTCCGCCACCGGCTTGAGGTGTTTTTTGCCCTTATTATCTTTGGCGCCGGGTTGGTCCGGGTCGCCGGCGGGTGCGCCTTCGATTTCAAAGCGGATCACCCCTTCCTCCCCGGTGGGGACTTCGGTGACCTTGAAGCCCGGTTCAGATGAAGGGTTGTTACCCTTATGGCAAACCGGACAGGGGTCGCTTTTGAAGTGCTGGCTCCCGCAAACCCCGCAGGTCACAAATTCCACCGGGGAAGGCTGAACCGGACAGGGTTCGGTGGGCAGGTGCACACAATGGCAGACCTCGCAGGGCGAGGCTTCGGCCAGGGCCGCAGCGGTCTCCGGGTAAAACTCCTGGGCCACCTCTTCCTGCTCCTCGGGCGGTTCCGCCTGGGGCGGCAGGAGCAAACGCCGGGCCTCGGCCTCGATTTGCTCCATCCTTACCTGGTGTTCAATGCGCCGCCGGGCGATTTCATAACCCAGTTCCGCCAAGTCTTCCTCCAGGCCCCGAAACTCCAGGCTCACCACATATACCACCATGTTCTGCCCGGTGGTGGGCACGGTGACCGTCTTGGGGGAAAGGACCAAATGCAAGGGGATGCCCGCCAAGGACCCGCCGGTGATGGTCTTGATCAGGGCCAAGCTGGACAGGATGGCGTTGACGGTATTCCAGGAGGTCGTGCGGAATTTCCAGACGCCCCCAATGCGGTTCGTGCCCTCGATGAGCATCTGGAGGGTGCCCAGGATTTTGCAGCGGTCCTGACCCTGATAAAAGGGGTCCTGTCGTTCGCAGGGGCAGGGGACTTCCTGATACTTGCCGTTTTCCCCGGTGAACCTCTGGGCCGTCTCGCCGTCCCCGGAGCACCAGCAGCGGTTGCCCCGGTAACAGGCGTAACGGGTCTGGAAGTTGAGGTCGATATGGTCATAGAGCAGCTTTACCGGAATCTCGGTAAGCTTGCCCCCTCCTGGCTTGAGCTTGGCCATGAGGGCCGTGTCCGGCAGCAGCCGCCCGGCCGCGTCCCGCTGCATGGTGCAAATAAGGAAATGATCGAGTTTAACGGGTTGAAGGAATTTCTTACCCTGGGAAGAGGTTTTTTCTTCCCCCTTCATGCCGATTTTAATCCGGCCTCTTTCCGCTAATTGCGGCGTCAAACCTTTTACTGCCATGAGAATTCCTCCTTAATAGGGTTTTTACTTAGTTGGAATGAGATAGGGGCCGGATGGTGGGGCCCCGCCAACGGTAGTGGGTAGCGCAGAAACCGTACCAGGGCTGATACACATAGAGATTAGGAGCGACAGTTCCGGTGCTGCCATAGAGGCGGATCACCCTACTAAGGTTTGTCGGATCCCGCCCCAGATAATAGGTCCGCTTCCAGGGCTCCGGTTCGTTTGGGTCATAATAAGGGACACCCGGCCACTTGCTCTCGTCATACCATCAGGGACGGGTATCACAGCGTTGGGGAAAGCCAGCACAACCTGCCAAGGCCAAGATCAATACCATAAGCAGGGTTAGTCCTTTAAGCGCCATTTTGATTTTCCCCTTCTCGAGGTAAATCGTTTAGCCACAGGCCAACAGGCCAGCCAGCCGATAGCTATACCGGCCAGGAAAACGATGATTATAGTTTTCATAAGATCGCTCCTTAAAAATACGGGGCCAGGGCCCAAGCCAGCCAATAAAAAGCCCCAGCCATGAGCACCAGTTCCAGGGCCCAGGACAAGGCCAGGAGACGGTCTTTCCAGGTCCCGCCCTTTAAGGGCCAAAGCCAATGTTCTTCCATGGTTCAGTTCCCTCCGGGAAAAAAGAAGGGGGAGGCGGGCAGGCCGCCTCCCCGATTGCAATGATATCCGCTGTTCACAGGTCCATGGGCATGACAATCCATATGGAGCCAGGGTCGGAGGCATCCTGAAGCCGCACGGGCCGGTTGGCCTCGTTGAGCTCCATGACCACTGTCTCCCCCTGCATCACCGCCAGCGGTTCCAGGAGATAGCGGGCGTTAAAGCCGATGGCCCAGGGGTCCTCTTTGTCGCAGACCTTCTCCAGGATTTTCACCGTTTCCTTCCCGGCCCCGACTTCAGGGTTTTCAAAAGCCACCTCCGCCACTGATTCGGTCAGGGTGATGATCACCCCCCGGAAGCGGTCCGTAGAAAGCAGGGAGACCCGCTTCAGCGCCGCGGCCAACTCCTGGCGGTTGAAGGTAAAGCGGTGCTTGCATCTTTCCGGGATGATGCGCTGATAATCGGGGAATCTCCGGTCCAGCATGCGCGTGGACAACTCCTTGTCCCCGGCTTGGAGAAAGAGGGTCTGTATCTTGGGTTTAGTTTTCGTGACGCCTTCTTCATACTTATATTCCACCTGAACAACCTCAAACCCAAGCTCCACCGAACCACCCTTGCTATTGTTTTCCACGAACCGTTTGATTTCCCGCACGGCCTTGGCTGGCACCAGAATACCCTCCGGCCATTCCAGTCTATCCAACTCCGGTTGCGCCTGTTCCGCCAGGCTCAGGCGGTGGCCGTCGGTGGCGACCATGCGAAGATGGTAATTGCCGCCCACCTCCCGCCGTTCCCACAAGGTGCCTGACAAGTTGTATTGCAGATTGTCAACGGACATGGCAAAACTGGTCTTATCCATCATGTCCAGGAGCGCCTGGGCCTCCACCGCCACCAGGGAAGCTCCCTGACTGGAGGGCAGGGACGGAAACTGCTCCGCCGGGAGCGTTAGGAATTTGTATTCCGAGTCCCCGGCTTCCACCTTTACCTGCTTCTCGTCACCGGTGATTCGCAGGGTCCCTTTTGGCAGGTTCTTCACCAGGCCGTGGAAGGTGTGGGCCAGGACCGCAAGAGTCCCAGGCTCCTGCACCTCCGCCGGAAACCGGCCCTTAAAGGATAGTTCCAGGTCGGTGGCGGAGACGGCAAACCCCTGGTCGTCGGCCTCCATCAGGCAATGGGCCAGGATAGGCATGGTGCCCCGTTTGTCCACCACGCCCAGGACGTGTTCCAGGGCACGGGCCAGATCGCCCTGTTCAACGCTGAGTTGCATATCTCAATTCCTCCTCATATGATTGGATTGTTTCTGTATCCTTGCAGGATTTTGACATGGGGCAGTCCGAGCATTGACAGTCCCTGCCCTTTAAATGACAACGGCGGGCAACCTCTTGGATCACCCGCCGCTGCTCGTCCAGAAGCCGGTTGGCTTCGGTTATGTCGATAATGAAAACTTCATCCACAATTACCCTCCTTTCAGCCTAAAAATTCTTTGAGTCTTGCATTAACCTCCTCATGGTCCACCCAGGTTACTTCTTCGGTATTATGTAATGGACCGTCATTTAGGGTATTTTGGGCCAGCCGGGTCGCTTCCTGGCGGCTGGCGTTCTCCAGCATGGCTTTCTTCATCAGGTTTAAGTGCTTGATAATCATCTCGATTTTCTCCAGGTTCACGTGGGTGTTCCCCTGGTGCACCTTGGCCAATACCCGGCAGTCCTCCGGGGAAAAAGATTTGCAGATGAGCCGGGTGACCGCGTTCAGCACCCTCTCCCAGCGGTTGAGCACTTCCTGGTGTTCCTTTTTGGGTTGCTCAAAAAGGGCCGTCTGTTTGCTGGCATCTACCAGGGCGTTGACAAACCGCCGCAAGTGGTTATGGGTAGGGAACTCGCCAGCTTTAATTTTGCGAAAAACTATCTCCTGATAGTTGTGGTCAGCAAGTTTGCTCATCCAACAGGCTTGTGATGAGGATATCATCCCCTGAGCCAAGGCTTCCTGAAACTTGGACGCCAGGTTGAGTAGAGAAAGGCGCTCGTCAATGCGCCACACCTGCTTGAAGCCCAGCTTTTGGGCCAGGGTCTCCTTGGTGTAGCCGGAGTCCAGCATCTCCCGGAAAGATCGGGCCTCCTCCAGGGGTGATAGGTCTTGGCGCTGGAGGTTTTCCACCAGGGCCATCTCCGCCACCTGCCGGTCATCAGCTTCGATGATCCTGACGGGCACCTTCTCCATCTCCAAATAAACCATCTGGCAGGCCCGCCAGCGCCGCTCCCCGGCCACTAGCATGAAGCGCTCCCCTCGGGGCACCACCACCAGGGGTTCAATCAGCCCCTGCTCTCTGATGGATTGGGCCAGTTCCTCCAGGGGTTCCTTGGGAAAAAACTTGCGGGGTTGGTTAGGGTTAGGGTAGATTAAGGACAGGTTGACTTCCTGGCTGCCGTTAGCTGGGGCCAGGGGGGTTGTTTCCGGGGGCGTGTGGCGGACGCCCCCTTTTTCTTTCTTGTAGCGCAGACAGTTTCTCTTGGGAGGCACAAACTTTTCGGGGTGAGTGCATTTGCCCACACCGGGGATTTTTTTCCCTTTGGCTTTGTTCATCATGCCTTTCTTGTAGGCACAAGTAAGGCATTGGGGGTTGTGTATCTCAACCTTTGCCATGCTGAGCCTCCTTCCTCAGGACAAACCTTTGACATAATCGCTCAGTGGGGGATAAGCCGGATAATGCTCGTCAAGGTAGCTCTGAATCGCCAAGACACATTCATAAGCTCCCTTGGTGGGCGGATTGCTCCTGATGATCTCCCGGATTTCCCTTACGCTGACAAAGGGCTCGTCATTCCACAAGGGAATGGTCAGGTCCAGGGCTGTCGAAGCATCGTCTTTTGCGGGCCGGAAAATCACCAGTTCAGCCGAGTATTCGGCATACTGGCCGCTCTGCCGGTCGAAGGGGATGCCCTTTTTTCTCAGGAGTCGTTCCAGATCATCAAACATCCCATATCTGGCCTCCTGGTTGTCCAGGCTTAAAATCCCATCATCCACATAAACCTCCGGGTCGTAAGCCTGCATCCGTTTTTCCACGAGGTTGTCCCCGTCAAACTCTACTCCTTCCCCTTCCAGGGCCTCCCTGACTTCGTCGTCAATGAGATGGGCGGGAAATTCCAACCGCCCCCAAAATCTGTCAGCCATTAAGTTTGCCCTCCTTCTTCAAAAAGGTCCTTTTGTTTAGGGTTATAATTTGCCGGAAGCTCCGGTACTTTTATCGCCAGGTGTTGTTCCAGCCACTCCGCCACTATGCGCCGGTGGCAAAAGACCCCAGGTGGCTCCCAACATAATAAGATGGACTCCTCTAGGCTGTCGTAAATTAGCCTTGGGTCAAGGCGGTCTAGAACCTTTTCATAATAGGTTCTGATAAAGGTATTGGGGCTTTGGCCGCCCCAATCCTTACGTGGGACCAACAGGCGGAATTGCCGGATATTTCTAAACCCTGGCGGTGTCCACCTGGCTATTGATACCAACCTGGAATCTTGAGGGTTAAGGTTTGGGTTTTTAAAATAGCTGGTGTACATCAATCTCTCCCCTTGGCTTTGGCTTCATTTAGAAGCCTGATGGTAGCAGGCAACCCTCCGATAAGGTCTAGCTGCTGTAGTGCCCTTTCACAAGCCGTCAGCAAGTCCGGTGCCGCAGTTATGAGACGGGCGTTGGCCCAATCAATTTCATCCGCCTGCCGATCTTCTTCAGGGGTGATAGTGGCCACAATCCAGCCGTTGGCTGGAGCACAGATGGCAATTCCACGGTGGTCACTAGCCTCCTCCATCTCAGCAATCCACGGGCCACAAGTATGTTTTTTCATTCCTTCGACCCTCCTTTCTTTTCCTTGGCTTCCCGCCGTTTTTGAGCCGGAACCTTGCAGGTTACGCAGCCATAATGCTTGCGGTTCTTCCTGGCCCGGCAGGTCTCCAGGTCCATAATTGGCCTGGACCCCTTGGGGCAACGGTAATAAGGCAGGTTTGGTTTCTCTTCAGACATGCCTGGTCTCCCCCTCACGCATCCTGCACCTCCTTCAGCAGTTGCTCCAGGAGCTTCAAAACTTCAGCTCGGGGCCGGAGGGCCCGGCCCCTTTTAGTTGAGGTCAATCAGCCGCTTGTAGTTGCCCGAGATGACGCTTACGTCGTCGAGCTTCCCCGCCACCGCGGCCACCTGGTCTGCCAGGTCCGCTAACTGCTGTTTTAAGGCCTCGTTGTCCTTCAGGGCCT